>Ga0247727_10004279_pt1 | contig 30415 bp, 25 predicted proteins | sample WisWelCaveWW1625_FD_202498 | JGI IMG/M metagenome (GOLD analysis project Ga0247727, IMG submission 202498) | Biofilm microbial communities from Wishing Well Cave, Virginia, United States - WW16-25 | ecosystem: Environmental > Aquatic > Deep subsurface > Groundwater > Cave microbial mat | place... | reverse complement strand
AAAGTACGTCCAACGTCCCTCGCCGTGCGGAGAAGATATAAGAGCCCTTTTCGCCACCGAAGGATCCATCCGTGTAAAGGCGTGCGTTCAAAATACTGAGTCCAACCGAAGTGTGCCTCTCACCTTTCGGAACTCTTTTTGTGTGCATGTTAAAAACACCGCTCAGACGGTTTCCGTATTCGGCCGAAAATCCGCCTGTATTTAATTCAATCCTCTGAATAGTTTCGATATCAACGATGCTAAAAAGTCCTCCCGAAAAATCCCGTTGATGAAACGGCTCGTAAAGCTCCATGCCATCGAGCGTAATGAGAACCTCGTCAGACTCGCCGCCACGTATCGTAAATTTTGAAGAATAATCGCTCGAGGAAATTCCCGGGAGCCGTGCTACGGCCCGGGTAATGTCTTCCGCCCAGGACATGTTCTGAATATTCCGCGTGCTAAGTGTTTGGCGGGATAATGGCGCCGTGCCCATAATGGAAAATTGACCGGGCGTTACCACGATTTCTTTTAAAGAGATGGGTTGCTCCTCCATTTCAATGATTTGCAGATCGACGGTTTTGCCGTGCAGTATCGTAATATTGTCGTACTTTTTTCCGGCATAACCAATATGCTCAAACCTCAGCGCGTGCTTCCCGCTTTCTATCTTTGAAACGATAAACGCTCCGTCTTGATTCGTCCTTGTCCCCTGTCGGGCGCCTTCCACAATAACATTGACGCCTGCCAAGGGCTGCTTTGTCGTCTTATCCAAAACCACGCCTTTAACGGCGCCGGAAGATTTTCTCTCGGCTGTATCCGCTGCGGCTATCGCAGATTGATTCTCTTTGGCAGCGTTTTTATTGTTTTCCGCGGCGGTTGAAAAATGATTGCCGAACAAACAGGCTATGACAAGCAAGGTGAATGATTTCATGATAAATCTCCTGAGTATGAACACTGCGAACGAGCCGCAACCAAAAAACAACTGAATGCTCACGGAATAGGAACATCTCACTGAAATGAAGTATGATTTTTTTTCCGTGAGAGTTCCATTCCGTGAGCCATCTTTTTTTGCCTATTCAGCAAAGATTTCACTTTAAAGAGACGCCATTGTCGAATGCGTCGGGGCATGACGATGTCATGCCCCGACTGAAATTTATTTGACCACCGAAATCTTCTGGCTCAAGCGCTGGTTCTCTGCTTCCAACACGACGAAATAAAACCCACTGCCGACCAAACTGCCGGTGGCGCTGGCGCCATTCCACGCCAACGTATGGCTGCCGGCAATCTGCGGCCCGTCGTGTAAAACGCGCACCTGCCTGCCATTCAAATCATAAACCACAACGCGCGCCCGTGTGGGCTTCGACAGCTCATATTGAATCGTTGTGGCCTGCGCGCTGCCCAGGTGAAACGGATTCGGGTTCGTCTGCAAGCGCAAGTCGCTCGGCAATGTCGGCGTGGTTGTTTTAGCCAATGCCATCCCGTTCCTAATCTCGACAAGCTCTAGTCGCTCGCCGGTACTAGCATTCACTTCAAGAACCGAACCGATGCCGGGAGCGTAGAACTTGGTTGCAAAGATGCCAGGCTCGATCGGCGTGTAATCTTTTGTGACCCAGCAATTGCCGTTGAACGAGCCCGCAGGCACAGTGGCGGAACCCGTGAAGCTCAAAAATTCCGCCACGTCTTCCGCATTACCGAGGGAGAACTCTTGCCGATAAAAATCTCCGACCGCAGGAGCGGCTTTCATAATGATACCGGCTTTGTCGCCCTCACCGCCCGCGATAAACGAGCCGGCAATACTCACCAACTCGCCGTCGGCGAAATCTTTTACGCTTTCCCCGAAATACCACACATTCCCATCGAGGTCCTGCGCGAACCAATCCTTGGTATCTTCAATCACCTCGCCATTATCTTCGACGATATCACGAACCACGGCGCAGGTTACGCCCAAAATCACTTTGATGTCGTTGGTGACGGTGACGGTGACGGTTTCCGTGCCGCCTCTGTAAAACCGAGTCGCGCCGCGAATGAGCGGATAGTAGGGATTGGGCGCGACCGTGTTTCCGATTGCAGCGGGATCGACGAACATGGCCGGGTCGATCCGCGGATCATAACGCTCTTCTCCGGCTGCCTCGCAAAATTCCGAGCGCGCCTCACGCTGCACGCTACACAATTCTTTGGCCTCTTGGCGCGCAACCTTGGCCTCTTCCCGGCAATCCGCGCGCGCTTGCGGATCGGATATGTTATTGCACTTTCCCATCGCAATCCAGAAGTCGTCGTTGATTTCATTCTGACACGCTTTGAAGGCCGCGTCCGCGGTTCTTGCACAAGCGCTCTTGTTGCGGTCGTGGTCACCATCATCATCGTCGTCGTCATCTTGGGCCAGCGCCGGGCTGATGAGCAAACATAACGCGACCAAGAGCATGAATAATAAACGCGTGAGAAAAAATTTTGCAAAAGGATGTGAATTTTTCATGGCTGTTTCCTGAAGTTAATTTGTGGTTCCTTTGTCACCTTTGCGGATGGGATTGTTCTTAACGCAATCCCTAATAATTCCCGGTTTGGCGCCGTCGACGCCGGCTTCCCAGGAGCCGCCGTGGTCTTTCAACTTACCGTTCTCGTAATTGTCGACGGCTTCACCAAAGTACCAAACCGTTCCATCTTGATGTTGAGCATACCAGTCAAAGGTGGCTTCGATTAACACACCGTCAAGCCACACGGAATCTGCCAACACCACACAGGTTACGCCAAGGACTTGTTTGGTGTCGCGGGTTACATAGACCCGATTGGTCTCCGTACCTTCATTGGTTACGGCCCGGTAGTGAAAGGTCTTTCCCGGGGTTAAAGGAAAGTAGGGGTTGGTGATCGCGGAAACGAATTCCGCTGGAATGATTTTCGGATTATAGGTTTTGTCCGGGGAGGTTGGCTCCTTCTTGCATCCCGCCAAAAACATCAGCGTGAGCAGCATGGCCGGCGTTGAATAAAAAACGGCTTTCATCTTCCGCTCGCCTCGGCTTAATGCCGTGCTGGCGGTTTTGGGGTTCATGCTAAACTCCTTCTGTTTGGGGTTAAAAACTGCCGGCGAACTCTATTGAATTTGCAGGATTCACCTGACGAAGACGAATCAACAAATCATCTTTTTATGTTGATTATGATACTAATACACCTGTGGCGGGAAATACCCTGAGTACTTTTTGAGAATTTTTGAAGGGAGGAAAACGAGCTTGCAACAACTATGAGGCAAGGTCTCGAATGAGGGGTGGGTGTTATTCTGTAAGCCTGCCCTGGCGCCCGCCGCGCCACGCGGTGTCGCAGGCCAGGGAATCCTTTTGCAATCCAGGATTTCGCCTGGAATGAAACAGGATTCCTCCGAATGACATTTTTTCGCCCATCACCGAGGATTACACGAGGTGTATTTTTTTGCCGGAAGGCTAAAATTACAAGGCAGCAGCTTGCAATAACTTGCGGAGGGTTTTCAAAGCATTGCCGATGTGGCTTTCAACCGTCTTGATGCTGATGTCGAGCCTTTCGGCAATTTCCTGATAGGATAATTGCTCGAGGCGGCTCATCATAAAAACGAGGCGCTGTTTCTCCGGCAGCGCGGCGATGCCGGCGAGCAGTTTTTCGTGGAATTCATTTTTTTCAAGAACGGCCTGAGGAGACTCTTGCAGGGAAGATTCCTCGCTCAGTTCCTGGTGAAATTTCAGGACGACTTTGGAATGGCGGATATAATTCAAGGCGAGATTATTGGCGATCGTAAACAGGTACGATTTTAATGAGCGGTCTTCTTTGAGCTGATGGCGATTTTCCCATAATTTGATGAAGACGTCTTGCACAATGTCTTCGGCCGCGGCAGCGTTGCCCAATTTATAATGGACAAAATTAAAAATGCCTTCATGATAAAACGCAAAAACGGTTTTAAAGGCCTCGGAATCGGAGAGCTTAATCCGGCGTGTCAGTTTCCTGAGTTCATCGATGTCGAGGGCGGTCAATACGAGAAAGAATAGACTCAGGCCAAAGGTACTTTGAAACAGAGAACTCATATATGCTCGCTACAACGCCTCGATCACCTGTTTCATTTTGCGCAAAGCTTCCTGAATGTTTGCGATCGAATTGGCGTAGCTCAACCGCAAATAGCCTTCGCCAAATTTTCCAAATGCGGTGCCCGAAAGCACGGCGACGCCGGCATCGTTCAGCAGCAGATCGGCCAGTTGCTTGCTGCGCATCGGCACGGCGCTGACGTTTGGAAAACAATAAAACGCGCCGCCGGGTTTCAGGCAACGCACGCCTTTGATTTGATTCAACCCATTAACCATGAAGTCGCGCCGTTGTTGAAATTCGCGCACAAAAGCGTCAACTTCATCGTGCGGGCCGCGCAAAGCGGCGACGCCGGCGTCTTGCACAAACGTCGCGGTGCAACTGTTGCTGTTGATCATGAGCTTCTCGACTTTTTGCGCCAGCTCCGCCGGCATCACGCCGAAGCCGAGGCGCCAGCCGGTCATCGCGTAGGTTTTTGAGAAGCCATCGAGCAAAATGGTGCGTTCCAGCATGTCCGGCTCGGCAAGCAGGCTGGCGTGCTCGTGTTCGTAAACGATGTTTTTGTAAACTTCGTCGGCGAGCACCAGCAGGTTTTTATTTGCTCGCACAATCTTCGCGATGGCGCGAATATCGTCGCGCGTCAAGATGCCGCCGGTCGGATTTTGCGGCGAGTTGATGATGAGCAAGCGCGTCGCCGGCGTGATCAGCGCTTCCAGCTCGTTGATATCAAAACGAAATTCTTTTTCTTCTTTTAATTGCAACGGTACGGCTTTGCCGCCGACAAAATCAATCACGGATTCATAAATCGGAAAACCGGGATTCGGATAAATTACTTCGTCGCCGGCTTCGATGAGCGCGGTGATGGGAAAATAAATGATTGGTTTGGCGCCGGGCGTGACGACGACATTTTCCGGGCGCACCGTGACGCCGCGGCGTTTCTGCACGTCGTCACAAATCGCGCGCCGTAATTCCGGAATGCCGGCGGCGGGCGTGTAATGCGTGCGACCGTTGGCAAGCGCCGCTCGCGCGGCTTCGCGAATAAAAAGCGGCGTGTCGAAATCGGGTTCGCCAATTTCCAGATGGATGATTTTTTTGCCCTGCGCCTCCAACGCTTTGGCGCGGCTCAAAACTTCAAATGCGGTTTCAGTGCCAAGAACATCCATCCGTTTTGCAAATTTCATGATCGCTCCTGTGAGGGTTTCAATTAAAAATTGCAGCGCGCGGGCGAAACCTCGGTTGCGCCAAAAACAAAATAGCAAAATCAATCCGCGAAGTCAAGCCGAGAAAATACCCCGCTAAAGAAAATCGGGGTTTGGCTTTTTTATGTGCACGATTGAGGAAAAAAAAACCGGCATCAATTTTTATCAATGCCGGCTTGGGCCATTCGTCGATTGCAAAATTTTTCGATTTATTTTTGAAAATCATTAAACACCACGAAAACCATCAGCAACAACAACAGCGCCATGCCGACTTGCTGCAGCACCACCCGCACGCGCACGGAGAGCGGCCGGCGCAAAATGCCTTCGATGCCCAGAAACAACAAGTGCCCGCCGTCCAGCGCCGGAATCGGCAGCAGATTCACGAGCGCGAGCTGCAAGCTGATCAAGGCGACGAAGTTCATCAACCGATCGAAGCCCATTTTCGCAAACTCAAAAGCCATGTCCATCATTTTCACCGGACCGGCCAGGTTATCTCGCACCGACTCCTGCCGGGTAAAAAGCCGGCCGATAAATTTTCCGATCTCGCGCGTCATAAACCACGTGCTGTAGCAGGCGATGGTCACGGACTCGCCAAGCCCTGCCGGGCGCATTTCAAGTTTGGGACCGATGCCGATTTTTCCTTTTTGATCCTGCGCATCCAGTTTCGGAATGACTTCGCGTTGCATCATTTCGCCACGGCGTTCCCAAGCGAGGAGAATGGGTTTCTGCGGGTTGGCATGAATGCTTTGGGTTAATTCATCCCACGTGGCAACGCTTTCACCGTTCACGGATACGATACGATCATTTTCTTTTAAACCCAGGCTGTCGGCGCGTGAGTTCGCAACGACCTGCCCGATGATCGTTCCATCCGTCGCCGTCGGAACGCCATAAAAAAAATTCATCGCGGCGAAGAAAACGATGGCCAACACGATATTCATAAATGGCCCGGCCGCAATGACGATAAAACGCTTCCACACCGGCTTCGACATAAACTCCCACGGCTGGCCTTCGATCTGCGTGTCCATGCTCTCGTCGATCATGCCGGCCATTTTCACGTAGCCGCCGAGCGGAATCCACGAAATGCAATAATCGGTGTCGCCGACTTTCTTGCCGAACATACGCGGCGGGAAGCCGAGTGAAAAACGCTCGACGCGAATGCCGGCCCATTTGGCGGCGAGAAAATGGCCCAGCTCATGCACGAAGATCAGCACGCCCAGCACCGGAATAAATACGAGAATTTTATATACTAACTCCATGATAACCTCATTACTGAACTGAAACAAAAAATATTTCGTGTCCGTTCGTTTTTGTGTCCCGAAAAGCTTTGCTTTTTTTGCACTGCGTTGACTCTTTAGATACTATCCGGTTAATTCGGAAAATCCGGATACCATAATTAAAAGGTTGGCGGCTTTTAAAAGTGTCATCCAATCCCGATTTGTTGTTTGACAAAATCGCGCGCCCAGCGATCCGCCGCCAGCACGCCCTCGAAATCTGCGCGCGGATGATTCTGATGTTGTTGCAGCGCGCCGTCAACGAAATGGGAAATTTGATCGAACCGAATCGCCTCCCGCAAAAAAGCATTCACCGCTTCTTCATTGGCCGCATTGAGCACCGCCGGCGCGGTGCCGCCTTCACGCAGCGCTTCATAAGCCAGCCTCAAACAGACAAACTTTTCAAAGTCCGGTTCGTGAAAATCGAGCTGGCGCCACAAAGTGAAATCCAAACGCGGAAAACGATTCGGCCGGCGATCCGGATACGTTAGCGCGTATTGAATCGGCAAGCGCATATCCGGCACGCCAAGCTGGGCTTTGATCGAGCCGTCGACAAATTCCACCATCGAGTGGATGATCGATTGCGGGTGTACGAGCACGTGAATGCGCTCCGCCGGCACATCGAAGAGCCAATGCGCTTCGATCACTTCGAGGCCTTTGTTCATCAACGTCGCCGAGTCGATGGTAATTTTTTTCCCCATCGTCCAATTGGGATGATTGAGCGCCTCCGCCAGCGTGATGCGCGAAAAATCATCTTTCGGACGCTGACGAAACGGTCCGCCCGAAGCCGTGAGAATAAGTCTCTCGATGCGTTGCGGAGATTCACCGACTAAACATTGCCACAACGCACTGTGCTCGCTGTCAATTGGAATGAGCTGGCCACCGCTTTTCCGTACTTCGGCCGTCACCAATTCCCCGGCAACCACCAGCGTTTCTTTATTCGCCAACGCGACAGTGCGAGACTGCTGCAAGGCGCGCAAGGTTGCCGGCAAACCGGCGGCGCCGACAATAGCATTGACGACAACATCAACCTCCGTAGCGGCGGCAATATCTACGAGAGCGGCTTCGCCGGTGAAAAATTCGACGCCCAATTTTTTGAAACGCTCACACCAGGCGCTCTCCACCGGCGGCTGCACGGCCACAACGGCGCAAGGGCGAAACCGCTGCGTCTGTTGATACAGCAATTCAATATTGCGATGCGCCGCCAGATAAACCACTTTGAACGCCGTGGGATGCGCCGCCACGACATTCAAACAGTTCACCCCGATGGAGCCGGTGGAGCCGAGTAGGGTCAAACGTTTCATGAAGAATTAACGAATGCTGATCGCGGCGCCGACGGTGATGTTTTTCAATTCGCCGTGATTATAATCGGCATTGACTCTCAACAACGGAAAAGGCGTGATCGTGGCGCCCACGGTAAAACTGGGATAAGTGACTTCATAAGTTTTATTGAGACCGGGAAAACCGGGAATATCCAGTTTCAGGCGCGTGCGATCAATTCCGCCGCCACCATAAAACGTCGCAATGAGAAAACCTTTGCTGATATATCCCTTGAGACTGAAAGTGGAGACATTGCCAAAGGCATAATCCTCCGGAACGAGCACGGTTTGGTATCCACCCAACAACGTGATCGCGGGAAGGGCGGCATTGCCACGCAGCAAACCGTATTTCACCGCGCCGCCGATCAGCGTAACGTTGCTGTTTGGTTTATCCGCGACGGAGACGGTAAAAAATTTTCCGGTGACTTCTAAATTGCCGGGCAAACCCAGACTCGCGTGCAAAAATGGAAAGGGAACCGTGTCGGTGCCACTTAATGGATCTTTCACATTCGGCACATTATCCGGAACGATATCTTTAAATTCATCGGGAATGGCGGTAATCACGGCGCGCAAGCCGACATCCAAACCGCCGATATTATGCAGCGCAGCGGTGTTTACAAAACCGCTTCCCACCAGCGAGCTGAACAGCTTGACAATGGATTCAATTTGTTTGTCAAAATCATCTTGCTGAATTTTCTTTTGCGCCACCGCATCAGAATTGCCTTGAATCGTCCGCTCGGAAAAATCCTGTGCTTCTAATTTTGTAAATGCAAAGCTTCCAACCAGCAGCATCATGATGACGATATTTTGCTTGCGCATATTTCATCTCCTTTATTTGGTTTTGAGAATTTGAAATCGCTCGCGCCACGCTTCAGTCAGCTCGGCTTCCGCTGCGGTTATCGGCGCGTCGGTAAAATCGATTTGCCAAGTCTCCGCAAAGCCGCGGCGCAACGCTGACAGCGTTTCCGTAAAACTAATCTCGCGCGCACAAATTTGCCGCAACGTAGCGGTATGATCTTCGAGCCGTTGCCGCTCGATTTCGCGGGCCGCTTGGGCGCCGGTTAAAAATTCCGGCAGTTGCTCGTGGGCTTGATCGAGCAAAATCGAGCCATGTTGTAAAATCCCTTGCCGAAACCGCCGCTGGGCGCTGCCGACAATTTTTTTCCCCTGCGCCAGCAACTCGTTGCGCGCGGCGCTGGCAAAACAGGCCATCCGCAACGGCTTGCCATCGACGTGCAGTTTTTCGCCGGGCGCAAAATTTACGGCGGCGCCGAGATGGCGCAGACCGGCGGCGATCGCCTCACTGAGCCGGCGATAAACCTCCAGCGGCAAAATTTCAAACCACGCATGCGTCGCCGGGATGATCACGCTGTAAGTCAACTCTTGCGCATGTAAAATCGCGCGCCCGCCGGTCGGTCGCCGCACCACGTCGATACCCGCTTGCCGGCATTTTTCTAAATCAATTTCATCAACCTTCTGATGATAGCCAAGTGAAATACAATTCGGTTGCCACCTGAAAACGCGTAGCGTCGGTTCATTGAACGCGCCGCCCTGCGTCAGCGCCGCATCCAGCGCCATGTTGTAATCACCGGCTTGCGGCCCGGTGTTGAGAAAACGCCAGCGCATCGGCTCAATTCATCTCGTGGGAAGCCGTCGGATGCAACAACCAAGCGCGTAAATCCTCGATGGTGGTCATATCAAATAAAGCTTCGGCCAGCGCATCCAGAGTCTCACTATTGAGCGGCTGCAAGCGCTCTTTCAACTCTCGCGGTAATAAGCCGAATTTCCGTTCGAACTGTTTTTGCAGCAACAACCGCTTGCCTTTAATCTCGCCTTTGAGTTCACCTTTGAGTTCACCTTTGAGTTCACCTTTGAGTTCACCTTTGAGTTCACCTTTGAGTTCACCTCTGACTTCACCTCTAACTTCACCGGCAAGCTCGCCGGCGACTAAGCCTTCTTTATAACGCTGGTCGAGCCATTCTGTAAAAATAGTGGTTTCACGAATCATGGGAAACTCCAATTTTAAATATTGTCGAATGATCTCTTCGCTAAAATGTCGCGCTGCAATGATCGACCCGATGCTCTTCAACTCCAAGCGTTGCTGCGGATCGACCACGCCTTCAATCAATAGATTTTCAACTTCCAGAATGCCGGGATCAGGAACCTCATAAAACAGCGGCAGAAACGGCGCCAACTCTTTTTTTAGGTTTATACCGCGAAAATCGCGACGATCCGGAACGGCAAGCGCTTCGAGCGTCACGCAGCCTTCACGGACGCCGTCATGAATCCGCCAAACTTTATCCGCGCGGTGTTCGGGAATTTGAATCTGGGTGTCTTCGACGCTTTTCAAAACCACCTTGCGCTCGCGTCCGTAAAACAAATCCAGGAAACAATTCGGATGCCACGCGCAGACGACTTTCACCGCATGATCAAGCTCCTGCATGACGCTACCCCTGAATTTAGCCAAAATAATTTTAATTTGCTACAACAAAAAATTCGCATTTACAGCGGCTCAACCAAAACCGCGGTGCCGTAACACAGAACTTCGGTGACGCCGTCCATCACATCGTTGGCGTCGTAGCGGATGCCGATCACCGCATTGCCGCCCAGTTGGGTGGCGTGGGCGACCATCATCTCAAAAGCTTCGGAGCGGGTTTTCTCGCACAATTCGGTGAACATCGTGATATTGCCGCCAACCAGGGTTTGCAGCGCGCCGCCAATCGTGCCGAAAATGGAACGCGATCGGACGGTGATGCCGCGCACCACGCCGAACGTTTTGGTGATGCGAAATCCGTCGAGCGTGAAGGCGGTGGTGGTCATGGATTGTTGCATAATTTTACCCGATAATTCCTCTTTCACTCTTTTCAATAAACGCCAACACATTTTGCACTTCCGGCGTCAGCTCGCATTCTTCGCGAATGCGTTTGACGGCCTGGCTGACGTTCAGTTTGGATTTAAACAAAAGCTTATAAACACGCTTGAGCAACAGCAGCGCCTCGTCGGAAAATCCGCGGCGGCTCAATCCCACCGAATTCAAACCGCCAAACGTCATCGGATCGCCGACGGCGAGAATATACGGCGGGATGTCTTTCACGACGCGATAAGCGCCGCCGATAAAACAGTGCTGGCCGATGCGCACGAATTGATGCACCGGCACCATGCCGCCGAGGCTCGCCCAATCTTCGATCACGACGTGGCCGGCCAGATTCACCGAATTGGCGAGAATGCAATGATTGCCGACGACGCAATCGTGCGCAACGTGCGAATACGCCATTAGCAAACAATCGCTGCCGATGACGGTTTTCCAATGTTCTTTGGTGCCGCGATTGAGTGTGACAAATTCGCGAATCGTGGTGCGCTCGCCGATCTCGAGCGTGGTCTCTTCGCCGCCGAATTTCAGATCCTGCGGCGGATTGGCGAGCGCGGCGCCGGTGAAGATGCGGCAATCCGCGCCAAGGCGCGCGCCGGCAGCGATGTGGACGTGCGGCCCGATCCAGCAGTTTTTGCCGATTCGCACGTTCGCTTCAATCAGACTATACGGGCCGATCGTGACGCCGGTCTCGAGTTCCGCTTTGGCGTCAACAATCGCAGAAGGATGAATTTTAATGGCGTTTGCGTCCATGTTGTCGATTCCAAGTTGTGATGAACTTCAAGTCCGATCGACGACTGCCGCCGACAATTCCGCTTCGCAAACGAGATCATTGGCGACAAAAGCTTTGCCGGCCATTTTGCACAGCGATTGCCGAAATTTCACCATTTCCACTTCAAAGCGAATTTGATCGCCGGGGCGAACCGGTTTGCGGAATTTGACGCGATCGAGGCCGGTGAAATAAACCAATTTACTTTCCGGGTCAGCCTGGGTGTTCAACAGCAGGATGCCGCCGACTTGCGCCATCGCTTCCAAAATCAACACGCCGGGCATGATCGGGTGGCCGGGGAAATGTCCCTGAAAAAACGGCTCGTTGATCGTGACATTTTTCAAACCGACCACGCGCTCTTGTGGCACGAGATCGAGAATGCGATCCACCAGCACGAACGGATAGCGATGCGGCAGAATCTTCAGAATCGACTGGGTATCGAGCACAAAATCGCCTTTGCGATTGCCCTGATATTTCGAGGTGAGCTGGATTTTCTTGTACTCTTTGCGAATGCGTTTGACCAACTCGACATTGGCGGCGTGGCCGGAACGCGCGGCTTGCACGTGCGCTTTCAACGGCATGCCCAGCAACGCCAGATCGCCCAACAGATCCAACGCTTTGTGGCGCACCGGCTCGTTTTTAAAACGCAGTTCTTTATCGTTCAGAATGCCGTTCCGGCCGAGCTGAACGTGATCATCGGTAACTTTGAAAAGCTGCTTGAGGCGGCCGATTTCGCTCTCTTCAATTTTGCGGTCGATAAAAACAATCGCGTTGTCCAAATTGCCGCCTTTAATCAGGCCTTGTTGCAGCAACGGCTCGATTTCCGAGAGAAAGCAAAAAGTGCGCGCCGGCGCAAACTCGGTTTCAAATTCACCTTGCAAAGAATAGATCGCCGTATATTGCGTGGCCAGCGCGGGATTGTGGTAATCAATTAAAAAAGTGATGCGAAACTCATCCGAAGGAAACACAACGATGTCGACGCCGCGTTTTTCTTCGGAGTAAACAATCGTTTTATCAATGACGAGATAATCCCGCGGCGAATCTTGTTCCGTGAAGCCCGCCTCTTTCAGCGCGTGCACGAAAGGCAGGGCGCTGCCGTCCATCACCGGCGGCTCATTCGCGTCGAGATCGATAATAATGTTATCAATCATCAAACCGGCGATGGCGGCCAAAACGTGTTCGACCGTATGCACCACCGCCTCGCCCTTCGCAATCGTGGTGCCGCGCGAAATGTCGATCACGTTGTCGATGTCAACTTTCACCTGCGGGCTACCTGGCAAATCCGTGCGCCGAAAAATCATGCCGGTGTTGGGCGGCGCCGGATGAAACGTTAAATTGGTTTGATTGCCCGTGTGCAAACCGACCCCGGAAATCGAGATAGCTTTGGTGATAGTATGTTGTTTTTCCAGCATTCCTCCTCCGCGTGAAAAGCAAACGGCAAAGCGCAAAAGGCAAAAAGAAAATTTGTCGCGGCCGTTGCTCTGCAATCCAAGATATTTCTTGATATATTTTGCCAAACGGTCATTAATTTCTGTATGCCGCGGAACCGACTGTTTCTTCCCATTAATCGGAATGATATAAATATCGTGCTTCGCGCCATGCCGGTGCTATACACAACCTGCGGCCACAAGCTCGCGAATTAGCTCGTTGCGCTTCATACCAAAATTTCGTTTGTTTGGTATTCAGTGGGCACATCATCCATTGTCATCAGCATAAAAGCATCCTTAACATTACATCTCGGACTCAGCAATTTTCTCCAGCGCCTCCGGCGCGATCTTCGCCAGCGCCTTTTCCAGCTCGCGCACGCGTTTGATCAATTCGGGCAAACGCCGCCGCGCCGCTTCTTCGCGGCGCGCCAGTGTGTGCTCGCGGGCGAGATAACCCCAGACGGTGAGTCCCGCCGGAATTGATTTGGAGACGCCGGCGCGCGCGCCAATCGTGACGTCGTCGCCGATTTCGATATGGCCGACGAGACCGGCGTTTCCGGCAATCGTCACCCGGTTGCCGATTTTCGTGCTGCCGGAAACACCGCTCTGCGCCGCGATCACCGTGTGTTCGCCGACTTCGACGTTGTGCGCGAGGTGAACGAGATTGTCGAGCTTCGTGCCGCGGCGAATGCGGGTTTCGCCGAACGTGCCGCGATCGATCGTACAATTGGCGCCGATCTCAACGCCGTCTTCGAGAACGACCGTGCCGATATGGGGGATTTTGTGATACACGCCTTCATGCTTGACGTAACCGAATCCATCCGAGCCGATCACGGCACCGGATTGAACGATGACGTCGTTGCCGATTTGCACGCCGTGTGCCACATGCACCTGTGGAAAAAGCGCAACGCGATGGCCGAGTTGCGCGCCGCGGCCGAGATAGCAGAGGCCGCTGATGCGAACTTCGTCGCCGATCTCACACTCCGGCTCAATAACCGTGTGCGGCCCGATCGCCACATTTTTGCCCAGCCGGACTTTGTCGCCGATGATCGCCGTCGGATGAACGCCGGTAAACGTGGCCGGCGGTTGAAAAAAAATTTTAGCGATTTGTAAAAAGGCAAAATATGGATTGGCCACGCGAACGAGAACGGCGTCGGGGGCTGAAGGCGCGGAAAAATTGGCCTCCACCAGCACGGCAGCGGCGGCGGTGGTGAGAACATGAGGAAAATAACGCGGCTGAGCGACAAACGTCAAATCGCCCGGTCGCGCCTGGTCAATCGGTGCGAGGCCGGTAATGAGAACGGCGGCATCACCTTCAACGCGCCCTTGAATGGCGCGGGCGATTTCCGCCGCCGTGAATCGTAAAGAAGTCATGGGCAAGGTAAAGAAAAGGCAAACCGCAAAAGGCAAAAAGCAATTAACCGGCCTTTTGCTTTTTGCCTTTTGCTTTTTAATTCTTTGGCTTCTGCGTCGCCGGACGGGTCGTCGTGCTCGCCGGTTTGGTGGCCACGCTCTTATTCAGCTCTTCCAAAACCTTGTCTGTCAAATCCGCTTGCGTGGTGCTGACGTACAAAATGTTGCCGTTGATCACGTCAAAGATATAATCGAACTTCTCCTCGGCGCCGATCTTTTTGATCGTGGTGTTGATCTTGTCGATGATCGGCTGCATCAGCTCGGCGCGCTTGGCGAACACCTCGCCCTGATTGCCCCATTTTTCCTGCTGAAACTGCTGCAAACGAATATTCAAATTTTGCAACTCGGTTTCTTTTTCTTTTTTGCGCTCATCGCTCAACAGCAAAGCCTGCGATTCCAACTCTTCCAGCTTGGCTTGCAATTCCTGCTGCATGTTCTTCGCTTCATCTTCCCAGCGTTTATTGAGATCTTGAAGCTGCTTCTGGGCGTCCTGCGCTTCTTTGTATTTCTCGAGGATTTTTTGCGAGTCAATGTAACCCATTTTAAGTTGCGCCAAAGCCGGATTGGCGCCCAACAGCATTAACATTGCCAGACCGGCGCCCATTCCGGTTTTAAGATTTTTCACACCAACCTCCGTGATTGATAGTTTGAACATGTTAAAATAGTTTGCGGGTTAAAATTACGTTTTTACGAATGACGTTTTAAAAACTCCGGCCAAAAACAAAGTGCGGTTTCCAGGCGCCGAAGAGCCGGCCCGTCGTGCGGTTGGAAGCGTCCAATTCGACGTTGTCGAAACCGTAGGCATAATCAAAACCGATAATGCCGAGCAGCGGCATAAACACGCGCGCGCCGACGCCGACGGAACGGCGCAAGCCGTAAATGCGGCCTTGCGCCACATGGGTTTTCTCGAAAGGATTGGCCGAGGCGAGGTTGCGCCAGGTGTTGCCGGCTTCGGCGAAAATCAAACCGAACACCGTCGGGTTGGGCGCGATCGGCACGCGCAACTCCAAGCCGAACTTCATCATCGTCAAATCGGCGCTCGACAACCGGCCGCGCAACGGATCTTCATAGCCGCGCAACGGAATCGAGTTGGACAGGCCTTCGCCGCCCATAAAAAAATATTCGAGATACGGAATGCGGCTGTCGCCGGCGAGGCGATCCATATAGCCCATTTGAAAATTGGTGTTCCATACCAATCCGCCAAACGTCGGCGAAAACCAATCGGCTTGCAAAATATGTTTGTGATAACCGACATTGCCCTGCAGCGGCCCGCCGGAGAGCTCCGAGGAGAGCGAAACCTGCGCGCCGGCGGTCGGAAACTCGGGGCGGTTCAAGCTATTGCGGCTAAAAATATGCGTGATCGAGCTTGAGGTCAAATTGCCTTCGTCGAAACCCAAACGCCGGCGCGTTTCCGGGTCGGCCAAACTGCCGACGAAATCGCCGTACTCGACCGTCTGCAAGCGATAAACCCAGTCCGTGCGAAAATAATTGTCCGGCCAGCGCAAACGCCGTCCGGCGCGCATCGAGCCGCCGCGGCTGTTTTGCGAAAACTCGTAGCCGTAACCTTCCGCGCGGCGGGTGTAGAAAATATTCAACCCGGCCAAAGTCGGCGTATCGAGCAGCCACGGCTCCGAAAAACCAAGTTGAAACGAGCGATAAAAGCGCCCAAAATTCCAATCCAACGAGAGGCGCTGGCCGTTGCCGCGAAAATTATTGAACGCCAGGCCGATGGAGCCGATCAGCTTGTCGCGCTCGCTCCAACCGGCGCTCATGTTGGCGGTGTCCGTCGATTTTTCCGTGACCTCCAGCGACACATCGACCTTCTCGTCGCTGATCGGCTGCACGTCCGGTTTCACGTCGGCGAAATAGTTGAGCACGAACACTTCGCGCTGGCTGCGCATCAGCGCCTCGCGGCTGAAGGTGTCGCCCGGCCGCAAATACAACTCGCGGCGAATCACTTTCTCTTTCGTTTTCGTGTTGCCGGCAATGCGAATTTTATTGATGGTCACCGGGTTGCCCTCGGTGATCAGAAAATGCAAATCCACCTTGCTGCTATCGGTCGGCTTTTCCACCGGATTGACGGTCGCGAAAATATAGCCGGAGTCATAATACAAACTTCCCAACCGCTCCGACACCGCTTTCTGCAATTTTTCCGCGCTGTAAACCTCGCTGGATTGGAAACCCAGCAACGCCGCGAGCAATTTATCCGGAAACAGCTTGTTGCCTTCCCACGAAATTTTGCCGATATAATATTTTATGCCTTCATTGACGCGAATGTCGATGAACATGTCTTTTTTATCGGCGCCGTAATAAATCGAATCCCCCAAAAGCTCGGCGTCGCGATAACCGTGCGCGCGGTAAAAATCCACCACCTTATCGAGATCTTCGCGGTATTTCTTCTCGTCAAAATCGCCGCCGCGCAGCCATGAATCTTGTTTCGTTTTTTTCAATTGCTTGCGCAGCTTGCCGTCGGCAAACGCCACGTTGCCGATAAAGCTAATCGCCTTGATCTGAACTTTGCTGCCTTCGGCAATATTGAGCTTCAGATTGACCCGGCCCGTATCCGCCGGCTCGGTCTTCGCCTCGATCTCGGCCAGCAAATAACCTTTTTTCTCGTAAACTTTTTTCAATTTGCGGCGGGCTTTGGCCAGATCCCCGGGACTTACCACTTGGCCTTTGAACAAATCCAGTTCTTTTTCGAGATCTTTTTTCTTGAGTTTCTTGTTGCCCGCATATTCAATTTTATCGAGCCGCGGCGATTCTTCAACTTTGATGATCAGATAAACGCCGTCGCCCACTTCGCGATCCAGCAACACCTGCGCGTCCTGAAACATGTTCAGGCTCCACAGTTGCCGCAGCGCCGTTTGCACGTCTTCGTTCGTGATCAACTCGCCAAGCGCTAGCCCGGAGCTGAGTTTGATGAAATTGGCGTCGGCGGTTTTGTTGCCTTCCACGGAAAGGCCAAGAAGCCGGAAGGAGCGTTGGCGCTGCGCCAGCCCATTTTCAACCACGCCGATCAGCAACAGCGCTAACAACGACAACATGAAACTTACATGACGGCGATGACTTAAAAAACGCAATGTTATTCCCATTAATTTCATTTTCATTTTTAATCTTGCCGGACAGGCGTTGCCAAGCGCAAACCAACCTGCCGGCGTTGAGTTAACCAAAAGCAACTTCGTGAATATAAGGTAATAACTTTTTGGCCGAATGTAAAGTGATTTTTCTTCGGCGGCTCTAATTGGTTAGACGCTGCGGCGGGATGATTGGTTCTGTAAAATTTGCGTTGCGGGTGGACAAAAAGCACATGCGTGAATTAAACTTGCACAGAAAACTCAAATAATCATTCTGCCTGATAAAATAATTCTTTGTCACAATCCTTGCAATCAAGGAAAAATCATCATATATTATGCTTCCATAATTTGCCTGTGCAGGGAGATTTTTCATTGACGCCCGGAGTTAGGAAAATGATTCCGGTTTTGATTCTGCAACCCAAGATCGATCGGCGACATGATTTCGCCGGCACGCAACCTGACAAGGAGGTCAGCCATGTTCAATTTTAAAACCCGCATTTTTGACGTTCTCGAAATCACCCCGCCCTCTTCTCTCGTTTTGAAAGAAAACCTCGACGATCTGTTCGACGGCTCGGACAAATTGAACGCCGTGGTGGAAAGCCTCGACCCGGCCACCGGCGCTTATCGCATTTTGCTGCAGGGCAAGCTGCGCCCGACGATTTCCGAAGACCGCAAGAATTAAATGTGTGGGTTTCGTGTAAAGTGTTGATACTTTTCCGGGAGGATACGAGGTGGGACGCGTTACACGATTGCAGGCAAGAAAGAACCCGCCCACAAGCTCATTTGAGGAAAACTGGAAGACAAAACGGTGAAACCTGAATCCGGTGTCAGAAATTTCTAAAATTCTGGACGCCGGATTCGGGCATTAGCAGCATGCCAAACGATTATTTGCCAAAGCGATAGATAGTACTTCCGTAAAAAGTGAGACATGGTGCTTCCCCTTTCAAGGATTGAAAGCCTGACTTCACTCGGCGCACAACCACGCGACAAGTAAAGAATGAATTAAATAAATCATTCGGTGCTCGAACCGAACAACTTGCCAAACATGACAAAATTAAATTTTCACAAACACCCAAATTTACCTATCATGCCTGGCAATTGCGTAGGTAATCTTTTTATAACATTTTGGGGCAGGCAAAGTCGTTCAGCAAAGGCAGGAACTCACAATACCCAAACAATAATTTTCTTGTCTTGGCTCTTCAAATAATCAACCCCAAACACTCTTCACACCGCAGCGGCCGGCAATACAATTTTTGCAAATGAATCAAGCCTTGTTGCGTCAACGCCGAGGGGGCGACCGTGCGGCTCACCGGAAACTGCTGCGCGAGTTGTTGGCGCATGGCGCGGGTGATTTGATTTTCCTGCAAGCGCGGAAAGCCGCCGTAAACTTCCTGCGCTAAATTTTGCAGATGGGCGTCGCCGGCCTGCCGCCCGTAATGCCAGAGCGCCGGCAGCACGATATTGACGAGAACATCCAGCGCGCGATCGCGGCCGATCAGATCGCCGTAGTTGGTTGCCGGGGTTAAAATCCGCGTTTCGCTGTTTTCATTTGGCGCTGACGCTTCCGGCAGAAAATCATAATGGGTTTGCCAAAACTCGTCCGCCGGGCAAACAAAATAATTCAGCAGCTCGGCGATAATGGCTTTCGTGCGCTTTCTAACCGCAACTTTTGCCGCCGCGAGAAAAAGTCCGGACAGATTTTCCAGCAAACCGTCGCGATAAAACTTCAACAGCAGCGCGGCAAAACCAGCCAGCCGGCGCGTCGGGAAATTGGGCGGGCGCAAGCGAAAGAATTGCCACGCCTCGCGGCGCAGCGGCCGAATTTGCAACGCATGTTGCAGCGGCTCCCACAATTGAACGCGCGGCGCGAGATAATTCGCGATTTCCGCATCCGGAATTTTTTCCGGCGCCGGCAGCGCGGTGAAAAAACCAGCGGCGCCGAAGAGCATCGCTTCCAATCGCACCGCCGGCGGCGCTTCGCGACTCGTTCGCAATTCGCTGAACACCAATTCAATGGGCAGCAATTCCGTCAAGCGGCGAAACGGCTCCTGATTCTTGTCGTAACCCATCGCCTCCGCGAGGCCGCGATACACGGCTTGATCCCACGAGCTATTTGCCACCTGCTCAGCAAACGCCTCGGCCTTCGCCTGCAAGCGCCACAAGCCGACCTGCCGAACCGTCGCGTGAATTTTTTCCGGGGCGGTACGGCTGAGCGGGCAATCGAAGAATGCCGATGAATTTTTATTTTTGGGATGAACCGGCAGAAGTTGTTCACGCGGCAGGAGAAGCTGCGGAATCGCGAGGCCATTTTCTTTGCGGAGCAAGACCGGCGCGTCTGCCGCCGCCACGGCGAGATGGAGAATAACGCCGTTGTAGTTCGGATCGAGATGATGCCGATGCTTGAACCAATCGTTGGCGTCGAGGTGCAGCTCGATATCGCCCTGCAAAATTTTATCGCCGAGACGAATCGTCGCGCGGCGAAAATCCGGGCCGGCGTCGCGATTATATTCGCCCGGCTCGATCACTTCGACCGCTTGCGCCTCGGTGGTGCGCAAAAGCGCAACCGGAATTTGGCGCTGCCGCCAAAGCTCGTGCAGCGCCGGCTCGGAAAAATTCGGATGCATGCCCATGCGGCCCCTCTCGCCGGTTGCAAAAATTAAAAATAAATTCACTCGCCACATCGCAGCGCGGCATTAGCCGCAACCAAAGCTGCACCACAAAGGGCACAAAGAACACAAAGTTTTTTTCTTTGTGCGTTTTGTGGCCTTTGTGGTGAAAAAAACTTCGCGGTTGTGATAGTTTTTTCCAAGTAATACTATAACGCGCTTTACTTTTTGACGGAGCTTGCAGTGTTTCCGGCTTCAACCCGCGGCACGATGATTCCTGCCGCGGAAATAATATTTTCGCCGTTATTCAAATGCCGGGACAATGCATTCAGCGAGTCGATCACGGCGGTTGCCGCGGCGCCCTGCAAAAATTGTGGCTGAAATTCCACTTCTTCATTATAAACATTGATGGGCAGGCAGCGCGCATACAACACGCCGCCGGCATCGACCACACATTTTAAAATAATACTGCTGCGCGAACTGGGGCTGTAACTGCCGAACGCGAAATTCCCCAACGAATAGGCGATCAACCCCGGCGGCGCACCGGCGCGCGGCCGATACCACTCGAGGCTCTGCAAAACATGCGGATGATGCCCGAACACAATATCGGCGCCGCGATCAATGGCGATACGGGCCAGCTCGATTTGATAAGGCTTGGGTTTCACCATTTTTTCCGCGCCCCAGTGAAACGAAACCACCATGATATCGACCTGCGGCGCCAGCGCCTCCAGCGCGGCAAGATAGCGTTCGCGAAATGGAAACGCCGTGCCCGGCTTTTTTTTGCCGGCATAATAATCTTCCGGATACGTCAACGAAAATCCGAGAAAACCAAAGCGCAGTTTTTCGCCGCCGCGAAACACCCGCTCGAGCCGCACCGGCTTGAAAGCCGCGTCGATATCTTCCCCCGCGCCGACGTACCCGAGCGCCAAACTGTCCAACGTCGCCATCGTATCGAACAGGCCATCCGGGCCGTAATCCAAAATATGATTATTGGCCAAATGCAAAACGTCAAAACCGCTTTCCTTCAAACCGCGTGCGTGACGCGGCGGCACGCGAAACGTGTATTCTTTATCCTGTACCTGCTCGCCGCGGTCGGTGAAAGGCGCTTCCAAATTGGCAATGGCAAGATCCGCAGCCTGCAAAACATTTTTAGTCGCCAGAAACGGATACGTCGCGCCGGCGCTATCCAGCAACGGCGCCACCCATGAACCGAGCATCACGTCGCCGACCGCCGCCAATGAAATTCCGAAATGCGTTGGCGTCGCGAGTTTGGCTGCGCCCGGCATTGGAACGAGGTGATCACGTTTCAACGTCAATAACGGTTCGGCCGACGGCAACGGCGCCACTGACGGTTTTTGGCTGGCGCAGCCCGTATGAAGAATAAGAAAACTCAAAAACGCAAGGGCATAAATGAATTTGCCCGAGGCGGGTGGCGACGCCGAAAATCGGCGATTTTTTTTTGCAAAAAAAGATTCAGCCATGACGTTGAGAGGAAGGAATGGAATCAAAATCCGGTTGCTGCGGCTCGCGCTCATCACACAACATGAAGGGCAATTTCAAAAATCGGGCTCATCCTGATTTCGATATGAACATTTGCAGAGGCTCATTCCACCACAAACAATTCTCGCGACATCGGCGTCAACACCTCGTTGCCGGCGGCGGTGACGAGCACGTCGTCTTCAATCCGAACGCCGCCGAGATTGGGAAAGTACAGGCCCGGCTCGATGGTAATGACGGCGTTCTCCGTGATCACGTCTTTGCTTTCCGGGCCGAGACGCGGCAAGGAATGAACGTCGAGTCCGAGGCCATGCCCGAGCGAGTGATTGAATTCCTCTTTGAATCCGCAGGACGCCAAATATTTGCGTGCGATCTCATCAAGCTGGACGCCTTCCATGCCCGGACGCGCGGCTTCGCAAGCGAGATGGCAGGTTTCTTTGACGGCGAAATAAGCCTGCCGCAACTTCGCCGGCGGCTCGCCGACGGCAACGGTGCGCGTCACATCCGAAGCGTAGCCCTCGACCGTGCAACCGTAATCGATCACGACAACCTCGCTGGCTTGTAAACGGCGGCCGGTGCTGCGCCCATGCGGCAACGCCGCACGGCTGCCGCTGGCAACGATCGGATCGAACGGCTCGGTTTCGGAGCCTAATTGGCGGCTGCGATAAATAATTTCCGCAGCGATATCCGATTCTTTCACGCCGCGCCGAATGCACGGCAACACTTGCTCCCACACGGCGCAGGCCATCGCCCCGGCCCGGCGCAAGCTGTCGATCTCCGCGGGCGATTTGGGGATGGCGATTTTTTCCACGAAATGTTCGGTGGCCACAAAACGCAACTGGTCAAAACTTTTTTGCAATTGCGAAAAATAGCGGAAGTTCAAATGCGAGGCTTCGAACCCCAAGCGGCTGCCGGGCGTTAAAACTTGTTTCTCTTTTAACGGCGCCAGCAAATCGCGGCGCACGACGAGAATTTCGGCGTGGCGCACTTCCGCCTGCGCCTGTTCGCGATAGCGCCAATCGGTGATAAAAATGCAAAGGCCTGAAGTGATCAGCCCCAGACCGTTGGAACCGGTGAAACCAAAAAGGTAACGCAGATGCGGCGCGGCGCTAACGAGAAACGACGCCAATTCCGCCCGGCGCATCTCCGCGCGCACGCGCTCGATCCTATCCAGCATTCTGAGTCTCTAACAAACGTTTCTTCAAATAATCGATCTTATCGCGGTAATGTTTGTTGTTCGGCTCTTTGCGGCTGAGCAATTCAAAGACGCCGATGGCTTTGGTGTATTGGCCCTGCGCCGCGTAAATTTCACCGAGCGTCGGCGTGACGATTTTTTCGCGCTCGCTCGCGGAAATGGTGGAGGTGATGTCGTCACCGAGCGTTTCCAAAATTTTGGGCCGGCGCGCCGGCAGACGATTCGCGGCGGCGCGCAAATTCGCGCGCGGCGAGGCATTGTTGTCATCGCGAACCGTTTCATCCAAATCCAATCGCGCCGGTTTCGACGGCCTGATCGTCGTCGGCTCGCCGTCAAGTTCGCGATCGAGATCAACCGGTCGCGTGGGAATGCGCGACGGCGGGCGCGACGGCGGCGTGAGGCTCATGGTGTCGGCGCCAAAGCCGTTGGTGTTTTCGGTTTCGGCGTCATCACGATGCTCTTCTAAACGGTTATTCGCCGGCGGCAACGAATTTTTGCCGGCAGGAGGCGCCGGTTTATCATCGAGAATTTCGTCTTGAAAAATATCGTCGAGAATATAAGAAAAACGCTCTTCATCATTTGGCGACGCCGGTAAAATATCGGGGCTGGCCGCCGGCAGGTTTTCCGCCGGCGGCACAAAATCATCTTGCCAAAGATCGGCGGCGCTAACGTTCGTTGGCGCCGGCAAAAACTCGTCATCCGGCGCGGCGGTGGCTGGCGAATAAAAATCATTTTCCGGCAACCGCGGCAAGGTCACGGTCGGCGGCGGCGGAACATTGAATGGCGGCGGTGCAAGCGGCTCCATGGCCGGGCGCGCCTCGCGGCGAATCGGCGCCGGCTCCAATTTGGTCATTTTCGCTTTTTGCGCCAGCTCTTCGATGACGGCGCGCACGCCTTTGTCGAGCGGGTCGATCTGCAAGATTTTGCGATAACTCATCTCGCACGTGTTGTCCCAGCCGATCTCGCGCATGAGATCGCCGTAATATTTGTGCGCGGCCAAATAACGCGGATCAAACAGCAGCACGCGTTTGAATTCTTTTTCGGCTTGATCGAAGAGTTTCTTCTTTAAATAGCATTTGCCCAGCACCATGTGGCCGGTGACGTAGGAAGGATGCCGGCGCAAACCGTCCTCGCAAAGCTGAATGGCTTCATCGACGCGGCCCAATTTCAGCAGGGCGTCGGCCACGCGGCCAAACGTCAACGAATTGGGATTTTGTTGCAGCAAAACCTGCAATGATTCGAGGCTGCCGAAGTCTTCGGATGCCATAACCCTAACTCACTACAAATAGAGGTTCCTGAACCAACCCTCGAATAAAATGAGGGACACGCTTATTGATTTCGACTTCGCTCAATCTGACTCTTGCATAATTTCCTTCATTCTCGTCCTGGTGAGCGGAGCCGAACCATCGACTTCGCTCAATCTGACTCTTGCATAATTTCCTTCATTCTCGTCATGGTGAGCGGAGTCGAACCACGAACCATCAAGCCGGGGTCGCTTCCGGACGCAATTTGCCGTAACCGGTTCGATTGGAAAAAAACATCGTTACGCGCGGCCACAAATATTGTTTGAACGACAGATACGCGATAAAACTATAACCGAGAAAATACAACGTTTGAAACGGAATCGCGGCGACTTCGCCGTAATAAATCGCCACGCCGATGCCGGCCAGGCAATACAGCGCCAGCAGCATTTCCGGAATGCCGTTGCGCAAGCCGCGCTGCCAAAACTCGCGCGTGATAAAATACTGCTTATCATGGAAACCGTCGCGCGCGCTTTCCAAGCGATATTTGGGCGTGCGCAAAAACTCGCCGCGGTATTTGAACAATCCCTGCAAAATCGCGCGGGTGTTGTTGATCGACAGCCCCATGCTGCCGGCCATGAACAATGGAAAATACAGAATCCGGCGCCGCCAGTCCGGATACGTCTCGCGCAGCGCCGTCAGATACATTAAAAACGAGCCAAAGAACGCGAGCACGAAAATCGAAATGATCGCAAAAAACAGCGAGTGGTCATTCGCGCTTTCATTTTTAATAATGACCAGCGGCAGATTCAACAGGCCGACGATCAAAATAAACGGAAACACCAGATTGTTGGTCAAGTGCACGGTCGATTGCAATTTGACGTGCAACGGCAACGAAGATTTCCACACGCGCGGCAGATTCTTTTTGGCGGTTTGAATCGCGCCTTTGGTCCAGCGGAATTGCTGCGATTTCACGCCGCCGATTTCCGCGGGCAATTCGGACAGGCACACAGTGTCCGGCATGAACACGAATTTCCAGCCGCGCAGTTGCGCGCGATAACTGAGATCCAGATCTTCGGTGAGCGTGTCGTCGGTCCAATTGCCGGCGTCGATCACGCACGCGCGCCGCCACACGCCGGCGGTGCCGTTGAAGTTGATGAAATAGCCGGCGCGATGGCGCGCGGTTTGTTCGACCACAAAATGCCCGTCGAGGCCGATGGCCTGGCCGCGCGTGAGCATGGAATAATCGCCGTTCAAATGGCCCCAACGGGTTTGCACCACGCCGATTTGGGCGTCCTGAAAATAGGGCAAGGTGCGGCGCAAAAAATCTTTTGGCGGCACAAAATCCGCGTCAAAGATCGCGATAAACTCACCCGTGGCCGCGGCCAAGCCTTCGCGCAATGCGCCGGCTTTATAGCCTTGCCGATTGTCGCGATGCCACACCTTGATGGCGAAACCTTGTTGTTGATAATGCGCCGCCCAGTTCCTCGCGATCGCCGTGGTGTCATCCGTCGAATCATCCAGCACCTGAATCTCCAACAATTCGCGCGGATACTCGATTTCGCAAACGGCGCGAATCAAGCGCTCGACGACGTATCTCTCGTTGAAAATCGGCAATTGCACGGTGACGCGCGGCAAGATTGGGAGCGGCGCCGGCGGGTTGGAGCCGGAAACGCGGAATTTATTATAAAGATAAACCATCACGTAGCCGTGCGACCCGAACACAAAAAGAATCGCGAGCGAAACAAAATATACTGCGAGAATACTCGACTCTAAAAAATTATCCATTGCAGCTTGAAGCCAACTCCTCTCCGGACGTAAATACCAGTTCTAAAAATAGAAAAAACCGCCGTAAAGTGCAACATCTTTCTTTCGCGTTAAATTCCTGCAACAAATCCGCCGGGGAAATTATAGATGAATTTCCCGTTTATGAAAGGCTCGCAACGAAAAAGGACTCGCAATTAAAAAGTAGTGAAGGATGTTGAGGTTGTGATGTTTTTATACCTATAAGATTTTTTCGCTGCGGTTCCCTTGTCGTTGCAAAAATATCAACTCTACCAATCCGCCAAGGTTTTGTTGCGCACTTCATTGGCGATTTTGCGGATGGCCTCCTCGATCGCCGCTTGCCGCGTCGAAGCGGGTTTGCCGGGGGAGTAACTGCCAAATTGCGCCATCTGCGCTTCCCACACGGTTTGGCGTTTTTTCACGTCTTCATATTTGAGTTGCACCGTCACCGTCACGCGAATTTCCTGGACGTTTTCCGGCTGATTGTTGCCGCTTTGATTATAAACGCCGGCGGTTTCCTGCACGCTCAACAGCACGCCGCGCAAGATCGAATCGGCGACGCGCTGGTCGGCGATTTTCAGCGTATTGTCGCGCGTGAATTCGTCGATGATCGTGTTGCTCAAGCGGTCGCGCACGCCAAACTCCGCGGTGCGATCTTCAAACACCGGCACCGCGATGGTTTTAATATGCGTGCTCACGGCGCCGGAAAACGAGTACGGGCCGCAACTCGTAACCGATATCATTAAGAGTGTCATTGCCACACGGATAAAGAAAAACCCGTGTGTCGCTTTTAATCCGTGTGGCATTCTTTCCATGCCGGTTATAAAAATCTTTTTCTTTTTCATCGGATAAAATGGAATAATCTAAAACGGCAAATCATATTCTTTGATCTTGCGATATAACGTGCGCTCGCTGATTTTGAGCAGCGTCGCGGCTTTGCGTTTGTTGCCACTGGTGCGAGCGAGCGCGTCGGTAATCAGACGTTTCTCCATTTCCTCGATGGACTCAAATTCGCCGGCTTCGCCGGACTCCGGCGCGGCCGACGATGAAACCATGTCGTTTTCCAAATCCTGCACCAGCGGCTCCGGATAACCGGGTTTGAGGCGGCGCGGCGGCGGAATATAACGGCCGACCAGCAGCTCGCGCAGCTGCGCGATTTCATTTTTAATATCGATCAGGGCGCGATAAATAAATTCGCGCTCCACCTCGTCGCTGCTGCGATTCACCGGCACCGGCAGGCGGCGATCCATCTCGGCGCTGCGCGGCAAGTGGCGCTGCAAAACGATTTCATCGATGCGGCGGCCGCGCTCGATGACGATCAAGCTCTCGACGAAATTTTTTAGCTCGCGAATATTGCCCGGCCACGCGTGTTCTTTCAACAGATGCATCGCGCTGTCGCTAAAACCTTCAAAGGGGATGCCGTTCTGGCTGCAAAAATCCGTGACAAATTTTTTGACCAGCAGCGGAATATCCTCGCGGCGCTCGCGCAGACTCGGCACGCGAATATTCACCGCATTGAGCCGGTAAAATAAATCGGGCCGGAACTCACCGTCGCGCACCGCGGCTTCAAGATCCCGGTTGGTGGCGGCGATGACGCGCACGTCGGCTTGCTTCGGGCTGCTGCCGCCGACGCGAATGAACTCCTTGCCTTCCAACAGGCGCAGGAGCTTCACCTGCGTGTTCAGCGGCATTTCGCCGATTTCGTCGAGAAAGATCGTGCCGGTGTCGGCTTGCTCAAAATAACCTTTGCGCGCGCCGATCGCGCCGGTGAAAGCGCCCTTCTCGTGGCCGAACAATTCCGACTCGATAATGCCTTCCGGAATGGCGCCGGCATTGACGACGACAAACGGCTTGTCGTGGCGATTGCCGAGGCGATGAATCGCTTGCGCAATCAATTCTTTGCCGGTGCCGCTCTCGCCGATAATCAGCGCAGAAATATCCGTCGGCGCGACTTGCTCGATGGTTTCGAGAATCTGCCAGATCGCCGGCGATTCTCCGACGAGGCCGATTTCCTGACGCAGGGTATTGATGTTGCGGCCATCGTGGCCGTTTTTCAGCAGAGGTGAGGTCATTTAAAAAAAGATAAAAAGCGAAAGAGATAAACGGAAAAATTTTTATACTTACCGTCCGGACGCTCGAAGCCTCCGGACGGTTTATGGCCTCGGACGCTACAGGCCTCGGACCTTTTCGCGAAACCAATCAATCGTTTGTTTCAGGCCGTCGTTGATTGACACGATCGGCTGCCAGTCGAGCAGACGGCGCGCTTTTTCATTGGACAGCACGCTGCGCATTTGCTCGCCTTCTTTGGCCGGGCCATGCTGTTCCGGTTTGCCTACGCCCGCGGCTTCGTTCAAACGATTATAAACCGCGTTGACATCCGTTTCTATTCCAGTGCCGATGTTGAAATAATCGCTGGCCGGATAATTCAACGCCAGCAGATTCGCGCGCACCACATCGCCGACGAAAACATAATCGCGGGTTTGCTTGCCGTCGCCGTTGATCGTCGGCTGCTCGCCGCGCAACAACCGCGTCGAGAAGATCGCGACCACGCCCGCCTCGCCGTGCGGATTTTGGCGCGGGCCATATACATTGGCGTAACGCAGAAACACGTATTTCATGCCGGAACTTTGCGCAAAAAAATTGATATATTTTTCGCACGACATTTTGCTGATGCCATACGGCGATGCCGGCCACGTCGGATGTTCCTCATCCGCTGGAAATCTAACTTGCTCGCCATAAATCGCGCCGCCGGTCGACGCGAAGAGAAATTTTTTCACGCCGGTGGCTTGGCAATTTTGCAGCAGATTCAGCGTGCCGAAAATATTTACTTCGGCGTCGTAACGCGGATCCGCCACCGAACGCCGCACATCCATCTGCGCGGCCTGATGACAGACGGCATCGAATTGCCCCTGCTTAAAAATTTCGGCAACGTCATTATCGCATATATCCATTTGCTGAAACGTCGCCTGCGCATTAATGTTCTCGCGTTTTCCCGTTACCAGATTATCCAAAATGGTCACGTGGTGTCCGTGCGCGATGAAAGCCTCAGCAATGTGGGACCCGATAAACCCCGCACCGCCGGTGACCAAGATTTTCATGAGAGTTGTCCTTTCAGAATTGAGTAACTATCCTTACCCATTGTCATTCCGCAGGAATCTTTTTTGTTTCCAGCAATTACTTGGATTCTAAAAGGATTCTTCCAGAATGACAGATTTTGTTTTGTCAGTATAGATTACATTTCAAACATACCGCATCGCTTTCATGCCAATATCCTTGCGATAGTGCATGCCCTCGAATTGAATTTTACCAGCGGCGCAATAAGTTTTTTCGTGTGCGTTGAGAAAATTATCTCCCCTCCCAGTAACCGCCAACACCCGCCCGCCGTTCGTTACAAAATTGCCGCCGTGATCGAGCATTGTGCCCGCATGAAAAACCATCACCTCGTCATCACGAATACGTTCGAGGCCGTTAATCAATTTACCTTTCTCAAAATTTCCCGGATAGCCGCCGGAAGCCAGCACGACACTCACCGCCCAGCGCGGTGAGATTTTCAGTTCATAATTTCCCAAATCGCCGTTGGCGACACGCCACATCGCTGCGGCCAAATCGGATTCGAGCAGCGGCAGAATCGCCTGCGTTTCCGGGTCGCCGAAACGGCAGTTGAACTCAACGACTTTCGGGCCGTTTTGAGTGATCATGAGGCCGGCATACAACACGCCGCGATACGGAGAATTTTCCTGCGCCATCGCCGCGAGCGTGGGTTGCAAAATTTCGTGTTCAACGCGCGCCATCAGCTCCGCAGTCATAAACGGCGCCGGAGCATACGCGCCCATGCCGCCAGTGTTCGGGCCTGCGTCGTTATCGAAAACCGTTTTGTGATCCTGCGCCGGCGGCAGCACACAAAGATTTTTTCCATCGGTGAGGCAAAGCACCGAAACTTCCTGTCCCTCCATAAATTCTTCGATCACAATTTGCAGGCCGGCGTCACCAAATTCGCGCGTTTGCATAAGGCGCTGCACCGCCGCCAGCGCGGCTTCGCGGCTACGCGCTATGATCACCCCTTTGCCGGCGGCGAGGCCATCGGCCTTGATCACGAACGGCGCCGGCGCTCTTTCAATATAAGCACGGGCATCTGGCGAATTCGAAAAAATCTTCGCTTCCGCCGTGGGAATCAAATATTTTCGCATTATTTCTTTCGCGAAAACTTTGCTGCCTTCGAGCCTGGCCGCCTGCTGCGACGGCCCGAAGATGCGGAGGCCATCCGCGGCAAATGCATCGACGATGCCGGCAACCAGCGGCGCTTCGGGGCCGACGACGGTCAAATCAATTTGTTGCGTTTTCGCAAAATGCCGCAGCGCCGCCACATTAGAAACAGGAATATCGACACCCGTTGCCGTTTGCGCAATTCCCGGATTGCCCGGCGCGCAATAAATTTTCTCCACCAGCGGACTTTGCGCCAATTTCCACACCAATGCATGCTCGCGCCCGCCGCTGCCGATAACGAGTAGTTTCATTATTTCTTCTTTTTCTTCTTCTTATTTTGCCGGCGTGACTTTTTGGCCATGGCCCGCCGACTTTTTACTTTGGCGGCGTCGCGCTTCTTGCGATTGTTGTGAATCCCGTCGATCGGTTCGATGAAAGCTTCGTCATCATCAACGTCTTCCATCTCAAAAAACGCTTCATCGTCTTCGTCATCCTCGAATTCGTCGATATCTTCGTCCTGCTCCAGACTATCCCAA
>Ga0247727_10004278_pt1 | contig 30428 bp, 28 predicted proteins | sample WisWelCaveWW1625_FD_202498 | JGI IMG/M metagenome (GOLD analysis project Ga0247727, IMG submission 202498) | Biofilm microbial communities from Wishing Well Cave, Virginia, United States - WW16-25 | ecosystem: Environmental > Aquatic > Deep subsurface > Groundwater > Cave microbial mat | place... | reverse complement strand
TGAATCGCTTTCGGCGCCTGCTGATTCGGTGGGACAAAAAACCCGAAAACTATATCGCCTTTCTTCATTTCGCGTGTGGCTTGATTGCCTTTCGCGCTTCAGGGTTATTCGGATAGGCACTAAGGTGGCGATCAAGAAATAGTGACGTACAACATTGTGTTTCATACACTCCTCCTATCAGATCAAACGGCTGCGATGAATTGCCGAGTGCTTCAGGGATAGTATATCACGGAACGTATACAGTTCGGTAGCGCGCATTGTTGCAAGAATGTGGCGGAATTGTAGCAAAAGGCGCATTGTGGCAAATTTATTGCAATGAAAAATTGGATCCAATAGTTCTCATGCCCAAATCATCCACGTACCCCAAAACGTTCGCGCCAATGGTTGCCGCCGCGCAGGTGTTACAGCGCGGCGAATTGCAAGTTGATTTGAAGCAGCACATCATTACGGTGGCGGGCAAAAAGTTAAAGCTCAGTGCCACTGAATTTGAACTGCTGGCGCATCTCGCGCGGGTTGCCCCAGAGATTGTTTCGCCCCAAGAACTCGCTTCGCAAGTGCAGGGCTATGAAATCAAATCGCTCCAAGATGCGAACGCCACGCTGCGCTACCATTTTTATCGTCTGCGGCGCAAAATTAAACAGGCGACGGGACGCGATGATCTGATCCAGACGATCTATGGTGTCGGTTATGGCTTGTATCAACGTCCTGAATCCGAGTCGCCCGCGGGCGCAATCACGTTTCTTTTTACCGATATTCAATCCAGCACCGAGTTGTGGGAACAATTTCCCCACGAAATGAAAGGCGCGCTCGCGCGTCACGATGCACTGATGCAAGAAAACATCACACATTACGGCGGTTATGTTTTCAAACGCGTCGGCGATGCGTTTTGCGCCGTGTTCAGTTCCCCCTTCGACGCGGTCATAGCAGCGCTCCACGCCCAGCGCGCGCTGCATGCCGAACGATGGGCGACGCCGACACCTCTCCAAGTGCGGATGGCGTTGAATACCGGACCCGCAGAAAGTCGCGATGGCGATTATTTTGGGACGACACTTAACCATGTCGGCAGATTGATCGCCGTGGGACATGGCGGACAAATTCTTGTCGCGCAAGCGACGCAAGAACAAATCGCCACCCGCCTGCCGCTAAACGTCGAACTGCACGACATGGGTTTGCGACGACTCAAAGGCATCAAAGATTTGACGCGCATCTTTCAGCTCGTCGCGTCGGACCTCCCCGCGCAGTTTCCGCCCCTCAAAACCCTCGATCCCCCGCGCAACAATCTGCCTGGACAATTATCCTCTTTCATTGGACGCGAAACCCAAGTGCGCCAAGTGTCCGCGCTGCTGCGGCGGCCCGATGTGCGGCTCGTCACACTCACGGGCGCGGGCGGCACGGGCAAAACGCGTTTGAGTGTCGAGATCGCTTCCAGCTTGTTGGATGAGTATCAAGACGGCGTGTTTTTCGTTTCGCTTGCCGCCGTCCAAGAAAGCACGCGTGTGCCGTCAATGATCGCACGCGCGTTGTGGCTCGTCGAGACCGAGAGTCAAACGGTGATGGAGCGTTTGGGTGATTATTTGCGTGAACGCCAAGTCTTGCTCGTTCTGGATAACTTGGAACACTTGCTCGATGCCGCGCCCGATGTGACGGAACTTTTGCGAATGGCGCCGCACCTCAAAGTTTTGGTGACGAGTCGCGAAGCGCTTGTCGTATACGGCGAACATCAATTCACCGTGCCGTCATTGACATTGCCCGACGCGCGCACACATCTCACGCTCGCGCAGTTGGATGTGTACGAAGCGCCAAAACTTTTTATCGAACGCGCGCGCGCGATCCTGCCGCGTCTCGCGTTGACAGACGCGGACGCGGCTATCATTTCGGAAATTTGCGCGTGTCTCGACGGCTTGCCGCTGGCGATTGAATTGGCTGCCGCGCGCGTGCCGCAATTTCGTTTGACCGAGCTCGCCGCGCAATTGACAAGTCGTCTCAAATTTTTAGCGAGCGGTCCGCGCGATTTGCCCGCGCGTCATCGCACGCTGCGCGCCTTGTTCGATTGGAGTTATCACTTGCTCACGGCGAGTGAGCAAGCGTTATTTGCGCGGCTCGCGGTGTTTGTTGGTGGCTGGACTTTCGAGGCGGCAAACGCAGTGGCGACGTGGCAAGGCGATGCGAGTGGCGCGCAGGGCAATGACTTGGATTCGCTCGCCGCCAAGTCGTTGATTCAACCGATCCACGAAACGCGAGCGCAGCCGCGTTTTACGATGTTGGAAACGCTGCGCGAATACGCGCGCGCACATTTGGAAACCGGCGCGGATTTGGAAACGGTGCGTCAGAATCACGCCGCGTATTATTTGCAAGAGTTGGAACGCGCCGAACCCGAGTTGAACGGTGGACCGCATCAAAAAGACGCGTTAGCGATGTGTGCGCGCGAACAAGAAAATTTTCGCGCCGCGTTGCAGTGGGCATTGGAACAAAAGAAGATAGAGACCGCCCTCCGCATTGTCAACGCGTTGTGGCGGTTTTGGGCGATTGAAAGCCATCTGCTCGAAGGACGAAATTGGTTAGAGCAAGTGTTGGTGCAAAGTGAAACCGCGCCTGCGGGCTTGCGCGCAGGCGCGTGGTACGGCTTGGGCAAGCTCTCCCTCTTTCAAAACAATTTGCCAAACGCGCAGCGTGCCTCCGAAACGGCGTTAGCTCTCTACACCGAGGTTGCCGATCAGGATGGCATTGCTTGGTCACAGAACGCGCTGGGCGAAATTGCGGCGGGACGCGACGACATGGCGTCGGCAAAATCTTTTTTTGATGCGGGTCTCGCGCTGCATCGGGAACGCGCAAACAAGATCGGGATTGCCAAAGCGACGGATGATTTGGGGCGTTTAGCTTTGGGGGAAGGGGACTATGTCCGCGCGGCGCAGCTTTTTGAGGCGAGTTTGCAACTCCGCCGCGAACGCGGCAGCCCCGAAGGCATTGCGGTTGGGTTGTTGGCGTTGGGTGAAGCGCTGCGTTTGCAAGGCGATTTTGCGCGCGCGGAAACGGTCACGCGCGAAAGTTTGGCGCACTACCGCGCCTTGAATCACAACGCAGGGATGATCACCAGCTTGGACAATCTCGCGCATATGCGGCTCGCGCAGCAGGATGCTTCACAAGCTCTGGCGCTGTTTATCGAAGAGCTGGGAATGCTCCGCGAGCTTGAACACGAGGAGCTGGAACTCGCGCGCGAGTGTTTGTCCGGACTCGCGCTGGCGCTCAACGAACTGGACGAATCTTTTCAAGCTGCACAAATCGTCGGCGCGTATGAACGTCTCACCAATTCGCACGCGTCGGCGGAAAACGCGCCCGCGACGGAATCTGATCCGCATGAGGCAATCCGCGCGCGTTTGGGACAAGCGGAATGGGAACGCGGGCGCGCGGAAGGGCGCGGCATGACATTGGATGAAATCGTCAGCGCGCTCGTTTCCAGACCCCAAGAGTTCGTAAAAGTATAACTTCCCGCGTGCGCTGCTGGATTTGCAATCCAGCGCCCTACCAGCGTGGATGCGAATGTAAGCCATTCGACAAATCTACGCGCGCGGGCCGTTGTTTCTTTACAAACCCTTAGGGTCTCGACGCGGCATAAAAGTTTTGATATATGCTACAATGTTTCGCGTGAAATAATTTTTTGGGACTCGCTCAACCACGAGTCCTTTTTTTTCCGCGAGGGCTTTAGTAAAAGGGGAATGCTATGCGTACACAATCACCGTTTCCGGGGATAGATCCGTATTTGGAAGATAGTGAGAATTGGCAGGATTTTAATACAGTGTTGGCAGTGGAAATTCGCGGGGTGTTGATTCCACAGATTGGACCGAAATATTATGCTGCGGTTGAAACACACACCGTGAGTCAAGATGTCATTATTACGCTGCCCCATGCCATGTATCCGGATGTCGGAGTTTATCAAAAACCTAATGCGCCTGACACGCACGCGATTGCCACACTCGCGACGCCGCTTGCCCCGCTGCAACGCGTAGCCATAGTCGGCGAAGAAACGCGTCTACATTCCGTCCGAATTTATGTGACGAAAACCGCAGAACTCGTCACGGCGATTGAGATACTTTCACCCTTTAACAAACGCGGCGAGGGGTTAGAGGAGTATCGCAAAAAGCGCGAGACGATTTTGAGATCTCGGGCGCATCTGGTTGAATTCGATTTATTGCGCGGCGGCACACGCCCGGGGCATGAGCTTCATGGGCCACCGCTTGAGAGCGATTATGTTTTGGTTGTCAATCGCGCGCGTGAGGAGCGCATACGCGTTTCCGAAATCTGGCCCCTGTCTTTGAGTGAAACATTACCCGCTCTGCCCATTCCCTTGCGCGAACCCGATCCTGATGTGATCTTGAACCTGAGCGAAATTTTCCAAACGATTTATGTGCACTCGGGCTACGGCTGGCGCATTGATTATACCCAACCCCTTCCGCCGCCCGAGTTGCGCGCGCCGATGGCGGAATGGATGCAAGAGCATTTTTCACACGCGACATAAATTGTAACCCATAAACATAACGGGAGATTCACATGCGACAACATTCACCGTTTCCAGGGATGGATCCGTATTTGGAAGAGCGCGAACGATTTGCTGGCTTTCATCATGCGCTGGCAGAACAAATTCGCTTGCGTTTGAATGAACAAATTGGTCCGAAATATTACGCGGATGTAAATATTTCAACCGTAAGCCAAGATATTTTCATTGGCTATACCCATCAAGTTTTTCCCGATGTTGGCGTGTACGAACCCGCGCCGCCGCAAAGAGGCGGTACGAATGTCATAGCGGTTGCCTCCGTCGCGCCGATTCAACGCGCCTTGATGCTTGAACAAGAGACGCGGTTACGTTCCGTTCGAATTTATTACACGGACACCAGTGAGCTGGTCACCGCGATTGAGATTCTCTCGCCCTACAATAAACGCGGCGAGGGGTTGGAAGAGTTTCGCAAAAAAAGACGCGAGCTCTTGAAATCGCAGACTCATCTCGTCGAACTTGATTTGCTGCGCGGCGGGACACGCCCAGGGTACGAAGTCAATGAACCTGCGCTCGACACCGATTATGTGTTGCTTGTCAATCGCGCGCGTGGGGAGTACATGCGGATTTCGGAAATATGGCCCCTCGCCTTGAACGAAACATTTCCGATCCTGCCAATTCCCTTACGCGAACCGGATGCCGACGCGGTGTTAAACCTGCAAGAAATTTTTGAGTTCATCTATCCGCGCGCGGGCTACAGCTGGCGCATTGACTATACGCGTCCCGTTCCGCCGCCCGAGCTGCGCGCGCCGATGGCGGAATGGATGCAAACCCAATTCTCTCGTGAGGAAACAAATGTCTGAATCCATGAACTTTGGAACCCTGTGGTGGGACGGCAAAATCACGCCGTGGGCAGACGCCACCATTCACGTCACGCAAATTGGCACGGCGAGTGTGTCATCCGTGTTTGAAGGGATTCGCGCGTATTTGAATCCAATGACCAACGAGTTGAATATCTTTCAACTCGACGCGCATCTCAAACGCTTTTTACAATCCCTGCGTCTCGTGCGTTTGGAATGTGAATACTCGCACGCGGATTTACACGACGCGGTGGTGTCGCTCGTGCGGGACAACAATCCCGACCGCGATGTGTACATCCGTCCCTTTGGCTACGCCGAATCGCGCACGTTCGGCGCAGCGACGGATCCGCACGCGCACGTCATCATTCACGTCACCGATTGGGACTCGAAATTGAAAACGGATTCGGTGAGTCATTCGACGGTATCTTCGTGGACGCGTCTCAGCGACAATCAAATGGCGCCGCGCGTCAAGGCGAGCGCGAATTATCTCAATTCCAGATACGCGTCGGAAGAAGCAAAACGCAACGGCTATGATCACGCGATCTTGTTGACACCGCAAGGCAAGGTGGCAGAAGGAACTGGCATGTGTTTGATGCTCGTGCGCGATGGGAAAATTATTACGCCTTCCGTCACAAGCGGCATCTTGGAAAGCATCACGCGCGAAACCGTCATCCAACTCGCGCGCGAAGCATTGGAGGTACCGGTAATCGAGCGCGATGTAGATCGCACGGAACTCTATACGGCGGACGAAGCATTTTTCTGCGGCACGGGCATCGAAGTCGTACCGATTGTGACGATTGATCGCATGAAACTCGGCGACGGCGCGCCCGGTGAAATTTCCAAACGCATGCAAAGCTGCTATCACGATGTTGTGCGCGGGATCGAGACGCGGTATGAGGAGTGGCGGACGGTTGTTGGTAATCAGTAACTGATCGCGTTCGGAATTTATAGCACGGGGATTGGGAGTTTATTTTTCGTGCTGGGGATTGCGCTCGCAGGCGCGGCGCGCGCGGCATTGATGAACGCCGCTTCGCCCTTGATCGGCGTCGTGTTCGCGTGGTTGTTTTTACGCGAACCGTTGACGCGGCGCGTGTGGATTGGCACAGCGTTAGCGGTGGTGGGGGTGTGGTTGGTGTTGATTTAAAAATAAATCACGTTCTACGCTACCGCCAACGGGCGCGTGGTAATCACATCATTCTCTGACAAGCGGCGCACCTGTTGCGGCGTCAACGTCAGCAAGGCGCGCGTTTCACCGTTCGGGTTGACAAACTCTACTTCATACGCGAGTGCGGGGCGCGTATAAATTTCAACGATTGTGCCGACATCGCCTCTTTGCACATGTTCCGCTTTGAAATTTTCTGTCACAATGATCGTTTCGAGTAAATTGTATTCTGATTCCATATCTCATCTATCCTTTCTTGCGTGGCGCAGGTTCAATGGTCACAAGTTCTGGCACATCACTTTCAAGACGCCCAATCATGGAAAAATTATATCATCGTTTTTTAGAAAGATTGATGTTGAGTTAAAAAAATTGGGTGGTAACAGAACTGAGTTCCGTTACCACCCAATCTCGTTCTACTGATCCATCCCTACGCCAACTTAATACGCCTTGTTTGTTTTGTTGTTATTGAGCAGCTGCGAGAGAAAATCGCGCGCCCCTGTTCCCATCAAGCCCCAGAGCAACAGCGGCTCGGGCGCGATTTCGAGAAAGAATCCCAGCACCGCCGGAAAGACAATGCCGACAGGATTCGATGCGAGATCGGGCGAACCTTGCGCCGCCCAGATGCCGAGAATGTTGGTCACGATGCCGTAGCCGTACGAGAGCAGACCAACGGCGACGAGCGTGAGCGAGTGATTCATCCCTTCTTCGTTAAAGACGAGTTCGATCACCGTCACCGAAAGCGCGAGGACATATCCAATCCACGCGTAACTCGGCAAGGCAAATTTGAACCCGTCCGCCGAAAATTGGACCGAAATGAACCACAACACGATAGCGACGCCCATAGCTAAAAGATGGATCAGTTGTTCGTAACGCTTTTCGTTCATGTTTGTCTCCTTTTCTCACTGGTACAGCGTTACCTGTAAATTGTTTATTGCAAGTGTGCTGCGGATGGCAAAGCGTCCGCCACACTTGACGGCTTTCAGTAACACGCTTGACACCAATCTTACAAGAAATGGAACAAATGTGCTGAAACTTGTTCTGAATTTCTCTGACGCGCGCGGGGAACAAAATATAGGAAAAACAAAAAACCTCCGATGCAAACATCGGAGGTTTGTATTCATGGCATATACACTTGCGCGTTTGGAAAAAACGCAAACCAGCCGAACCAATACGCGAGATGTCCCCCTACGCGTTCCAACCGCGCGCCGTTCGGTCCCACTAACGCCTCCTCCGTCACGCGCCACACATTTCCTTTCGCGTCTATGATCGAATCCGCATCGCTGCCCGGTGAAAAAATTTCCGCGCCGCGTTTGTAGGCGCGCACTTCACCGCCCGCGTCGTATTGCACAGGCCCCGCGCGAATACTGTCACCGTTCACCGTCACGCGCCCGCGCGTCGCAATCAGCACGACAGGCGTTTGCCCCACCGCATCATTCACGACGCGTTTTTCAACCAGCGTGTCGAGCGGGTATGCCTTTGGCACATTGTCCACGCGCAAGCCATAGACACGCGCCTTGTCGGGCAATTGTTTGCTGCGCTGCCACACGGGAAACATCAATTCGGGCGACGCAAAATAATTGCCATACGCCGCGCCCGGTTCATAGACGCGCGAATGTCCCGTATCCCAATCCAACACTTTTGTCTCGGGATGCTCGGTTCGCCAATTCTGCCACGATGTCAAGACAACGGGCAAAAGATTCAGCGTGATGTTTTCTTGTGCCAACACGCCCAACACAGGTTCACCCGTGAATTGATTCCACAGCGTGCGCGTCTGTTTGTCGTACATCAATTTGTTGCTGCGAAACAAAAAGCCCGAAGAGCCGAACGTGTACGTTTGCCCATTCGACGCGCGCCCATCATACGCAATCGCCGCGCCGCACAAAGTACAATACGCGAGCGAAACGGGTACGCCGCCGATGACATCATTCGCCATCTCGTGCCAATCCAAAATCCGTAACGGATATGCGCGCGCGTCGCCATTGAGTTCGATACCAAACACCGGTTCTTCGGGTTTCAAAAAGGTGGCATCTGCGGCGGGCAGCATTGCCGCGTTTTCCAGCGCGGGGATGCCGTCCACGCGCACGCCGCCCCATTGAATTTCTTCGACGCGAATTTTCGACGGCGCATCATCGCGCAAAAATTCGGCAAAGCGTTCGTCAATGCCCGCAAGGATTTTGCCTTTCCATCCTGTAAAGCCAGGCGGCGGCTGCAACGCGCTCGCGCCGTACCACTCAATCCATGACGCCCAATCGTCTTGAAAACTTTGCCCCGTCAACTCACCCAACGCGGCAACGGCGCGGAACGCCAGCTCACGCTCCACCAATCCAATTTGTCCCGCGCGCAAGACTTCGATGAACGCGGCGACAAAGCGCGTATCGCGCGCGGCGAGAATTTTTTGAAACGCGTTTTCGCGCGCGGCGGTGTCATCGCCTGTCAACGCGTACAACAAATTTTTTGCCTCGTCATCGGGCAACGCGGCGTTGGCAAGCGGTGTGGCGGCGGTTGATGCAGGCGGCGCGGGAGTAGGCGCGACAGTGGGTGCAGGTGACGACGAGATCGGCGCAGGGGTAGACGCGGGCGCGCACGCCGCGATACTCGCACACAGCGCAAAGAGTAAGGCACAGAGCCAATGTTTTGATTTCATTTTTCCCTCCGCGAAGCCATTCGATTGTCGCGCGCAGGGGTTACACAATTCTTACGCGTGTATAATGCAGCAAGACAAATTTTAAATTTGTCCTACAAAAAATCATGCGCGCTCAAACCCTTGAAATCACCGACGAACGCCGCCATCCACGCGGGCCAAATTTTGCCTTGCGCGCGACGAATGGACTCGCTGTGACGTTGTACAAATTCGCGGGACGCAAACGCGCACTGCTGTACTTTCCCGCTTCGCTTGACGATGACGCATCGAAATTGTTTGCGCGCCCGTGGTGATTTCGCACGCGGCGAACGCGTTACAGTTGATACCGCCAAGTGAAATGCAGCAATGGTTGAATGTGTTGGTGTGCGCGTGCAGCGAGTGAGTGAAAAAAAATCAAAACCCGTTTTCTTAACGAAAACGGGTTTTGATTTTTTTTGAGTTTGATTTTTTAATCGCTTGGTCAAGGCACGCTCACCTTCTCCTCCTCACTCCACTCGCTCGTCCCATCCGCGCGCACGATTTCTAATTTGTAGAAATACGTCGCACCCGCTTTTACTTTTTTGTCCACGAATTTGTATTGCCCGCCCACAATCTCTCCCGCATGTTGCGCCGCAATTAATTGTGCATTGTGCATTATCCATTGTGCATTGCCCTTTTTCCGCCACAGATTAAATCCCACCACCTGCAATTCACTCCCCGTCTCCCACTTGACCCTGACCACCTGTTTTCCTGTTTTCCCCGTTTTCGCCTTCGCCCCAAATTTCGTCAGCGTCGCGGAGGTTGGCGCACTCGTTCCCGCTGCCCAGTCCGAAAATTGGGTGACGGTTGCGCGGGTTACTGTAAGGTTGGGAGTCGTCGTAAAGCTGCTCGTGTTACAATTCCAAGCGAGTCCGCTGCCAAGATAGCGACAGAGCGTTGAATTGGCGGTGGGCGTGAACGTGGTGGGCAGCGTCAGCGTCGCGCTAAAGCCGCTTGTGCAGCCCGCAGGCGTAATCGTCCAATAACGTCCGTTTTGGAGCTGCGATGTCGCGTTGGGATGGTTGCTTTGAAACTCGGTGATGGTGATGCCGGTCAGACAACCTACACTGCCGGTCACATCCAGCGCCAAGCCCGCTGAAACATTATTGCGCGTTTGCGCCACCATTCCCAAAATGGTTCCGCCCTGAGATGCTTTGCATTGCGTTGTTGAAAGACACACAATGGCAAAGATGGGATTACTCACGCCAAAGGTCTCCATGCTCCAACTTGCTCCGTCCCAAGAGCCAATCGTCGCGGAATTCCCTACCGCTTTGCACAGCGTTGGCGAAGCACACGCGACACCAAAGAGACCATTGGTCGTGTTCGAGGTGTCCGCGCTCCACGCCGAACCGTTCCACGAGAGGATTGTGCCGCTCGCGCCCACCGCCTTGCACAGCATTGTTGAAGGACATGCAACACTGTCAAGATCACTTGTCACGCCGGAGGTATCTGCGCTCCAACTTGTCCCGTCCCGCGAGAGGATTGTGCCACCAAGTCCTACCGCCTTGCACAGCGTTGTCGAAGGACACGCCACACTGCGCAGAGTAGTTGTGCCGACGGTTTGCGCGCTCCAACTTGTCCCGTTCCACGTGCGTATACTCCCACCAAGCCCAACGGCAATACACAAGTTGAGGTCAGGACACGCAACGCCATAGAGGGTCGTCACGCTAAACGTGTCGACGCTCCAGCTGGTCCCGTTCCATGAGCGAATCACGCCGCCCCCAACCGCCTTGCATAACATTGTCGAAGGACACGCAACACTTTGAAATGGGCTTGTCGTGCCGGAGGTATCGGCGCTCCAGCTGGTCCCATTCGACGAGAGGATGGTGCCGCTGTAGCCCACGCCCTTGCACAGCGTTGTCGAGGGACAAGAAACTCCTTCAAGCGTATTCGCAGTAAACGGACTTTCAATGAACCAGTCGTGAACGGTGGTGGTTGCGGCGTGTGCGGGCTGTGTTCCCGCAAACAAGCCACAGGTCAGCATGACTGCCAATGCCAACACGCGGAGCGAGCGTTGCATTGTGGTGAAGGTGAAAAATGTTTTCATGGTGTTTGTCCTAAAGGGATTACCCCTACGCCAATTTTTGTGTGCAGTTGGCGGCAGGGATTTGTGGTTTTTTGTGAAAAAATTTAGCGAGTGCTTCCAACGCGCGAAACTCGATGGGCTGCTCGTCTTGGACGGGCGCTACTTTTGCGTCCTCAACAGCCGTGCTGTACGGGTCTGTAACTTGCCACATTTTAAGATGAAACGCATACGCGTCGCTCGATTGCTTTTTCATGGTTCCTCCTCCTCATGCTTGCGTTCTTTGCACACCTTATACCAAACAACTATCATCAAACTATCATCAAGGAAACGAGGGATGAGGGAGGATGCGATGATTACATCGCCGATGAAGGATGAAAAAAAATCAAAACCCGTTTTCGTTAAGAAAACGGGTTTTGATTTTTTTTCGGTTTGACTCTTTTTGTAGCTTTGTCAAGGCACGCTCACCTTCTCCTCCTCACTCCACTCGCTCGTCCCATCCGCGCGCACGATTTCCAATTTGTAAAAATAATTTTTCCCTTGCTTTACTTTTTTGTCCGCGTATTTATATCGCCCGCCCACAACCTCCCCCGGATGTTGCGCCGCAATCAATTCCTCGTTCAACTGCACCCACCCTTTCGCGGTTTTCGTATCTTTCGCGGCTTTCGTGTTCCCAATTCTCCGCCACACCGTAAACCCCACCACATTCACCTCACTCCCCGTCTCCCATTTCACGCGCACCACATTTTTCTTGGACGCGTACTTGGTGTTAAATTTCGTCAACGTTGCGGACGTTGGCGCGCTCGTTCCCGCCGCCCAATCTGAAAATTGTGTGACGCCGACGCGTGTGAGGGTGTTTGGACTCGTGGTAAAGCCATTGTTGGCGCAATTCCAACTCGTGCCGCTGCCCAAGTAACGACAGACGACAGAGGAACTATTCGGTGTGAATGTCGTGGGGAGCGTGAGCGTCGCGCTAAAGCCACTCGTGCAGCCCACGGGCGTAATTGTCCAATAGCGTCCGTTTTGAAGTGACGCGGTGGCGTTGGGATGATTGGTTTGGTATTCGGTGATGGTGACGCCGTTGAGACAACTTGTGCTGTTGAAAACATCCAGCGCGAATCCTGCGGAAACGTCATTGCGCGTTTGGGTGACCATGCCGAGAATAACGGCTCTATCGCCAACCACTTTGCACAGTGTGGTGGAGGGGCACGCTACGCCTCGAAGATCCACTATTGTCGGTGAGACTTCGGCGCTCCAACTGGAACCATTCCACGAAAGAATTGTGCCGCTCACTCCTACGGCTTTGCAGAACGTCGTCGTGGCGCAAGATACGCCTTTCAGTCCATTCGTCGTTCCCGATGTGTCCGCGCTCCAAACGGAACCATTCCACGAGACAAGCACACCGCTGTCACCCACCGCTTTGCAGTACGTTGCCGTTGGGCAGGATATTCCGTTGAGCGCGGTTGTCGTGGGTGAGGTGTCGGCGCTCCAAAGCGAGCCGTTCCACGAAAGAATTGTGCCGCCTGCCCCCACCGCTTTGCAGAGTGTCGTCGTGGTAGAACAGGAGATGCCCGAAAGGGTGGATCCCGTTCCTGATGAGTCCGCGCTCCAAACAGAACCATTCCACGCAAGAATTGTGCCGTCGCTGCCTACCGCTTTGCAGAGCAGCGCAGAGGGGCAGGCCACACCATACAGATGGTTCGTTGTGCCTGACGTCTCTTCGCTCCAAGCGGTCCCGTTCCACGAAACGATTGCTCCGATATCGCCTACCGCCTCGCACAGTGTCGTGGAAGGACAAGCTACGTCATTGAGGTTATCTGAATTAGTTCCATACGTTTCAACGCTCCAGCTGGCACCATTCCACGAGCGTATCTTTTCGGAGGAGGCGTAGCCAACTGCCTTGCAGAGTGTGGTCGTGGGGCAGGCGATGCGGTCATAGCTGGGAATATCATAAACAAAGAGCGAGCTCCAGATTGTCCCATTCCATGTAAAAATGCGGCTGTCTGGCTGCACCGCATGGCACAGCGTTGTCGTTGGGCAGAACACACCAGCCGTAAAGCCAGGTCTATTGTATGAGTTGGAATCCGCGACCCAACTCGAGCCACCCCAGGATAAAATACGACTCGTTGCGCCTGTCCATGTCGCGGCTTTACACAACATTGTCGTCGGACAGGAAATGGCTGTCAGACTGTTCGACGTGCCTAGCGACTCGGTGGTCCAACTCGTCCCGTCCCAACCAATCACTGTGCCACTATTACCCCCCGCTTTGCAAAAGGTCGTGGTTGGGCATGAGATTCCGAAAAGATTATTCGCCGTTCCCGACGAATCGGCGCTCCAAATCGCACCGTTCCATGAAAGAATTGTGCCGCCATTGCCCACCACTTTGCATTGCGTTAGCGTGGCACAGGACACGCCAAAGAGAGTGGTTGTCGTTCCCGATATATCCGCGCTCCAACTCGTCCCATTCCACGAAAGGAGCGTGCCGTTTGTGCCCGCTGCTTTGCAAAAGGTCGTGGTTGGGCATGAGATTCCGAAAAGATTATTTCCTGTTCCCGACGAATCGGCGCTCCAAATCGCACCGTTCCATGAAAGAATTGTTCTGCCATTGCCCACCACTTTGCATTGCGTTAGCGTGGCACAGGACACGCCAAAGAGAGTGGTTGTCGTTCCCGATATATCCGCACTCCAAATTGCCCCGTCCCACGAAAGAATCACACCATTGCCCCCCACCGCCTTGCAGAATGTCGCCGTGGGGCAAAAGACGTTTTGTAATGCCCCCGCTTGCGGATATGGGCTTTCCAAGACCCAATCGGTGATGATAGTCGTTGCGGCGTGTACGGGCTGTGTCCCTGCATACAAGCCGCAGGTCAGCATGACTGCCAATGCCAACACGCGGAACGAGCGTTGCATTGTGGTTAAAGTGAATAATGTTTTCATGGTGTTTGTCCTTTTGTCTGTTCTTGATCCGCTGGCTGACTGGCTCTCTGCGCGGTCTCGCCGCTCAGAAATTGAAGCAGCTCGCCCAAATCGTCCAAGCGATACGTGCTGCCGTCGGCGGGCGCAACAAGGACGAATCGCCACACGGTCTCACCACTTTCGTCCGCGCCCTTCCACCCCCGCAGGAGAAAGGAAAAATAACCGGGCGTCCGTCTCAGAGTGTCATTTCGAGCGGAGCGAGAAATCTCTAATTCCATGTCAGCGTTTCCTCTGTGACCGTCAGCCACAGGTGTCAGGAGTTGGCGTGCGATTGGCGACGCGGGTTTGGTTTTTTTTTGTCGAAAAACGTAACGAGGACTTGGAACGCGCGAAACTCGATGGGCTGCTCGTCTTGGACGGGCGTGGCTTTTGCGTCCTCAACATCCGTGCTATACGGGTCTGTCACTTGCCACATTCGCAGATGAAACAGATATGTGTTGCTGGATTCTTTTTTCATGGTTGTCCTCCTCCTCGTTCTTGCGTTCTTTGCACCCTTATACCAAACTACTATCATCAAACTATCATCAAGGAAGAAAGACAATGCACAATGCAAAATGCACAATGCACAATGAAGGGGAAAGGAATGAAAGAGTTTGCGCTATAATCACGTTCGCGTATCGCAAATCGCAAATCGCAAATCGCGGAATCACTGACCACTGACCACTGACCACTGACCACTGATTACTGAACTACCTTTTCATCCTTCCGCCTTCATCCTTCATCCCTCATGCTCTCCCTCTCCCTCCTCGGCAACCCCCGCGTCACCCGCGCAGATGGCGTCACGGCGCGTTTTCGCAGCGACAAGACGCGCGCGCTCTTGTTTTTCCTCGCGCTGGAACATGAACGCGCCCAGACGCGCGAATATTTGAGCGGGTTGTTTTGGGGGGAACAGACGGACAGCGAGGCGCGGCACAATCTTTCGCAGACGCTTTTGTATTTGGGGCAAGCGTTGGGCAAGGAAACCGTCACGCGCGTTCTCGACATTTCCCGCGCGGCGATTCAATTCAAAACAGGCGACGCGGTACACGTGGACGTGTACGAATTTTTGGAACTACTGCGCGCGTGTGAAACGCATCCGCATCGGCGCATCGAAGCGTGCGCGGCGTGTATTGCGCGGCTGGAACGCGCAGGCGCGTTATATCAAGGCGAATTACTCGCGCAATTTTTTCTAAACGACTGCGCCGCGTTTGAAGAATGGCTGCTCGTCCAACGCGAACATTTTCAACGGCTCGCCCTCACCGCGTTGACCCAAGTGACCGCGCATTATGAAGAACAGGGCGCGGCGGGCTATGCGGAAACCTTGCGCTATGCGCGCCGTCAAATCGAATTGGAAGCATGGCGCGAAGAACCGTACCGCGTCTTGATGCGAACGCACGCGGCGCTGGGGCAAACCGACGCGGCATTGGCGGAATATCAAAAACTCGCCGCGCTCTTGAATCAAGAATTGGGTCTCGCCCCCTCCGCCGAAACAACCGCGCTCTACAAACATCTGCGTGGTCAGTTATCAGTGGTCGGTGGTCAGTCGTCAGTGGTCAGTAATCTGGCTCCAATTTCCAATCTTCCCCTTCCCACCACACCCCTCGTCGGACGCGAGATAGAACTCGCACACCTCGCGGAAAAAATTGGGCGCGCGGATTGTCGGATGGTCACACTCGTTGGACAGGGCGGCATTGGCAAGACACGGCTGGCGATTCAAAGCGCGCGGGACAATCACCGCGCGTTTCCACACGGCGCGTATTTTGTGGATTTGGCGGAAATTGTTTCGCCCGCGCTGATTCCCAATGCGATTGCGGACGCGCTGCAATTTCATTTTCACGGCGCACAAACCACCACGCAGCAAATTATTCAACATTTGCAAAACATCCCCCAACCGCTTTTGCTGGTCATGGACAATTTTGAACAACTCGTGGCGGGCGCGCCGTTTGTGAGCGACTTGTTGAAACGCGCGCCGAACGTGACGCTCTTGCTCACATCGCGCGAACGCTTGAACATTCAAGCAGAATGGTTGTTTGAAGTGGAGGGCTTGCTTGCGCCCAAAACAGTGCCGACGCGTTTGCCTGACGATTGGGACGAACCCGCGGCGGTACAGTTGTTCGTGCAATGCGCCGCACGCGCAGAAATTCACGCGTCCACGTGGAATGAAGACGAAAAGCGCGCGGCAATTCAGCTCACGCAATTGGTGGAGGGGATGCCGCTTGCCATCGAACTCGCGGCGGCGTGGGTGCGTACCATGACGCCCATTGAAATCGCGGCGGAAATTGCGCGCGGGCTGGATGTGTTTCACACCACGCGCCGCGATTTGCCCGCGCGTCATGCGAGCATCCGCGCGGTGTTTGAACATTCGTGGGTGTTGTTGACGGCTGAGGAGCAGCAGGTGTTTGCGCGGCTGTCGGTCTTGCGCGGCAGCATGACGCGCGACGCGGCGCGCGAAATTGCGGGCGCGTCCCTGCAAACGTTAACCGCGCTGGTGGACAAGTCGCTGGTGAAACGCGCGGCGGGGGGCCGTTTTCGGTTGCACGAATTGGTGCGGCAGTTCGCGGCAGAGAAACTGAGCGCTGAGATGCCACGCACTTCCGAAAGTGCGTGGCATCTCAGCGCCCCGCAAACGCAGCACGCGCATTATTTTTTGGAATTGCTCGCGCGGCGCGGGCAGGAATTGAATGGCACTCTAGCGCGCGACGCGTTGGCGGAATTGCGGCGCGAAGGCGAAAACGTGCGCGCGGCGTGGCAGTGCGCGGTCCGCGCGCATGAATTGAGTTGGCTTGAACGCGGGGTGGCGGCGCTATCCGCTTTTTATCAAGCGGCGGGCTTGATTCAAGAGGGCGAAGCGCTGCTGCGCGAAACGCTTGACGCGCTCGACGGCGACTCTATCAATTCCGCGCTCACCTCCGAAATCTACGCCTATCTCGCCCGCTTTTATTTGAGCATGGCGGATTATCCGCAGGTGCAGGACGCCGCACAGCGCGCGCTTGACATGGGACGCGCGACGGGAACCGTGACAAGTCAAGTGCGGGGCGAATGGCTGCTCGGCGTCGGCTTGGGACGACAGAACCGCGCGCGCGAAGCGGTGACCCATCTCGAAAACGCATTGCATTTGGCGCAGAGGGAAAATCTACCGATTCTCGAAGCGGAGATTCTCAACGCGCTCGGCGATCCCGCGCTAACTCAAGTCACCAAACTAGAGGCGGAAAAATTGCTTGCGCGCGCGCTGGACCTTGCCGAAACGCACGGCGATCAGCGGCTCGCCAGCAATTTCTTGGGGGGACTGGCGCAGCTCGCCAATCATCAAGGCAAGTTGGCAGAGGCAGAAGCGCTGCTCCAACGCGTTCTGCCGCTCAAGCGGATCCTTGGCGATCCCGCGGGCGAACTGCGAACCTACATGAATCTAGGCACACTTGCCGTATTCAGCTACCAGCTCGACAAGGCGCAAGCATTGTACAGTCAAGCGGTCACATTGGCTTGGGAAATTGGCGATCAAGTGGGCTGGATACACGCGTTGGTGAATCACGCGGGGAGCTATATGGTGGCGGGCGCGTATGAGTCCGCGCGTCAAGCGTATCATGAAGCATTCACGCACGCGCAAGAAAGCGGCGACATGTGGGCAATCCAGAACGCGGCGTGGGGCTTGGGCGCGATTGAAAATGCGGAGGGCGCGCCCGAACGTGTGTTGGAATACGCGCAGACATTTCTTGAAGTTGCGACGAAAAGCGGCGATGAAACTAAAATTGCGTTCGGGCGGCTGGGGCTGGCGCAGGCGCGGGAAGGGCTAGGAGATGCCGCGGAAGCGGAAATGCTTTATCGTCAAGCGATGCAGGCATTACAAGCGAACGACGCACACGCGGACGCGCTGCGGTGTGTGGCAGGTCTCGCGCGTCTAGATTTGGCGCGCGGTGCAATGGCAGAGGCGCGCGCGTTGGCGTCCGATTTGCTTGAACAACTGACGGTAAAATTGCCCGCGATTGATGTTGAACCCTTGCGGCTGTATCTGACGTGTTATCGGGTTCTGTCCGCGTGTGCTGATCCGCGCGCGGCGGCGGTCTTGCAAACCGCGCAGGAGCTCTTGCATACCCAAGCCGCCGCGATTCAGGAATCCTCGATTCGCAAAACATTTTTGGAGAATGTGCCGTGGCATCGGGAGATTGTTGAGGCGTGGCAGGCGGCGCGGGGATAAAAAAAGAGACGTTTCACCGAAACGTCTCTACAGTTTTTATGCCACCTGCGATTTCAGATACGCCTCGATCAACGGATCAATGTCGCCGTCGAGGACCAAATCCGTCCGCGCCGTTTCAAACGCGCTGCGCGTGTCTTTGACCATTTGGTACGGATGCAAAACGTAGGAACGAATCGCGTTGCCCCAACCCGCTTCCACATGCTTGCCTTTGATGCGCGCGCGTTCCGCTTCCTGTTCCTCGATTTTCTTTTCGATCAAACGCCCGCGCAACACTTTCCACGCGTTCTCTTTGTTTTGCAATTGCGAACGTTCGTTTTGACAAGTGACGACGATGCCTGTTGGCACATGCGTCAAGCGTACCGCTGTCGCCACCTTTTGCACATTCTGTCCGCCGTGTCCTGAGGCGTGATAAATGTCAATGCGTACTTCATCGGGATTGATTTCGAGTTCCGCATCGTCTTCGAGTTCGGGGACAACTTCGACGAGGGCAAAGGAAGTGTGCCGTTTGTTATTGGCGTCGAACGGCGACAAGCGCACGAGACGATGCACGCCGCGTTCCGCTTTCAAACGTCCATACGCGAGATCGCCTTTCACTTCCACCGTCACACTTTTGATGCCCGCCTCTTCGCCTTCGGTCTCTTCCAAAATTTCCGCGCGATACCCGCGCTTTTCCGCCCAGCGCAAATACATTCGCAAAAGCATCTGCGCCCAATCTTGCGCTTCGGTGCCGCCCGCGCCCGCGTGAATTGAAAACGCTGCGCTGTTGTGATCGTACTTTCCCGAAAACAATAAATCAAATTCGAGATCGTTCAATTCCTTTTCCAGCGTGGAGGTTTCTTGAACGATTTGTTGAAACGTCGCTTGATCGTTTTCCTCCGCTGCGAGTTCGAGCAACTCGGACGCGTCACGCACGCGCGTTTGTAAATCTTTCCACTGCGTCACTTCGGCTTGGCGCGCGGTGAGTTCCTTCATCACCTTTTGCGCGCTCTGCGAATCATTCCAAAAATCAGGCGCGCTCGCTTGCTGTTCCAGCGCGGCAACTTGTTTCTCTTTGCCCGGCAGGTCAAAGACGCTCCAACAACGTAGCGAGGCGGGCGTTTAGTTCGGTTAAACGTGATTTGAGATCTTCCATAATTTCCTTTCGTGAGTTTTAGGGTTTACGCAAAAGCATGCTCTGGTTCGACTTGCAAGACAATTGCGCGATCTGGTTTGGCGAGAGCAAGGATATAACTCGCATCCAAAATTTCGAGCCCCGCTAATTGTCCATCGGGCGCATAGTCTGCGATGATTTCATCAGTTAATTGGCGATTCTCTGCGGTGCCGGGCGCGAGCGCGCGAAATTCGATATACATGGCGTCTGCTTCTTTGTCATAGGAAATTTTCATTGGTCTTACTCCTCATTCGAATAATACACTTTTACGGTAATCACGACAATTTCCTTTGGTTCATCTACAAAGATCGCCTCCACTTTTTTGTAGCGATACTGTTTTTGATTTACAGGAGATTGCTGATCAAATGCAAAGCGTTTCTTTGCAAGCAATTTATTCCCAAAGGCGGAACTCCATCGAGCAGTGCGAATCGTCTCTGTAATTTCGTCCCTTGTCGCGCCGCGCAAGCGCGCTCGTTTTTCGACATGAATGGTGAGGCGAATCGGTTTCATATTTGCTCACGGGTTATGTTCCCCAAACCTCACGGTCATTTAACAATTCCACTTTGCCCTCTCGAATTTCGCGGCGCAGTTCAAGCATATCTTGGTACAGTGGCGATTCAGGATTCGACATCCATTTCTCTACCACCTCAGGCTGCTTGAGGGCGCGCCGAAATTCTTCGCGCACCACTTGGCGCACAATTTTGCGAATTACCGTTTCAAGTTGGTGTTCGCTGATCGTGATATTGGATTGGGTTGAACGTGCCATCATTTACTCCTTTCACTCTCTAACGCGCGTTCTTGTTTTGGGGGGACAAGAACATAACTTATGTCCATCCCTTTAGACGTTTCACCGAAATGTCTCTACCTGTTTCCCTATTTCCCTGTTTCCTTGTCCCACGCCTTATCATCCCTCAAACAAATCCTCCACAAACTCTTTCGCGTCAAATTCCGCAAAGTCGTCAATCTTTTCCCCCGTGCCAATATATTTGATCGGCAGTTTCAATTCTTTCGCAATCGCAAAGACGATGCCGCCTTTCGCCGTGCCGTCGAGTTTGGCGAGGAGGATGCCTGTGAGCGGCACTGTTTTCTTGAACTCGCGCGCTTGATTCAATCCATTTTGTCCCGTCACCGCGTCGAGAACGAGCAGTGTTTCGTGCGGCGCAGTCGGATCACTTTTTTGCAGCACGCGCGAAATTTTTTCCAGCTCTTTCATCAAATTGGTTTTCGATTGCAAACGTCCAGCTGTATCTACGATCAACACATCCGCGTTATTCGCTTTCGCCGATTGATACGCGTCAAACGCAACCGCGCCGGGGTCTGCGCCCTGTTGATGCGCGACGACATTTACCTTGACCCGTTCGCCCCAAATTTGCAATTGTTCAATCGCCGCGGCGCGAAAAGTGTCCGCCGCCGCGAGGACGACGCGTTTGTTTTGCTGGCGCAGATAGTGCGCGAGTTTGCCGATGCTCGTCGTCTTGCCCGCGCCATTCACGCCGACCATGAGAATGACATGCGGTTTGCTTCCCTCACCCCCGGCCCCTCTCCCATTGGGAGAGGGGGGAAGGGCGTCATTCAAAACTTTGATCAGCTCTTCTTTTAAGATCCCTTCCGCTTTTTTCGGACTGACGATGCGTTCTAGATCTGCGCGCGCGCGCAAATTGTCCACCACCTCCATCGTCACTTCACCGCCGAGATCGGCTTCCACGAGGGTGTCTTCCAACCCCGTCCAAAATTCAGGCGTGATGTCGTTGTCAAGCCAGATCAGATTTTGGATTTTTGTTTTAAAGGACTCGCGCGTTTTTGTGAGTCCTTCTTTGGTTTTTTCTTTGTCGCGTTTTAGAAAATTGAACAAGGGAAATTTAGTAAATTCAAAATTCCAATCCTCGATGAGGATTGGAATTTTGAATTGGGTTTGACCTTTCTTGATGCGGCGTTGCTTACGTCCCCGTCTGCGCCGTCCCCGTACCCGAACCACTCGGCGCGTCGGCGGCAGGCGCGGCGCGCGCAGGCGCAGTCGAATCGGGCACGATCACCATGCTTGCATCCGAACTGCCTTCGGTACTGGCTTGTTGAATGAACTGCGTCAGCCCTTGCACGAGATTCGTAAACTCCATCGGGAAAATATATTTCGTCGATGGACTCGAACCAAGTTGTTTCAGCGTGTCCATGTATTGCAAGGACATGGTTTTGGAATCAATGCCGCGCGCGACATTGAAAATCGTTTGGAGCGCGAGCGAATACCCTTCCGCTTGCAAAATGCGCGCCTGGCGTTCGCCTTCGCTGCGGAGAACTACCGCTTGCTTGTCGCCGTCCGCAACCGTGATGGCGGATTGGCGTTTGCCGTCCGCTTCGGTCACAACCGCGCGGCGAGTCCGTTCAGCCGACATTTGGCGCGTCATCGCTTCTTGAATATCGCGCGGCGGAATAATTTCGCGGATTTCAACGGCGGTCACTTTGACGCCCCAGCGTTCCGTGATTTCATCCAGCTTGGTGCGAAGCATATTGTTGATATGTTCGCGCTGCGCCAGCACATCATCCAAAATAATATCGCCAATGACCGCGCGCAAGGTCGTCGTCGCGATGCCTTGCGACGCGCCCGCGAAATTGCCGACTTGGACGACGGACGAGACCGCATCCACCACTTTGGAATAAATCAAAAAGTCAACGCTGATCGTCACGTTGTCTTTGGTGATGCACGTTTGATGCGGAATTTCTTGGAACTGTTCGCGCAAATCCACCTTGACCGGTTGATCCGCAATCGGAATCAGAAACACAACGCCCGGACCTTTGCTGCCAATCGCTTTGCCGAGGCGAAAGACGACGAGCCGTTCGTACTCGCGCACGATGCGAATCGCGCTCAAGATGAGACCGAGAAAGATGATCAAAAGCCCGATCAGACAGATCAGAGTTAATGCACTACTGTTCATAAGTTGCCTCCTTGGGAACATTCAAATTATAACATCGGTTGACCCAATCCGCGCGTAATGCTAAAATCCACGCACAGGACAAATGCCGAACAAGGTTCGGAACAAATCTTGTCCTACCTCTTTCAAGGAAGCAAAAATGAGTCAAACCGATTACGCGATTGCTTATGCGGAGCAAAACCGCGAACGTTTTCTAGACGAGTTGGTCGAATTTGTCAGTATCCCCAGCGTCTCTACGTTGTCCGAACACAAAGGCGACATTGAGCGCGCGGCGGAATGGGTGGCGCAGCAAATGCGCGCGGTGGGTTTGGAAAATGTTTCCATTCTGCCAACCGCAGGGCATCCCGTCGCGTATGGTGAATATCTCCACACGCCGAACAAGCCCACCGTTTTGGTGTACGGACATTATGACGTGCAGCCCGTTGATCCACTTGACGAATGGCTCACCCCCCCCTTTGGCGCGACGATTCACGGCGATACGATGTACGGACGCGGCGCGTCTGACATGAAAGGGAATGTTCACGAAACGCTCAAAGCATTAGAGGCGTTGAAACAGAATGGCGGCATTCCCCTCAACGTCAAAGTGTTGATCGAAGGCGAAGAAGAAATCGGTTCGATGAATCTCGGCGCGTTCATTGACGCGCACAAAGAGTTGTTGCAAGCAGATTTGTGTCTGAACGCCGATTCGGGGATTCTCGCGCCCGACATGCCCGCGATCGTTTATGGGTTACGCGGCTTGGCGTATTTTGAATTGTGGGTGCATGGACCTTCACAAGATTTACATTCCGGCACCTTTGGCGGTTCCATTGCGAATCCCGCGCAAGTGTTATGCGAACTCGTCGCGGGGATGCACGACGCGCAAGGGCGCGTCACACTGCCGGGTTTTTATGACAAGGTGCGCGTGATGACCGATCAAGATCGCGACGAGTACGCGCGCTTGCCGATTAATGATGAACTTTGGAAAATGATGACGGGCGTGACGAACGTGACGGGCGAAATTGGATTCACGACGCAAGAACGCACGGGCGCGCGCCCCACGCTCGAAGTCAATGGCTTGCTTTCGGGATTCACCGGCGAAGGCGCGAAAACGGTTTTGCCCGCGAAAGCGATGGCAAAAATTTCGACGCGGCTTGTGCCCTTTCAAGATGATACCGCCATCGAAGGGATGTTGAAAAAATATGTGGCGGAACACGCGCCCGACACGGTGCGCTGGGAAGTGAAAAAGGTGACGGCAAGCGCGCCCGGGGTTTTATTGGATCGCGACAGTGTGGGCGCGCGGGCAGCGAGCGCGGCATTGCGCGAAACTTTTGGCAGTGATCCGATCTTTATTGCACAGGGCGGCAGTGTGCCAATTGTGACGATGCTGCAAGAAAAATTGGGTCTCGATTCGGTGCTGCTCGGTTTCGGTTTGCCCGATGACAAGATTCACGGACCGAACGAAAAATTGCATTTGCCGAATTATTATCGCGGCATCGAGACCTTCATTCGTTTTTTCGAGAACGTGGCAACGGTACGACAAATTTGAAATTTGGTATGACAAATTTGAAATTTGTCGAGGGTATGACAAATTTGAAATTTGTCGAAGGTAAGACAAATTTGTAATTTGTCGAAGGTATGACAAATTACAAATTTGTCGAGGGTATGACAAATTACAAATTTGTCATACATTTTAAGGAGGCACAAATGTTACAGCAGTATGCAGAAAACTGGTGGGCGTTTCTCTTGCGCGGCATCGTCGGCATTATCTTTGGGCTGATGCTGCTGCTCGAACCACTGCGCGCGGGTCTGGCAATTATTTTTGTGCTTGGCGTGTTTGCGCTGTTGGATGGCGCAGTCGCCGTGGTTGGGTCTGTGATCAATCGCAAGGAATTTCCCAACTGGTGGGTGATTCTTTTGCAAGGGGTTGTCGGTATCTTTTTCGGATTGATTGCGATTTTCAATCCGGTGATCGCGGGCTTGGCAATCCTGTGGGTCATTGCCGCATGGGCAATCGTGATTGGGATTCTTGGCGTCGTTGCGGGCATCGCGTTACGCAAAGAGATTGAGGGGGAAGTGTGGCTCATTCTCTTTAGCATCTTTCTCATCCTCTTTGGCGTCCTGACCTTTTTGAATCCCATACAGGGCGGGGGAATTATTTTGAGCGTGTGGGCGTTCTTGGCGCTGTTGAGCGGCATCATGAGCATCCTTCTCGCGTTCAAACTGCGCGGCATGAAAAATCAAGTGAGCGGCGGAAAACCCGCAACAGCATAGAAAAAGCGATGCGCGCGTTGAAACAACGCGCGCATCGTTTTTTGGTGAGATAAATTTCTAACGCATCCTGTGTCTCCATCGTAATTTACACCTTTCTTGAATTTCGATTGCGGCGGCGATAGATGTGCCACGCACCTTTGTAAGTGCGTGGCACATCTATCGCCTGTCTGATTTACGCCTTTGTTAAATTTCGATTATGATTGACGGCACGCACATTGGATCGAGCGCCGATGTGCAGCAAGCGCGTATGTGCTCAAACCCCCGGCCACGATTCCCAGGAGGTGTTTGATGTTTTATCTACTGCGTCGTGAGGAACACGGACAAGGTCTCACAGAATACGCAATCATCCTCGCCCTCGTCGCCGTCGTCGTCATCGCTATTCTCACCGTACTCGGACCGCAAGTTGCGAATCTGTTTAGCCGCGTGACCAACGGCTTGGCGCGTTGATAATTTCAACGTGCGAGTACACCTTTCCTATTGGCAGCGCGGGGCAAGCCATGTATAGTGAGTGCAAATTTCCGGTCATAATTCTTTTAGGAGGCTCTTATGCTTTATCTGCCCCGTCAGGACGAAGAAGGACAAGGTCTGGTCGAATACGCGCTCATCCTTGTCTTGGTGGCGATTGTTGTCATTGCGATTCTCGCGATTGTAGGTCCGCAAATCGGCAACATTTTCAGCCGCATCACCAACGGTCTCGCCGGTACATAATTGATACCGCGTGCCACTTTTCGTCTTTCTACGCCCCGCTTTTTCAAGCGGGGCGTTTTTTATTTTAGCACAGCGCATAACCGATGATACAATCGTGACGATGCGAAATCCTTCCCCCTCTCCGCTTTTGAAAGAACAAGCTGATGCGCTCGCGTTTGCTTTGGAAATTCGCCAAGCCGCCGAACGCGCGCTGCGCGCGGGCGCAAAAGGCGCAGCGTTAGAGGCGAATTTTGAAGATTTGATGCGCCCGGTTTTGGAAGAGATGGCAAAACGTCTGGGCGTGCAGATTGAATTGGACGCGCAAGTGAAAATTATTGGCGCGGGGCGCACGGGCGGCATCGGCAAAGCTGATTTGGTGTTTAGCAATGTCATTTTGGAACTCAAAGCGCCGGACATTTTTCGCGCCGCGCCGCCCTTCAAGACCAATGTGCCGGAAGAAAAAACTGCCAAGCCCCAATTGCCTGCCGCCCTTGCGCCGGGGAATAAAGAAGCGGTCACGGAATTGGTGCGCTATTTGAGCGGACGCGCCCAGAGTGAGTACGGCGAACATTGGCGCGCGCATTTGGACGAATACGCGGGGGTCGGGCTGGATGGGTTTCATATTTTCTTTGTCCGCTATCTGTCCCCCCTCGATAGCTTTGATGTTTCAAAGACGTTCGCGATTTCGCCGCAAGAAGTGTATCCGCTGCATCGGTTCTTGGTGCTGATGCGTTCGGCGCGCAAACGCGCCCTCAGCGCGAGCGCGTTGGCGGCGGACTTTGCCATGCTCGAACAAGGGCGCGCGAAAACGGTGAATCCGTTAGCGCGCGAGATTGTGCAGCGGTTTTATGAAAAGGTGACAACCGCGCTCACGCAAAGCGGCAAGCAGGGCGCGGCAGTGCGCGCGCGCTACGCGGAATGGCGCAAATTATTTCGTGAAGTCGTTTCGTTTCAAGAAAAAGAGGCGCGCTCGAAATTTGGGGAACTGCAAAAATTGTATGCGTTGGGCGGACGCGCCGATCAATTTGATGTCGCCGCGTTCTTTTTCGCGCTCTCGACGTACTATGGCTTGTTGGTGAAAATGTTGGCGGCGGAGCAATTGGTCAACTATTGCTGCTCGATTGTGACGACGACGTTGGAGGCATTGTCCGCGTTTGCGCCCGATACCTTGCGAACGCATTTGTACGACATGGAACGTGAGGGCGGCAACTTTGCCAAATTTCAGATTCGCAATTTTTTAGAAGGCGAACTTTTTGATTGGTATGTCGAGCCGTCGGTGTGGGATCGAGAGTTGGGCGAAGCGATTCGCGCGTTGATTTCCAAATTGTCGGAATATGAAATTGCGACGTTTGAACTGCGTCCCGAAGCGACGCGCGATTTATTGAAGGATTTGTATCAAGGATTAATTCCGCAAAAGGTGCGGCACGGGCTGGGCGAATACTATACTCCCGATTGGCTCGCGGAATTTACGTTGAATGAAGCACGCGCCTTTTCCAACTGGCACGGCGATCCGCATACGCGTTTGCTGGACCCCGCGTGCGGTTCGGGAACGTTTCTGGTGGAAGCGATCAAAGTCGCGCGCGCGTGGTGCCATGAAAACAAAATGAATCCGGATGAGGCGCGAAATTTGATTACGCGCAATATCGTCGGTTTTGATTTGAATCCGCTGGCGGTGTTGACGGCGCGCGCCAATTATATTTTGGCGTTGGGCGATTTGATTCGCGGACAGGAAGGTTTGCTCGCGCTCGACGAACCCATTTCCATTCCCGTCTATCTCACCGACAGCATCATGGTGCCCGCGCGTCCGCAGCAAGCGGGGTTTGCTCAAACGGGCGGCGTGTATGCGGTGGATTTGGAGGTGTTGAAAGAATTGCGTCCGCACGATCCGCCCGAACAACGTTTGCTGCACATTCCCGCGCCCGTGGTAGATGGCGGCAAATTGGGCGTCCTCGCGGATTTGATTCGGGAAGGTTTGGCGCGCGGCTGGAACAGCACACGCTTTCAGAGTGAAGCGGACACGCGCTTGCAACTCGGCGCGTTGTATCAACAGCAACTTGGAACGATGTTTGAGCCGACAGGCGAAGTGGGGCGCGGGCAAACGCTTTTGGCAAAATTGTATGACGACATGCTGGCGTTGGAACGCGCGGGTCTCGATGGCTTGTGGCCTCGCTTTTTGTTGAATCGCTTTGCGCCGATTCTGGAAGTGCGAACGCGCGGCGCATTTGATTTGATTGTCGGCAATCCGCCATGGATCAATTGGGAAAGCTTGCCCGACGATTATCGCGACGCGCAGCAGCGCTTGTGGAAAGAGTATTATTTGTTTCGCGTCGCGGGCAGCGGCGCAAAGGGTACGTCAGTGCAGCACGGCGCGGGGAAAAAAGACCTTTCGATGTTGATGACGTATGTGGCGGTGGACAAACTGTTAAAAGAAAATGGGCATCTCGCGTTCGTCATTACGCAAACGGTTTTCAAAACAGAGGCGGGCGAAGGATTCCGTCGCTTTGTGATTCCCGATACCGTGACATTTTTTGCGCCGCTGCGCGTGAATGATTTGAGCAATTTTCAACCGTTCGAGGGCGCGACGAATCGCACGGCGGTTTTTGTAGTACGGAAAAATCAAGAGGTTGCATATCCTGTGCCCTATCTTTTGTGGAAAAAGAACGCGCCCGTTCATACCGACGACACGCTGGAGCAAGTGACACAAAAAACGGAACGCTATGAATTTGCGGCAGAACCCGTGAACAAAACGCAAAGTGGGCTTCACACCGATCGCTGGCTCACGGCGCGCACAAAAGCGATTCGCGCCTTGCGAAAATTTACGGGCAACGTGCGCCAAGCATATCAAGCATACGAAGGTTCAAACACGGGCGGCGCGAATGGAGTCTATTGGTTAGCGATTGAGCAAATGGCAGGCAAGAAACACGCATTGGTCGCCAATTATTTAAAGGGCGCGAAACGCAAAGTCAAACAATATACCGGATACAAAATCGAAACAGAATATTTGTATCCGCTCTTGCGCGGGCGCGATGTTGCGCGGTGGCGCGCAGAACCAAGTCTTTATATCTTGATGACCCAAGACCCCGCAAAGCGCATCGGGATACAAGAGGATGAATTGCGCGACAAAGCGCCGCTCACGTTTGAATGGCTGAATCAGTTCAAAAAAGAATTGCGTGACCGCGCCGCATTCAAGAAATTTTTTGGAAACAAAAGTGATGCCGAGTTTTGGACGATGTATAACATTGGCAAATACACGATGACTCCCTACAAAGTTGTTTGGTCGGAAATTGCACACACCTTGAAAGCAGCCGTTGTTGAGATGGCGGAGGATAAATTTGTCGGTGAAAAAGTGGTAGTTCCAGATCACACAGCGGTACTGATTCCTACCAAGACAGAAACGGAAGCACATTATCTTTGCGCGATTCTCAATTCCTCACCCGCGCAATTGGGTGTGACAGCGTACATCGCGTTACATCCCGACCCGCACGTTCTCACGCGCATTTCCATTCCCAAATACGACGCGAAAAACGAATTGCACAAAGAATTGGCGGCGGCGTCAAAAGCGGCACACAAGCAAGCGGCAAAAGAACAGACCGCCAAAGTAACAGACCTCGAACAAGAAATAGATGCGTTGGCGCAGCGGTTGTGGAACCTTGACGACGACGAAATGCACGACATCAAAATCAGTTTGCGCGAATTGGGAGGGACGATTTCGTATGAAGACGATCAAGAGGATGAGTCGGGAGATTCGTAAAGCGCATAAACGGGCACGCCCGCGCGCATCCGCCACGCACTCTACCCTCGTGCGCGATTTGATGAAACCGATCTATCTGTTTGGACAGCACGCGCCGCAAGCAGAGTGGATTACGGATCGTAAAACGGCGCGCGCGAAAATTGCGGCGCGCGAGAATTTTTATTTGCGCGCGGGGGAACGCCTCTATTTTGCCAATGCGCTGGCGTATGCGGCAATGGCGATTCCGCGCCGCGCCCTTTTCGAGCGCATTGACGCACTGCTGGCATAAAACAAAACGGACGCAGCATAAATCTGCGTCCGTCTCGGTTTTCCTATATTTTCCTACAAATCCCGCGTCCGAAACGACCACAACCCCCACGCCAAAACGATCACCGTATAACCCGCCGCCCACACCACCATCATGTTGCTCGGCACCGACGCGGGCGAAAAGGGCGTAAGATTCATGTCGCGCATCAACGCGGGCTGCATGTTGTACGCGGCGAGCTGCCATAACGCTTCGCTTGGCACGAGCAGCGACGCGACAATGCCGATCATGCGCGCGGTTTCATTTTCAAACAGCGCGCCAATCTGTTCAATCCAGCCGCCGATGAACGCGAGTCCGAACAAGCCAAACACCATCACCCCATTCGCCAATGTTGAAAGCCGCGTGCCGCCCGCAATCGAAAGCGTCAACAAAAATGTCGCTTCCAACAGCATTAACGGAATCCCAATCAAAATATTCGGTGGCGTCGTATTCGACACCACACGCGCAATCAACAAAACACCCCCGCCCATCAAAAGCAAATAGCCCGCGAGAATCACCCAATAGCCCAGCCATTTCCCCAACACGATTTCCGCGCGCCGCAGTGGTTTCGTCACCAGCGATTGAATCGCCCCCGAACGAATTTCGCCCGACAAGGTGTCCACCGGCAACAACGCCGCCATCATCACCATCAAAAAATTTACCGCGTACAAACCCGCCATCGTGAGAAAAATGTAAATCAGTCCGCGCTCGGCAACTGATTCGGGTCCGCGTTCACTCAAGATCACTTCGCGGTTCATGAAATAAAATCCGAGCGCGAACAAAACCAAAAACGCGAGTCCCAGAATCAACGCTGCCAGCAAAACGCGTTTGCGTAATGCCTCGTGGATGGTGAGTTGGGAGATGGTTAAAATGCCTTTCATAGCTGTTGTTTCAAAAAAATCTAATTTCTGCGAAATTAGATTTTTTGAAACGGTACTACCCTGCTCTTGTATCTTCTCCCATCACCTCCAAAAATACTTTTTCGAGGGACGGTTTCGCTGCGCCGATCTTGTACACATCCACGCCTTGCGCCACAAGCCAGCGAT
>Ga0247727_10004277_pt1 | contig 30436 bp, 28 predicted proteins | sample WisWelCaveWW1625_FD_202498 | JGI IMG/M metagenome (GOLD analysis project Ga0247727, IMG submission 202498) | Biofilm microbial communities from Wishing Well Cave, Virginia, United States - WW16-25 | ecosystem: Environmental > Aquatic > Deep subsurface > Groundwater > Cave microbial mat | place... | reverse complement strand
CGCAAATCGATTTGCTGAAAGACGCCATCATCTGCTCCGACGCCTGTTTTTATTGGGAGACCTGCGAGTTCAAAAATCCCACTCATCCCTGCCGCGTCCGCCATTTGGAATCTACCTTTCGCGATTAATTTCAGATGCGACCCATCTTAAAGATGAGTCGCATCTCCGCACCTCCCTTATCTTTCCCTTGCTTTTTTTATCATATAAAAATATATTGAGCATCGTTTGGGCAAACCCGCGGGACCGGTGGTTCACACATTCTCATCAAGCCTTTCGGGAACTTACCCAACAGTTTGATGTAAAAAAAATCATAATTGGATGAAGCTATTCTCAAGGGAGTGCCGTTCATGAATTTGCCTGTTAATCCTTCCCTCAATGTTTTGGATTTGATCGCCAACTCCGGAATCGTCGCAAAAGCAGTGTTGGTAATACTGCTTCTTTTCTCGGTGGTTTCGTGGGCAATCATCATCGATAAGCTGCGCGCGTTTCGGCGGCTGCGCAAAGAGTCGCAACACTTTTTGCGAATGTTCCAGATGCGCAAAACCATGCGCGAAATTATGCATGTAGCAAAGCAATTTGAAAACAATCCGTTTGCTGCGGTCTTCAGAGAAGCCTACCTTGTGTTCGCCAAAAAAGACGGGGCAAACCCAGGACATGGTCTCGGCGTGGACATGTTTCGAGAAACGAAAGGCCGCGAACAAACCTCAGATATCGTGCGACTGTTTGACTCCGTCGCCGCTCGTGAAGTTTTGGCGCTGGAACGCAACCTGATCTTCCTCGCCACCACCGGCAACGTCAGCCCATTCCTCGGACTGTTCGGAACGGTTTGGGGAATTATGACTTCGTTTTGGGCCATCGGCTTTAGCGGCACCTCCGATTTGACGGTGGTCGCGCCGGGCATCGCCGAGGCGCTCATCGCCACGGCGGCCGGCTTGGGCGCTGCCATTCCCGCGGTGATGGGCTACAACTATTTTGTCAATAAGCTGAAACGCCTCAGCTCGGAACTGGAGATTTATTATTCCAGTATCATTGAAACTTTTAGCAGACGGGAAGTCCATGAAGCCATCTAAATACACTACGCTTTCTGAGATCAACGTCACGCCGCTGGTGGATGTGATGCTGGTTCTGCTGATCGTCTTCATGATCACGGCGCCGCTGTTGAAGTCCGGCATGAAAGTGAACTTGCCCCAATCCGTCGCCAAGGAAATCGATCCCGCGCAGGCCGAGTTAATAACCATTTCCAGAGAAGGTTCGATCTTTTGGGACAATGAGCCGATCTCGCTGGAGATTCTGCGCGAGCGTCTCATCACCCGCCGCGACTCCGGCCGGCTCAAACCGATTTTGGTGCAGGGCGATAAAGAAGTGCAATACGGCCGGGTCATCGAAGTGATGGATATTATCAAAGAGTTGCAGATCGAAAAATTGGGATTGGTTTTAAAACCGCGGCAGTTGTAAAACACGGACCGCAGAGACGCGAAGACGCAAAGAAACAAAATGGAAAAGCCGTTCCTTCATGGTGAGTCCTTCGACAAGCTCAGGATAAACTCCATCGAACCATGAAGATTTTGAGCACAGATCATCCTTCGACTTCGCTCAGGATGAAGAGGCTTTACGTTATCCTAACATGAATGAATTAGCTGAAATCTCCCCGAAACGAAACCTGCTCTCATCGTCGGTTTTATCGACCGTATTGCACGTGGCGTTCTTCTCGCTATTTTTTATTGCGCGGCCGGGCGTTCCCAAATTCGAGGGCTATCCCACATTGCTGCCCGTGGAACTGGTGAGTTTCGGTCCGGTCTCATTCAAAGCGCCCGAGGGAACGATGGCCCAGCCGGCCGTTGAAGAGACGGAAAGCGAATCGCAGGCCGTCGAAACTGCGCCCGAGCCTCAAGACGAACCCGCCGATCCGAAAGCCATCACGGTGGAATCAACGGAACCCAAAAAAGAGGAGCCGAAAACAGATAAACCTGCGGGAAACATTGAACCAGAAAAGAAGGACGAGAAAAAGGACGAGCCTAAAGTCGAAGATGCGCCGGCCGCCGAAGAGAATCAAACTGGCAACAGTTTTGGCATTGGCGGCGAAGGCGTGCGATTGGATGTCAAAGATTTTCCGTTTTCTTATTATCTGGCTGCGCTGCGGACGCGAATTCAGTCCAATTGGGATCCCCCCTACCAGACGACCCGCAGCTCTATTTCGAGAAAGGCAATCATCTATTTTAAAATCCAGCGCAACGGCGATGTCAGCAATATTACCGTTGAGAACAGTTCCGGTGACAGACTATTTGATCAGGCGGCTTTGAGGGCCGTGACGCTGGCCAATCCGCTGCCCCCGCTTCCGTTCGATTTTCCGGAACGGGCGTTGGGCGTCCACTTTGAGTTTGGGCAAGGCCTTTAGAATGCAAGATGAAAAATGAAAAAGTCAAAATCATTTGTTGTTTGATTTTTCTGTTTGGGATAACACTGGACGGCTATTCCCAAACCGATGTCTATTTGCGCATCTACACCAAAACTTTTCAGCGGCTCGATATCGACGTCTATCCCTTCACCGTTGAAGGCGGCGCTGATGGGGCTAACACTTCCGAAATGATCACCTCGGTAATCAGCAACGATTTGTGGATGTCGGGATTTTTCAAAGTCAACGTTAAATCCGGAACGCCGTCGGCCGATGCTCGCACCGCCGCCGGCAACTCGCGGGCGCTGGCATCCATCAGCGGAAAATATCAGGTGTCGGGCACCCGCATCACGATTCAACCGCACGCTTTGGATCTCGCCTCGGGCCGTACCATTTTGAAAAACGACTACTACGATGCGGTCACGCGTCAGCGTTACATCCTGCACAAAATCTCTGATGACATTGTTTACAGCCTCACCGGCGAACGCGGCATCGCGCGATCGAAAATCGCTTTCGTATCCGAGAAACGCGACAATGTCAAAGAAATCGCCATCATGGATTACGACGGCCAGAACGCGATCGAGCTGACCAACAACAAAAGCATCAATCTGTCGCCCGCCTGGGCGCCGGATGGCAGCAAAGTCTGCTACACGACCTTCAAGGACAACAACCCCGATCTCTATGTGGTAAACTTGCCGACCAACTCCCTCTCGCGGCTTTCTAACGTGCAGGGACTTAATTCCGCGCCGGCGTGGTCGCCTGATGGCAGCACCATCGCATTGACGCTCACACAGGATGGCAACGCCGAAATTTACATTTTGGAAGTGGAGAAGAAAAAGCTGCGCCGGTTGACCTACAATAACGCCATCGATTCGTCGCCGAGTTGGTCGCCGTCAAATCGGGAGATGGCGTTCACCTCCGATCGCTCCGGCTCGCCGCAAATTTACATTATGGATTCGGACGGCCTCAGCGTTCGCCGCTTGACGTTCGAGGGCAGTTACAACGATTCGCCGGCTTGGTCGCCGCGCGGTGACAAAATCGTGTTCGTGTCGCGCACCGCGTCGGGCTTCGATGTTTACACCATCGACGTCACCGGCGAAAATTTGATGCGCCTCACCGACAGCAGCGGCAGCAACGAGGATCCTTGCTGGTCGCCCAACGGGTTTTCTTTGATTTTCAGCTCCACCCGCAACGGCAGAAAAGCGATCTATTCGATGTTTTGGGACGGCTCGGACCAGAAACAAATCACCAGCGGGGGAAGCAGTTATTTGCCGGCGTGGTCGCCGCGGATCAATTAAAATGAGCCTGAACAAATTCATAACTAACTTACACTATTCATAAAGTTTTCACCGCAACGGCGCTAAGACGCTGAGAACGAACAGCAGATTAGAAGCGTTTGTTTCATCGAAGTTCTTTGGAGTATTTGCAAATTACTTGCTATTGCTTTCTCGGAACCTTGCGGTTTAGGGATTATTCAGGCTAACAAAAGGTGGCGGATACCTCAATCCCTTTGGTTTATTAATCAAAATGGCTTACTGGATTAATGGCTAACCATCAATTCAAGCTCCAGTAATCCGCTTAGTAACCGTTCAAAGTCAGTTTATAGAAATTGCAGGACTCAATTATTTTTCAATTATTCAAGTTAGAAAGGAGATTCAGGATGAGATTAAAATGGCTTGCGATGTTTCTCTTGCTCATGGCAGGTTTTATCTTAAGCTGTGGCGGGCAGAAAGAAGTAGTCGATACAACGACGGATGAGTTTCCTATTCCGGAACCAGTTGTTCAGCCGAAACCCCAGCCGGAGCCAGCAAGACCTGCGGGCGTCGACATTCCCAAGAAAGAACCACTCATTCTTTTGACCGTTAATTTTGATTTCGATAAATCGGACCTGAATGTGGAAGCCCGCGCCATTCTTTCGGACAACGCTCGCAAGCTCGAGCAAAATCCGGAGGCTTACATCCGCCTCGAAGGCCATTGTGATGAACGCGGCACGGTGGAGTACAATTTAGCACTGGGAGAACGCCGCGCGCGCTCGGCAAGAGATTACCTGGTCAATTATGGCATCAACCCCGGACGGATCACCATCATCAGTTATGGCAAAGAGCGGCCAATCGATCCGGGACACAATGAAACAGCGTGGGGGCAAAATCGCCGCGCCGAATTCGTGATCTTGAATTAATTTCGGGAAACATAAAATGAATCCTCCGAAAATTCTTAAATCTTTCCGACAATGGCTTCCGATTTTGATGATCGCCGCAATGGCGGCCTTTGCTGGCTGCTCGTCGCAAAATCGCGTCCGCGCGCAGCAAAGCGAATTGGATAATATGCGTCGTGAAATTCGCTACCTGAAAGACCAGAATTCACAGTTGCGCCGAGAACTGGACGATTTGAAAAAAAGGCTATCTGAACAAGAGTTGAGCATCAAGCAAAGCAAAGCCGATATCGCCGCGCAAATGTTGGAAGTGAGCCAACAGGTGCAGGCGGTGCAAAACCAATTGCAGGATATCAACTATCGCATCACGGCGGTTACACAGAAATCCGGCGGCAATGTCTATCAGCCGCCAACTGAATCCGCCGCCAGTGACGATACAGCTCAAACCACCGCAGCGGCGCTGGGCATGGATGAATCGCGTGAGTTGTACAACACCGCGTATCGGGATTTGATTCGCGGCAATTACCAGTTGGCGCTGCAGGGTTTTCGCCAGTTCATGCAGCAATACCCCAACAACGAATTGGCCGACAATGCCCAGTACTGGATTGGCGAGGTTTTTTATGCCCAGGGCCGATTCCCCAACGCTATTGAGGAGTTCGAGAAAGTCGTCAAGTTGTATCGCAATGGCGACAAAACAGCCTCGGCGATTTTGAAGATTGGCTATGCTTATTTGAGCATTGGCGAAACCGAACAGGGGAAGATCTATCTTGACGAGGTAATCAAGGATTATCCTGATAGTCAAGAGGCCAACTTAGCCAAGGGCAGATTGGCAACGCTGCAATGATTATCTTTCATGTCATGCCCGAATGCTTTTGTCGGGCATCCACTCGTCGGCCATCAATTATAGATTCCCGCCAAACGCATGCGGGAATGACAAATTATCAAGTTAGAGAGGTGTAAGATGAAAACCCGATTGAGCGCGCTCAGCGCCTTGAGCCTGATAGGGCTACTTTTTACTCTCGGCATTGCCGCCAACACCGACGCCGATAAACAGGCTTTGCAGGCCGAATGCGAGCACAGCCTGGTTGCGCCGTGCTGCTGGAACATGACTGTCGATCAGCACGATTCGCCGGCATCACGCCAGGTGCGTCAAAAAATTTCCGAGCTCATCGATCAGGGCAAAAACAAAGCAGAGATTCTCGCCTATTTCACTTCGCAACCACAATATGGCGAGCGCATTCTGGCCAGCCCGTCGCAAAATACGCTGCTGGGAAAAGTGGCCTACTGGTTTGCGGCCGCCGCGCTGATTCTTGGCGCTGGAATCGTTGTGCTGGTTCTCAGAAGGATAGTTCGCCCCTCGGCTTCGAAAGCCAAACTAGAGGCGTCCACAGCTACGGCGGTCAAGAAAGACGAGCCGTCCTCCTGGGAAAAACGGGTGGAAGACGAGTTGGCCAAGTTTGAGTGACGCATGTCTATCATTCCGCGAATGCATACCGCCGAGCACATTCTCTCGGCGGTGATGCGCAAATATTACGAAGCCCCACGCAATTTAGAATTCCATCTCGGCGAGAAAAAAACCAAGTGCGATTACGAAGTGGCTCGTCCATTAAGTGAAGCGGATTTCAATCGGATCGAGACGCTGGTCAATAACGAGATCCTTAGAAACCACGCGGTAACGAACTCGGTTATTGCCCGCGAACAAGCCGGTCGTTACGATTTATGGAAAGTCCCTGCCGAGGCGACCGAAATCAGCATTTACAAAATCGGTGATTTTGATGAACAGCCTTGCGGCGGCCCGCACGTGGCACGCACTTCAGAAGTGGGGAAGTTTAAAATTCTGAGTTATGAGTTGCGGGAGAATGGGCGAATGCGGATTCGGTTTCGGGTGGAGTGAGCATCGTAGAAGCTAACCTTCTTGGAGAAGGTTAGCTTCTTAATCCCGATTTTGGAAGCATTTATATGCGCAAGTCGCCTTTTGAATCCAGCAGGTTTTATCATGTCTTCAATCGCGGAAATGAAAAAAAGAATATTTTCTTCGAGCGGGAAAATTACCTATTCTTCCTGCGGCGTCTCAAAGCCGGAGTTGAAAAATCACACGTGAGTGTTTTAGCCTACTGCCTGATGCCTAACCATTTCCACTTGCTGTTACAAGAAACATTGGCTGGCGGTATCACTAATTTGATGCTCGCATTGCAAACATCCTATGCCAAAGCCATCAACAAGCGCTACCAGCGTTTCGGACATTTGTTTCAGGGAACATTCAAAAACATTTTGATTGATAGAAACGAATACTTGGTACATCTGTCGCGCTACATTCACATCAATCCGGTGCTGGCCGGTATGGTGCGTGCACCCGAGGACTGGGAGTTTTCCAACTACCAGGATTATGTCGGTTTAAGAAATGGGAAACTCCCGCAAATAGAAATCATCCTCGCGCAATTCAAGGAAAGACACGACTATCGAGAATTTGTAATGGATTTTAAGCAAGTGGAAAACATCAAAAAATATGTCTTTGATGATGAAGAGATTAAAAGCTAACCTTCTTGAAGAAGGTTAGCTTTTAAATTACACCACCACATTCACCAATTTCCCCGGCACGACAATCACCTTCCGCATGGGCTTACCTTCCAAGCGTTCTTTAATCTTCGAGATAGCCATTTTCTCTAGCTCATCGCGATTTTCTGAAATTGCGGACGGCACCACCATCTGATCGCGCAGCTTGCCGTTCACTTGAATCACGATGATTTTCTCATCGCGTTCCAATGCGTCAGGATCCGCCTGCGGCCAGCGCTGCTCAAGAATCGGCTGCTCGTGGCCGATCACCCGCCACAATTCTTCGGCAATAAACGGCGTAATCGGCGAAATCATCAGTATCAAATTTTCGACTGACTGGCGCAAGAGCGACGGATTCATCTCATGTTGTTTTTGCTCACAAGCCGTGGTGTAATCGCCAAGCTCGTTGCTCAGCTCCATCACTGCTGCCACAGTAGTATTAAAATGGAAATTGCGAAAATCTTCAGTGACCGCGTGAATCTTTTCGTTGACGATGTGCCACAATTGCTTGTCGCGCTTGTTGAGCGCACCAAGTTTGATTTCGACACCTGGCGCATTTTTGATTGCGTCGCGATAATTCTGCACCAGTGTCCACACGCGGTTGAGGAAACGAAAGCCGCCGCGCACACCCTCGGGGTTCCATTCGATTTCCCGCTCCGGCGGCCCCATAAACAGCGTGTACAGCCGTTCGGTGTCCGTGCCAAATTCTTCGATAATCTCTGTCGGCGCGATGGTGTTCTTTTTCGACTTGCTCATTTTTGCTAGTTCTGGGATCAGCTCCTTGCCATCATGGGGACAGCGATTTCCATCTTTCACTTCTTTCGGCGGAATCCAGCCATGCTGCCGGCAACGATAAGCGACGTGGGTGATCATCCCTTGTGTGAACAAACGCTTGAATGGCTCACCAAATTTGATCAATCCCATGTCCCGCAGCGCTTTGGTGACAAAACGAGAATAGAGCAGATGCAAAATCGCATGCTCGATGCCGCCGACGTATTGATCCACCGGCAGCCAGGTGTTCACCAATTCGGAATCGAAAATTCTTTTGTCATCATCTGCCGAAAGGTAGCGCATGAAATACCATGATGAATCCACGAACGTGTCCATCGTGTCAGTGTCGCGGCGCGCAGAGCCTTTGCATTGCGGACAAACGGTTTCATAAAAACTTGGGATTTCCGCGAGACCCTTTTTGCCGAGAAACTCAACCTCCGGCAGCAACACCGGCAGCTCGTTTTCCAGCACCGGCACGATGCCGCATTTCTCGCAATGAATCATCGGGATGGGCGTACCCCAATAACGCTGCCGGGAAATCAGCCAGTCGCGCAAACGATAGTTGATCTCGCCTTTGCCGAATCCTTCCTTCTCAAAATACCGCACCATTTTTTTGAAGGTGCTGGCGTCCGCTGGTAGCCCGTCGAACTGGCCGGAGTTCACCATGAGGCCCTCGTGCAAAAAGGCTTCTTTCATTTTTGCGCCGTCAATGTGTTTGCCCTCTTTGGTGATCACCGGAACGATGGGCAAATTAAATTTCCGCGCGAAATCAAAGTCGCGCTGATCATGGCCCGGCACCGCCATGATGGCACCTGTGCCGTAACCCAAAATCACGTAGTCCGCAATCCAAATCGCAATCTTCGCGCCGGTTGCCGGATTGATGGCATACGCGCCGGTGAACTCGCCGGTCTTTTCGCGCTCCAAAGTCTGGCGCTTAATTTCGCTTTCGGCGATGGCCATCTTCACGTAAGCATCTACCTTTTTCCGATGCGAAGCAGTCATCAGTTTTGTAACCAGTGGATGTTCCGGCGCCAGCACCATGAAGGTTGCGCCGAAGAGCGTGTCCGGTCTCGTTGTGAATACTTCGATCTCATCATTGTGGCCATCCACTTTGAAACGCAGCAGCGCGCCCTCGCTGCGACCAATCCAGTTGCGCTGCATGAGTTTCACGCGCTCCGGCCAGTGTTCGAGTTTGTCGAGATCGCTTAGAAGCTCTTCGGCGTATTGGGTAATTTTGAAAAACCACTGGGTGAGATTCTTTTTGGTGACCACCGAGTTGCAGCGCTCGCAGGCGCCATCGACAACCTGTTCATTCGCCAGTACCGTTTCACAGCCCGGACACCAGTTCACCAGTTGTGCTTTGCGATAAGCCAATCCGCGTTTGTAAAATTGAATGAACAACCATTGATTCCATTTATAATAACTGGGATCGCACGTAGCCAATTCCCGCCGCCAGTCGAACACTACTCCCCATTGCCGAAACTGTTTGCGAAAGTTTTCGATGTTATTGTAAGTCCACGTTTTGGGATGAATGCCGCGATCAATAGCTGCGTTTTCTGCCGGCAGCCCAAAGGCGTCGTAGCCCATTGGATTCAGCACTTTGTAGCCGTTCATCATGAGGTAGCGGCAGTACGCGTCTCCAATCAACCAGTTGCGGCCGTGCCCGACGTGCATCTCGCCCGAGGGGTATGGGAACATGTTGAGATAGTACATCTTATTTTTGGTGTCACTCAAATCCGGCTCGAAGTAACCTTCTTCGCGCCAGAAGTCGCGCCACTTGTTTTCGATGGTTTTGAAGTCGTAGGGTTCGATCATGTACGTTCCTCTATCCAAAATCCTGGTTTTCTATGCTGATGGGCAATTGCTAAAATAACTATCGTCGTGTCTTGAACAGAATACAAAACTTTATAGGGAAAGCGATGAACAAAACATTTCCTCACTTCTTCTCTTTCAAGCGGCCACGTTTTAGGGTACTTTTGTATTCGAGAGATTGTCTTTCGTACCTCAACTTTAAATCTAACACCTAAACCGGCTTGCGCTAATTCATAGAATAACACGGCTTCGTCTAATTCCTTCCGCGCAAGTTTCGAGATTTCAATTTTCACTTTCCGGATCCAAATACCTCTTCGAAAGTCACGGTTTCTAATCTGCCTTCTTTGTACGCCTTCAGACGCTTCTCAACTTCTCTAGCCCAAATCTCGTCTATGGTTTTATCCGGTTCATCTAAACTATCCAATAGTCCTTCGATGATCATAAATTTGTCAACAGGTTTCATTTTTAGCGCCTGCTCGAGAATAGATTTTGTTTTTTCCATCTATTGTTTTCCTTTTGGGTTGGTCAAAAGTCAACTTGACATTTGACGGTGCATCAATTATATTCGCTGCGTCAGGGTTTTATCGCGTGTAAAATTATGAAATTAATAAAGAATTTGCAAATGAAAAATACGAGTGCATCATGATGATAAAAAGATGGCTACTCATTGGGATTTTGGTGTTACTCCCCAACTTCGCCAGCGCGCAGGATCGCGGCTTCGGCATTGGCATCATACTCGGCGAACCCACCGGAATCAGCCTCAAAAATTGGTTGGGCCAAACCAGCGCGTTGGATTTTGCGGTGGCGTGGTCGTTCGAACGCTATCACTCCTTCACCATTCACGCCGATTACCTCAATCACAACTTTCGTTTGATCAAAGTGGATCAAGGCACACTGCCGTTTTATTACGGCATCGGCGGCCGCATCAAACTTAAGGACGAAGATACTCCCGGCAACGACAACGACCAAGCGCGATTAGGAGTGCGGGTGCCGGTTGGCCTGGCTTATCACTTCGAAAATGTCACGCTGGATCTGTTCATCGAAGTGGTGCCAATTTTGGAGCTTGTTCCCAGCACCGATTTCACCATGAGCGCGGCCATTGGCATCCGATATTTTTTTAAATAAGAAACTTAACCGCAAAGATCGCAATGTTGAACGCCAGGTCGCTATTATAATTATTTTTGAATTATTCTTGCGGGCGTTGCGCATCCCTCGCGTTCGTTGCAGTTAAACAACTCGCGCGTTCATGCGTACAAAGATTCAATTCACATCACAGTAATCAATTCAAAGGAACTCCCCAATGAAGAAATTTCTTTGTCTTTTCAGTATTCTCATTTTTTCTCTCAACACGAATCTACAAAGCCAATCGAAAGATGTTGCCCTTGAACTAAAACGTACGCTGCCGCTCGATCCCAAAATCACCACCGGCAAACTCAAAAGTGGCCTCACCTACTACATCCGCGAAAACAAAAAACCGGAGAATCGCGCCGAGCTGCGGCTGGCGGTGAACGCCGGCTCAGTTTTGGAAGACGACGACCAGCAGGGCCTCGCTCACTTTTTGGAGCACATGGCGTTCAACGGCACTAAGAATTTCGCCAAGCAAGAAATCGTCGATTACCTCGAATCCATCGGCATGCGCTTCGGACCGGACATCAACGCCTACACCAGTTTCGATGAAACGGTGTACATGCTGCAAGTGCCCACTGACAGTGCGGAGATTCTCGAAACTGCGTTTCAAATTTTAGAAGAATGGGCGCACAACGTGACCTTCGATCTTGCTGAGATCGAGAAAGAACGCGGCGTGGTTGTGGAAGAATGGCGTCTCGGCCGTGGCGCTGACGCCCGCATGTTGGACAAGCAATTGCCAGTTTTGTTTCATGGCTCACGATACGCCAAGCGTTTACCCATAGGACAAAAAGAAGTTTTAGAAACTGCGCCTCGCGAGGCGTTCTCGCGCTTTTATGAAAACTGGTATCGTCCGGATTTGATGGCCGTTATCGCCGTTGGTGATTTCAAAAAAACTGACATCGAGAAATTGATCCAAAATCATTTTTCGAAAATCAAATCGCCGAAAAATCAACGTGAGCGTCAACTCTTCCCAGTTCCAGATCACACGGAGAGCCTGTTTGCCATCGCCAGCGATCCCGAAGCCGACAACACCAGCGTCGGCCTCTATTTCAAACAGGATTTGACGGAGCAACAAACTCACGCCGCCTATCGCGATTTGCTAATCGAAAATCTTTACAACAGTATTTTGAATAACCGCCTCGAAGAGTTGCTGCAAACTGCCGAGCCGCCGTTTCTCTACGGCTTTTCCAGCAAGGCCAGTTTCATTCGCTCCAAAGATTTTTATTTTTTGGGAGCGGCGGTGAAAGAAGATGGCGTCCCCAAAGGCCTCGAGACGCTGCTCACCGAAGCGCTGCGCGTTCGGCAGCACGGTTTCACTCAGACCGAATTGGATCGTGAAAAAGCTGAGATGCTGCGCGGCATCGAGCAGGCGTACAACGAGCGCGACAAAACCGAGTCCGTGCAGTTCGCCGACGAATACATCCGCAATTTTTTGGAAAAGGAACCCGTCCCCGGCATTGAATATGAATTTGAGTTGTACCAAAAATTCTTGCCCACCATTCAACTGGCGGACGTTAATCGGCTGGCTTCGCAGTGGATCACCGATGGCAACCGCGTTGTGCTGGTGAGCGCTCCCGAAAAAAAGGGCGTCGCTATTCCGGCAGAGAATGAGTTATCGTCGGTGTTCGAGTCGGTCAAGCAGATAGAGATTCAGCCGTATGTCGATGAAGTCTCCGATCAACCGCTGGTAGCATCGCAGCCGGCGCCCGGCGAAGTAGCTGACGAGAAGGCCATCGCGGAATTGGGCCTCACCGAGTGGACGCTCAGCAATGGCGTGCGGGTCATTCTCAAACCCACTGATTTTAAAAACGACCAAATTATCTTCACGGCCTTCAGCCCCGGCGGGCATTCGTTGATTTCCGATCCCAATTACGTCGCCGCCGTCACAGCATCCTCGCTGATTCAAGAGGGCGGACTCGATGGCTTCGATCAAATTGCGCTGCAGAAAAAATTGGCTGGCAAAATTGTGAACGTGTCGCCGTGGATCAACGAGCTGCAGGAAGGGCTTTCGGGCAACGCTTCGCCGCAGGACGTCGAGACCCTGTTTCAGTTGATCTATCTCTACTTCACCGCGCCGCGCAAAGACAGCACGGCCTTTCTATCTTTTCAATCGCGCATTAAAGGCTTCATTCGCAACCGCGGCGCCAGTCCCGATGCGGCCTATCAGGACACGATTCAAGTAACGATGGCCAATTACCATTTCCGCGCCCGGCCGTGGATCGAGTCGCTTTTGGATGAAATGAATCTCGAAACGTCGTTCCACATTTACCGCGACCGCTTCGCCGACGCCAGCGATTTCACTTTTGTGTTGGTGGGCAATTTTGATCCGGCGGTTATCAAGCCGCTGGCGCAAATGTATCTCGGCGGATTGCCGGCCATTAAAAGAGATGAAAATTGGAAGGATGTTGGCGTGGACGCCCCGAAGGGTGTTATCGATAAACTGGTCAAAAAGGGGGTCGAGCCCAAAAGCCGCGTGACGATGATTTTCACCGGGCCGTTCGCATGGAATCGCCAGAACACTTACGAGCTCAACTCAATGACCGAGGTGCTCGACATCAAGCTGCGGGAGGTTTTGCGCGAAGACATGGGTGGAACCTACGGCGTCGGCGTGTGGCCATCGGTCGCACGCTATCCAGACGAAAAATACAGCGTCAACATTTCGTTTGGGTGCGCCCCGGAGCGAGTGAACGAGCTGACGGCCGCAGTCTTTCAACAAATCGACAGCCTGAAAAGTTATGGCACCACGGAAAAATATTTAACAAAAGTCAAAGAAAGCCAGCGCCGCAAGCGCGAAACCGATCTCAAAGAAAACGGCTTTTGGCTCAACGTCCTGCGATCGTACTATGAATATCAAGACGATCCAAAAGAGATTTTGTATTACGAAAACAAAGTCGAGAATCTCAAACTGGAGGCCATCCAACAGACAGCGCAGCGATATTTCAACACAGAGAATTACGTGAACGTGGTGCTGCTACCGGAGAATTCGTCGGATTGAAATCCTTTGCACGTGCCACGCACTTTCAAAGTGCGTGGCACATATGATTCAAACCAGGAGGAGGAACATGGAAAAAAAGTACAAAACCTTTGCGGAGTTTTATCCATTCTATCTTGCCGAACACAGCGACTCTAACTGCCGGCGGCTGCACTTTGCCGGCAGTCTGTTGGTCATCGCGCTATTGGGTTATGTTTTTGCGTCCCAAAAATGGGCGATGCTGTTGCTGCTGCCGGTCATTGGGTATGGCTTCGCGTGGATAGGCCACTTCGTGTTTGAGAAAAATCGCCCGGCGACGTTCACTTATCCCCTGTTCAGTTTCATGGGCGACTGGGTGATGTTCAAAGATATTTTAACCGGGAAAGTTAAATTTTGAAAATCATCTCAACAAATCTCAACGCTGAAATCACCGACGTCACCGAGTTTAAGATGATAATTTTTATGCCAGAGTCTATGGATAATGTGGTAATTGTTCCGGATGAAGATCGCCTACCTCAATGGGTCGACTAATTTTGGCGGGGAGCTTTCGCCATAATACTTGGGATGCAAATTGGTGCCGACAGTTTCGAGCACGTTGCGGTTGGCATTAAAAAATCTCAGCAGAGCTTTCGGGTTGACAAAATAGGCGGTGCCGTACTCCACCACAATCTCTCTTTTGACGATCAAATCATTTATATCGTCGGATCCGAGCCGGTAACCCGAAGGTAAATTCGTGGCCGGGGCAATCAAATCCAGCGTGGTGCGCGGCACGCTTTTGATGACGCCCACGAATAGCAGCTTGGCGTCGTTGGTGAGCGCAAAAACCGACCCGCCTGAAAATCCGAAGCGCACCACGGCGTCTACCGTAAGCGTGTTAGGGTACGGCGACTCGCTCACCCAGCCGCCGGTCAACTGTTTTATCCCCTTTGGAAATCCGAAAAGAAAAACCCAGTCGCCCCAACTGAGGTTGAGATTATAGCTCATGGGGTTTGGGTACTCCCTCCCGAGCAGGTAAGAGGTTTGCGATTCAATAATCGCAAGGTCATCGGAGGCATACGAAATCAGCAACTTGGCTTCGGCGCGCCAGTTGGTTTCGCCGCGCACCCAGATATCAACGCTCTTAACAATGTAGCGTGCAAACAGCGCATCGGTGTTCTGACCCTCGCTGTCGAGATAATACACTTCCGTGGTATCCTCCGGAGCAACGAGATGATTGCTGGTCAGAATAGTGTAGCGCGAATTGGCGGGATCGGTATTGATGATGAGACCGCCGCCTGACAAGCTTTTCTCATCGGCTTCGATCACCATGCCGTCAACGCCGTTGTGGCTCGCGAGTTTATATTTCAAGGGACCGTCGGGGTCGGGAACAAATTCTCCATTGACCTGCTCATAGTTGAATTTCTGAATCTCGTATCTGATATCACAGGTGATGCCTACGACAGTACTGGAGACATTCTTGATCTCCTTCCTAATTTCGCTGGAGAAAAGAGTGAGGTCCGCGGATTTTTCAGGAGCGGATTTGTTGCCAGCGCAGCCGGCGAAAAGCACTAGGACGCAACCAAGATAAATTAACTTTGTGATGAAGCGCATGATAATTTCAATTTTGAAGTGAGTTCGATTTTGAGCTTCTCCAGATCAGGCTTAGTAGCACGCAACAACTGTTGTTGTCCGCTTTCAACTGATTCAACAACACTTTTAACATTGAGGCCGAGAAAAACCGGTTCAAAGGGCTTGAGCTTCCAGAGTGCGTTGCGGAAGTGTTTGTCGGCGCCGCGAAAAATACCTCGATGCAACTGGTGCATGCCGGCGGCCACTTGAATCATTCCCTGGAAAAAGAGACGGCTATTTTCCGGATGGCGTTTCCAAACCTCCTCCCATGCCTCGTGGGATTCCCAGAATTTTCCGTCGTTGAATAATACAATCCCGCGTTGAAAATCTTCCCGATCCGCGTCAGTCATTATCGGTTCGGAGAGATCGGAGAAGGTGGCTTTTCTTTGTCGGCTTTCAACCGTACCCATAAAACCCCGTGAAACGTCAAACGTGAAAAGTGAAACGTAAAAAGTCAAAAAACAAACGCGTGTCGAGGATACTATTCACTTTTTACTTTTCTCCTTTCACGTCACGTCTCACGTCTGCCGTTTCACGTCTCACGTTTGAAATAGGTCATGCCCATGGCCTCGCGCATCAAGCGCACAGTTTCGCGGGCTTCGGCGGTTACCTTTTCCGTTCCATGATGAATGATGTCATCGACCAATTTGGGCGTCGCCAGGTATTTCGATCGGCGTTCGCGGATGGGATCGAGAAATTGATTGAGAGCATGGATGAGACGTTTTTTGACTTCCACGTCGCCGACGCGGCCGGTGCGGTAGCGCTCCTTCAAATCAGCAACTTCGTTTTTGTCGGAGTTGAAAGCGTCATGATAGATGAAAACCGGATTGCCCTCGACTTTGCCGGGATCGGTGGCGTGCAGGCGATTGGGATCGGTGTACATCGACATGACTTTTTTAGAGAGGGTGCCGGAATCGTCGGAAAGATAAATTGCGTTGCCCAGGCTTTTGCTCATTTTGGCTTTGCCATCAGTGCCAACCAGCACGGCCACGTCGCCTATCAACGCCGCAGGTTCCGGAAAGACATTGCCGTAAATCTGGTTGAAGCGCCGGGCAATTTCGCGGCACACCTCGATGTGCGATTCTTGATCTTTTCCAACCGGCACCAAGTCGGCGCGAACGATTAAAATGTCCGCTGCCTGCAGAACCGGATACATCAACAATCCCACCGATGGATTTTCGATTTCCTGATCGGCCATGACTTCTTTGAGGGTCGGCACCCGCTGCAAACGCGGCACAGTCACAAGCATCGAGAAGAGCAAACAGATTTCTGCCACTTCGGGAACCAGCGATTGAACGTAAATGGTGGTCTTCTCTGGATCAATTCCGACGCTCAGATAATCCAGCACCAGATGCCGGGCGTTCTCCGCCACTTCCTGAATGAAGTGCTTTTCGTTGCGTGTGGTGAGCATGTGATAATCGGCCACAAGCAGAAATACTTCGTACTCATCCTGCAGCCGCACGCGATTGGCGAGGGTGCCAACGTAATGGCCGAGGTGTAGTTTTCCAGTGGGGCGATCACCGGTTAAAATACGTTTGCGTTTATTTCTGGAAACAAGGGGTCTGGACATATTGCCAATGTTGATTTTTCAGTCTGTTACTATGAAATGAATATTTTTTCCTACTTTTTTTTTGTAACTTTTTTACTCTCTAAGATCAGTCGTTCAATAATCTTAGATTCCATTTCCATAAGTTCTTCTAAACTAGCCAACACCTCTGCCTTTTTTTCGCTCTCTTTTATGGCATTTTCTAATTCTTCGTTGAACTTTTCGAACTCAACTTTACGTTGTTCTAACATTTCCTCTATTTCAATGGCAATGATTGAAGCTCTATAAGCTCTATAAAACAGTAACTCATAAGCAAATGCTACAACTAAGGTGACTGTAACAAATACGGCAATGGAGGTTGAAAGAAACTTTGATAAATAAACAATCGCAGCAAATAATGTAAAATTCAAAATTACGAAAGTCGTAAATATGCCGAGCCGCTTTAAGTATATTACCAGAATATCTTTTGTAGAATGCTCAAGAGGGAGCATCTGATGATTTTTTAGGGTCGCAATCCTCATGATGTTTAGTGCCTTTCCTTTTCCTCGTCAAGCCTCTTTTTGACTCTGAAATACATGATACTTATATCTTCATAAAAAAATAGAATCACTGGAATCAAGGTTGACAGCGAAAAAATAATCCGAAACGCTTCGAGAACCCATTTATCAATTCCGGATAACTCGATTCTCTCGATAAATAGACCAACGAAATAGTGAACAACCACCCAAAGAACTAAAAAGAGTGAATCAATAAGAACAGATAAAAATAGAATCCAGCGGCTTCTCGCTTTTTCTTCAATCTCATCAGACACTTATTTGCCTTTCAATTAGCCTCTATTCCGGCTTGCTGCCAATCAAAATAATGTTCGCTCCTAATTGGTAGCGCTCATGGGATTCTGGGTTTTCTATTTTGCCATTGGCGTAAAATCCAACCGAGCCGGACGAAAACTGCTTTTCCGTCGCGGTAACGGCGCCCCAGATTTTTCCGTCGGCATCTTTGATTTCAACAATTAGATTCTTGGGGGCTAAAGCATCTCGTTTTTTGGGTTCAGGCATTGTTCAGTCCTGAGTAAAATGAAGGTCAGATGACAATAAAATCCAATACTATTCCGCCGCTTGTTTCTCCAAATCGCGTCGACGTGGCCGCACAGCTTGCTCCTCTTGCACCGGCTCGCGTCCCCACTGTTGCTCAACTTTCGCCCGCAGCGTCCACTCCGGCGAAATTGCGTAGGCATCGACGAACTCAAACATGGTGATGGTCTCCCATGGGCAATATTTCGCGCACAGGGTGCAGCCGATACAACGCGGCAAATCGATTTCCACCAATTTATGGACGGTGGGATTGGTTGGGTCCGGACCCGGCACTACTTCGATGCAATCGACCGGGCAAAAATCGACGCACACCATGCAGCCGGTGCAGCCGCCCTGATTGACCACCGCCAACTGTTTGGGTCGTCGGCTCACCCGCAGTTCCGCGGCCTTTTGATATTTCGGTTCTAAAAATGGCATAAATGGACCTCCGGTTTAATTCAAAGCTGATGGATCGCTTCCAATTTATGTCGTGCTGAGTTATGAACTGGCATCACCGTGAGAGGTTTTTCCTGATTTCTTTGCAACCATCGGAGATAGTTTCGAGAAAATCCGCAGCCATTTCGCCGATCTGCTGGCGATATTTCTTACCGCGATCTGTGCCAAACAGAAATACCGCACCCAAACCAAAAACAAATCCTAACCCGCCTAAAATTGCAGTTGTGGTGTGATCCTTCTTCTTGTCATTTAACATACTGGCATTCCTATTTTTTGATGATAAAATTTGAAAAGATGGCTTCAATCTACAAAAAAACATTTGAAAACACAAGGCGGTTTTATGCGAAGATAGAAAATTGCAGATAGAAGATGGCGGCCTTGTTCCTTATTTTAGCCAATGTAATCGTCTTCATCTTGATATCTCTTCAATGCTATTTTGGTACTCCAGTTTGAACAGCCGGATGGCGTTGCCGCGCATCACTTTTTGATACTCTTCGTCACTTAATTCCTGCCGCAGCAAATCAATTAGTGGAAGATAACGAGCGTAGTGATCTTTGCCGTAGTAGGTGGCATCAGTGCCAAAGAGCACGTGTTCGACGCCCAGTTCTTTCACCGCGCCGAGCACTGCTTGCGGATCGGCCTGGGCGGTTTCAAGGTAAAGCCGCGCATCCCCCTTTTGCATTGATTCCTTGACCACGGCAATCGCATCTTCGTGGGGCCCCTTGAATCCCATGTGATACAAAATCGCCGGCACCGTTGGATGGCGCTGCGCCGCTCGATAGATTTTCATTGGATCGGAATTGCTGCCAGTTTTGCCGGAATGGAAGACCGCCGGCGTGTCATATTTATCGCACAAGGAAAGATAGCCGTCGACGAGTGAATCGTCGGCAGCGAAATGGTTCATCTCTGGATGCAGTTTGATTCCGACAAATTGATGGTCACGCAAAAATGCCTCGACACTATCGGGCGAGCCATCGACTGGCCTCGCCCACGCCAACCCGCGCAGCAAATCCGGATAAGCCCGCACCGTTTCAAGTGTAATCCGATTGGCCTCCTGTTCGTCGAGATTGCGGGTTTCCGAAAGTTCAGCGCCATCGATATTGGAGATCAACGCGATGCTAATATTGTGCTGCTGCAAATTCGTCAGCAGGGTTTCGAGGCCAAGGTCGAATCCCTGAAAGCTGCCGATGTGCGCGTGGATGTCGATGATTTCGATGTCGGGATTTGAAGGGGTTTGACGAGAATCCTGCGCAGATAATGTCATGGTGATAAGGGTCGTGTAGAATATGGCGAAGACAAATTTAAGCACCGACACGACCTTTCATCCGGCTCTGCACCATGATGCAGGCATTGGCGAGATAGTTGAAATGATTCTTCTGCAGAAAGGACAACACCTCCGGACTTTCCGCGCCGGGCTGCACCCAAACATTTTTCAATTCCAATTGCAGACACTCTTTGAGAATTTGCAGCGTCACTTCCGGGGGCACAACAAAATTCACGATTGTAGGTTTCGCCGGCAAATCGGCGAGCCGAGCGTAGGCCGGATCGCCATCCACCGTTTTGCGCTTCGGGTTGATGGCGTACAACCGGAAGCCCTTGCGTTTCAAATCGCGATAAATCACCGAGCCATACTTGTTAGGATTGTCGTTGGCGCCCACCACGGCCACAGTCGTTTGAGGATCGTCCAACAGAATAGCTATATCTTTCATGTGTCAAATTTATCTTATCGTTATAGAGGAGCGATGGAGTACTGGATAGTTGGAGTGAGGATGAAAACAAAAACCTCCATCGATCCAATAATCCATTACTCCATTTTATTGCGGGGTTTGATCTCCCATGCGCCATCCCACTCTTGCAGCTCATACCGATCCGACATGGGGAAATTGGGCGGCCGCCGAGACTCGAGGCGTTTGTCAAAACTAATGTGCGTGGCATAGCGCGGCTCTGTGGCGCTCAGTGAACCGGCCGTGAGACTGCCGTAGATGTAGAGCGTCGCGTCGTCCTTGCCGCGCAAATTGGGAACGCGAAATCTGCCTTTGGCATAAACCGCAGCGTGAATGTGTAAATCGCCGGGGCCGGTAATATCCGGGTGGGCGATCTCGATATCTTTTTCGCTAACCAGTCCGAGAAAATCATCTGCATCTGATGACAACTCCGGATGGCGCGCATAAGTGATGTCATCATCGATGATGATGCGGTCGGCGGCATAAATCAGAACTTGCCCTCGCAAAACTCCTTTGACGTGCAGCCGGGCATTCTTTTCGCCGATGACGTAAAATGACATTCTTGGGAGAAGTTGCTTTTGTTCTTTTTCCGACGTCTTGCTTCGCCAACTATAAGTGCCATCCGCGTGAAAGTTCAGCCATGTTTCATTAGGCAAAATGTGATATTGGCTTGCGGAAATGGTGCTGTCACTTAAAAACGGCAGATTGATTTTTGGCAAGTGGATTTCTTTGACGCCGGTCTCGATGCCGCCGATGAAAATTGATCGTTCGTCCCTGACCGGGAATGGGCCGCCCATTCTCACGTCAAAGGATGCTGTGGTAACCTTGCCGTGAAATTTTGGCTGCACCTTATTGCTGCTGCTGATGTTGATCGTGGTATTGGCATGAAAGCGGCCGTTCAACTCGTCATTGTGAATGGCGACATCGGGATCCCAATAATCTACAAATTGAGCAAAATTTGAAAACGCCAGCCGCTGCATGCGCATATTTGTTGACACGGCATAGCCGTCTTCTTCGGTGCTGATTTCGATCACCGCCTCATCCAGCCCGGTCTCCGATGAGGCCGGCAGTTGCCGCAGCCGCGCCGAATAGGTACGGCCATCATCCTGCCATTGGGTACGGGAATCCGCCCAATTGTTCGGATCGAAACTCTCCGACCATCTCTTGATTTTCTTTGCTATCATTTTTTTCTGGCGCGACGAAACTGCAATCTTCGCGGACACCTTTTTTGGCGGATCGAATTTTTGCTGATCAAGCGTAAATAATGTTGGGTTGATCGATTGCGGGAAAGGCGGCTCGTCATCCGTAGATTCAAGGTCCGTTTCGGCAACATCGTCGAGTTCCTGCGCGATCTCGTCGGTGACCGGAGAGTCGTCAGTTTCCTCCTCGTACTGCGTGGCCGATAAACTTGGGTTCCCACCTTCGCTGACTGGCTCTATGTCGCCGTTTATTAAATTGCGCTCGGTGGGGGCAATGACATTTTTTTGTTTGGCGGAAGCTCCTTGTATAGCGCTTTCCTGCGACTGTCCGATTTCCTGTACCGCAGAAAATACATAATCAAAAATAATTGGCGGCGCGTAAGAACTGGCAACCTCGAAAATGTGAATGTACCCCGCGGCCAACGCAAAGAGTACGGCGTGAATCAGAATAGAAAGCCAACACGCCCGAATGAACGGAGCCGGACGCTTCGACCACGCCACGAACTTTTTTATATGCGTTGAAACTGACATATTAAAATCTGGTTATTTGCAGGGGTACGGCGATTGAAAACGTCCGGCGTCCGCCACGCCGATGTTTAGTTTCAAAACTTCGGTGTAAAAGGTCATGGCTGGTTCCAGACCTTTGGGCTTGTCTTCTTTCTTCTTTCCAAACATACCTTTTGCCAAACCGCCCAAGCCTTTCTTAACATCCGTGACGTCAGTGGATTCTTCTTCTGGTTGCTCAGTCTCACCCGCCATTTGTTGCTGGCCGCCGCTGCGGCGCGCATAGTATTTGCCGTCGGTCACCACCGGATAGCCCTCGAGTTTGGCCAGTTCCTTTCCCGCGTTTTCATATTTGGTATCGGCGCCCACGTCATCTTTTTTTACTTGTTGAAGCATGTCCAACCATTTTCCTCCCAACAACTCTTCTTCGGTTTGCCCGATTTTCATTCCTAACTTTTCGAGGTAAGCCCTCGCAAACGCGGTTTCGATCTCCATACCTTTCTTCATTTCGCCAGATATCGGTGTCATGGAACTGAGCACCGAAAGGCTGTCGCAGCCGATCATGCCGGTCTCTTTATCGCGCCATAGCGTATAGGCGTTGATCCAATATTCCTCAAACGGAAAACTATTGACGGTGCCGCTTTTGCCAGTTTTCTCTACTTTAAATTCACTTTTGATAATTTCGATCTTGCTCTCACGTTGCTCCTGCTCTTCCTGCTTCTTTTCGTAAACGGTTTCCTTCGCTCCGGTTTCTTTGGCCACGGAATCCATAACGCTCTCAATGGCGCGAACCGAGCATTTCTTCTTTTTCACATCCCAGTCGTAAATTTTCGCTTCCGGCAAATTTATGACCTCACCGGCGTTGCCTGGTTTAGCAAAAAATTTTCCCAGTAATTTTCCTGCGATTCCCTGGCCTTTGAAATTATTCATCGATTCTGTGCGCTTCAACTCTGCTGAAACCGTGTTCGATTCTTCGGTGTTGAATGCGCCAAAGCCTTTGAATGTGATAGTGGATTTGCTCGCCTTTTCGACAACTTCCACCTGCGCCAGCGCCGTGCTGGCTATGAGCAAAATCGCCATGCCTGCTGTGAAAATAGTTTTCATCGACTCCTCCCGAGAAATGAAATTGTGATCCTGCAAAGAAATGTAGATCAAACGGACTAAAACTGAAGAAAGGTACAGCTGTGATTCTTTTAGTAATTACAAAGGACTTTGAAAAAATAATCCGGAAGAGTTTAAAAAGCAAGAACTTTATTTGTGGCGGCTTGCGGTGTAGCAGTTGCTTTATTCAGTTGACTTCAGCGGCTTCGGGGTCAACTTCAGTCGTTTCGGCTGCGCCAGCCGAAGTTTCAAAGAAGGCGGCTGGCCTTTTATTTTCACGGGCGGGATGTCCAAGCGATAGATGAGTTTGTCACGCTCGGCCGGAGACGCAACATTTCGATAAAGGGCAAAAACATTGCGAAGAAAAGCGCTCTGTGTGGCATCCGGGATTTGTTTTGTACTCAGGTTGTATTGTGCGCGATACTGTTCCGCCAGCGCCTCGGCTACCAGCGGGCTGTAGCCATTGCGCTGGCGGTGCGCGTTGCGCTTCTCCATTTGCACATGTTTAATTTTTCTTTCCAGCGCTGTCAGCTCGCCTTCTTCAAAATCGAACTTCACGCTCTCCCCATCCTTCATGATGCCATAAACCGATTCCAGTAGGTCATGTTGGACTTTCACCCGTGGATTGAGGTGGTTGGACAGGCTGTTCAGAATTGCGCGCGCCTTTTGCAGATAGGCCACGGCGCCTTCTTGATCGTTCAATTGCTGCAGCGCAGAAGAAATGTAAAGAAAGTACCATGGATTTAGGTACAGGTTGACTCGAGGCGCCCGGAAATCAAAACTCGAATCCAAAAGACGTAGCGTCTTTTTATGATACGTATCCAACTCTTTGCCGTGATGCGCCTCTAACTTCAAAGCAACCTGAAAACAAGCGATAGCTTTTCTCAACAACACCGCTGACCGATACAAGCGGCCATTAAGCATCAAACCCAAACGGGTGTAATTTGCCAGCCCAGCGAGATCGAGATAAACGAATCCTAGATTCTCATAAACGGGAATGCTTTTGGGAACGCGTTTCAAAAACACTTCGAGAACCAAAAGAAATTTGCAAAGATAAAAAACGGATTTTTGCAGCTCAAAAGAAGTGACGACACCTTCGACGGGCATAACATCGCTGTTTTTGAGGCTCCACAAAAAATAATACAGTTTCTCGGGAATATTGTGCAGGAGGGCGGCAAGTTCCTTGAGGTCAGTGAGATCGGCTTTGCCAATGCGCACACTTTTCAGCACACTCTGCATTTCTGGCGATACGAATTCTTTTTGCAGCACTGCACTGACTTCGCGTGTGAGGACGTGGGCCTCATCCAGCACTTCAACCTTTACCCGGATGAGCTCGTCGAGGGTGTCAAACTCCCGCAAACCGAGTATCTCATTCGGCGTGGTGCGCTTTCTGACCCCCAGGGCATTCTCCCGGACCATCCACTTGCTCGTGAAAAAAATTAGATGACCAAATTATCCTCCCCCGTTTTCGATGAACAAATCTAATGGTGGCGGCGATTCAAGAATCAGGAAGTTGGGGCGTGCAAAGAGTCGCGGGATTCAGTAATTGAGCCAAATCCGCCACCTCCATTCCGAATCACGATATAAGCAAAGCGAGTGCCAGAAAAGAGCGAAGGTCTTGAGTAGAAATTCTTAGCGAATTAATTTATTATATTAAATAAACTTATATCATGGTGCGAACCATTGCTTACGGAAGTCTTCGGTCGATTGTAAATTTGGCCATTATATAAAAAATACCGATAATCTCGAGTTCGACCTGATCCAACTTAATTGAGACGTTATTTCGGGATCAGATTTTAATGAACTTAAGGTTAGGTATCAGCAAGCTGATAAACACCCATGTAGGCCTTACACAGTCAGAGAAGTTTTGGGCAAAATTTCCACAGGCCTCGGAGGGTAAACCGTCAGACGGGTTGCTTAACTGAAAATAAAAATCGAAAAAATTCGCTCACTATGCTTACTCGCCCAATGTCGTTAGTGACCAATCCGAAACTTTCCAAATCATGAAACGCAGCTAAATAGTGTTTCCGTAGTTCCCTTTCAGAAACGCCTGATCTTGCATTCTGAGCAAGTATTCCAAGTAAAGCCCGCTCCATATCAATGAGCTCGGGCAATAGCTCGGCACGGCAGTAGTATCCGATTTCACTTTTCGACCAACTTTCCTGAATCTCCTGCGCTGCGGCATCGACACAGCTGGAATCGATCTCATGAAGTTCCCCCTGTCGCGACGCCCGGCTGGCTATGCAGCGGGTTATCCAAGGATGCCCGCCGCTGTAGTAATAGACTCGCTCCACAGCCTCGCTTTGCCATTTGATGGATCGCCGCCAACCTAATTCTCGCAGCATCCTCGTATTGTCCCGGACTGAAAGAAAATCAACGAATTCTTCTTGAAAGCATTTGTAGAGAGGGTTTGAACTGTTTTCTGTTCCAAGGTTCGGCATTCGATTCAACTGCGGGCGAACGGCGCTGATCGCCATTACCAGATCATGATGGCGATCGGCCAATTCACGAATCGTGGCAAAGAACCGCTGGTACTCGGCGATGCTTTTTTCCCCACCGTCAGTAGTCATCGCGGCGGTGAACGCCTCAACTTCATCAACCATTATAACAAACGGCTCGCCGTGGCCAGCATTTTTCCACACGCTTAGCAACGTTGTCACACTTTGAGGAAAGGATTTTCCATACACAATCGACTTCTTCGGCAACCGTTCTATCCCCATCATCGAAAGCTGGGAAAAGAGCTGCCGCAGGATTTGCTCGAAGAAGACCTCCGCACTGAGCTGGTAGGACTGGCACTCGATCAAAACCGTCGGCGTGCTGCTCATGATCTGGCGCAATTGATGAAGTAAAGAGGTTTTGCCGATCTTCGGTAATCCGAAAATACCCACATGATTTCTGCCCGCCAAAAGAGCCGGCAAACGATGCAGCAATTCTTCGCGACCGAAAAAGTAATTGGCATCTAGAATGGCGGAAGATTCGCGATAGGGGTCGGAAAGAGACAGGTATGGCCTTTCCAATTCTCTTAACTTTTGCCGGCAGGCGCTGGTGTAACTGGGCTGAGCAAGAGTTGAAAAATGTAAAGGTATTACCTCACACCCCAGACTTCCATTCGCGGAATGATTTCTCAGCAAGGCTCTTCGCTCGCGATAGATTTGATAAAGTTTGATGCCGCGAGTGAATTTCGGTCGATATTGCCGCAAAGCCTCTGATACTCGAGCCTCAGCAATTGCCGACCCGTCGTTACAAAGATAGACCAGCGCACCGGACTCGTTGTTGGTCGGAAATAACACCAGCAGATTGTCTGAAATTTTATGCATTTTCTTAAATCCGGCTGCAAAGAAAAACCGTTTCAACAGATCGAGCACGGTGTCGTCCGTTTTTTTCAAACCCCATGTTAAAAGCGCGATTCCAGCCAGCGACAAAGCCGCAATCCAAAACCAATAGTGAGCTTTAGACACGGCGTTGATTCTTTCTTTGGTGTTAAGCAGCGGCTGCGGCAGAAATAGGGCATCAACAATTTTTTCTTGCTTCAAATCTTGAGCATACTGGCTCAATGGTACAAGCTGCTGCAATCGGTTTTCGATGCGCAGAGCGGCGAACTTCTCGGCATTATCCGAACCGGAGTACACTAATTTAGCTGGGTTGTAAACCAGCCATTCATTCTGCGGCAGGTTCACGAAACGAAACTTCAAATCTCCAAACTCGCTGTCCCAGATTTGTATGGTGCCATCCGGACCCGCCGAGGCTAACAGACCGCTATCCGGGCTGAAATCCAGTGAATTGATATCGTTGGAATGGCCGGCTAAAATGTGAACCAGTTCGCCCGATTCCACGTTCCAGATGCGGATGACGTTGTCGAAGCCACCCGAGGCCAGAAATCGTCCGTTGGGGCTGAACGCAACGGCCCGCACACTGGAAGCATGATCGGACAGATTTCGCACCGGCAGCCCGGTTCGAACATCCCAAATTTTAACTGTGTTATCAGAACTTGCCGAAGCCAGCAATTGCCCATTCGGACTGAACTGCACGGATTTTACCAGCAGGGTGTGGCCTTTTAAATTCAACAAAACACTATCCGCTGACATGCTCCAGAGCTTGGCTGTATAGTCGTCGCTCGCTGACGCAAGAAGCCGTCCGTCCGGGCTGAAATCCAATGAATTGATCGTTGCGCCATGGCCAAAAAGAGTTTTCAGCCATCGGCCGGAGTTCACATCCCAGATGCGAATGACTTTATTGCTGCCAGCTGCGGCCAACTGATTTCCGTCCGGGCTGAATACGAGGCCATGGACAGCTCCCGCCATTTTAAAAGTATGAACAATGTCTTTCGTCCCAACATCCCAAATTGTAACCGAGCTGTCCGAGCCCGCCGTGGCCAGCAGTCGCGCAACCGAGTCGGGACGAAACGACACGACATTCACTGCGGCAGAATGCCAAGTCAAATTTGCAAGCCAACGACCTTGTTCAACATCCCAGAGCTTCACAACGCCATTCTCGTGGCCTGACGCCAGCCAGCGACCATCCGGACTAAAGGCAACATCCAGCACATTTTGCGCAACGGCGCCGAGTTGGTAACAGGGCTCACCTTTCGCCACCTCCAAACAGGTGATGGTCTCGTCGGATGCAGATGAAACAATCCTTCGGCCATCATCGACAATTGCCAAAGTTAAAACCTCGGCGGCTTGACGAGAACTGTCCAAAAGCTTCCAGGTTTTTGTTTCCCAGATGGTGACGGTTTGGTCCGAACAGGCCGCGGCCAGAGTCTTACCATCCGGGCTGAACGCGACGGCGTTGACATTGCCGCCAAATCCTATCAAGGTACGAAGAGAAGAACCTGTGTCGATGCTCCAAATACTTACCGTGTGATCGCCGCCAGCCGAGGCCAGCAGTTTCGAATCCGGACTGAAAGCAATGCTGCGGACTCCCGCGTTATGACCAAAAAACGTTTTCAGTAAATTGCCTTCGCGGGCGTCCCAGAGTTTGACAGTTCCGTCCAGACTGGCTGAAGCCAACAAATTTCCATCTGGGCTGTAACTAATCGCGGTAAGACGATCGCCATGACCGGTGAGAACGCGCTGCAAGCTCCAGTCACTGGCGTCCCAGATTTTGATGAGGCTGTCCCGACCAGCAGACGCCAACAGTGCGCCATCGGGACTGAAGGCAAGCGCGGTCACAGCCAGCTGTTGGTGAAAGAGCGTCTGTAGAACTTCGCCGCTCTCGAAATTCCAAATGATAATTTTGCTGTCATATCCAGCCGAAGCCAAAAGTTGGCCGCGACTGCTGAACGCCACCGCGAAGATATCCGCCACATGGCCAGCCAACGTACGCAGCAGCTCGCCGCGCGCGGCTTCCCAGATTTTAACCGTGTTATCGGCGCTGCCGCTGGCGAACAACCGGCCATCGGAGCTCGCGGCGAGAGCATTCACCCGATCCGTATGCCCGGTTTTTAAAAAGATTTCAGCAGCTTGAGGATAACTGCGGCTTGAAAAAACCAAAAAGGATATCAGTAGAAATTTTGCGAAAAAAAACTTGCCCAAGCGCTTCCTCGTTGTCCCTAACCTAAATCGTTTCCGCCAGTGCGGATCGGCTCTGCCGACAAGTTATATTATAGCGCTTTTGGCAGCAAATGGAGAAAAACTTCGATCTTCTCCCACAAATTCTGCTTTTGGTAGGTTCCTCCCCCATTTTCGCTTTTTTAAAAATGGGGGAGGTCGGGAGGGGGTCGATATTCGTCATTTGCTGCACAAAATTCTCAAACCTGAGAAAGCGCTTTTCAAAGTGAGAAATTCGCCGCTAAACACCGGAAGAGGTGGCGGCCAATTTGAGCCAAACCTACCACAAAAATTCACCAACAGATGTTTGCCGAGGCCAAAACTATCGAGCTGAAATTGACAGAGGGCTGGAACGAGGAGACGACGGAAACCACTCGACGCACAGTCTACCACTACTATTTGCAGTACAAATTCCCAGTAGAGAAACGTTCGAAGCGCGAGGCCAGGTTGAGCTGGGATTGAATAGCCAATCAAATCTTCCTATTCGCAAAATACTTAAAAGCCACTTGACTTTCTGTTTTTTTCGTTTAGATTGTTGTTACTCACACACGTCTCAAGTATAGTTCTTTTCTAATAAGTCTCCCCCCTTTGAACTCCACGTTTTTCCGATTTGAAGGACTAGATGCATGGAACAAAGATACATAGTGACTCTACTTATCGGATTATTTGCAATCACCTCTTTATTAAATGCTCAATGGAGTAACAATTTAAACGAGAACACAATTGTTGCTCTCTTTACTACCCAACCCACATTGGTATCCGATGGCCAAAATGGATTGATTGTCTTTAGCCAATCCCGCGATGTAAACCCCATAGTACGCGCTCAACGTATCAGCGTGCAAGGCCGCTTGCTCTGGCCAGGGCAACAGGGCATACGAGTGTCGGATGCCAATGATGTACAATGGATTCAATTTTTCCAAGAGGGTCGTTTCGCATTGCCGGATGGAGAAGGCGGTGCTTATGTTGCTTATCAAGTTGGACGCATTATTGGGGAAGAACCAGAGGTGGGAGATATTTACGCCATCAGCTGCTTTTTGCAGCGCTTGAATAGTTCAGGGAACCGCTTGTTTGGATCAGACGGGTTGCGATTAGTACCTATTTTACCGGATACATTTTCATTTGAGCAAGCAATCATGAACATGATCCCTGATCGGGAAGATGGGGTTTATGTATTAGTGGAGACAGTCGCTCGTGATTCTACCCAGTACAACGGAGTTTATCTGAGCCGTGTCGGCCCGGATGGTGTCACTTTATGGGGAGTTAAAAAGCTAACACAAAGATCAGATACATATCTTTCCTATCTCGACAATGGGTTAAATCTCAATCTCTACGAGTATCCAGGAGAGACCAATCCCCCTGGAGGTTATCAGGACCAATTTTTAAAAATAGAGGCTTCTTCTGGAAATCTCATAAGTGAGCAACCGATTGAGATTGGTGCTGGCGAATATGGCTTTAACGCATTTTATGATTTTGATCAGTCAGATAATGGGTCTGCTATATTTGCTTTTTATGATTTTCGCGCGGATACCTTACGAGTACAGAAACTGGATAGTGACGGCAGCACGCTCTGGGGAGAAACGCCCGTTATCGCTTCTATAGAGCCTACTTTCAGTTACAGACCTTTTGAAATTATGACCGACAAGAGTGAGGGCGCGTACCTTTGGTACCAAACTATGGACACGGTTCTTCACGTTGTCCATCTTAATGGACAAGGGATAATCTCTTGGGAGAAGAGGTTTGGGCCAGATCGCCTTGGTGCCTTTCCAACATTGATTGGTCGCGCATCTCACCGGCCAATGACCGTGGCTTCTGATGGCAGCGCTTTTGTTTTGACGGACGGATTTCAACAGGTGACTAAAATTTCTAAATCGGGTGATTTCCTCTGGGAGACCCGCATCTC
>Ga0247727_10004276_pt1 | contig 30437 bp, 26 predicted proteins | sample WisWelCaveWW1625_FD_202498 | JGI IMG/M metagenome (GOLD analysis project Ga0247727, IMG submission 202498) | Biofilm microbial communities from Wishing Well Cave, Virginia, United States - WW16-25 | ecosystem: Environmental > Aquatic > Deep subsurface > Groundwater > Cave microbial mat | place... | reverse complement strand
GAAGAACTCCAGTCCCACCCCATCCCCGATGGCTACATCGACTACTTGCGCCTCAAACTACGCCACGTAGCCATGGCCCAGCCGGCCAGTGTCCAAATTTCTACGTTTTCTGATGACCGCTAACACTGGCTTGCGTGCGCATGCGAGTAGTGGACCGGAGTGTGCTCAAGCTGATCCGGATGTGGCTGCAAAACCCGGTGGTAGAGCCGGAGAGCAAAGGCAAACCGGGGCAATGGAGTCGACCGCGCCAGGGGACTCCCCAAGGCGGAGTGATTTCGCCGCTGCTCAGTAATCTGTATCTGCCTTGGTTCGACAAGCAGTTTCATCGAGCCGATGGACCGTCGCAGTGGGCGAAGGCCAAGCTGGTGCGATACGCCGATGATTTTGTGGTGCTGGCGCGCTATCAAGGCAGTCGTTTAACGGGATGGATAGAATCGAAATTGGAAGGCTGGCTGGGGTTGGAGATCAATCGGGAGAAAACGCGAGTGGTGATGCTGAAGGCAGAAGGAGCGAGTCTGGACTTTCTGGGGTTCACGTTCCGCTACTACGAGGACCTGCAAGGGCGCGGGTGGCGGTATCTCAACGTGAGCCCGTCGGCGAAAGCTCTGAAGAAGGAGCGGGAGAAGCTGCACGAGCTGACTAATCATCGGCAGTGCTTTAAGCGGATTCCGCAACTGATTGCGGAACTGAACCGGCACCTGAAAGGCTGGAGGAACTACTTCGACTTTGGGTACCCGCGCGTTGCCTTTGGAGAGATCAATGCGTACATTCGCGATCGCAACGGCCCTTCCGTCCGCCGGAAGGGGTCAGCTATTACGAACAGATCCAGCGTTTTGGGCTGGTGCGCTTGTGAGGCTGGCAGCCGTACAACTGCCTGTGCATGGCTGCGACGATACGTTTTCAGGAGAGCCGGATGCCGGGAAATCCGCTTGTCCGGTTCGACGAGGGGAGAGTGGGTCGCACCGCAAGGTGTCGCCCTCTCTCCTACTCTACCGAGAAACAAAAGAGGGCCCCTATGACCGAGAACGCCATTGCCAAGGAGATTATCGACGCCGCTTTCCGCGTTCCTACGACGCTCGGCCCGGGCTTGCTGGAATCCGTCTACGATACGGTCCTGGCGTATGAACCGGGCCGCCGGGGGCTTCGCACGGTGCGCCAGCAGCCGATCGATACTCGAAGACGATCCTCACGCCAAGTCGCCAAGCCGCAAAGACGCATAGGGACAGTGTTTATAGTTACGCTCAAAACTCGGCTTGCATCCGGACCGCGAAGCTGCGCGGGGCGCCCAGCGCCGTTCCGCTGAAAAGCCCGGCGAAATTGATGAGGTTCAGCCGGCCGGTGAGGTTCCAGGCGTCCATCTGCACCCGCAGCGCCCTGTGCTCGCGATTCCACAGCGTGATTCCGGCGCCGGCATCGAGCGTCGCCTGCGGCCGGACTCGCCCGCGCTCCAGGTTGACGCGTTCCAGGATCCGCCGCGGGTAGCGCCGCGCCAGGTCTTCGTCGATCAACTCCCCTTCGGTCTCCACCGGCAGCCCGCTTCCATAGCCCGCCCCCACCGCGAGCCAGACGCGTGGACCGAGCTGGCAGCGCAGCCTCCCGCGCAGCGTATTCCTCTGGTCCTGTGTGATGGGAAAGCTCGCCGTCGAGCCGAGCAACTCCTCGGTTAGCGCCTCGAGGAACAGGCCTCCGGTGAGCGGCAGCCGCCCCGTCCCGGTGAGATTCGAGTAGCTCAGGAAACCGGATAACGGACCCCGCCGCGGCAGCTCGATCCGGGCCTCCAGGCCGTGGATCCGTGCGCGATCGAAAGTGATCGGGAAGCTTACGCCGGTATTCAACAGCACGCTGTCGTCGGCGAAGTTGTTCGTGTGGCGGCGATAGTAGTTCGCCTCGAGCCGCATCCTGCCGAACAGGCTCTTGGCGAAGCCGGCCTGGAGGAAGTGGCTGCGCGAGGGCCTCAGCGGCAGCCCGCCGCCCTCGGCCAGCCGCCGGGAGCTCTCGGCGCCGGCCAGCAGCAGGCCTTCGATCGCCGGCGTCTCGAAGGCGCGGTCGTAGGAGGCGCGCAGCACCAGCCCGGCGCGCGGGAAAAACCGGGCCACGCCCAGCCGCGGGCTCCAGGCGCTCTCGCTCACCAGCAGCGAGTAGCGGTCCCATCGCAGCCCGAGGCTGAACGTCCACTGGTCGCGCCGGATCAGGTCCTGCACGTACAGCGCCGCCTCCTGGCCGCGCCGCCTGCCTTCAAAGTGGAAGCTTTGCGGCAGGTCGTGGTCGAAGAATCCGGGCTCGGTAATACGGTAGCCGAACCGTTCGTGCGCCGCGGTGAAGATCGCCTCCCCGCCGGCTTTCATTTCGTGCCCGCTGTAATTCACCGAAACGCTGCCCGCGGCGTAGGCCTCCCGAAAGCCCCGCCGCTGCTCGGCGAGAATCGGCGTCGCCAGCGCGTTGGACCAGAGTTCCCCGATCAACTCCCGTCCCATTCCCCGCGCGTCCACCAGCACCCACGGCGAGAGGACCTTCTGAAAACCGATCTGCCCCGCGGTCTCCCCGCCGCGGCGATCCTGCCGCTGGCCGGCCCGCTGCTGGAGCGGCTCGTTCGGCACCTGGAAGACGCTGCGGCGATGATGGAGATTCATCCACAGCCGGTCGCGCGCGCTGACATCCCGCTCCAGGCGCGCCGACCAGCCCGCGCCCGTGCCGCGGTTGGTGAAGTTGTCCTCCACCGGCGGATCCAGGAAACGGTCCGTGCGCGTTCCGTGCGCCCCCACCGCGAACAGGTTCTTCCCGCCGCGCCACTGCGCCGCCGCCTGGGCGGTGCGCGAGGCGAAGCTGCCGCCATCGAGGGAAAGCCTGCCGTGCGCGCCGGGGCGTGGATCCCGCCGCGAGTTCACCTCGACCACCCCTCCCAGCTTGCGCCCGTACTCGGCCGGGTAGCCGGCGGTGAACACGCTCATCGATTCCACGTCCTCCAGCTCGAGGCCGGGGGCGAACGACGGCGAGCGGTTGTCGGTGATCGGGATGCCGTCGATCACGTATTGCGTGTTGTACTCGGAGCCGCGCGGGTGCAGTACGCCGTTGGCTTCCAGCAGCCAGCCCGGCTGCATGTTCACCAGCTCGAGCACGCCCCGCGACGGTCCCGAGGAGTGGTGCTCGCGCAGTCGGTCCGCGCCGGCATAGTGCACCGTGCCGGTGCGGTGCGGGTCCAGCAGCGTGTCCTGATCGTGAACCACGACGGTGGTTTCCACCGGCGCCACGCCCAGCACGACACGGTGCCGCACCGGTACCTCCGAGCGGATCTCGAGCAGCACCGTGTGCGGCGCGAAGCCCGCCCGCTCCATCCGCAGTCGGTAAATCCCGAACGGCAGCAGCCGCGCCGTGTACAAACCGTGACGATCGGTCGTGAATACCTGGCGCACTTCGGTGGCCTGGCTGATCAGCTCCCCGCCGGCCTCCACCTCCAGCCCGGTGGCATCCACGACGCGCAACCGCAGCTCCCCCTGCCCCTTCTGCGCGTGGAGGACTAAGGTGGAGAGGATCAGGCAGGACAACAAAACGCCGATGTATCCGGTTGGCATCGGATCCGATCTACACTTCGTGAGGCTTTTCGTGTTCTTATTATCCCCCGTCGCCGTAGCCGTCGCGGGCCTCCTGCTGGCGCCGGTCGGCGGCCGCGCCCAGGCGTCGGATCCCCGGCGGGATGCGCGCGCGGTCATGGAAGCCGCTGCGGAAAAACAGCGCGAGGCCGCCATGGCGGCGCACGAATCGGCGGCAGCGCGGCAGCGGGACTCGCTTCGGCGCCAGGTCCAAAACGCCACCGAAGCTCCGGCCCGGACGAGCCGCGACTTTTTCACCATCGCCTGGCCTCGACCCGTGGAAGCGGTCGCCCTGCCCGCCTGCGAGCCACTGAAGCTCGCGCAAGTCGATCGCTGGGTGCGGGAGGCGGCACGGCGGGAAGGGTTCACGCCGGATCTGCTGCGCGCCGTCATCCAACGGGAGTCGGGCTTCGATCCCTGCGCCGTTTCCTCGAAAGGCGCCAGGGGACTGATGCAACTGATGCCGCAGACCGCCGAACATTTCAGCGTGGGCGACCCGTTCGAGCCGCGGCAGAACATCGACGCCGGCGCGCGCTACCTCGGCCAGCTCCTGGAGCGCTACGGCGGCAACCTGGCATTCGCGCTGGGGGCCTACAATGCCGGTCCCGGCCGCGTCGACCGCTTCCGCGGACTGCCGCCTATTCCGGAGACGATGAACTACGTCGCGGCCATTCTCGAGCACCTGCGCATCGAAGAGGACCAGGACGATCCGAACCCCTGACTCCTGCGAACGCGGATGGTCCCCATGTCCACAGTCCCCCGGATCGAACCAAATCAAGCCTCGCTCCTCGGGTGCGCGTGGTGCGTGGCGCCAGGTCTGGCCGTTTGATCAAGCTGTGCTACAGTGGCTGGAGAGTTGAGACCGAAGAGGAGAGTATGCCTGGTCACGTAAAGATCACAACAGGCTTCCCATCGGCGGCAAAGACCGCGAAGAGGCTCGGTGTGTCAGTGACGGTGCTTAAGAGGCTCACTAGTCTCGCTGAGCACTCCCGGACGACTGGGGAATTCGTGCTCCCTGGTGTTGGCCGCCTGGTTCAAGTAAAGAAGAAGGCCCGCGCGGGCCGGAACCCGGCCACGGGCGAGGCAATCAAGACACCATCCAGGAAGGTGGTCAGATTTCGTGTAGCGAAGGTCGTCCGAGACAGATAGTGCCTCCCAAGAAGAAGTGAAGCAACGTGCGGCAGGCAGCCGCGAGAGCGGCTTTCTGAATATCCCTTACGACGAGCGGTACAAGAACCTCTATTTCGCATTCATCGCGGGATTATGCGCCTTCGGAGTCACTCCACGGGCGACACTTGAGATTCCGGGTGCGGAGAGGCGCCTGGACCGCATTCTCAGCCTGATGCGGAGTTGTCACTATTCATTTCACGATCTGTCTCGCGTTCAGCTCGATCGGACGGCTCCACGGACTCCGCGATTCAACATGCCCTTTGAGCTGGGCGTCCTGCTGGGTTGGCTCAAAGCGAACAGAACAAGCACGGATACTTGCTTCGTCTTCGAATCGGTGAAACGGCGCCTGCAAAAGTCGTTGAGTGATTTGGACGGCACCGAGGTATATATCCACGACGGGCGAATCAGGGGCGTCTTTCGCGAGTTGAGCAATGCTCTCGTGAAAAGCAAATACCAGCCAACAGTCCAGCAGATGTACGCTGTCTATCGAGATATCAAGACTGCTTCGCCGCTGGTGATGAAATCTGCGGGGGCCAAATCCCTGTACGGGGCTCGGGTCTTTGAGCAGTTGGTGGTTCTGGCTACAGAATACGCTGAACTCACGATACCGAGGACGTGACGCGGCTCAGTTCGCGCTCAGTTTGAGTTCTTGTCATCACAAGCGTGGCCGGAAGGACGGATTCCGAGCCGCGCGCGTTGGGTAGGCGGGCTTGCCGCGGAGAAGGCCGGGCGTGCGGGAGCATTGCGCAGTCCGACCGCCTCTCGTATGATGGACTTCATCTCCATGCTGCCGGAGAACATCCCCGAAGGACTCACTTTCGACGACGTATTGCTGGTGCCCGCGCGCAGTTCGGTGCTGCCGGCGGAGGCCGATACCCGGACACGGTTCACGCGCGGGATCGCGCTGAACATCCCGCTCGCCAGCGCCGCCATGGACACGGTGACCGAGTCGCACCTGGCGATCGCGCTGGCGCGCGAAGGCGGCATCGGGATCATCCACCGCAACATGACCATCGAACGCCAGGCGGAGGAGGTGGACCGGGTCAAGCGCAGTGAGAGCGGCATGATCGTCGACCCGGTGACCATGCGGCCGGAACAGAAGATCTACGAGGCGCTGGAGGTGATGAAGCGCTTCCGCATCTCCGGCGTTCCGGTGACCACCGAGGACGGCAGGCTGGTCGGCATCCTCACCAACCGCGACCTGCGCTTTGAAAGCCGCTACGACCTGCCGATTTCGGCGGCCATGACCAAGGAGAACCTGATCACGGTTCCGGTGGGGACGACGCTGGAGGACGCCGAGGAAATCCTGCACCGCCATCGGGTGGAAAAGCTGCTCGTAGTTGACGACCACTACACGCTGAAAGGCCTGATCACGGTCAAAGACATCCAGAAGAAGCTGAAATACCCCAACGCGGCCAAGGACGGGCAAGGCCGGCTGCGGGTCGGCGCGGCCCTCGGCGCCACCGGCGATTTTCTCGAGCGCGCCCAGGAGCTGGTGAACAAGAAGGTCGACGTACTGGCGATCGACACCGCGCATGGTCACAGCGAGCGGGTGATGCAGGCCGTGCTGGCCGTCAAGCGCGCCCTTCCCGAGGTCCAACTGGTGGCGGGCAACGTCGGAACCTACGAGGGGGCGCGCGACCTGGCCGACCTCGGCGTGGACGGCGTGAAGGTCGGCCTTGGTCCCGGCTCCATCTGCACGACGCGCGTGGTGACCGGCTCCGGTGTCCCGCAGATCACTGCCATCTCCGAGTGCGCGCGGGCCACCCGCGCCGCCGGCGTGCCGTTGATCGCCGACGGCGGGGTGAAGTTCTCCGGCGACATCACCAAAGCGATCGCCGCCGGCGCCGACTGCGTCATGATCGGCAGCCTGTTCGCCGGCGCCGAAGAAAGCCCGGGGGAAGTCATCCTCTTCCAGGGGCGGACGTTCAAGAGCTACCGCGGCATGGGTTCGCTGGGCGCGATGGCGCAGGGCTCCTCGGACCGCTACGCGCAGACCGCCGACGCCAAGCTGGTTCCGGAGGGAATCGAAGCCCGCGTGCAGCACAAGGGACCGCTGGCGGACATGGTGTACCAGCTCGTCGGCGGGGTCAAGAGCGGCATGGGCTACTGCGGCTGCCGCACGATCGGCGAATTGCAGGAGAATGCCCGATTCCTGCGCGTATCGGTGGCGGGCCTGCGCGAGAGCCACGTGCACGACGTCGTGATTGTCAAGGAAGCGCCCAACTACCGGCTGGAGTAAGGGCTTGCGGTTTCCCAATTCTTGCGACGGACCGCTCCCTGCGGTCACGGCTCGGCTGAGCCGCGAACGAAGGAAGCGGTTGGATCGGGCGTGGATTCTTTCACCTCGGCGCTCAGCAGCCCGCGCCACAGCCGAACGCCCACGCGGCTGCCCACCTGCGCCTGCCGGGCTTCTTTGACGATTCCCCCTTCCGCGGTCTCGACGATGGCGTAGCCGCGCTCCAGGATGGCCACCGGGCTCAGTGCGGTCAGGCGCGCAGCCAGCGCCTCCAGGCGGCGGCGGGGGCGCGACCGGAACAGCTCGCCCTGCTGCCGGATCCCCGCCCAGGCGCGCTCGAGCCGGCCGCGGGCGCGTGCCAGGCGCAGACGCAGGTCGAGTTCGCGCAGCCGGGCCTGGGCCGCCAGCCAGCGGCTGCGGCGGCCGGCCAGCTTCGCGCGCAGCAGATCGCGCAGGTGGAAGTCGATCTCGTCCATGCGCTGCTGGGAGCGGCCGATCCGGTGCCGCAGCAGGCCCCGCGCGCGGTCGATGCCCTGCCGGTGCAGCGCGGTGCGCGACTCGGCCAGGCGGACGCGGACGACGCGCCCCATCCGGTCCCGGCCGGCCTCGATCTGATCGAGGATTTGCTGCCGCACGGGAATCACCATCTCCGCGGCGGCCGACGGGGTGGGGGCGCGTACATCGGCGACAAAATCGGTGATCGTGAAATCGGTTTCGTGCCCCACCGCGGAAACCACCGGCACCGGGCAGGCGGCGATGGCGCGCGCCAGGGCCTCCTCGTTGAACGTCCACAGATCCTCGAGCGAGCCGCCGCCGCGTCCGACAATCACCACCTGCGGCCAGCGCGATCGGGCGAAGTGACGGATGCCGGCAACCACCGCTTCCACCGAGCCCGGCCCCTGCACCAGGGCCGGATAGAGGCGGATGTGCACGCCGGGGAAGCGGCGGGAAAGGATCTCGATCAGGTCGCGGACGGCGGCGCCATCGGGCGAGGTGACGATGCCGATTCGCAGCGGAAGGCGCGGCAGCGGCCGCTTGCGCGCCGGGTCGAACAGACCCTCGGAGGCCAGCTTGTTCTTGAGCTGATCGAAGGCCAGTTGCAGCGCGCCATAGCCCCGCGGCTCCAGCGTCTCGACCAGCAACTGGTACTCGCCGCGCTGCTCGTAGACATCGATGCGGCCGCGGGCGAGCACGGCCACCCCGTCCTGCGGCTTGAAACGCAGCAGCCGCGCCGTGGCGCGGAAGCATACGCAGCGAACCTGCGATTGCTCGTCCTTCAGCGTGAAGTAGACGTGGCCGCTGGAGACCTGGCGGACGCCGGAGATCTCCCCGGCCACCCACAGATCGTGGAATTCCCCGGCGACCAGCTCGCGGATGCGCGCCGTCAACTCGCTGACGGTAAACAGCCGGCGCCTGGACTCCCAGGTAAAGTTGATCTGCTCCATAAATTCTTTTTGTGCAGAATCAGCCGCCGAAATCTTGTTCGTGGCGACTTCTTCAGACTACAATGTATCGACGTTCCCGTGCGTCGGGCCGTGACGGTTCGAGGAGCGGACGGAACTTATTCACGAACAAGGAGAAAACACCATCATGCCCACTACCCCCGGGGATGTGCGCAAAGTCGCCAAAGACGCCGGTATCAAAATTGTCGACCTCCGGTTTGTCGACCTGCCGGGCGTCTGGCAGCACTTCTCTATCCCCGTCGAGGACCTCGACGACGACCTGTTCGAAGACGGTATCGGCTTTGACGGCTCCAGCATCCGCGGCTTCCAGCAGATCCAGGAAAGCGACATGCTGCTGATCGCCGACGCCGCCAGCGCCCGTATCGATCCGGTGCTCGAAGTGCCGACGATGAGCATCTTGTGCAACGTGCAGGATCCCATCACCCGCCAGGCCTACAGCCGCGACCCGCGCTACATCGCGCAGAAGGCCGAGACCTACCTGAAAGGCACCGGCATCGCCGAGACCAGCTTCTGGGGACCGGAGGCGGAGTTCTACATCTTCGACGACGTCCGTTTCGACCAGACTTCCAATTCCGGCTACTACTACATCGATTCCAACGAAGGCATCTGGAACTCCGGTCGCCAGGAAGGTCCCAACCTCGGCTACAAGCTGCGCTATAAGGAAGGCTACTTCCCGGTGCCGCCCGCCGACCAGCTCCAGGACCTGCGCTCGGAGATCATCCTGAAGCTGAAGGACGTCGACGTGCGTGTCGAGGTGCACCACCACGAGGTCGGCACCGCCGGCCAGGGGGAGATCGATCTGCGCTTCGGCCCGCTCACCCGCATGGCGGACAATATGATGTGGTACAAGTACATCATCCGCAACGTCAGCCGCAAGCACGGCAAGACCGCCACCTTCATGCCCAAGCCGCTGTTCGGCGACAACGGCAGCGGCATGCACACCCACCAGAGCCTGTGGAAGGGCGACACCAACCTGATGTACGACGAAAAGGGCTACGGCCTCATCAGCCAGCTCGCCAAGTTCTACATCGGCGGCCTGCTCAAGCACGCCCCGGCGCTGCTCGCCTTCTGCGCGCCGACTACGAACTCCTACCGCCGCCTGGTGCCCGGATACGAGGCCCCCGTCAACCTGGCCTACTCGCAGCGCAACCGCTCGGCGGCGTGCCGCATTCCGGTCTACTCGAAGAGCCCCAAGACCAAGCGCGTCGAGTTCCGCTGCCCGGATCCGTCCGCCAACCCGTACCTGTGCTTCGCCGCGCAGTTGATGGCCGGCCTGGACGGCATCCAGAACCGCATCGATCCGGGCGAGCCGCTGGACAAGGATCTCTACGACCTGGAGCCGGCGGAGAAGGCCAAGGTGAAGAGCACGCCGGGATCGCTCGGCGAGGTGCTGGACGCGCTCGAGCAGGACCACGACTGGCTGCTCAAGGGCAATGTCTTCACCAAGGACTTGATCGAAACCTGGATCGGCTACAAGCGCGAGCGCGAGCTGGCCCCGGTGAACCTGCGGCCCGTGCCGTACGAGTTCTTCCTCTACTACGACCTGTGATCGGCGCTGACCGCGCGGCAGCCGGGGGAACGCGTCGTTGACCGGAGAGCCCGGCCCGTTGGACGCCGCGGGCCGGGTTTCAGACCCAGTTGTGCAACGATGGAGGGTGAATGACCCCCAAAGATATCTTGCAGTTCGCGGAGAAGAACCACGTCACACAGGTGGATCTGCGCTTCACCGACCTGCCCGGTCTCCAGCAGCACGTCACTTACCCGATCCACCAGTTGACCGAAGAATCCTTCGAGGAAGGCTTCGGCATCGACGGCTCCAGCATCCGCGGCTGGGCGGCGATCAACGAGAGCGACATGCTGCTGATCCCCGATTCCAACACCCGTTTCCTGGACCCGTTCTCCGCCGACCCGACCCTGGTGATGTTCTGCGACACCATCGACCCGGTCACACGGCAGCACTACGAGCGCGACCCTCGCTGGATCGCGCGCAAAGCGGAGATGTACCTGAACAACACCGGCGTCGCCGACACCGCCTACTTCGGCGCCGAGGCGGAGTTCTTCATTTTCGATAACGTCCGGTTCGACCAGAACCAGCATTCCGGCTTTTATTTCATCGACGCCGACGAAGGCCGTTGGAACAGCGGGCGCGAGAACCACAACCTGGGCTACCGGCCGCGCTACAAGGAAGGCTACTTCCCGGTGCCGCCCACGGATCACCATCAGGAACTGCGCTCGGAGATGGTCAAGGTGATGACCCAATGCGGCATGAACATCGAGTGCCATCATCACGAGGTGGCCACCGGCGGCCAGGCGGAGATCGACCAGCGCTTCGACACGCTGGTGCGCTCGGCCGACAACATGATGCTGTACAAGTACATCATCCGCAACGTCGCCAACCGCAGCGGCAAAACCGTCACCTTCATGCCCAAGCCGCTGTTCGGCGACAACGGCAGCGGCATGCACACCCACCAGAGCTTGTGGAAATCCGGCAAGCCGCTGTTCTCCGGCGAGCTCTACGCCAGCCTGAGCCAGATGGCGCTGTGGTACACCGGCGGGTTGCTCAAACACGCGCGGGCGCTTTCGGCGATCATCGCCCCGACCACCAACAGCTACAAGCGGCTGGTGCCCGGCTACGAGGCGCCGGTGAACCTGGCCTATTCGCGGCGGAACCGCTCGGCCGCCGTACGTATCCCGATGTATTCGGCCAGCCCGAAGTCCAAGCGGCTCGAGTTCCGGCCGCCGGATCCTTCCTGCAATCCCTACCTGGCGTTCGCGGCGATGATGATGGCCGGCCTGGACGGCATCCTGAACAAGGTGGATCCCGGCCAGCCGCTGGACAAGGACATCTACGACCTGTCGGCGGAGGAGATGAAGAGCGTTCCGTCGATGCCCGCTTCACTCGAGGAGGCCCTCGGCTGCCTGGAGGCGGACCACGCCTTCCTGCTGAAGGGCGAGGTCTTCACCGAGGAGCTGCTGGAGACCTTCATCAGCTACAAGGCAACCAACGAGGCGGATGCCATCCGCCTGCGCCCGCACCCGTACGAGTTCGCGCTCTACTACGACATCTGATTCCCCGGTATCGATGCCTCCGGCGTTGGCGGTCGTCCCGACGGGCCGCATCCGCCAGAGCGATATAATCTCGCTGGTGGAGCAGGCTGCTGACACCGTGCTGACCCTGACCGAACAGATCGCATTTCGCGACCGCGGCCGCGCCCACGGCCACCTGGCCCGCCTTGCGCAGGAGGTGCCGGTCGGCGTACAGAACCGCCTCCAGGTGCTGCTCGGGTCGGCGGGCGATGCCGACGGCGTGCTGTTGTTCCTCACCCGCCTGCTGGAGCAGCAGCCGGGAGCGTTTCACCGGCTGTCGCGCTCGCCGGCGGAGCTGCAACTGCTGGTCACCGTTTTCTCCCACAGCCACTTTCTCTCCGAGAGCATACTCCAGCACCCGGACTGGCTGGATCCGCTCACGACCTCCGGCGATCTCCACCGCGCGCTCTCCGCCGACGAGTACCGCGGGCGCCTGGAGGAGATGCTGGCGGCGGCCGGCTCGGCCCTGCCGCTGGCGCTCGCGCTATTCCGCCGCCGGGAGGTGCTCCGCATTCTCGTCCGCGACGTGCTCGGCTTCGGCCCCTTGTCGGAGATCACCGCGGAAATCTCCGCGCTCGCCGACGCGATTCTGGAGGTCGCCTGCCGCCGGATCCGGCACGACCTCGCGGGCCGCTACGGCGTTCCACAATGCGACGGCGGCGGCGCCTCACCGCGCCCCTGTGGTTTCTCGGTCGTCGCGCTGGGCAAGCTCGGCGGCCAGGAGCTCAACTACAGCTCCGATATCGACTTGATGTTCGTGTACGCGGCCTCGGGCGAGACGGCCGGGCCGGAGACCATCTCCAACAAGGAATTCTTCCGGAAAGTCGCCAACCATCTCACCGATTTGCTCTCCACCTACACGCCGGAAGGGATGTGTTACCGCGTCGACCTGCGGCTGCGGCCGGAAGGGCGGCTGGGCGAGGTGTGCCTGTCGGTGGAGGCGTGCCGCGCTTATTACCGCGAGCGCGCCCGCGACTGGGAGCTGCAAATGCTCACCAAGGCGCGCGTGGCCGCCGGCGACCGCGAGCCCGGGGGCGAGCTGCTGGAGTTCGTCGAGCCGCTGATCTATTCTTCGACGCTGGACTTTTCCGCCGTGGAGGCCGTCTCGGAGGCGCGCGAGCGGATCAGCGACAAGCTGGCGCTGAAGAAGGAGCGCGGCGCCGGCTTCAACGTCAAGCTCGAGCGCGGCGGCATCCGGGACATCGAGTTTCTGGTGCAGTGTCTCCAGCGCCTCCACGGCGGCCGCGAACCCTGGGTGCGGCACGGCGGCACCATGCTGGCGCTGTTCCGCCTTCGCGACAAAGCACTGCTGTCGGATCCGGAGTACTCGCGGCTGGCCTCCGCCTACCAGTTCCTGCGCCATCTGGAGCACCGCCTGCAATGCGTCGATGACCGGCAGACCCACGATCTGCCCGCCTCGCCCGAGCAACTCGATCTGCTCGCCCGGCGGATGCCGGCGGCCGAGATCGGCGGCGCGGCGCCTTCGGCGGAGAAACTGCTGGCGCAGCTCAATCGGCACCTGGAGGAGGTGCAGGAGATCTACGAGCGTGTGATCCACGCGCAGCAGCCGTTCTATTACACCGGCGGAACCGAGCCGGTGGCCGCGCCGCCGGGGGTTCCTTTTCCGGAGGAGGAGGATCGCTTCGTCGAGCCCGCCGCGAGCAACCTGGTGCGCTTTCTCGACCAGAAGGCCCCGGGCCTGGCCGCTTCCCTCACCCGCGGAGGGCTGCGCCGGGGCGCGCGCGCCTTCGAGCACTTCCTCGAGCGCGTCCTTCCCAACCGCACCTGGCTGGAGTGGCTCGACGCCGACGACGTGCTGGCCGGCCACGTCTTGGACCTGTTCGAGCACAGCCCCTACTTCGCCGAGCAGTTGATCCGCCGTCCGGACTGGCTTGCCGAGCTGCAAGCGATGCGGAACCAGCCCTCGCCGCCGCCCGACTACGCCGCCCAGGCGGCCGAGCTCAACGATCCGGTCGAGCTGCGCCGCTTCTTCAACCGCGCGATGCTGCGCATCCAGAGCGAAAGCGTCTGCCTGCGCGCGCCGATCTTCGACACCCTGCAACGCACCTCCCGTCTGGCCGACAGCGTCATTGCCGCCAGCTACCGCATGGCGGTTGACCAGGTCCGCTGTTCGCACCCGCCCTCCGCCGGCTATGAGCCGGGCGACCAGATGATGGTGATCGCGCTCGGCCGCCTGGGGATGCAGGAGCTCGACCTGGGCTCCGACGCCGACCTGGTCTTCGTCCTCTCCGACCGCGACGCCGACGAGCACATGTTCTGGACGCGCGTCGCCGAGCGGATGATCGATGTGCTGATGTCCTACACCGGCGAGGGCGTGGTGTTCGCCGTCGACACCCGCCTGCGCCCCAACGGCCGCGAGGGCCCGCTGGTGCAGTACGAGAACGGCTTCCTGGAATACTTCGCCACCCGCGCCGAAGCGTGGGAAGGCATCACCTATATGAAGGCACGCGCCGTGGCCGGCAACCTCACCCGCGGCACGGGGTTTCTGGCCGCGGTGCAGGACGTGGACTGGCGGCGCTACGGGCAAGGCGGCCGCTCGCGCAAGGAGCTCTGGCAGATGCGCATGCGGCTGGAGCGCGAGCAGGGTCCCGGCAATCCGCTCAAGGCCGGCTACGGCGGCTACTACGACATCGACTTCGCGCTGATGTTCCTCCGCCTGAAAGGCGCCGGCATGTTCTTTGTCGTGCTCAACACGCCCGAGCGCATCGACGTCATCGAAAAGATGGGCCACCTCGAGCGCCAGGACGCCGATTTCCTCCGCGACGCCGCCACCTTCTACCGCGGGGTCGATCACGGCCTGCGCGTCATCTCCGGCCATACCGAGGGCAGCCTCCCCGCCTCGCCCTCGCAGCGCGACCTGCTCACGGGTCTGGTAGGGCGCTGGACCCCGGAACGTCTGCACGATCAGCCGCTGGACGTCGAGATCGCCCAGATCCAGTCGCGGACGCGCGAATACTTCCAGCGCCTGTTCGGCTGATACCATGGAAGATCGTGCGCCGGGCTCTCTCTATTCTGGTCCTGTGGCCAGCCGCTGCCTCACCGACGGCGCAGGAGCTGCGGGCGCCGGCGCCCGACCCCATCCGCGCCGCTTTCCAGCGCCTGTATAATTTCGATTTCCCCGGCACTCACCGCATCCTGGACGAGCACCTCGCACGCCACCCCGAGGACCCCGTCGGCCACAGCGTGCGCGCGTCCGCCTACCTGTTCTACGAGCTCGACCGGCTCATGATCCTCGCCAGCGAGTTCGTGTCCGACGACGATCGCATCAGCGACCGCCGCCGCCCGCTTCCTCCCGACCCTGCCATCCGCGCACGCTTCTTCGAGGCCGTTGAGCGAACTCGCCAGCTCGCCAAGGCGCGCCTGGCGGCCAGGCCGGACGACACCGAGGCGCTGTTTGCCCTGTGTACTTCCGAGGGGCTGGTGACCGACTACACCGCGCTGGTCGAGAAGCGGCAGATCCGCAGCCTTTCCAACGCCCGCCGCACGCAAACCTACGCCGTCCAGCTCCTCCGCATCGATCCCGGTTACCAGGACGCCCACCTCACCACCGGCCTGTCCGAGTACCTGATCGGGAGCCTGCCGTTCTACCTGCGCTGGTTCATCCGCTTCGACCAGGTGCAGGGCAGCAAGCAGGAGGCCGTGCGGAAGCTCGAGCAGGTGGCCGAAGGCGGCCGCTACCTGGGGCCGTTCGCCAAGATCATGCTGGCCATCATCCACGTGCGCGAGAAGCGCCCCGGCGATGCCCTGCGCCTGCTCGAGGAGCTCACTACGAGCTTCCCCGAGAATCCGCTCCTGCGGAAGGAGTACCTCAAGTTGTCCGCTCAACAGCGGCCCCCGCGTTGAGAAACGTGGGACAGGCGTCCTCGCCTGACCAGACTTCTGCCACGGGCTGTCGGGAACGGGCGATAATGTCCCTACCATGATGCGAATCGCCGACTACTCGCTGAACTACAGCCGCCTGCTCGCCCAGGGCCAGATGAGCCTGTTCGATTTCCTCACCCGCTGCCGTCAGAACAACCTGGACGGCGCGGCGCTGCACATCCAGAACCTGCCGGAGATCTCGACGGGCTATCTGCGGCAACTGCGCCGCGCTTTCCTCGACAACGGGCTGGGGGTCTCGATGTTCACAGTGACCACCAACTTCGGCCTGCCGGAGACCCAGCACCGGCGCGAGTTCGAAAAGGCGCTGGAGGCGATCCGCGTCGCCTGCTTGCTCGGCGCGCCGCTGCTGCGCATGTTCGCCGGCTCCCCGCCGTCGGAAGCCGAGCGCGGCAAGGCGTTCGAGCGGGCCGCCGCCGGCCTGCGCAAGGTGTGCGAGGAGGCCGCCCAGGCCGGCCTTCCGGTCGGCTTGCAGAACCACAACCACGGGGCGCTGTGCCGCACCGGTGAGGAGGTGCTGCGCTTCGTCAAGCTGGTGGATCACCCCAACTTCACCTTCGTGCTCGATACGGGCCAATGGGCGGGCTCGCGGGGAGCCAGCGCCGCGCCGCCGCCTGAGCTGGCGCGGGCCGACTTCATGGAGAGCATCCGCATGACGGCGCCGCTCGCGCGCCACGTGCGGGTGAAGTTTTACAATCCGCGCCCCGACGGGTCGGAGCCCTGGATCGACTACGACCGCGTGTTCAACATCCTCCGAGGCGTGCACTACCAGGGTTTGCTCGACATTGTCTACGAGCCGGGCAAGCAGGCCGGCGATCCGGGCGAGGACGTGCGCACGGCCATTCCGCGAGTGGTGAAGTTCCTGCGCGGGAAAACCGCTTAGCGCTTGGAATGAAACAACCATTCCAACATCGAACGCCGAAACCGAACCGCGACCATAAAGGGAGCGGATCTGGCGCAGCCTTTCGCGAGGGTTTTCCCCAGACCGTTGTCGAAGAGGTAATGCATGCCGCCGGCCTGACTCTGAAAGAGTTGGCGACAAGTCTCGATCTCTCGCCGCGCAGCCTGCAACGACGGCGCCGTGAAGGGCGCCTGGCCCGCCACGAATCGGATCGCCTGTACCGGCTCGCACGCATCATCGCGTTGGCGAAGCACTACCTCGGCGACGACAAGGCTGCCCCCCGGTGGCTGAAGCGGCCGAACCGGGCTCTCGGGGGCAGTACCCCGCTCCAATTGATTGATACGGAACTCGGGGCCCGAGCGGTGGAGAACGTTTTGGGCCGCATTGCCTATGGCGGCGTCAGTTGACCCGGGTCTACCGAATCGTACGCAAGCCCTACGCGAAACAGCCGATCGACGGCGAGGGTGCGTACCGTTTTGGCGGACGATGCTTCACGCAGTATCGAGTACGATTCACGGTTCTTTACCTAGCGAGGGCTTCGACCTCAAACCGACCAGCGTAAGCCGATCTCGCAAAGACCCAAAGCTCGCAAAGTTCTTCCTTGGCGGGCTTGGCGACTTGGCGAGCCATCGTCTTTTCCCCCCGAACCGTTCTTCCCGTTCCCCGACCGGAACGGTTGAGCCTGGATTCGCGGTCAAGCTGGGGTGTCGCCCGATTTGAAGGCGGGCTGCTAGAAACTAGCGCGCCGCCGGCGCCGCCTGGAGAATCTCCTCGGCCACTTCGCCGAACTTGCGGAAGTTCTGGTGGAAGCGGCCGCTGAGGTCCTGCGCGGCCCGGTCGTAGGCGGCCGGGTCCCGCCACTGGCCGCGCGGGTCCAGCAGTTGGGCGGGAACATCCGGGCAAGCCCGCGGCACCAGGACCTGGAAGACGGCGTGCTTTTCCAGCGGCGCGTCGTCCAGCCGGCCGTCGATGGCGGCGTTCACCATGGCGCGGGTGTAGGGCAGGTGCATGCGCTGTCCCACGCCGAAGCCGCCGCCCACCCAGCCGGTATTCACCAGCCAGCAGCTCACCCGGTGGCGGCGCATCTTCTCGCCGAGCATCCCGGCATACACCTGTGGGTGGCGCGGCAGGAACGGAGCGCCGAAGCACGCGCTGAAGGTGGCCTGCGGCTCGCTGCCCAGGCCGCGCTCGGTGCCGGCGACCTTGGCCGTGTAGCCGCTGAGGAAGTGGTACATGGCCTGCTCCGGCGACAGCCGGGAGAGCGGCGGCAGCACACCGAAGGCGTCGGCGGTGAGAAACAGGATGTGCGACGGGTGCCCGCCCAGGCCCGGGACGATGGCGTTGTCGATGAACTCAATCGGGTAGGCGGCGCGTGTGTTCTCGGTAAGGGCGTCGGAGTCGAAGTCCAGTTGCCGCGTGTCGGCGTCCATCACCACGTTCTCCAGCACCGAGCCGAAGCGCAGCGCGTTCCAGATCTGCGGCTCGTTCTCGCGGCTCAGGCGGATGCACTTGGCGTAGCAGCCGCCTTCGAAGTTGAACACCCCGCGCTCGCTCCAGCCGTGTTCGTCGTCGCCGATCAGCCTCCGCGCCGGGTCGGCCGAGAGCGTCGTCTTGCCCGTGCCGGACAGCCCGAAAAACAGCGCCAGCCGCCCGTCGGCGCCCATGTTGGCCGAGCAGTGCATCGGCAGCACACCCCGCTCGGGCAACAGATAGTTCAGGATGGTGAACACGGATTTCTTCAGCTCGCCCGCATAGCTGGTCCCGCAGATCAGCACCAGGCGCCGGCGGAAGCTGAGCGCGATGCAGGTCTGGGACTGCGTGCCGTCCTCGGCCGGGTTCGCCTGGAAGCCCGGCGCGAACATCAGGGTGAACTCCGGGACGTGCGCGGCGAGCTCGTGCGGCTCGGGCCGCAGGAACAACTGGCGGCCGAACAGGTTGTGCCAGGCGAACTGGCTGATCACGCGCACCGGCAGCCGGTGGGTGGGGTCCGCGCCGGCGAAGCAGTCCTGCACGAACAGCTCCCGCCCCTGCCAGAAGGCGAGCATCTTGCGCCGCAGCCCTTCGAACCGCTCCTCGCTGATGGCCTGGTTGACCGCGCCCCATTGCACGGTGCTCTCGGTCATTTCGTCGCGGACGAGGTACTTATCGTTCGGTGAGCGGCCGGTGAACGGGCCGGTCCGGACCACCAGCGCGCCGCCGGCGGCGAGCTCTCCCTCCCGGCGGCGAATGGCCTCCTCCGTTAATTGCGCCGCGCCCAGGTTCCAGTGGGCTGCCAGAGGATTGCGAATGCCGTGGTTTTCCAGCCCGTAGCTGCTGGCCCGGTTGCCGGTGGTGTCCATGGAGTCCCGAGGGTCGGACCAGTCTATCATGGTGATATGAGGCTCGGCCGCTGGCTCGTGATCCTGTGCAGTCTCCCGCTGGCGGCCTCCGGGCAGGTGATCGAGTTCGAATCCGGCGGGCTGAAATACCTCACCCAAACCAGGCAGGGCGTGACCGTCATGTTCGCCCACCTGCCGACCGCTCTGCGCGAATATTCGATCATCCAGGTGGCTGTCTCCAACGGCTCCTCCCGGAGCTGGATCCTGCGCCCGGAGGATTTCGTTTTCCGCCGGGCCGACGGCACGCAAATCCAGGCTACTCCGGCGCGCGCCGTAGTCGGCCAGTTGATGGAACGCGGCAGCCGCGACGACGTGATCAAGCTGGTGAGCGCCTACGAGCAGAGCCTCTACGGGTTCAGCCGCCACCGCTCCACCAGCGGCTACGAGCAGCGCCGGCTGGCGGCGATGGCCGAGTTCGGCTCCACACGGCTGAAGGCCGCCGCCGCCGCGTCCGCCATCGCCTTCGTACAAACCAAGCTCCCGCCGGGCGACTCCACCGACGGCGCCGTCTTCTATCCGACCCATGGAAAACCGCTCGGCGTCGGGTGGCTGGTGGTGCAGGCGGGCGGGACCGTCTTCGAATTCCAGACCGATTCCGCCGCGCCGTGATCGGCGCCTCCCGCGTTTCATCCTCGAATGGGATCGCTTCCCCGGGCGGCCTGCTGCTACTGGCCGCCGCGCCGGCTTCCGCGCAGCGCTTCCCGCGCGGGCCCGCAGGCTCGCCTTCTTCGTCATCGGCGATTACGGCAGCGGCGGCAACGGCGAATCGCCACAGCGGCGACTGGCCGCGAGCATGGCGCGGGAGTTCGACAAGCGCCGCGGCGGCGACAATCCCGTCCGCTTCGTACTGACCACCGGCGACAATCGCTCGGCAATCACGACTGCAACGAGTCGGAATCGCACCGGGATTTACCGGTCACCTCGATAATTTCTTCTTCCCCGGCGGCCGCGCCGCGCACTGGTATTCGTTCTCCTTCGGCGGGCTGGCGGACTTCTTCGCTCTCGATACCACCACGTGCAGCGAATCCGGGCCCGGCCGTCCCGCCTCCCTCGCCGGCGGGGAGCAGTCGCGGTGGCTGGAAGCGGCGCTGGCCGGCTCGCTCGCGCCCTGGAAGATCCCATATTTCCACCACCCGCCGTTTACCGCCGGGCCGCAACACGGTCCTTATCTCGACCAGTTGCGCCACTGGGTCGACCTGTTCGGCACGCGCGGGGTGCGCATGGTCTTCAACGGCCACGAGCATAACTTCCAGTACATCGCGCCGGGGACGCGGACCCGCGGCGTTGGCTATTTGGTCACCGGCGCCGGCGGCAAGCTACGCGGCCGGGATATTCGTCGCCGGATGGAGAAAGCCGGCGTGGTCGCCTGGTCGCCGCGGAACCATTTCCTGCTGGTGGAGATCGACGACCGCTCCATGACCGTAACGCCGCTCGGCGACCAGCCGTTTCACGCCGTGGATCCGCAGGGGCGGACGGTGGAGCTGCCCATCCGGGTCCAATGAGCGTCAAAGCCCAGTACATCGACGGCGCCTTCAGGCCGTTGGAAGAGGTGGTCGGCGCGGCGCCCGGAAAGATCTATTGCGTCTACGAGGTTCCATACACACCTCTTCAGAACATTTTTGGACACTCTTCAGAATTTCGCCAGACACCTCTGATGTGGTCAGCGTTAGCATAAGATGATCAGCAGCTATAATGAGACAGCATGGACGGCTTGGCCCACCAGCGCGTTGACGTCGAGGGGCTTGCCGCCGCCTGTAGGAGCATACTGGAGCGGTGGCGGGATCGGGGCATCATAGCGGGCTTCTTGTATGGCAGCATCCTGGGGTCCCGACACCGCAGCGACAGCGACGTCGACATCGCCTTACTTGACCGCGCTGACCGCCGGCTAGGGTGGGCCGACCAGTCGAGACTCATGGATGAACTAGAGCGCGCCATCGGTATGACGGTCGACCTTCGGATGCTGCGCGATACCCCGCTTTCTCACCAAGTGCATGTTCTTCGTAAAGGCAGACCCGTGTGGATCGCGGACAATGGCGGAACGACAGCCTATGTTCGCAGCATAGAGTCCCAGTATGACGCGCAGCACGGATCTGCCCTGCAAGCCTCGCCCCCCACGTCAAGCGACGGCGGCGAGACAGGATGAATCCAGCCTATCTCACCGAACAATTGGAGTTAATCAGGGACTACATCGCGCGGGCCCGATCGATCCAGCAACGGCCCCAAGAGGAGTTTCTAAACGACTACATCTTGATCGACGCCGCAGTCCGTGAGCTGACGGTACTGTTTGAGACGGCTCACAACGTCGCGAAGCACCTCATCGCGGAACTCGCCTGGCGTCCGGCGAGGAGCAAGGCCGAGGCATTCGAAATCCTCGCCGAGATGGGCGTATTGCCAGATGACCTCTGCGACGCCTTTCGCCAAGCTTCACGGTTTCGAAACCTGGTCACCTACCAGACCCTCGTGATTGATAACGCCCTCGTGTACGACATTCTGCGGGAAAGACTCCCTGATTTCGAGCGATTCGCCACGAGCGTTGCGCTCTGGCTCGAGCGCCGACGGGGCGGTTGAACCTTCAGCCACGGCCGTTCAGCGCCGCTGAACCGTCACTGCCTTCCCCGTTGTAGCCGGGTATGAATTGGTGGTACGGTCAGCCTACCGCCTCAGCGGGCGGGGATTTTCAAGGCTACGACAGCCCATAGGCGCAGCGACAGTCCTTGTTGCGTTTCCGTTCACCGATCTCACGGGTTCCAAGCTGTCCGGCTGACAAAGATCGCTTTCCCAGTGGCCCCTCAAAGGGTTCGCGTCACCTTCTTCAGCAGCCGCGGACGATCCGGGTTGAGCCCCTTCTGCAACGCCAGCGAGGCGGTGAAAAGCTGGGCGGGGATGATGTAGGGGATCGGCGTGTAGACCTCCTGCGGCAGCGGGCCGCGGTGACATAGCTTCGCCGGGATGATAATGCCGGAGCCGGCGGAATTGGCTGCGTCGCGGTTGGCGCGGTCGGTGATGAGGAGGGTCTCGGCGCGGATGCGGGCCAGGCGGGCGAGGGTCTGTTTCTGCAACTTCCAGGTCACCCCGGCGGGCGCGAACAGGAACACCGGAAGCGACGGGCCCACCATGGCGATGGGTCCGTGGAGGAAATCGGCGCTGGAGAAGCGCTCGGTGACCACCTGGCAGCTCTCCATCAGCTTCAGGGCGAACTCGAAGGCGTTGGCGTAGTTCAGCCCGCGCCCGACCACCACGGCGGAGCTGATGAACCGATACCGCCCGGCGCGCCCGGTGATTTCCCGCTCCAGGCGCAGCGCGGCGGCGGCCCATTCCGGCAGGCGCAGCAGATCGTCCAGGCGGATGGCCGCTCCCAGCGCGTACGCCAGCAGATACAGCATGAGTAACTGGCCGGTGTAGGTCTTGGTGGCGGCGATGCTGCGCTCGGGGCCCGCGCGGACCAGAAACAGGTGTTCGGCCAGGCGCGTCAGAGGACTCGCGGCCTCGTTGGTGATGCCCACGGTGAGGGCGCCCCCCTGCCGGGCGCGCTCGAGCACCAGGTTGGTGTCGGTGGATTCGCCCGACTGCGACAGGGCCACCACGAGCGCTTCGCGCAGATCCACCCTGGCGCGATAGAGGGTGACGATGGACGGGGCGGCCAGCGAAACCGGGATGCCGGTGGTGATCTCCAGCAGGTAGCGGCCGAACTGGGCGGCGTTGTCGGAGGTGCCGCGCGCGGCCAGCAGGATCAGCCGCGGCCGGCGCGAGGCGAGCCGCCTGCGGAGGTCTTCCACCGCGCGCAACCCCAGCCGCAGTGTGCGCTCCAGCGCCTGCGGCTGCTCGCGGATCTCCTCCAGCATGCGGGACATGCTTCGAGGGTATCAGAGCGGCAGGCGGGGACGACTCTCCGTGCCGGTCCACAGCGCGGGGGTGAGGATTTCGGTCGCCGGCAGGCTGAGCAGGCGCGGCCGGATCACCAGCAGCGCCTCGCCGGACTCGCCGCTGCGCTCCCGCCGGCTCACCAGCGGCCCCAGCACAGGCAATTGCGACAAGCCGGCGAGGCCCGTAATGCTGCGCGCCTCGTTGACGTTCAGCAACCCTGCCAGCACGGCCCACTCGCCGGCGGCGACCCGCGCCTTGGAGACAAACTTGCGGTTGGCGATGACAGGGATTCCGTTGAGCGACTCCCCGCGAAGCACCTTGAACTCCGCCTCCAGATCCAGCGTGATGTCCTCCATGCCATGGACCTTGGGGGTGATCTTGAGGACCACGCCGAGGTCCTCGAAATTGAAGGCCGGCGGCGGGGTGAGAAAGTTGCCGCCCGCCTGGGGAACGCCGGAATAGCTGGTGCTGATGATGGGGTAGCGGTCGCCGATGTGGTAGCTGGCGGCCTGCCCGTCCACCGAGCGGATCTCGGTCTTCAGCAAAGTGCGGGAAGCGGAGCGGGCCATGGTCGCGAACAGCTCCGCGTCGGCCAGCCCGAGCCCGAAAAACGACTTGCCCGCGCCGAAGACCCCCATGCGTGCCGCATCGACGGCGACCGAGGGCGCCGAGCCCCAGATGCGGCTGAGCCAGGTCAGCGCGCTCCGCCCCGGCAGGTTGACACCGTAGCTCAATGAGGAGTTGTCGAAGACCTCCAGGAACTCAATCTCGATCGCGACCTGGGGGCGGTGATGGAGCATTTGCCGGTAGATCTCCAGCGCCGGGCGGACCTTGGACACACGGTCGCGGATCAGCACCAGACGCCGCTGCGAGTCCACCGTCAGCCGCTGGATCTCCATGAGCTGCTGGACGGCCCGCGCCAGCTCCTGGGCCTCCTGCACCGAGACCGGATGCGGGATGGGCACGGTGACCGCTATGGTGTGCTCGAGCTCCTGGCGTTTCTGCTGCGTATCCCGCGCCACCAGGACCAGCCGCTCGCCGATCGGGACCAGGAAAGAAGCGGTGGCGTTTTCCAGAGCGTGCAACGCTTCGCGATATCCGGAGGCGTCCAGCCGGAAGCGGAGATTGCGGACGGGCTGGTAGTCCCCGTCGAAGATCGCGCCCAGCCCGAACGCCGCGACAACCTTCTCCCACAGGGCGTTGGAATCGCCGGCCAGGTCGAAGCTTTTCTTCTCGGCCGAGGCCTGCAACCCGACCGGAGGCAGCGGACGGCGGGTTTCGGCCAGCTCCTGCTCGCTGAGAGAGGCGGTGAACTCCGCGGGCATCTCCGCCGACATCTGGGTCTCCGCGACCGGCTCCTCCGGGATGGCCGGCGGCATGAGCTTGGTCTGGAGCGCGGCCCGGGTCCGCAGCGCCTGGCTGCGCGCCCAATACTTGCGGTTGGCGGGCTCCAGGGCGGCGGCCTGTGCGTAAAACAGGTAGGCCTGAACGACCTCGCCCGCTTTCTCCGCCTTCTGCGCCTGCCGATAGAGGGAGGAGGCGCCGGCGCCGGCCCCTGCCGCGCCGGGAGCCAGCAAACACACGACAGCCATCAGGCGTAGCCAGGCCACTGAAAACTATGACGTTGCAGCGCGAGTCCGCGTGGAGTAAACCTGGCGACCGGTTTTGCCGATAAACATACGAGAACTCGTGTAGCTACTATGTCCACAGTGATCGCAGTCCGCCCGAACTACGCCCCTCCGGTGCCGCAAACCGTCGAAGCGCTGGGGATCCCACAGTCGCTGGTCCTGGATCTGGTGCTGAGGCGCCTGCTGCTGGAAGGTTTCAGCAGCCTGGACTCGCTGAGCCGCTCGCTGAAGCTGTCGGTCCCGATCATCGACTTCGCTTTCCGTCACCTGCGCAGCCAGCAGCTCGTGGAAGTGAAAGGGATGACCGGCAACGACTACAACTTCGTCCTCTCGGCGGCCGGCAAAGCCCTGGCCACGGACCGCTTCCAGATCTCCCAGTACGCCGGAGCCGCGCCGATCTCGCTGAAAGACTACCACGCGGCGGTGCGGGCGCAGGCGGCCAAGATCCGCGTCGATCGCCGGTCGCTGCGCACCGCTTTCTCCGACCTGGTGGTGACCGACCGGCTGCTGGACCAGCTCGGCCCGGCGCTGATTTCCCAGGATTCCATCATGCTCTACGGCCCGTCGGGAAACGGAAAAACGAGCATCGCCGAACGCCTGCTGCGCATCTACCAGGACGCGGTGCTGATCCCTACCGCGGTCGAGGTGGACGGGCAGATCATCAGTCTGTACGATCCGGTGGTGCACCAGAAGCTGGAGCTCGAGGACGCCGAGATCGATCCGCGCTTGGTGCTCTGCCGCCGGCCGTGCATCGTCGTGGGCGGCGAGCTGATCCCGAGCATGGTCGAGTTGCGCGTGGACGAATCCTCGGGCATCTACGCCGCGCCGCTGCAAATGAAGGCCAACAACGGCGTCTTCATCATCGACGACTTCGGCCGGCAGTTGATGTCGCCGCGCGACCTGCTCAACCGCTGGATCGTTCCGCTCGACCGCCGCGTGGACTACCTGACGCTGCGCTACGGGGTGAAGTTCCAGATCCCCTTTGAGATGATGGTGGTGTTCTCCTCGAACATCCACCCGACCGAGCTGGCCGACGAAGCCTTCCTCCGCCGCATCCACAACAAGATCCTGGTGGAGCCCGTGGATCCGGAGTGCTTCGACCAGATCTTCGCCCGCGTGGTAAACAACCGGCGCATTCCTTTCGAGCCGGAAAGCTCGGAGTTCCTCCGTCGCGTGTGCCTGCAAGACGGGCGCAAGGAGCTGCGCGCCTGCTTTCCCAACGACATCTGCAACATCCTGGTGGCCATCAGCGAATACGAGCGGCGCCCGGTACAGGTCACCCATGAGGACCTGGAGCGGGCCGTGGAAATCTACTTCGCCAAGGACGAGCAGACCTCGGATTAGCCCCTTGACGCCTGGAGCGTTACGGACTATTTGCGATCCATCCGCTTGACCCACCGACTACTTCGTGCCCGGCGATTGCCGGTGGCCATAGCGCGCGCATTGCTGCGGGATCGTAGATGTTGGCGGCGAGCACGCCTTCGCCCAGGTGGTCCAGCACGACGACGTGAGGGAGGCCGCCGAGCCGGCGGAAGGCCCGCTCATGCAGTTCGGCCCAGGTGTTGAGGGACTGCGACCCGGTGCCGGATGGTCGGCACGGGGGCTGGTGGTGCGCCAGAGTCGGGGGTGACCTCGTTGGCCGGTTTTGCCGGCGACTACCGCCCCCCACCTGCCCGGTGGCCGGGGCTCGATTCCGGCTGCGCGCAGGCTGTCGGATCGAAGCGCAGGCCAGGACAAGTAAGAAGAGCTGCCCGCAAGACCCACGCCGGCCGTCTTCTCGACGGCCGCACCTGGGACGAGACGTCAAAGTAGTTCCGCATCGCGGCTCCTTACCTTCTACTGGGCAGGAGTCACTGGGTTGAGAACAGCGAAGCCCTCGGCTTCGGCCACCGCACAAAGCCGGGTATCGGCCGCAACGAAAACCTCAACCCCAGATGCTTGTTTCAAATGCTTCGCGATCGCCAACTGGATCGCGTCAAGGGTTCGAAGGGCGTGCGACAGCCCGTACCTCACGATGAGTTCCTGGGCCAGTTGCACCTGGTGCGGCTCAATCACCACGACCTGGAACCGGCCGGCTTTCAGATCGGCGAAGAACCTGCCTTGCAGTTGCCCAAGTTCCACGGTGGCCAACTGCGAGATGACGCACTCATTCTCCCGGGTCTTGAACAGTTTTCAAATGCGCTCGTTGCGCTCCGCGCTGAAATCTTCTGCAAGAGAACCGGGGATCTTTGCCATAGAGCGGCGGACCTGTTCAATCGGGACGCTGTCGTCCGCGTAACGAGAGTATTCCTCCGCCGGCACGAACCGAACTGGCGGGGATTTCAAGTCATCGTCAGAGACCACGACCTCGACCACGCGCCGCTCGGCCAGAGGCAGGGGCTCCAGGGGGCGCAGGACGCCGCCCTCGTAGATCGCCCGCAGCCGATGGGTCATAGCTCCATTCTAGCTCAGATCGTCCATGGCAGAGACTTGAATCCACTCCTGCCGCCACCGCCGAGGCAGCGCCCTCGCGGCGCCGGTGCAACGCGCCGAGCCCTCCGCGGCAGCGAAACAGCAGCGTTGTACATCGGGCTCAGGCGACGTATACTTCGCTCAAGGAGCGAGCCCATGAGCGAGCCCATGGATGAGGAAACTGCCAGTCTGGATCGGCAGACCGCAGGGAGCGCGCCAGCAGCCCAATCCACCGGCTGGGTGATGGGGAACTATCGCATCTTGCAGAAGCTCGGCGAAGGCGGCATGGGTGTGGTGTACCAGGCCGAGCAGAGCCATCCCCGCCGGTTAGTGGCGCTGAAAGTGATCCGCGGCGGACGCTTCGTGGATGAACACCGGGTGCGGCTGTTCCAGCGCGAGGCTGACGCGCTGGCGCGACTACGCCACCCCGGCATCGCCACCATCTACGAATCCGGCCGCACCGACGAGGGCCAGCATTACTTCAGCATGGAACTGGTTCAGGGGCGTCCCCTGTCGGCGTTCCTCAAGCAGGGGGTCGATCGGAAGACGCGCCTGGGGCTGTTCCTGAAGGTCTGCGGCGCGGTGAGTTACGCGCACCGGCGCGGCGTGATCCATCGGGACCTGAAGCCCTCCAACATTCTTGTGCTGGCGGAGGCCGGCGAGAACGCCGTGCCGGATGTGAAAGTACTGGACTTCGGCCTGGCACGGATCATGGACCCCGATGCGGCGAACGCCACAGTGGCGGGTGTGTACGGGACGCCGGCCTATATGAGCCCGGAGCAGGCACGGGGGAATCCTGACGAGATCGATACCCGGACCGACGTCTACTCGCTGGGAGTGATCCTGTACAAGCTGCTGACGGGCAGGCTGCCGTACGACGTCCAAGGCAAGCCCCTCACGGAGGCGGTGCGGACCATTCTGGAGACACCCCCGGAGCGGCCCGCCGCCGACAGCCGGCTGGACAACGACCTGGAGACGATCGTGCTCAAGGCGCTGGAGAAGGAGCCGGAGCGGCGCTATCAGAGCGTGGCCGCGCTGGCGGAGGACCTCGAGCGATACCAAACCAATCAGCCGATTCTGGCGCGACCGCCGAGCACGTTGTATCAGATCCGCAAGCTGGTGGCACGGCACAAGGCGGCGTTTGGATCCGCGGCGGCGCTGGTGGTGATGCTGGCCGGGTTCGCCGTAGTCATGACGGTGCAGGCGGGACGGATCGCCCGCGAGCGAGACCGCGCCAACCAGGAGGCGGAGACCGCGCGGCAGGTTTCGGACTTTCTGGCGGGGCTGTTCGAGGTGTCGGACCCGTCACAGGCGCGCGGAAAAACGGTGTCGGCGCGCGATCTGCTGGACCGCGGGGCGGAGAAAATCGAGCGGGAGATGAAGGATCAGCCGCTGACGCAGGCGCGGATGCAGTTCACCATCGGGACCGTGTACATGGAGATGGGGCTGAACGAGCCGGCGGCAAAGTTGTTGGAAGGCGCGCTCCATACACGCCGGTCGCGGCTGGGGGAGAACAACCCGGACGTGGCCGAGAATCTGTACCGGCTCGCGAGGGCTTACAGCAATCAGGGCCAATATCCGAAGGCGGAATCTCTCTTCCGTCGCGCGCTGGCGATCCGCGAAACAATCCGTGGCCCGGAACACATGGAGGTGGCGGCCAGCATTTATGGCCTTGCCGGCAATTTGAACTCACAAGGCCGGTTCGCCGAAGCCGAGAAACTGGCGCTCCGCTCTCTGGCGATACGGGAGAAGCTTCAGGGCCCCGAACACGTGGAGGTGGCGGAAGGCCTGAATGAACTGGGCCTGCTCTCGGGCTACCTGGGCCGGCCCCAGGAAGGCGAGCGGATGTTCCGGCGCTCTATGGAAATTGTCGAGAAGAACCTGGGGGCGGATCACCCCTACATGCCGGCGCTTCTGAACAATCTCGGCAACAATCTCAGGGATCAGGGGAAGTTCGCGGAAGCAGCCGGGATGATGACGCGCTCGGTGGCGATTCGCGAGAAGATTTATGGTCCCGTCAGCGCGCAAGTGGGCCAGGGCCTGGCCAATCTGGCCAATATCTACCTGGGCCAGAAGCTGTTTGCGAAGGCGGAACCGCTGTTGCTGCGGTCATTGGAGGTCCGTGAAAAGTCGCTGGGGCCTGCCCACAGGGATGTGGCCCACTCCCTGGATCGTCTCGGCCAGGTTTACCACGGACAAGGAAAGTACGCCGAGGCGCTTCGGCTCTACGAGCGTGCCCGGCGCATTGAGGAAGTCGCACTCGGTCCGAAGTCCTTTGAACTTGCAGTGACGCTCAACAGTATGGCCAACACCTATCGCGACACAGGCCGGCACGGCCAGGCTGAGCCTCTCTACCGTCAGTCGATCTCGATGCATGACTCCGTGCTCGGGCCACGCCATGAATCTACTGCGAAAGTGCTCGACAACTACGCCCGGCTTCTGCGGAAGATCGGGCGCGACGCCGAAGCGGCGCCGCTGGAGAAACGCGCCGAAGAAATCCGGGCGGCCCTGAAAACGCGGCCGAATTGATTCGGCGTGGTGGGACAGGCCTCCTGGCCTGTCGTTTTCGGCATTCGGTACTGCTGCCACGGGCCGGCTTATTGGGCCGCCGCCGACAATGCCATGTTGACCTTGCTGAATACCCAGGCCGCGTCGGCAATCACCGGCGTCACGGTCGCGAAGGCCGCCGCCAGGAACGCCGCGATCAGCACGTACTCGATTAAATCCTGGCCGCCGTCATCTTTCCACAGTCGAGCCGTCCGAACGCCTTCCCATAGGCCAATGAGCATTCCCGATCTCCTTATCCATATCAATCTGGATCCTGAACCGGAGACCAACAATGGACACTTGGGCTCAATCGGCCCGCACCATTGGTTCCACGGGCTATAGTACGCGCGAGCAGCGCGACCGGCGTCACTTATTGAGAAGCGCCTGGGCGATCGCCTGTTCGGCGAGCGGGGCCATTACGTTGTAGCCGGCGTCATTCGGAAGGAACCCGTCGACGGTCAGGTCCCTCTTCATGACACGGTTCTCGACCATCGCGGAATGGTAGTCCAGATACACCGAGCCGCTCTCGGCGGCATAATCCATCAGCCACTCATTCATCCCCAGGATCTTGCCGATGGGCCTTCGCGCCGTCTGGTTGGTGAAGCAATCGCAGACCGGGAGGATGGACGCCAGCACCACGCGGATCCCGTTCGCCTTGGCCAGTTCCACCATGGACATGAAATTCTCCACCATCATCTCCTGCGTTGCGGGGCCCGTCAGCCCGGCGAGGTCGTTTGCGCCCGCCAGGATTACAGCGACCCTCGGTTCGAGAGAAATCACATCCTGGCGGAAGCGGACCAGCATCTGGGGCGTAGTCTGTCCTTTGATTCCCCGATTGAGATACGGCTTGCCGGCAAAGAATTTCATGCCGCCGCCGCCCCATAGCTCCGTGATCTCGTCTCCCAGAAACACAACCCGCTGCTCTCCGGGCTTGGGGCGGCGAATCTCGGTGTTCTCGCTGCCGTATCGGGTGAGGCCGGCCCAATCGCGGAGCAGGCGGTTCGATGCGGCCAATTGTCGTTCGAGCGCCAGGATAGTTTCCCGGGGATCCTGCGTCTGTGCCGGCAGGGAGAGGCCGCGGGCCGTCAGGCCCACTAGATTCTTAGATCGAAGATCGTAGACAGGAATACTTCAACATTCTACAGCGTAACATCAGGCTGCGGCGAGCAGGTCAACGATGTTCTCGATGGCCTTATCCGCTTTGTGGTAAGCGGCTTCCAGT
>Ga0247727_10004275_pt1 | contig 30442 bp, 25 predicted proteins | sample WisWelCaveWW1625_FD_202498 | JGI IMG/M metagenome (GOLD analysis project Ga0247727, IMG submission 202498) | Biofilm microbial communities from Wishing Well Cave, Virginia, United States - WW16-25 | ecosystem: Environmental > Aquatic > Deep subsurface > Groundwater > Cave microbial mat | place... | reverse complement strand
ACTGCTCGCTCCGCGGCCGCCCAACTGGTTTCATCCACCTTACGGTAGCCGAAACCGTGGCTTTTGTCCAGCGAAATCTCTCAGAAGGCCGAATTTAGTGGCTTCTCAGGCTGGTAAACAAATACTACTTCGACACGCCGGAACACGCCGCATTCGCCATTCAGATGGCCACCAATCCCCACTGGGACAGATACTACAGCCAAACCGAAAGGCGGACCCCGCCTGCCGACAATGCTTCGCAAAATTACGCGCGCATTAAAGGACTGCTGGAAAAGTACGCCAAACTGTTGCGGGGGGCCAATCCATTGGCGCTGCTTGGGATGCGAACGGCTCTGAGGATGGGGGATCCGCCCGGAGCGCTGAGGATCGCCGAAGCAGTTCCTGCCGACGCTGCCATCCGAGCCGAACCGGACTTCCAATGGATGTCAGCTTCGGCTCATTTCCTGTCGCGCGACTACGCTGCCGCCCAGCGACCGCTGCTCGGTCTGTTCCGATCCCGTCAGTCGTCCGAGAGCCAGAAGGCAGCCGCGGCGTATGCTCTCTGTGGTGTATATCGGAAGCTCAACAATACCCTGGAGCAGCTTCGGTTCGCATTGTGGCTGCATGCGGCGGCCGGTAGAAAGGGCATGCACTGGGGCAACCCAGGTGACATTGCAGACCTGTCCGTGTATTGGGCGGTATCCGGGTGGGATCTAAGCCTGCTGCTGGAGGCAGAGGCGCCTATCGATGCGCTCGATTCATTCGTGAGCCGGAATCCGGATCTTGCCGGTATCCGCCTGGTGAAGTATTCCCTGGCCGTACGGCTCACTCGAGAGAACCGGTATGAGGAGGCGGCGCGGATCTACCAATCCATTTACGCCACCCGGCGCGCACCGCGAATGCGACACCTGGCTGCGCTCTATCACGAAGCGACACGAGGGGACCTGGCCGATCAGCAACGACAGGAAGCCGGCTACAGGATGGCGGAATTCATCAGCGCCAATCCGGACGGGATCTATTTCAATGACGCTCTCTGGAGGGGCTATCAGGGGTATGCGCTGAAAGCGTCCAGCGAGAGCCGGCTCACTCGGGCGGAGCGCCAGGCTTTGATCGACAGCGAACGGAAACTGAAGGATGACCAGGAAGAGCGCTGGCGAGCCTACCTGATCTTGCGCGACGTCGTTCGAGACGCCGGCCAGACGGGCCTGGGGCGCCAGGCCGCGGTACTGGCGATCCGTTGTCTGCGCGGGATCAGCGTTCGGTTTGAACGGCAACAGGAGATTCGCACGGCGGATATCGCGCTTTCGAGATGGCTTCGGAGGTCCCCGAAGGTGCTACGCTGAAGCCAAATGCAGTCGGTGATTCGGATCGGGCTGTGTGAACTAATTTTGTGCGCGGCTCTGCCGCAAACGCCGCCCGATGTGGCGGAGATTCTAAAGAAGGTGAGTCACACTTACAGGGCAGGGTTAGATTACGAATTAGCGGGCGATCTCACCGTGGCCAAGACCGCGACCCCGGGTGGGTCCGGCCGAGTATTCATCGCGTTCAAGTCGCCGAACCGGTACCGAATTGAGGGCGCGTTTCGCGGTTTGGGACTGAGCGACTACCCGGTCATCATCCATGACGGCTCTAAAGTATGGATTTACCTGCCCGACTCGAATCAGTACGCCTCTTTCCCCGCGAGTGAACTGACCGGCAACGCCCCAGGCGATCTGGGGGACTTGAGACCGGCAGCCATGGACCACCTCATAATGTGGCGGTACCGCGACGCCAAGGATTTTACCAACGGGTCCAGGTTTCTTCGGGAAGAGACAATCGAGTTTGAGGGGGCGAAAGTGGATTGCTACGTTGTGGCCGTTCCGCAGAAGGGACCTGTTTTTACCTGGTGGGTGGATAAGGTGCGCTCTCGTGTTCTGCGCGAGGACAATATGGAATTAAGCACTGTGTTTAGAACTATTAAGCTCGGCGAACCGCTCCCCGACAAGCTCTTCAAATTCGAGCCGCCTGCCGGCTCGCGGAGGCTACCGGTCCCATGACCGCCAAGTTCCGTTTCTCTCGCGTCGCGGCATCGATTCGCATCCACGGGCGCCAGCCGGCTGCTGGCCGACGCGTAGGGGAGAACCTGGCGGATCGGGCCGAACGGTGAGCGGCTGGCCCGGCTGGCCGTCCCCGGTCGTGGACCTGTAGAGGGCCGTGGTCTCCGGTGATTAAAACTTGCCTGCTCGCGGTCTGCCTGCTTCCCTTCGTCGTCCTAGTGAGTAGAGAGGAACGCAACAAAGAGGCTAAGCGCTACATGGCAATAACCCGACGACAAGCTCTGCTGGCCGGTTTATCGGCGATATCAGTGGTTTCCTGCTCTCGCCGGCGGGCACCGCTCCCGCACCGACTACCCGTGGCTGCGCAGACCAAGCGAGTAAACCTGTTCGACGTTAAACTAAAGGATGAGAGCGTGATGAGCGTCAATTCCTTCGGAGCGGCCGGCACGTTGCGTGTCGGCGACAGCTCGTATGAGATATGGCGGCTGGAGGCGTTGGAGAAGGCCGGCGTGGGCCGGATCGGGCGGCTGCCCTTCTCGGTGAAGATCCTGCTGGAGAACCTGCTGCGGCACCAGGATGAAAAGGCAGTCCGCGCGGCCGACGTGGAGTACCTGGCCGGCTGGGACGGCCGGCCCGACGAGCGGGAAATGTCTTTCATGCCCGCGCGCGTGCTGTTGCAGGATTTCACGGGCGTGCCCACGGTGGTGGACCTGGCGGCGATGCGCGACGCGCTGGCGGAGATGGGCGTCGACCCGCGGCGCGCCAATCCGCTGCTGGCGGCCGACCTGGTGATCGACCACTCGGTGCAGGTGGACCATTTCGGCAGCCGGGAAGCCTTCGGGTTGAACGCGCTGCTCGAATTCCAGCGCAACCAGGAGCGGTACTCGTTCCTGCGTTGGGGGCAGGCGGCGTTCGAGAACTTCCGCGTCGTGCCGCCGGACACAGGCATCGTGCACCAGGTGAACCTCGAGTACCTGGCGCCGGTGGTGTTCACCGCGAACGGATCGGCGTATCCGGATACGGTGGTGGGGACCGATTCGCACACAACCATGATCAACGGCCTGGGCGTGGTGGGGTGGGGAGTCGGGGGCATCGAGGCCGAGGCGTGCATGCTGGGCCAGCCCATTTCGATGCTGGTACCGCCCGTGGTCGGCTTTCGGTTGTACGGGCGGCTGGCGGAGGGGGCGACCTCGACCGACCTGGTGCTCACGGTCACCGAGATACTCCGCCGCCACGGCGTGGTGGGCAAGTTCGTCGAGTTCTACGGGAGCGGGGTGGGCTCTCTCAGCCTGGCCGACCGGGCGACCGTCGCCAACATGGCGCCCGAGTACGGCGCCACCATCGGCGTGTTCCCCATCGATGCGCTGACGCTGGACTACCTGCGGCTCACCAACCGGCCGCCGGAGCGGATCGCACTGGTGGAGGCTTACGCGAAAGAGCAGGGACTGTTCCGAACGGACCGGACGCCGGATCCGGTCTTCTCGGAAACGCTCGAGCTGGACCTGGGCACGGTGGTGGCTTCGCTGGCGGGCCCGCGTCGCCCGCAGGACCGCGTGCGGCTGCCGGACGTCAAACAGAATTTCCTGAAGTCGCTCGGGGCGCCGCCGCGGAAGGTGGAGATCGCCGGCAACGGCTCGGGTTCCCAGTTGCAAGACGGCTCGGTAGTGATCGCCGCGATCACCAGTTGCACGAACACGTCGAACCCGTCGGTGATGATCGCCGCCGGCCTGCTGGCCAGGAAGGCCGTCGAGCGCGGGCTGCGCACGCGGCCCTGGGTGAAGAGCAGCCTCGCGCCGGGCTCCAAGGTGGTCACCGAATACCTCGCCGACGCGGGCCTGATGCCTTACCTGGAACAACTGAACTTCCACCTGGTCGGCTACGGCTGCACCACCTGCATCGGCAACAGCGGGCCGCTGCTCGAGCCGGTCGCCGCGGCGGTGAAGCAGGAGAATCTGAACGTGGCGGCGGTGCTGAGCGGGAACCGCAATTTCGAAGGACGGGTGAACGCGCTGGTGCGATCCAACTACCTGGCCTCGCCGCCGCTGGTGGTGGCTTACGCGCTGGCCGGCCGCGTGGATATCGACCTGGTGAGCGAGCCGCTGGGAACCGGCTCCGACGGCCAGCCGGTTTACCTGCGCGAGCTGTGGCCGACCACGGAGGAGATCGAGGCGCATCTGCGAAAGTCGGTTCGCCGGGAGATGTTTGGCGCGCAGTATGCCGAGGTGTTCCAGGGGGACGCGCAGTGGAATTCCATCCGCGTGCCGGAAGGCGATCGCTACCGCTGGGACGAGCACTCCACGTATATCAAGCGGCCTCCTTACTTCGACCAGATGGTGGATCCCGAGCGGATGGTGGGCGATTGGGGCGGCCTGCGCGCGCTGGCGCTGCTCGGCGACTCGGTCACTACGGATCACATCTCGCCGGCCGGCTCGATTCCGGTCGATACGCCCGCCGGGCAATACCTGGTCAGCGTCGGCGTGAAGCCGGCCGATTTCAACTCTTACGGCGCCAGGCGCGGCAACCACGAAGTCATGGCACGCGGCACGCTGGCCAACATCCGCCTGCGCAACCTGATGGTCCCGGGCACCGAGGGTGGCTGGACGATCCACGTACCAAGCCTCGAGCGGATGTTCATCTACGACGCCGCGATGCGCTACCAGAGGGAAGGCGTGGGACTGCTGATCGTCGCCGGCAAGGAATACGGCGCGGGCTCCTCTCGCGACTGGGCGGCCAAAGGGGTGTTGCTGCTCGGCGTGCGCGCGGTGGTGGCGGAGTCCTTCGAGCGGATTCACCGCTTCAACCTGGTGGGGATGGGCGTGCTGCCGCTGGAGTTTCTCGAGGGAGACAGTCGCGACTCGCTCGGGTTGACGGGCACAGAGAGCTTCCACGTCGAGGGTGTGGCCGAAGCGCTCGCCGGCAGCCGGCGCGCGCGGCTGCGCGTGGTGAGCGACACCGGCGCGGAAAAGCGCGTGGAGGTGCGGGTGCGCGTCGACACGCCGAAGGAAGCCGAGTACTACCGCCACGGCGGCATCCTGCCGTACGTGCTGCGTCAACTTGCGGGAGCGCGGGTGGCATCGTAAAATAGCGCTCTTACCCACATGATTATGGATCGAAGATGGTTATTCCTGGGCAGTGTGCTGATCGTGATCCTGTCGCTGGTCTACTCCGGATGGCTGGTGGCGAGCGGGCAGGCGAACGACGTGGACGGCCTGTTCCTGTTATTGTCGTGCCTGCTGCTGGCGCTGGCGTTCGCGCTCTACCTGCTGTTTCTGATCAACCGGGCGCAGGAGGAGCTCCAGCCGCCGGCGAAGGGTCCGGCCAAGCAGCCGGCAGCGGCGGATTGAAGCGGGCGGCCCGCCCGGGCCGAATCAGCCCGTGAGCACACTAACGCTGGTCCGCCACGGCCAGGCGACTCCTTTTCAGGAGATTTCCGATCGGCTCTCGCCGCTGGGCCAGGAGCAGGCCCGCGCGCTGGGCGCCTTCTGGATTCGCGAAGGACGCGGCTTCGACGAGGTCTCGACCGGCTCGCTGGTGCGCCAGCGCCGCACGGCGGAGACGGTGGGCGAAGTCTATGCCGCGGCCGGAATGCCGTGGCCGACGCCGCAGGTGCGACCGGAGTGGAACGAGTACAACGTCGAGGCCATCCTTCGTCACCTGGCGCCGCAGGTGGAGCGCGCCAGTCCACGGTTTGCGCGGTTGATGGAGGCGCACCGGGCGCACCGCGACGGTCCCGAGCAGAATCGGCATTTCCAGCGCATGCTCGAAGCGCTCATGCAGGCCTGGGTTGACGCGGATGTGACTCACGCCGAGGTGGAGCCCTGGCGCGCCTTCCGCGACCGCGTGCAGGGCGCCCTGCGCGAGATCCTGGCGCAGCCCGGCAACGGGCGTCGCGTGGCGGTGTTCACCTCCGGCGGCCCGATCGCGGCGAGCGTGCAGGCCGCGCTCGGGATGCCCGATCCCAACACGCTGGAGCTGAACTGGCGTGTGCGCAACGGCTCCATGACCGAGCTGGTGTTCACCGCCGGGCGGCTGACGCTGGACTGCTTCAACGCCGTCCCGCACCTGGACGCGCCGCGGCTGCGAAGCTGGCGCTGATGAGGACCAGGTTCGCCGCTATTTCCTGGCCGGCAGAAAGTTCTCCAGCACCCACAACTGATTTCGCCGCGTCAAGCTCGTGGTAGCTACATACTTCCCATCCGCGCTTATCGACAGTCCCCTCAAATTCGCCGGGTTGGCCTGCCGCTTCGGCTCGCCCCCATCGAGCGAAAAGATCCAGGACTCCATCCCGCTTGTGTCCGTGCCTGAGCGGACAATGGTAAACAACTGCTTGTCGTCCGCGCTCCAGTCCATAGCCCAGATCGCCGTGGAAGAGAACTGCGGCCTCCGGTAGATTTCCCGGCCTTGACCGCTGCGAAGATCCACCAAGGCCAGGTAACCCCCAGCGCGAATTGCCAGGCGGTTCCCGTCGCGAGACAGGCGCAGATCGTAGTTGCCACCGCTCGGAGCCTCAAACAGGGTTTTGTCCGTACCTGATGCCAGGTCGCGCGCCTGTTTTTTCTTCGGGGTTCCGTGATAGATGGTTTTGCCATCATTGGATGGCGTAAAGCCCCAGGTCTCGGCCGGTAGCTCCGCTACGAGTCCCGCCTTTCCGGTCGCGTCGTCTACTCGATACACGCTGCTCTTGCCGTCCGCGCCAGTACCCAGGATCAGCAGCGAGGCACTGTCGTGCGCCCATCGGGCCCCCGTCCAGCTCTTCAATTGCGGAGTGATCGTCCGTTCGCCGCCCGATGCCATCTCGCGAATCGCGATGCCATTGGCGGGGGTAATTGAGAACAGTCTTTTCCCGTCATTCGAAAAATGGGCAGCGCCGTTTCCGAACAGCCAACCGATGCCGGTAGTGGCCGGTGTGCTCACCAGCGGAGTGCCCTGCGCGTAGCCCTCGCCTGTCCAAGGCAAAACGAGCGTCTCAGCGCGGCGATTACTAGACTTGAATAGCAGGGCGCCTTGCGCCGTGACTCCGGCGGGGGATCCTCCGACGTCAGCCGAGCTGTAGATCGGCGAGGATTGGCCCGCTGGCTTTCCTCCCGCCACCGGCAGCAGATACAAGTCGTGCGTGCCTCCACGCTCCCGGCTGAACAGCACGCTCGCGCCATCCGGTGTCCAGCCCATCATCAGCGCGTTGTCCTGGACCGCGGCTTCCGTATTGCCATCGCCCTCCACGGCACGCATTAACAACGTCGGGGAAGCGCCCTGTGGCCGAATGGAATAGGCGAGCCACTTTCCATCGGGCGAAAAGGTCAAGTTGTGCGGCCACTGTTTGTCCCTCACCGAAAACCGTCGAACTTGCCCCGATTCCACCGATACGAGAACACCCGCGTTCTCTTCGCCAGAGGCATTCCCATACACCACTGTCGCCGCGATCCATTTTCCGTCCGGCGACCAGGAATAAGGCTCCACGTATTCAAGTCCGCCCCCATGCATCAACACCTTCTGGCCCTTTCCGTCCATTCCGATGACGAGAAGATCGGCGTGCCCATCCTTGTTGCGCTCTTCGGTGCCGCGCCGATCCTGGAAGCGCCGGAAGGCAAACGCAATCCGCTTCCCATCCGGCGAAACCGCGCTCCCCTCCACCTCTGCCTGCGCCTTGGAACAGCCGCCGATGTTGGTCAGTTTCCGATTCTCGCCTGTCACCAGGTCCCTGACGCCAAGGTCGCAGCTACTCCAGTCGACGAAGGAAAAGTAACGCCCATCCGCGCTCGTATGGCCCCACAAGTCGATTGCGTTGTCCCAAAGAAGCCGCGTACGCACGCTTGCGGGAGCACCACTCATCGCCGCCAGCCGCACGCGCGCCTGGGCCACCATGTCTTTCTGGTCCGAGTAGTTGCGCACAACGCTCTCGAACGCCTTACGCACTTCCTGACTGCCGAGTTTTTCGTAGCAAATCCCGATGTGATACTGCGCCTGCGCCGCGAGTGACCGCGACACGCCCTTGCTCGCCAGCACCTTGCGGTAGCCGTCGATGGCGGCCTGCAAGTTCCCGGCGACGCGCTCCTGGTGGAGCGCCGCTCCGAGCATCGCTTCTGGCGTTTGCGCGGCCTGCGGCAGCGCCGGCGCGGCCAGCAGGACGGCCATCCATAATCCCAATCCGTGTTTCGTTCGCATTGTGTTTCTCTGCCTCCTTGGCAAGTAGTGACAGAGGCAGAGTAACCGGGATCCCTGTTCAAAAGCCTCAGATCGATGCGAAGAGTGGTTCAAGAGTGGTTCAACCTCACCCGTCGAAGCGGTAACCGAGCCCGCGCAGGCTGACGATGTAGCGCGGCTGCGCCGGCGCCGGCTCGATTTTGCCGCGCAGGTTGTTGATGTGCGTGTAAACCACCTGATCGGACGGGAACGTGTCGGCGCCCCAGATGAGATGGGTGATCCTCTCGATACTGAGGATCTTGCCCCGGTTCTCGAGAAACATGCGCAGCAGGCGAAACTCGAGCGCCGTGACTTCCAGGGGCTCGCCGCCGCGCCGCACTTCGCCGCGCTCGCAATCCACCTGGATCATTCCAAAGGAGTAGATGTTCGCACGCGCCGGACCGGACCGTCGCAGCACCGCCTGCACGCGAAGCAGGAGTTCCTGGCGGCTGAAGGGCTTGGTGACGTAATCATCGGCGCCGAGCGACAGGCCGGCGACTCGGTCCTGCTCCTGGCCGCGCGCCGTCAGCAAAATCACGGGCGTCTGATTGCCTGCCTTGCGCAGTTCCCGCAAGACGGTGAATCCGTCCTTACCGGGCAACATCACGTCGAGCAGCACAAGATCGAAGCCGCGGCCGCGCGTCTTCTCGAGGGCGGTCAATCCGTCGCTGACGGCTTCGACGTGGTAGCCTTCCTCCTCCAGGTCGTCCTGCAAGGCGATGGCGATGGTCGGTTCATCTTCGACGACGAGAATATGATTCATACGGCTGCCTTCAGAGAAAGATAGAACGTGCTTCCCCGTCCCGGCGCGCTTTCCACCCGGATGCGAGCGCCGTGGCCGTCGGCAATCCGCTTTACCAGCGCCAGGCCGAGTCCGACCCCCTGGGCGGGCCCGCCGCTGGCTTCGGGGCCGCGATGGAAGCGGTCGAAGATGCGGCGCTGCTCTTCCGGTGCGATGCCGCATCCCTGGTCGCGCACTCCGATGGTGACCCAGCCGCCCTCGCCGTTCGCTCGCAGGCTGACGGCGGCGCCGTCGGGCGAGTATTTGATGGCGTTATCGAGCAGATTTAGTACGGCCGACGAGAGCGCATCCCTGTCGCCTTCGACGGGTGGCAAACCGGCGGGCAGATCCACCTCCACAGCCCGGCGCTCGGAGGCGATGCCGGCGAGGCCGCGCAACCACTCGGCCGTGTCGATGCGCTCGAAGCGATACTGCTTGCGGCCGTCCTCGATGCGGGCGAAATCGAGAACGTTTTCCACAAGCCGTTTCAGGCGATCGCTCTCCCGGCAGATCAGCTCATAGTATTGCCTGCGCCGCGGCTCATCGTTCGCGGCGCGTCCGGCCAGCAACATTTCCCCTAGCTGGCGAATGCCCGTGAGCGGGGAGCGGAACTCGTGAGAGACGGTGGCGGCGAAATCCGATTGCAGTTGGGCGATTCTGAGTTCGCGACGGACGAGCCGCACGGTGGTGAAGGAGCCGAAGACGAACGCGCCTGCCACCAGCAGGAGAATGGCAAGCATCAGACGCCGCCGGTTTTCGTTCTCCCGCCCGGTGGAGCCAGGGACGCGCGGCTCGGACCAGACCGACCACGGCACGCCGAGCGAAGCCAGGCTGAGAACGGAAGCAAAGGGCGAGTTCCCGGGAGGGATTGCGCCGGCGCGGAGGAACAGGTCGCGCGGCGCATCTTTGGCTGCCTCCGCCAACCAAAGTTTCCACTGGGTGTCGGGCGTCAGGAGCGCAGCGGCGCGCGTGTAGGACGACTTCACAATCAGCGCGGAAATATCGCCTTCGGTCAGCCAGCCGGATTCGCCGTGAAGGACTCGCTCCAGCAGCCTTGACATCGCCTGCCGCCCCTGTTCGCCGGCGAGGGTTTTGGGCGGAATCCGGCCGGCCGCCCACTCGCGCAATCGCATTTCGTAATAGGTGTAAGGAGACTTTTCCAACAGCCACGTGCCCGCGTGGAGAGCACGGTACAGGAGCGCAGCCTCCTGGGCCGAGGACGAAGCGAGTTCGAAGCGCGCGGCGAACCGGCTAGGTACCACGCCCGGCGAGTCGGGCAGATTAGCCGCACGTTGCAGTGCGGCTCTGGACCCGGCCTGCTCGCCCGCTCGCGCAAGCGCGTGCGCCAGCCGCAGGTGGATCCAGCCGCGCCACGGCGCGGGGGCGCGTTGCAGAAGACCGCGATAGACCGATACGGTCTGTTCGGCGGTAGCCTGCCGCAGTTCCTGATTCTCGGCTCCTTCCAGTTCCGGCGGCAGGGCAGCGGCCGCGGGCGCGCGGCCATCCGGAAGCCAGGCGAATGCGGAAGCCGGGGAGAGCTCGAGTTGGCGCGCGAGAATCACTTCGACTGTCCCCGCGCTAGCTTTTGCCGCGAGCCTCTCCCCACGGGCCAAAGCATCGGCGCGGGTGCGGGATTCCAGCACCCGCCGCTCCAGATGGGCATAGGCACGCCGGGTTGAGTCCTGCATGCGCTCCCGCCAAACCTGTTCCGCGAGTTGGCGGTCTGAATCCAGGGCGCGCCAGGCCAATACGGCCAGAACCAGCGAGGGCAGCACGATGGTCGCGGCAAACAGCACGGCCACAGGCTGCCCGTTACGCCACTTGGACGTTCCGCGCACTTCGACTCCACTCCCTACTCCGATTCTCCTCCAATGACGGGGACCGGAGTCTTTGATGCCGTCCAATTCTGTCTCAAGAATGGTTCAAGTTGTAAAGCTTGTCCAGACGACTCGCCGACACGCGCCCCGCTGCGACTCGTCGCCGTTTCCGCAAGATCCGGTCTGGGCGCCGCGGCCGCCATGCCTGTGGCAAACTATTGGATTGGAGTGAACCAAAGTGGATAGGCGTTCCAGTGTGGCAGCACCCTCACTACAGGACCCCCTGCTTGCTGAGATCGTGCGGCGACTCGCGGATGTTCTTAAGCCCGAGAGGATCTATCTGTTGGTTCGACCGTGCGTGGTGACGCTGGCCCTGACAGCGACTACGACCGTGTTGCGGGAGGGAAAGCTGCTCTATGCAGCCTGACCGTGCTCGACTCGAGGAAACAGGTGCTTGGGTTCGGAAAAGTCGCGCGGCTGGACGATCAAGGTCAAAGAAATCCTGAAAGTCATTGAGCGCACGCTTTCCTCCAGAGGCTTTGCCGTAATCAAGGAATAGCCGGCCCGTAGTTTTTCACCCGCTCTGGGCGCCGCGGCTGGCCGCGGTTAACAGCTCCGTCTGTCCCGATCACGGGACGGACTCGAAACTCCGGGGCCGCAGGGTATCATATTTGGTGATGGGCGTCGACGACAGCCTCATTCAAGAAATTGTTCGGCGCGTGCTCGGCGTGGCGAAGCCGGACCGGATCATTCTATTTGGTTCGGCGGCCACCGGCCGCATGACTCGTGATAGCGACGTGGACCTCCTCGTTGTGGAGCCGTCACCCTCCAACAGTCGCGAGGAACGGTTGCGCATCGCTGACTCGTTGGACGATCTCGGGGTGCCTTTCGACGTTTTTGTCATCGCGACCGAGCGCTTCGAGGAGTCCAAGAACATCTTTGGCGGGATCGCGTACCCGGCCCACAAGTACGGCCGCGTGATTTATGAGGCCGCCTGACGAGGTCTTGCGGGAGCTCGTGCAGGACTGGGTTCGCAAGGCGGCCCTCGACTATCGCACCGTGGAACGATTGATGCAGGACCAGGATCGCCTTCGGGAGATCATCGCGTTCCATTGCCAGCAGGCCGTAGAAAAGTACCTCAAGACCTTCCTTGTCCGGCACCAACTCGAGTTCCCCAAAACGCACAACATTCGCCAGCTGCTGATGCTCGTTGCCCGCGTTTCGCCCGATATGGCTGCGTCACTCAAGGACGCTGCGGGTCTGAGCCCTTACGGGGTCGATGTCAGGTATCCTGGGGACCTCCCTGAAGTGTTACCGGGCCAAGAGGACCGCCTGTTCCAATTGGCTCGCCACGTCAAGGACACCGTGATGGCCCAACTGGAGCCGTACCTATCCGGAAGATGATCTGCGGTTGGATTGGCCTCAGGGCCGACTAGGCTGTTGGCCGCGCCGCCGTTGCTGTTGACAAGTGGTAGCCTAGCGTCGTGGACTGGAGAGCGATGCTCTTCCTGGACGTCTTCAACCACATCTTTCCGCCGCGATTCCTCCAGAGGTTTCTCGCCATCGCTCCGGATCATGACATGTGCCGGCGCTCGCGCAATGTCCGGCTGCTGTGGGACGTGGAGGCGCGCTTTCGGCTGATGGACGAGTTCGGCGATTATCGCCAGGTGATCTCGCTCGGCTCGCCGCCCATCGAGACTTTCGCGGAACCCGGAGTCTCGCCCGAAGTCGCGCGGGTCGCCAACGACGGCATGGCGGAGCTGGCGGCGCGTCACCCGGACCGGTTCCCCGGCTTCCTGGCCGCCCTGCCGATGAACAACCCCGATGCGGCCCTCGCGGAGCTCGACCGTGCCGTGCGCGCGCTGGGAGCGCGTGGGGTGCAGATCTACTCCAACGCCGACGGCAAGCCGCTGGACCTCCCCGAGTTTCATCCACTGCTCGACTGGTTGCATGCCGCCGACGTGCCGATCTTTCTTCATCCGGCCCGCGACGCCCGCTATTCGGATTACCTTGCCGAGCAGAAGTCGAAGTACGAAATCTGGTGGACGTTCGGCTGGCCCTACGACACCAGCACCGCCATGGCGCGGCTGGTTTTTTCCGGCGCCTTCGACCGCTGGCCGGACCTGAAAATCGTCACGCACCACCTGGGCGGCATCGTCCCCTACCTGGCCGGTCGGGTCGGGCACGGCTGGGACCAGCTCGGCAAGCGCACCTCGGAGGAAGACTACGGCGCGCTGCTGAAGTCCATGAAGAAGCGCCCGATCGATTATTTCCACATGTTCTACGGCGATACGGCGCTGTTCGGGTCGCTCGCCGCCACCCGCTGCGGCCTGGACTTTTTCGGCGTCGACCGCGTGCTGTTCGCTTCCGACACGCCCTTCGAGCCGGAACCGGGAACCTACATCCGCGAAACCATTCAGGTGCTGCACCAGCTCGGGCTCCCGCGCGAGGATCTGGCCAAGATCACTCACGAGAATGCCCAGCGCCTGCTGCGGCTCGGAGATGATTCAGACTGAGCCGCGCGCGCGAAGCAGCGCCTTCACGGCGTCCACGCACAACACCGCCGCATGCCGCGATTCCGGAATCAACCCGCCGAGAGATTCCTCGATGGTGCGAGCGTCTATGGTCGCCAGCGCGGCGCGGGTTTTGCCCGCAATCCACTCGGTCAGCGCGGAACCGGCGGCGATGGACGCCGTGCATCCACGGGTCTGATAGCGGACCTCGACGGCCACCTCGCCTTGGAAGCGCACCCCCAGCCGCAGGATGTCGCCGCAGGCGGGATTGGAGACCTCGACGGTGACGGCCGGGGCCGCCAGCTCGCCTACGTTGCGCGGATTCTGGAAATGGTCGAGGACTTTTTCAGAGTACATGGACGCTCGCGCTGTATTATCAATAGTGACAAATGTCCGCCCGGGATTCTCTCATTGTCGGTCATCGACGCGGTGGTTGCGGGACTGCCGGGGAGCGCGCCTGAATGCCGCGTCGTCCACCGCTGGTGGTAGTGGCCGCGATCATCGAGCGCGACGGGCAGATCCTGATCGGCCAGCGTCGCGACGGCGGCCGTCATGCCCGGCAATGGGAGTTCCCCGGCGGCAAGCTGGAGCCAGGGGAGACGCCGCGGAAGGCGCTGGAGCGGGAGCTCGACGAGGAGCTCGGCATCCGCGCCCGCATCGGCGCCGAAATCACCCGCTACGAATACCAGTATCCCGGGCGGCCCACCATCCAGCTCAAGTTTTACCGCGTCAGGGAGTTTCAAGGCGAGCTGACCAACCGCGTGTTCCGGCAGATCCGCTGGGAGTCGCCGCAGCGGCTCCCCGAGTACGACTTCGTCGCCGGGGATGTGGATTTCGTGCGCCAGCTCGCTCTGCGCAAACCGCCGGGCCGTCATCGGGCGCGCAAGGCTGGTGAGGAGGGCTCCGAACTGTGAGCCTGCGGCTCGCCCGGCAGCCCGTGGCGGGGGTCCGGGACAGACCTCCTGGCCTGTCGGAGTTTGGACATTTTGGCAGCCTCCGAGCCAGCAATGTGGCGCAGACACTCGTGTCTGCCGCGTCGAGACTCGTCTCGACGCCAAGGTGGCTTTTGTCACCTGGCATCTGCATGGCAGCCTGTTAGCGAGAGTGCCGCCGGCACGGCTGCTGCAGTCGCTGAAAAGCTCAACCGCACGGGAGGCGAACCGGGTTCTGGGCCGGACAGGGGAGACATTCTGCCAGGCGGAGTCTTACGATCACTAAGTCCGAGAGGAGCGGAAGCTGGAGCGAATTGCCGCCTACATCGAAAACAGCCAGCGGACCGCAGGCGCCGAGACGAGTCTCGGCGCGGCAGGCTGAGAGCCTGCGCCACGTCGGTCGCTCCGATCCATTGAAAAATGCAGAAACTCCAGGGACAGGCCAGGAGGCTCGTCCCTACTTCTCCTCCAGCTTGAACTCGATGTTGCGCTCGCGGTTGAGCTGCTCGGAGAGTTCCCGGTGCACCAGTTCGATCGAGGCACGGTTGTGGACGCCCTGTGTGGTCACGTAGTGCATCGTGCCCTCCTGGACCCAATACGCGTAGGCGGCGTAGATCCGGCCGTCCTTGAAGGCGATCAGATAGATGGTCGCCTTGTCATCGGCAGCGGTGTTTTTCTTGACATCACGTTTGGGGTCCGGCTGGGAGGGAATCGGCGCCTGGTATGACTGAACCGAGGGCCGCGAAGTTTCCGGAAGCGTACCCTCGCGGTACTCCCGAACCACGGGCCTGGCGGCGTCCGCCGTGTAGTACTGGTTGATGATCACTTGCGGCGGCTGCTGCGGCACCAGCGTGATAGCGGGCGGCGGCATCGGCTGTTCGTACCCATAGCTGTAACCGAAGCCTCCCACGACGACAGGCACGGCGTACGGCGCCACGCCGTTATAACCTCTATAACCTCGACCGTAGTTCCGTGATCCCGGCGCATAGCCTTGATAGCCGCTGATGGTGGCTCCCAGCCGCTGCGCATGGGAGGTCGGATGGGTGTAGAAGGGATAGTGAATCGTCGGTGCGGTGCCGGTGCCGGGGAAGACCACGTTGCCGAACCCGCTCGGGGAGCCGTAGGTGCGTGGGGCCACCCCGCCTCCGCCGCGAACGAAGCCCCCATGTTGCCCGAATGCCACCGCCGTCGCCGCCAGGGCGGCTATAGCCACGCTCAGTCCTCGATGCATACGTCCCTCCTCTCCCGTGCGGGATCCCCTGCACTACGAGAGTACTGCTCGGAAGCGTTGGACGCAAGCGCCGGCGGCCGGGTTACCATGCTTCTAACCAAACGGTATGACCGATTCCCTACATTTTGTGGGGCGCCACTCCGCCGTCAGGCGGGGGCAGCCCCTGTACGGGCTGCGGTATAATCCCTTTCGTGGAGGCTTCTTCGTCAAAGCGTGTGCTGCATTCGGTCTGCGCGCTGGACTGCCCGGACGCCTGCTCGCTGCTGGTGACGGTGGAAGACGGCCACGCCACGCGTCTGCGGGGTAACCCGGCGCACCCAGTGACGCGCGGGTTTCTGTGCGGGAAAGTGGCGCAATACCTCGAGCGCGAGTACTCACCGGGAAGGCTGCTTTATCCGCTGCGGCGGGCGGGCGCCAAAGGGGAGGGCCGCTTCACGCGCATCTCCTGGGACGAGGCGATCGAGGAGATCGCCGCGCGGCTGGCCCATATCGCTCAGGAGTACGGCCCGGAATCGATCCTGCCGTACAGCTACGCGGGCACGATGGGCTACCTGAACAATGCCAGCATGGACCGGCGCTTCTTCCATCGCCTGGGCGCATCGCGGCTGGACCGCACCATCTGCTCGAGCGCCGGCGGGGTGGGGCTGATGCGGACGCTCGGCTTTCGCTATGGGACCGAGCCGGAGCAGTTCCGCCAGTCGCGCCTGATTCTGGCCTGGGGCGCCAACATCCTGGGGACGAATGTCCACCTGTGGCCGTTCCTGACCGAGGCGCGGCGCCAGGGTGCGCGGCTATACACCATCGACCCGGTGATGAACCGGACCGGCCGGCTCGCGGACCGCCACTTCGCCATTTGCCCCGGAAGCGACCTGGCGCTGGCGCTCGGAATGATGCACGTGATTATCGGCGAGCGGCTCCACGACGCCGATTACGTCTCCCGTTACACGGAGGGCTTCGACGAGTTACGCCGCGTGGTTCTCGACTATCAACCGGAACGCGTCGCGGCGCTCACCGGGCTGACGCGGGAAGAGATTGTCATGCTGGCGCGCGAATACGCCGCCGTTCGCCCGGCGGTCATCCGTCTCAACTACGGCCTGCAACGCAGCGATAGTGGATCGACGGCCGTGCGGGCGATTGCGATGCTGCCGGCGCTGGTCGGCTCCTGGCGCGAGGTCGGCGGGGGATTGCAGCTCACCACGTCCGGAGCGTTCTATCTCAACCGCGCCGGTCTGGAGATGGCGGAGCTGCAACAGGCGTCGCCGCTCGGGGGCGAGTCGCGGCTGGTCAACATGAGCCGTTTGGGGAGTGCGCTCACCGAGCTGCAGGATCCGCCGGTGAAAGCGCTGGTAGTGTACAACTCCAATCCGGCCGCTGTCGCGCCCGACCAGAACCGTGTGCGCCCCGGACTCGGCCGCGAGGATCTGTTCACAGTGGTTCTGGAACAGTTCCAGACGGACACGGCCGATTACGCCGACATCCTGCTGCCGGTGACGACCTTCCTGGAGCATACGGACCTGTATTTCGCTTACGGCCACTACTACCTGCAATTGGCGCGCCCGGTGGTGGCGGCGCCGGGCGAGACCAAATCGAATGTGGAGATCTTCCGCCTGCTGGCAGCGCGGATGGGATTGCGGGAAGCCTGTTTCCGCGACTCCGACGAGGATCTGCTCCGCACGGCCCTGTCTTCGTCGCATCCGTTTCTGGAAGCAATCACGCTGGAGAAGCTGGAGCGCGAGCACTCGATCCGGCTGAACGTGTCGCCGCCGGAAGAGCCCTTTCTGCCCTTCGCCGCGGGCGGCTTCGGGACGCCTTCGGGCAAGTGTGACCTGCGGGCAGACGGGCTCGAATACACGCCGCCGGTGGAGTCCCGTCACGGCTCCGCCGTATTGCACGCCCGCTACCCGCTCGAGCTGGTTTCCCCGAAAAACGACGACAGCATGAACTCCACCTTCGGCAACCGCCCCGCGGTCGACCGCCAGACCTCGCGGTTGTTGATGCACCGCGGCGACGCCGAGCCGCGAGGCATCGCCGATGGCGACCGCGTGCGCGTATACAACGACCGGGGCAGTTGCCTGCTGACGGCCGCGGTGAACGGCGGGGTTCGTCCCGGAGTGGTGGCGGCGCCCTCCACTCCGTGGAGCAAGCCGCGGCGCGAGTCGGGTCATATCAACATGCTCACTTCGGAACGGCTCACCGATCACGGCGGTGGGGCGACCTTCTACAGTTGTCTGGTCGAGGTCGAGAAATGCGGCGACTGAACGCCGCTTTCACCCTTGCGGTGGCCCTGGCGCTGATCATTGCCGGCGGCTGCCGGCGCGGATCGAAGGTCTCCGTGGAGACCGTCGAGGAGGGGAGTCAGGAGCTGGCCTCGATGATCCACGTGGCCGACCCGCGCACCTCCATCCAACTACTCCGCGGCTTCCACGATGTGGAACAGAACGCCTGGCGATGGACGCTCTCGAAATTCTCCGTGACCCTGCGCCCGCCCGCCGGCGCCGTCGGGAAAGGCGCCCTCCTTCAGCTTAAGCTGTCGATTCCGGACGCGGTGATCGCCAAGGTCGGACCGGTCACCTTGTCGGCTGCCATCGGCGCGAGCTCGCTGGAGCCCCAGTCCTTCGCCAAGGCCGGGGAACACCTCTACAGCCGCGAGGTGCCGTCCGAGGTATTCACCGGCGAGGCGGTCACCGTGGATTTCGCGCTGGACAAGTTCCTCGCCGCCGGAACAGTGGAGCAACGCGAGCTGGGGATCGTAGTAACAATGGTTGGGCTGTTAGCGAAGTGATGAGCGCCGCGCGCGCTGCCTCCTGGGTGTGTCCCCCGCTGTTCTGTCTGGTCCTGTACTGGCCCGGGCTATGGGCCTGGTTCCAGCAGGACGACTTCGCCTGGCTCAGCCTCCACCTGGCCATCCACTCGCCGGCGGATCTGTTCACGTCCCTGTTCGCTCCCAAGGCCCAGGGCACCATCCGCCCCTGGAGCGAGCGGCTGTTCTTCCTGGTTTTCCACCAATTGTTTGGTCTGGATGCGCTGCCGTTCCGGCTTTGGGTATTCGCCACGCAGGTTGCGAACCTCATCCTGCTGGCCGAGATCGCCCGGAGACTGACCGGCTCGCGGCTGGCCGCCTTTTGGGCCCCCCTGTTCTGGACGGCAAACAATGCCCTGGGACTGCCGTTGTCGTGGACCTCGAGCTACAACCAGGTGCTCTGTGCCGTTTTCATCCTGACCGCCTTTCTGCTGTTCCTGCGCTACGTGGAAACCGGGCGCCGCCGTTACTATGTGTGGCAGTGGATCGTTTTCCTGCTCGGATTCGGCGCGCTGGAGCTGAACGTGGTCTACCCGCTGCTGGCGACGGCGTACGCGCTGTGCTGCGCCAGGCCATACCTGGTTTCCACCTTGCCGATGTGGCTGGTGTCCCTGCTCTACGGGCTGCTGCACAACTGGCTGGCGCCCAAATCGACGGCCGGCGCCTATGCCATGCACCTGGACTCCGCCTTGCCCATTACCCTGTGGCGATATTGGCTGATGGCGGTAGGGGGCATCCGGCTCCGGGACCTGCCGCTGGATCCGGTTTGGTTCACTTTGGGAGTGGTCGCTTTCTGGGCGCTGAGCCTGGTCCTGTTGGGCCTGCTGGCATGGATGATGTGGAAGCGGCAATGGCTGGCGGTGTTCCTGTGGGTTTGGTTTCTTGCGCTGCTGGCTCCGGTCCTGCCCCTGCGCGATCACGTCTCCGATTACTACCTGATGCTGCCGGTCATCGGAGTGGCCATCTTCGCCGGCTGGGGGATGAGCCGTGCCTGGCGGGCGGGTTGGATGCCCGGAGCCCTCTCCTTGTGCCTGGCAGGGCTGTACCTGGTGACAAGCTGGCCTGTCAGCCGGACAATTGCCAGCTACAACTACGAGAAAAGCCACGATGTGCGCCGGCTGGTGCTGGGCGTGGCCCGTGCTCGGGAGCTTCATCCGGGGAAGGTGATATTGCTCACCGGTGTGGGAACCGACCAGTTCTGGGCGGGGGTTTTCGATAAGCCTTTCCGTGTGTTGGGGATTTCGGATGTCTACCTGGCGCCCGGCGCCGAGGACAACATCCAGCCACACCCGGAACTGGGTGAAATCACCGATTTCGTCCTTCCCCACGTGGCCGCCCTGAAGGCGCTGGACACCGGGCAGGCGGTTGTTTATAGCGCCAGTGGGGAGCGGCTCCACAACATCACGACTGCCTTTTACGGCCTGGCCAAATCCGCGTGGCGACCAGAGCACGCCAGGCGGCTCGATGTAGGCCAATCATTGCTTTCCGCACAGTTGGGTCCCGGCTGGTACGCAATCGAGAGCGGGTATCGGTGGATGGCGCGTCGAGCCAGCCTGCAACTGGGAGGGCCTCGCAGCGCCGAAGACCGGTTCCTGGTGAGTGGGTTTTCCCCTGCCACCCAGCTCGCCCACGGGCCCGTGAAACTGTCGGTCACAATGGATGGGCTGCCGCTGGGAGAGATCCTGTTAACCCGTGCGAATCAGCCATTTGAGCATGAATTCCCGGTTCCGGAGGGGCTGGTTGGCAAGCCGGCAGTGGAAGTCACTCTGGAGGTCAACCGGACCTTTGTGGCGCCCAACGATGGCCGCGAGTTGGGTGCGGCCTTTGGGGTCTTTGTGATTGGCAAGCCGCGCCCGGACCGCTTCTAAGTCGATTTGGGCTCCATTGTCCACAGATTCCACAGGGGATGGGATTTTTTGATGCAGTCCGGGTTTTTACCAGGCATGGAGAAACATTGGCGCCTCAGTTGCCGTATTACGTCATACGACCCTAATCGAAAACCACTCCGGCGCCGATAAACAATGCATTCCGCGCGCGGCCCGGAAGTGGGAGCTGTGGCATGGAACGGGAGCGTGTGGGGCGCAGGGAAGGCGTAGATTGATGGCATCAGAATTGCTGACGTATGCTATCATGTGCGGTGAAAGGCCGCACCGCGCAGGGAGCCGTGCAGTCTACCTTGGGCATCATAAAATTTTAGTTCAGGCCACTAAGATCTGAAACTTTTTGGATTGGTGTGCGTCTATTTGGTGTGCGTCTGTAGGGTATTGAAGAACAAAGAAGAAGCAGCAACGAAGGGTACCCGGATGACGGCAGCCGTTACCGCGGCGACCGCGGGGGCCCTGGGAAAGGAGGCGCTGAAATGACCAAGAACGAACTGAACAAGTTCAAGCAAATACTGGAGGCCAGGCAAACTGAACTGTCCAAGGTCCTCCGAAACCGGGAAGGAATCACCATCGAGAAGAGCGCCGATGCTCTGGACGAGGTGCAGCACGCCGCCGAGCGTGAGCTGGCGATTCGCAACCTGGACCGGGACTCCCAAATGATGCGCCAGGTTCGCATGGCGCTGCGGCGGTTCAAGGAAGGCAACTACGGGATTTGCCTCCACTGCGAGGAGGAAATTTCTCCCAAGCGGCTGGCAGCCGTCCCCTGGAGCCCTTACTGCATCCGTTGCCAGGAGATGGTCGACCGTCACGAGAACGCCGATCAGCCCGAGTTCTCCGACTCGCTGGAGGACATGCTGGTCAACGCCGCCTGATTCATTTTCAGCGCGATCCACGAGGCGCACGCTTGACCGCGTGCGCCTTCTTCATTGCACATGCACCTTGACAGTGACTTGGCGGGCGGCGCGTGCTTCACTCGTTCCGCCTAAAGAGGTGGCACCATAATGCCGATAACTCGATCCAAGCAATGTTGCTCTTGCACCGGCACCAAAGACGCTTGTATGCTTGTGGGGAATGTCACCGGCACCGGGCCAAGCTCGCGCCCCTGTTCCCCAGAGGAGTGAACCCGTGCTATTTTCCGCTATCGATAGACACCGGATTTTCTTCCTAGCAAGTCCGTTGTGGCTTGCCGCAGTTTTAGTGCTACTGAGCTGGTCCTCGACCACCTTTCGGGAGGTTGTACAGTTCATGACCGCGTCTCCCTTGAGATGAGCAGGCGCGCAGCGTTCTGGTGGGGGACAATCGGAGCCTGCGCCCCCGAATTGCTGCGCTTCTTCAAGATTGTTTCTTCCGCCCAGCCGCTCCCCAGCATTCAGTGGACCATTTATGCACTACTATTGGTCCTGTTCGTCGCCCTTGGCGGCGCCGTAGCGATAGCTTGGAAGCCCGATGCCGAATGGAAAGCGTTCTGGGTAGGAGCCTCACTGCCTTCGATCATTGCGTCTCTTGTGCAAGCCGTTCCCATCGCTGGGAAATAGGCGCTCGATAAGCATTTCAGGCGTCCACTTTCATTGCCGGGACTTCCATCCGATTGCGGAAACCATGCGTTCGGCCTCGCCTGGGTCGCGACGCCAGGAGTGGAATTCCTCGGGGCGGCAACGGGTGCACAGCGCGCTGGTCGAGATCCGCCTCGGATCCAACCCGGCGGCGATCAACTGACGGCGCACGGACTCGGGCAAGTCGAGCCGCGTGCCGTGGTCCAGGTCATTGCGCTCGGGAAAAAGCTCCTGGAAGCGAATGGCGACCTCCGGACCCACCTGAAAGCAGCACGCGCCGATTCCAGGGCCGATGGCGGCGTACACATCGGCTGGCCGCGAGCCGAATCGCCGGCCGAGGGCATCCACTGCCGCACCGACGACGCCGGCCACGATGCCTCGCCAGCCGGCGTGAATCGCCGCCACCGCGCGGAGTCTCTCGTCCACTAGCAGTACCGGCAGGCAGTCGGCGGTGCGCACGCTTAACAGAGGACCGGGCCGGTCGGCGATCAGCGCATCTGCTTCCCCCAGGCAGCCGGTTTCGCCGTTGGCCACGATAACCACCGCCGAATGGACCTGGCGCAGCGAGGCGATTTCGCGGTCGCCGGGCCAGGCTTTCGTGTGGCGTGTTCCAAAGCCGTGCTCCAGCCAGGGGAACCTGTCGAATGCGGGATCGCGGTAAACTTCGTCGGGGTCTTTGCGGAACAAGGCAGGCGGCTCGAATCGCCGCTAAGCGGGGTTCTGGATCTGGGCCACCATGACCTGCCGCTTGAAATTCTCCAGCATGCCCTCATCGAGGCGCACTTCGGTGGGCCGACGCCGGAGGGTGCTCATCTGGTCGATCTTGTCCTGGAGTTTCAGCAGGGCGTAGAACAGATTCTCCGGCCGTGGCGGGCAGCCGGCGACGTATACATCCACCGGAACGATCCGGTCGACTCCCTGCAACACCGCATAGGTGTTGAACGGGCCGCCGACGCTGGAGCAGGCGCCCATCGAGATGCACCACTTGGGGTCCGGCATCTGGTCCCAGATACGCTTGAGCACCGGCGCCATTTTCAAGGTCAGCGTACCGGCAACGATCATCAGGTCGGATTGCCGCGGGCTAGGGCGAAACACCTCGGCGCCGAAGCGCGCGATGTCGAACCGTGCGGTGGAGGAAGCGATCATCTCGATGGCGCAGCAGGCCAGGCCGAAAGTGAGCGGCCACAGGGCGGACTTGCGCGCCCAGTTGAACACGTAGTCCACCGAGGTGGTCAGGAAATTTCTCTCGAACTGGTTCTGGATGAACGGCACGCGCCCTCCGCGAAAGACCTCTATTGTAGCATCGACAGGGCGGGTTCTACGCGGCCGTTTCAGTCCGTGGCTTGCAGGGCGAGCTGGGCGACCAGCTCCTCCAGTTGGCGGGGCTCGGCCGGAGTGGTGGAGGTGGCCAGGGACTTGGTGACCAGCCGAAGCAGGCTGAGCTGAAACTGCAAGGACTCGTGAAGGTCTTTCCGTGTTTCCGTCATCAGGGTGGCCTCTCTAGGAAAGAATCGGCGGGCGGGCGGAACTCTTTAAGCCAAATTCATGGCAGCCGTCGAATTCTGATCTGCCCGCCGAGGAAGGACCGTGCGACTCAAGGAAACGGGTTGGGTGGGTTGTTAGGGAGAGGCGGTTCTGAACTGCTTGGTTTTGACTGGAACCGTGGGAGAAAGAGAGAGGAGCAACCTCTGTTCGCTGAGCCGCGCTTTGTCGCATTGCCGGCTCGGTATTCGCAATCCTGCTGCCAAAGCGGCAGTGCTTTGTAATCAATCACATGGCCGTAAGGTCCCCCAAAAATCAAGCCATGGAACGGTGCAGTTCGAACCCTCCGTTCCTTTATGGGAACCGTTTTGCTACGGCTTTGCGGCAGGCAGCGCGCCGGGCGGCCGGGAAACGCTCCCATGCAGCGCCTCGTCGATCTGTATATTATTGGCCGCCAGGGTGTTTCCGGTGATGCGGTCCAGGTCCACCTGCGCCTTGGCGTAGGCGCTCAACGCCCCCACCTCGGCCGACTGGGCCTGCGCCAGGTCCCGCTGGTACTGGATCACGAAGAATACCGTCGAGGCCCCCAGCGCATACTTCTTCTGCTCGGCCTCCAGGGTCTGCTCTTGCAGCATCCGCTCCTTGACCGCCGCCTGGTGGCGCGCGCGCGCCTGTTGGAGCGCGATCAGGGCGTTCTGCACGTCCACACGCACCTGGTTGAGCTGCTGCTGCTGGCGCAGCTCGGCCTGCCGCAAAGTCAACTGGTCGCGGACCATGTCGGCCTGCGCGGAGCGGTTCCGCAGCGGCACGTTGAGCTGGAACGCAACGGCGTAATCGGGGAAGTTGCGGCGGAAAATCTGGCTGAGCACCGTACCGCTGCCGCCGACAAAAAACTGATCCACCTGCCGCGGGATGTTTTGCCCGCGCAAACGCACGGAGTTGACCTCGCCGGCCAGGCCGCTGTTCTGTAGGTTCATCTGCACCTCCAGGGACGGCAACAACTGGCTCCGGCTGCCCTGCAAACCAATCTTGGCGTTGTCGATGTTGATTTGCGTCTGCTCCAGCTCGGGGCGATTCTTCAGCGCCATATCGATGACGTCCTGCACCGGGCGGACGGATTCCCGCTCCGGGACGCGGATGACATCGGTGGGGATGACGCTCGCTTCGGACAACGCCGGAGAAGCGACTCCATTACGGCTCAAAGCGCTCTTGAGGATGGTCTCCTGCTGGCGAACGGAGGTCTCCGAGAAGATCAGCTCCTGCTGCCGCCGGGCCACCTGCGCCTCGGCGCTGACAATCTCGATCGGCGCCAGGGTGCCGATCTCCACCTGTTTCTTGTTGTCGTTGTAGAGCTTCTCGGCGAGCAGCAGCGCCTGGCGCTTCACCTTGACGTCTTCGATGAAACTCACCAGGTCCCAGTAGAGGTTGACGATCGCCGATGTGGTGACGATGACCTGCTGTTTGAATACCAGGTCGGAAATGCGCAGGTCGTTACGCGCAATGCGGATGTTGCGGTTGTTCACCGCCACGCCGAAGCCTTGCAGCAGTTTCTGGCTGACCTGGAACTGGAAGTTGCCCGAGGCGGCTGGATTCAGATCGCTCAGCGGGTTGTTGCTCTGGAAGGATGTATTGTTCCAGCCGAAGCTCACCGTGGTACCGCTGAGGAATCCTTTCTGGATACCGTAAGAGAGATCGGTGGAGTTGAAGGTCAGCGCGGTCAACCCGGTGGTGATGGTGTTGCTCTGGGGACGCGTCCGGTGGCCCCAGCCGTAGGAGGTGAACATCACCGGGTCGAGATTGGGAATCGCCGCGCCCGTCTGTGTAATCACGGTTCCGCCGACCCCGGCGGTCTCGGCGCCGCCGCCACCTCCGGCGCGGCCGCCGCCTCCGGTGACTCCCCCGATGGCCTGGCTTTGGGCGCTGGAAGGGCCGGCCTGGACCGTGGTCGGCACGCCGCGGAGCAAGCCGCCCGCCTCGGCGCGCATCAGGTCGACCTGTGCCAGCCGCGGTCCGTAGCGTTGCAGCTCGATATCGAGGTTATTCTCGAGCGCCAGCGCGATGGTGTCCTGCAACGACAAGTACAAGTTACCCGCACGCAGCAGCGATTCCAGGCGACCCGAGTTCTCCATCTTGACCGGTGCCACCTCTCTGGCCTTGTAGGGCTGAGAGATTCGAGACCAGAATCCCCCCGGTCCCGATCCATACCACGGTTGCGCGCCGTTAGGCTGCTCGGCACGGGCAGCCGGCGCGAGCAAACTCACAACGCAGATCATTGCCAGGAACGATTGAAGGGTTCTCATGCCATGGGTTTCCTTAAAAAACAGTCTCCTGGGGGTAGACGAACGGCGAATGCGGGATTGTTCCCCGATTCTCAATGGTATAGTAGGCTCAGGCAGCCCGGCAAGCCACCTCGAGCCGTTAACTCCCGGATTGGATGAGGCGTCTCAAGCTCACCCTCTGTTACGACGGAACCGATTATCACGGCTGGCAGATTCAACCCGGCCTTCCCACCATTCAGGGCGTGTTGGAGGAGGCCCTCTCCCGGATCGAGGCGCGGCCGGTGGCGGTTGCCGGCTCCGGGCGGACCGACGCCGGGGTGCACGCACTGGCCCAGGTGGCCGCTTGCACGCTGGAGAATCCCATCCCCACGGAAAACCTGAGGAAGGCGCTGAACCGGCTGCTGCCGCCGGCCATTCGCATCCTTTCGGTCGAGGAAGCGGCCGCGGATTTCCACCCGCGCCACGGGTGCCGCGCCAAGACTTACGAGTACCGCGTCTGGCGAGGTGAGGTGCGCTCGCCGTTCGAGCGCCGCTGGGTTCACCACCACCCCTATCCCCTGCGAGTGGACCGCATGGAGGCGCTGGCCCCGCTGCTGGAAGGCGAGCACGATTTCACCGCCTTTGCCGCTTCCGACGATCGCGACTTGCTCGGTGGGTCCAAAGTCCGTACCATTTTCTCCTCGCGTGTGGAGTCGGAGGGCGATCGGCTCACCTACCGTGTGCGAGGCAGCGGCTTCCTCAAACACATGGTGCGCAACATAGTCGGCCTGCTGCTGGAAGCGGGGAAGGGCAACCTCGACGAGGGCCAGCTTCGCGAGTACCTCACGCCAGGATGTCCACGCAAGGCGGGACCGACGGCGCCCGCCCGCGGGCTGTTCCTGGTCAGCGTCTCGTATGGGGTCGAGCCTCGGAATGACGCGCCCCGAAGTAGCGATCCGGCAGCAGCCAGTACGTGAGGGCGATCGAGAGCGGGTGCATGAGACCGGCCACCAGGAAGATCGGCGCGTAGGAGAAACGAGCCACCACCCAGCCTGTTCCCAGGTTGGCGAGCACCCCGCCGATGGCTCCCCCCATGCCGGAGAAGCCCGTGGCCGTGCCGATCTGGGGGCCGCGAAACAGGTCCGTGGGCAGCGTCTGGAGATTGGCAACCCAGAGCGCGTGGCCGAAGGTCACAAAGCAGGTGGCGGCGATCGCCAGCGCGGCCGTTGGGACCAACGGCGCCAGAATCGCCGTCGGCATCACCGCGGCCCCCAGCAGCATGGTGAACTTGCGCGCGCGCGGCAGCGTCCAGCCGGCCCGCATCAGCCGACCGCTCAGCCAACCGCCCAGGACGTAGCCGATATCGCCGAAGATGAACGGAACCCAGGCATACTTGCCGACCATGGCGAGATCGAACCCGCGCTCTTTTCTCAAATACTCCGGCAGCCAGAAAATGATGAAGTAGATCACCGGGTCCGTGAAGAAGCGCGTGAGGATCAACGTGTAGCAGCCGCGCATGGTAATCACCCCGCGCCAGCTCAGCGTTTTCCCGGTGGCGGCCTCGGTCTCCTCCGGGGGCCGCACGTCGTCCTTCATGCGCTCGTATTCGCGCGGGGCGAGCCAGCGGTTGCGGTGCGGAGGCTGGTAGATCACCAGCCACGCCGCCAGCCACAGCAACCCGAGCGCTCCTGTGAACACGAACGCTGAGCGCCATCCCCAGGTCAGCGTCAGCCAGGCGACCATGGGCGGCGCCAGAGCCGATCCGAGCGAGGAGCCGGAATTGAAGATGCCTACACCGAGCGCCCGCTGGTTGGCGGGAAACCATTCCGCCACCGCCTTGGCCGCCGCCGGCCAGTTGCCCGGCTCGGATAGGCCCAGCAGAAACCGGCAGGCCACCAGCGACCACTTCCCCACCACCAGGCCATGCAGCATCTGCGCCACCGACCAGGAGGAGATGAACACGGCGAAACCGCCCCGCGTGCCCAGGCGGTCCACCAGGTAGCCCGACCCGGCGTACATGATGGCGTACGCCACCAGGAATAGCGTGACCACGTGCGAGTAGTCCTGCTCGGTGAGTGAGAACTCGCGGCGGAGATCCACCGAGACCACCGACAGGGCCAGGCGGTCGGCGTAGTTGATCATGGTCGCCAGGCAGAGCATGGCGGCGATCACCCAGCGCAGCTTAGGGATGTACATGGGGTTCAGCAACCTCCTTCGAATTCCGAAATCCTACCGCGACAATCGCGATGCCGAGCAGTCGCGGGTCGCTCGCCCCGGGCCGGTATTCCGGCTCCACCCGGAAGGTGACTTCGACGGCTCCGGCGGCAGCCTCCGGGCGCGGCCAGGAAACGGTCTGCCAGCCGGCTCGAGTGAACTCCGCCGGAGCGAGCGGGGTGCCGTCCACAACCAGGTGCACACGCGCAAGGCGCACGTCTTTCATGTATTGCGGGCCGACGTTCACAACCAGCTCGAAGCGTGAGGCGCGCGCGGGACGGTACAGGCGGGCACGCGCCCGCGGCCGGATCCATCGATAGTTGTTCTCCCGGGCGTACCAGCCCTCCAGTAGCTGCCAGACCGGCGTCTCGCGGCTCATCGTGAGGTAGGAAGCTTCGGTGGCGCCGGCTTCCCGGCTGACGCTGTAGAGCTTGCGGGCATCGTGATCCCAGCTCAACAGCAGCCGCGCCGGCTCGGTGGTATCCACGACCCGGCGATCCTCCACAGCGGTGAGGCGGAAATTCATATCGCCGCGAAGCAGCCGCACCGCTCCCTGGATTCCCCACCAGCGCAGCCCGGCCGGCGTGCCGTCGTAGAGAATCTCCTGGGCGCGCGCCAGCGCGGGAGCCAGCCCGCCGAGCGCGTCGAGGTAGGCGCGATTCTCCTGGGCAATGGTGAGGGCCTCGCGACGCTGCCGGCGCAGGTGGGTATAGTTGTACGGCAGCCATAGGATCAGAATCAACGCGACCACCCACGCCGGGGGCCGACTGGCTACGACTGCCACCGCCACCGCCAGCCCGGCCAGCGGCACGTACAAGTATGCGCCGGAGAGCCTGCCCGGCAGCAGCAGCAGCGGCAACAGCATTGCGGCGAACCAGGCCAGGCCGAACCGCAGGCGGCGGTCGGGCGCGAGCCAAAGCAGCGCCGGGATGGCCAGTCCGGCGTAGGGGGCCAAAAAGACGAGCGAAGAATAGTATCGCGCGGTCTGCCACAGGGCCCCCGGAGAGGCGCTCATCGTGTAAGCCTCCCCGGCACTCGGATTCAAGAGCAGGCCTTGCACGCCGAACAGCAGCGAGACAGCCAGGAACGGCAGCAGCCGGCGCCAGCGCCTCTCCCCGATCCAGTACTCGCAGGCGGCCAGCGCCAGCGGGAGCATCACCGCGTGTTCCTTGGACTTCAGCGCCAGCCAGAACAACAGCAGGGCCGCCAGCCAGCGTCGCTCGAGCCAGCACAGCAGGCTGAGCAGGCAGAACAGCCCGCACAGCACGTCGAACAGGTACATCGGCTTCCAGAGGGCGTCGAACAGGCCCATGTGAAAGGCGAAAAACAGCGTGCCGGCCCCCGCCGCCGCCGGCGCCAGATCCAGTTTTCTCCGCAACAGCAGCCACACCAGGCCCACGTTGACCAGGTGCAGGCCCTGGAGCAGGGCGACGTACCAGCCGAAATCCCAGCCGGCGGTGCGGCCGAGCAGATGAAATCCGAGATGGCCGAGCGGCCGGAAGTTGTGGGCGTAGTAGCGCGGGCTGGCCAGCGCGGAAAGGAAATCAGTGGTCGGTGCGCTCCGTGTCCAGCCGAGGTTGTCCAGATCGTCGTCGGAGAAGTAGCCTTCGAAGGCGCCGCGGTTGGCGATGAGAAACAGCGCCGCCAGCGCGCATACGAGCGCCCCTTTGGCAGCCGCGGTCGATACTGAGCCGCGCGCGTAGCAAGCGGTTTCCCCCATTTTTGCAGCCGGAGAGTAGCTGGATCCTTTGCAATCAGAAGTAGGTCAGGTTCGTCTTTACCTCGCGGACGGTCACCGCTGCGCCTGCCACGCCTGCTCCGCTCCGGTCCGTGATGATGCCGGTGATGCGCCGGGTCATGGGGGTTGTCGTAATGAGCCGCTCCTTTCCCGCTTGCGGAGTATTATAGTCCACCCCGCTTCGCACGTTCGGCCGCCGAGGGGGAGAGACCCTTTTCTTGCCGCGCGGGAGTGCCACAAAAAACCCTGCTGATCTTTTACCGCACGGCAACGGGTCGCCGATGGCGCGCGAGCGTCAGTCCTCAAGGAGGAAGGTATCTTTGAAGAGGCGCAGGCGCTGGCGGTCAAGGAGGTTGTCGCCTGGCAACTGGCCGGGGCGATGAAGAAAACAAAGATCTCGAAGGCCCGAATGGCGACTCTGCTCAAGACAAGCCGTACTCAGGTTGAGGCCTCCGGAACGACAGGCCTTGCGGCTGGGCCGACGTCCTCTTGAGAGAGACTTCTTACCAGTGAAGCTTCGCCGCCACGGTGATTTTGCGTTGCTCTGTCCAGATGGTGTTGAGTACTTGACCGAATGCCGTGTTCACCGGAGCGTTGTTGGGCGCGGCGAACATCGCGTGGTTCAAGGCGTCGACGGCCTCGGCCCGAAGTTGAAGTTTCACCCGCTCGGTAATCGCAACTTCTTTGAATAACGCCAGATCCCACGTATTCCACCCGTCGGCGCGCAGACCGGTTAACCGCAGCGGAAAAGTGCGCAGGTTGGACTCCAATTGCGCTGTGTTTCTCCGCTCGAACTGATCCGTTCGGAACCACTGCTCGACGCGCCGGTCTGCATAAGGCAAGACCAGATCCGAGAGCGCGCCGCGGTAGAGCGCGTTGCCGAAGCCGATGGGAGGGCCGCTTTGCCACTGGTAGATTGCGTTGATGCTCCAGCCGCCGAGCACCAGATCCACCGGCCGCGAGGCTTGTGGAAGCCACTTGCGTTTGCGGCCAACCGGCAGGTCCCACAAACCGCTGACCGCGACGTGGTGCGGCCGGTCCTGCG
>Ga0247727_10004274_pt1 | contig 30452 bp, 26 predicted proteins | sample WisWelCaveWW1625_FD_202498 | JGI IMG/M metagenome (GOLD analysis project Ga0247727, IMG submission 202498) | Biofilm microbial communities from Wishing Well Cave, Virginia, United States - WW16-25 | ecosystem: Environmental > Aquatic > Deep subsurface > Groundwater > Cave microbial mat | place... | reverse complement strand
GCAATGGCACATTATTTGAAATGGCAAGGTGATGAATGATCGCCAATGCCAAGACCATATCCGCGGGTCCGCGCGCGCCAAAAGAGTCGCGCTCTAGATTCGCCCATCCAATCGCGGGACTTGGGTTGGTGAGATCGAGCAGTAACGGCAAAAGGTTTTCAGTTTTGTCGCTTTTCATCTGGCGATAATTTTGCTCCACCGCCGCGGGATCAATGTCAAATGATACGACTTGCGAACCAGACTCTCCCGCCACGCGACTGAACACGCCATTGTTTGCGCCCAAATCCCATACCAGCGCGGGTTGAACGCGCTTCGTCCATTCACGTACCAATTCTTTTTTATGTTCAAATGCCGAGTCGGAGTAATTCGTAAAATCGTAATAATTTCCCCATTCAGTGCCGCGCGGGGTCCAATCCAGTTTTTGAACGGTGGATTCGAGACTCTCGATCAAGCCGACCATCGCATTGCGATTCATCGAACCGCCGCGCAATTTCACTTCTTCGCCCGAATATTTTTTTTGCGCGCCTGCGTGCAAATGAATGTGAGTCAATAGACCAAAATTCAAACGCGTCCTCCAGGGCAGTAATTCACTGGCAAGATCAAGCGGCACACCGTCAATGTAGACGCGCAGTAATTGATTGAGCCGTACATCCTTCAACGCCATCAATGCCAGCGGCGCGAGAAAGTGCTGGCAGAATTGGCGATACGCCACCCAGGGTTGCCCCTCTTTATATGTTTCGAACGAAAGCGTATCAATCAACATCGCTTTGCCACGCACGAACTGGATGTTATATGCGCTCGCGTCTTTCAGCGACATTCTCAACTTCAACACGCGCTTTTGGATGGATAACGTGACTAGCGCGGCGTCTTTCAATTGACCAAACGACCATTCATACGGATACGAGATGAAAAGTACGCGTTCGGGTTGGATGATTTTATAGAACGCCTCCGACTCATGTAGTCCCGATGCCCTTTCGGGAGCCGATGCCTGCCCCACCTCAACATGCGGAATCAACAGCCCAGCCTTGACCAGCCTCTCATACAACCCCGACTCCATCAAGCGCGTGTAATCGCGCTCGTACACATGGTTGATCTGCCGGTAGAGGACTCCGCTACGAGAAAACAAGAATCCGCTTGGGTCCCGGAAGGAAGCGGAGAGTTGTCTGCTATCTATGTTGGAAGTCATATTCAATTCTCAACTCTATATCACTGAAGAACTTGGATATTACTTTGGCGTTCTCACTTCCTCTAAGCTTTTGCGGATCTTCTGAAACCCTCCCTTTTCTGAAATATTTATATAGTGATATTTTTTCAGAAATTCTGGAACCTCACAACGTTCTAGCAGAATAGGTATGATATAGATGTTATCAGGTGGACGAAGTCTTTGAAGTTCTTCGGCTTTACGAATTTCTTCCTGTACATATCCTATTTTTTGGATTGAAGTCTTAGAAATACATACGAGAGTAACATCTGCCGCTTTCTGAGCCTTGTCTATTTCAAGTTTCCAATCTTTTCCGCCTAATAACTTTTTTGTATCTAGCCATGGATCTACCCAAGGTATTTTCTTTAATTTAGAATATAATTTCTTGTCAACGAGTTCCTTATCTTCATCCGCATGACTTATAAAAACTTTTATTATGGAGATGTTTTCCATGATGCCTCCATCAGATTGTTTGGTGTCTGACATATTTTCACTTATTTCAGTAGTTGACTCGCCATCTCTGGTATTTTCCAGATTTGACACGTCTTCTATATTCATTACAGGTTCGGGTTGATAACCAATTTTGTCGTCATCCTTGTCTAGATTTTCAAGATTCACTGCCGTTTCCGCACTTAGCATGGGTTCAGGTTGATAACCAATCTCATTATTATCCTTGTCGACATTTTCAAAATTCATTACCCTCTCAGCACCTATCGTGGGTTCGGGTTGATAATCGACTTCATCATCTTCATCATTTGTCTTTGGCTTAATGCCAAACCATCCCTTGATCTTGCTCCAGTACGCGCGGGAAGCGACGCCCAACCCGAGCAAGGCGGCAATGGCAAGTTGAATCAAAAAACTACCAGAGCCGGGGTCGAGATATGGCAGAGGTGTAAAGTGCATGGTATTTCTCCTATTCAACAGATTCAGGGACGATGTTTTCCAACAGGAAGGTCTCCTGACAATTCGTACATTGTGCTTCGCGTTTATTGGCGACAACGAGCAACCCATTGCATTTCGGGCAGGGTTGTTTGAGCGGGCGCTTCCATGAAGTGAAATCGCAGTTCGGGTAATTGGCGCAACCATAAAAAGTGCGCCTCTTGCGAGTTTTTTTCTCAACGATGTCGCCGTGATCTTTCGGGCAATGCACGCCGATTTTTTCAAGCCAGGGTTCGGTATATCGGCACGTCGGAAAGTTTCCACACGAAATAAATTTTCCAAATCGTCCGTAACGAATAACGAGTTCGCCGCCATCGGTGGGACAAATGCGCCCGATTTTTTCGGGTTCACTTTTGGTGACGGGCATCTCTGCCTGCGCTTTTTTCAAGTCAGCAGAAAATGGTTGGTAGAACTCATGAATGACTTCCGCCCATTCCGCCTGACCGCTGGCGATCATGTCGAGGTCCTCTTCCATGCGCGCGGTGAATTTCAGGTCAACAATATCGGAGAAGTATTGAACCATCAGATCATTGACCTGGATTCCGATCTCCGTGGGGATGAGTCGTTTTTCTTCACGAAGCACGTAGCCGCGTGCCTGAATGGTTGAAATCGTCGGCGCGTACGTTGATGGGCGTCCAATGCCATCTTCTTCCAACGCCTGCACAAGCGACGCTTCCGAAAAACGCGGCGGCGGTTGTGTGAAATGTTGTTCAGGGATGAGTCGGATTAATTCCTGCTTCTGCCCTTCGGCAATGCCCGCAGGGATTTTCACATTCTCTTCATCTTCATCGGTTTTTACATCTTCGTTCTTCGCTTCCTCATACACAACTAGAAAACCCGCGAACTTAATAGCAGACCCGGAAGCGCGCAGTAAATATTCATGCTCGGTTGTTTTCCCTGTCACTTCCACCTGCAGCGTGTCGTATACAGCCGCTTCCATTTGTGAAGCCACGAAGCGTTGCCAAATCAACCGATACAACTTGAACATGGCGGGGTCGAGAAAATCCTTCACCTGTTCAGGCTCGAGCATCACCGAAGTCGGGCGGATCGCCTCATGCGCTTCTTGGGCATTGGCAGAACGGGTCTTATAAAGCGGCGGCTGAGCGGGTAAAAAGTCGTTGCCATATTTCCCACTCACATACTGACGGGCTTCCTCCTGCGCCGTCGTAGAGACATTCATTGAATCGGTACGCATGTAGGTGATCAAACCCGTCGTGCCGCCGTTCCCAACATCCTGCCCTTCATACAACCCCTGTGCGAGAGCCATCGTGCGGCGGGCTGTAAACCCAAGTTTGCGCGAAGCCTCCTGTTGCAAAGTGGACGTTGTAAACGGAGCAGAAGGTTTGCGCCTGCGTTCGCCGCGCTTGACTTTTGTTACTGAGTACGCGGCAGTTTCCATATCTACAAGGATTGGCTTGACCGTTTCCTCGTTCGACAGTTCCGGGTCCTTTTCGTCAACCTTTGCCAACTTCGCGGTGAAAGTGGATTTCAACTTCTCAGGCTGGAACTCACCATGGATTGACCAATACTCAACCGGGACAAACGCTTCGATCTCACGTTCTCTCTCGACGATGAGCCTGAGAGCCACCGATTGAACCCTCCCCGCTGACAGGCGTCCGCGCACCTTCTCCCAGAGAATCGGGCTGATGCTGTACCCAACTAAACGGTCCAGAATGCGACGCGCCTGTTGGGCATCCACCAAATCCATGTTGATCGGACGCGGGTGCGCAAATGCTTCCTTGACGGCAGGCTCGGTGATCTCATGAAAGACGACGCGCTTTGTGCGTGCGGGGTCAATCTCCGCTGACTCGAGCAAATGCCACGAAATGGATTCACCTTCGCGGTCGGGATCGGTGGCGAGAAAAATTTCCTCCGCTTTTAAAGCCAGCTTCTTGAGTTCCTTTACAATTTCCTTCTTTTCATTTGGAACACGATACTTTGGAGCGAAATTATTTTCCACATCCACAGAGAGTTGTGACTTCAACAAATCGCGCACATGCCCCACCGACGCGCGGACCGTGTAACCTTTGCCGAGAAAACGCCCGACCGTTTTTGCTTTGGCGGGCGATTCGACAATCACAAGTTTCCCTTCGCGCTTCTCCACCTTCACCTGCTTCTCAGGCTTCGGAGGCGGGGTCATCCCCTCATGCGCTTCGGTCCTTCCCATCCGATATAGTTTTGTCCCGCTCACTGTGCAAGTCCCAATCGTGACAGGAGACCCTTTTGCGTTGAAACTCGCAACCGGGTCTTTCACTTCACGTTTTGTCTTGCACTTCATGCAATAGGCTTCCATTAATTTACCTTCTATCCGTCATTGTGAGGGCGCGTAGCGCCCGAAGCAATCCCCAACTCAGCGTGGAGATTGCTTCGTCGGACTAAAGTCCTCCTCGCAATGACGAGCGATTATAAATATTTCTCCTGATTATTTTTCTTCAACTGCTCTACCACGTCGCGCACTTTTTGCGCCTGATCCGCTTTACATACCAGCAACACATCACCAGAATCAACAACCACAATATCGTCCAAGCCGATGGTTACAACAAGCCGCTGATCGTTGACACTGTACACAAGTGTGTGATGCGAATCAATCTCCAGGCGCTGGGCATTCACTGTAATATTACCATCTGCATCTGGAAGCAATACTTCAAACAACGAATCCCACGAACCGACATCGCTCCAGCCCAACCCGCCCGCTGGAAGAACGGCGACCTTCTCCGCTTTTTCCATGATGCCGTAGTCAATCGTCTGGCTTTTCAATTCATTCCAACGCGCCCGCAATACATTGTCCTGGTCTGCCGTGCCCCAGGCGGAAGCGATTCCGCTCACTACATCGAACAATTCCGGCATCTGACGTTCGATCTCGGCAAGGATTACATCCGCGCGCCAGACGAACATACCGCTGTTCCATGAATGATCTTTGCTTTGAAGGAATTGTTGCGCCGTCGCTTCATCAGGTTTTTCTTTAAAACGCTTGACGGTATATACAGGATACCTGTATTCACCTTCCAACAGATCACCTTGTTGGATATATCCGTATCCGGTGGATGGAAACGTTGGCGTGATCCCAAGTGTTACAAGGTATTTTTTTTCTGCTACATCAATCGCTGTACTGATCAGATAATTGAACAAATCTGTATCACGAATGTGATGATCTGCAGTTTGAATTGCCATCACTGCCTGCGGGTCGCGCTTCTTGAGCACAGACGCCGCCAATGCTACCACAGAGGCAGTCCCGCGTGGAGCAGGCTCGATCAAATAGTTCTGCTCAGGGATCGATGGCGCCTGTTCTTTCATCTCACGCGCTTGTTCTGCAACAGTAACAACAAGAATTCTCTCCGGAGGGAAAAGAGCTTCAAGCCGCGCAACTGTGCTTTGGAATAAGGTTTCTTTCCCAAGCAACGGCAACAATTGTTTTGGTTTTTCTTTTCTTGAAAGGGGCCAAAGGCGAGTCCCCCCGCCTCCAGCCATGATGACAGCGTATGTGTGTTGGGTCATTTTCCTAGCCACATGTCATTGCGAGGGCGAAGCCCGAAGCAATCTCCGCTAAAAAGGCAAACCCCATTAAGTAGCAGGGTACTCTTAATTGGAGATTGCTTCGTCGCAACGAACGCTCCTCGCAAAGACATTCTTATGTTTTGTATTCCGCTCGTTCCTCTCGCACCGAAACATAATTCATACCACCGACTTGCCGTACCATTCCTTTCAATTCCATAAGCGCCAATGTCGCAGATACTTTCTCGATTGGCAAGTCGGACTGATTGCGAATCTCGTCTATCTGCATTGGTTCACTCGTTAACAGCGTTAGAAGTTTTGCTTCGATTGCGTCAGACGGCATGATCTTACGTGCGGCTTTGTGCTCGCCGACGCGGGTAATGTCCAATGCTTGCATCAAATCAGTGACACTCAATAAAGGAAGCGCACCGTTTTGAATCAACTTATTCGTTCCTTTGCTTTGAGGCGCAAGTATACTACCAGGCACTGCAAAGACTTCACGTCCCTGTTCGGCGGCGAACTCGGCTGTGATCAACGCGCCGCTCGTTTCACCCGCTTCCACAACAACAACCGCCAACGACAAACCGGAAATGATACGATTACGCGGCGGGAAATTGGATGCGTCCGGCGGAGTGCCGGGAGCATAATCGCTGATGATCGCGCCGCGCTCCATCATTTGCTCTGCCAACACGCGATGTTCGGGTGGGTAAATTTTATCCACACCTGAACCTAGCACTGCAATCGTTCGTCCGCCCGCTTTCAATGTGGCTTGATGCGCGACTGAATCCACACCACGCGCAAGTCCGCTGATGACTGTCATCCCATTCGCGGCAAGGAAGGATGATAACTCTTCAGTGATTTGTCTTCCATACGGAGTAGCGCGGCGTGTTCCCACAATCGCAACCGCGAAAAGATCGTCAGGCAGGTATTCGCCGCGAATATACAACACTGGCGGCGGCTGGTCAATTTCTTTCAACCGTTGCGGGTAAGCTTCATCCTCCCATGTCAGGATTTTGATGCCCTGCTTCTCGATCTTATCCCAGACTTTTTCCAGATCGACGTTTTCACGCGCCTGGATGACGCGCTCGATCACCTTCGTTCCCAAGCCTGCTTGTGCCAAATCATCAGTTGACGCCTTCCATGCAGATTCCAAACCGCCAAAGTATGCGACGAGTCCCTGCATGCGCACCGCGCCGATGCCTTTGATTAAGTTAAAGCCGATCCAGTATTTTTTATCGTCCATAAAATTGATTCTAATCCCGCTGGTTGAGTAGGCGGCGTTCGTGCGCCGTATCGAAACCAGCAAGTAACATATAGACAGAAAGTTTGATTCCAACGTGGTGGTTTCGATACGCCCTTCGCAACGAACGCTCAGGGCTACTCAACCACCGTTATAGACCTTCAAGCAAGTGAACCCTCATCGTCCGCGAACCAGCTTCCACGTCCAAAATGACCGAGGGAATCGCAGGCAGAAGAATCTCCTTACCCGAATCATCCCTCACGATGTAGACGTCGTTCGCGCCGGTCTCAATTATTTCAATCAACTTGCCTAATGAATTGTCTTTATCATCCACAACGCTAAATCCAATTAGTTCATATTGATACATCTGACCAGCTGGCAGAGGCGGCGCATCTTTCGCTTTGATAAATACCCATTGATTGCGGAACACCCCTGCATCTTCCGTTGTTTCAACGCCTTTGAATTTTACGAGTAAACTCGATTGATGAGGGCGTATGCTGGCAAGGGTCATCGGCTTGTACTCTTCACCCACAAAAAGTTTTCTGCCGCTTTTCATGCGGTCAGGGAAATCGGTGTGCAAATCCATGATGATTTCACCCTGCAACCCATGCGGTCGGCGCAAAAACCCGACGCTCAAATAAAGAGGCTCGCCTGATGGCGAGCCTGTGTTTTTTGCGTTAGCATCAGCCATTATTGCGGCTCAATTACATCGAGCATGGCTTGTTTGCCTTCGCGCTCTGCCGCCACTCGCAACAACGTGCGGATGGAGTTGGCAACCTTGCCGCCCTTGCCGATGACGCGCCCCATGTCATCTTTCGAGACGCTCAACTCAATGCGGACGCGTGAACCGCCCCCCGACTCACGCACCTGCACTTCATCGGGATGATCCACTAACGATTTGGCGATGTATTCAATGAGGTCTTTCATAATAACATCCATGTCATTGCGAGGAGGGCTTCAGCCCGACGAAGCAATCTCCAACTTGATGAGGGGATTGCTTCGTCGCAAGGAACGCTCCTCGCAACGACATAAAAAATCAACTCTTTCCTGTCTTGGTGGATGCGGCGCGCTTGGTTTCTGCTTCGGCTGATTCAGCCACGAGCAAATCAACTGCCTCACCCTTCTTGAAGCGTTCCCAGCGATCCAACACACCCGCGCTCTTGAAAACCTGTGCCACAGATTCAGTCGGCAAGGCGCCGTTCTTCATCCATTCATACACGCGGTCTTCTTTCAAATGAATTGTTGCAGGCTGGGTTCGGGGATTATAAAAGCCCAAAATTTCCAGAAAGCGGCCATCACGAGGGGACTCTTTGTCCGCGGCGACGACACGATAGGTGGGTTGTCCCTTTAAACCGATGCGACGTAAACGAATTCGAACCATCTTACTTTTCTCCTTGAAATGTTTTGCGTTTCAGACAGGCATAGAGAGGTGTGTGAAAGGACATTCGCACAATGCGCTCGCGGGCTGAAATCACAGGTTCGTATTTTACCACGCCGTCAATGTAAACGAAATCTTTGTACCCTGCCCCGCTTCACTCTCCGCCCAAATCTTCCCGCCATGTGCTTCTACTAGATACTTCGCAATCGATAAGCCCAAGCCCATGCCGCCCGAATCGCTGGATTTATAGAAGCGGTCGAAGATGCGACTCAAATCAGCGGATTCGATTCCCGGTCCGCTATCCTCGACAAAGACGAGCACGCTTCTTTCCACGCCGGAGGTTGATTCGGTTACCCCAACTGTTACCTCCCCTCCGCTCGGTGTGTAGCGCAAAGCATTGCTCACCAAATTCGACAACACTTCGCGCACGCGTTGCGGGTCAACTTCCACATCATCTACATCGGTAAGCGACAACTCAACTTTGATATCTTTCTCTTTCGCCTGAGACTCAAACGCGGAGACAGCATCGCGAATCAGCAGACTTAAATCCGTTGGTTCGCGCTTCAATTGCAACGCGCCGCTTTCCGCTAGAGCCAGCGTCCGCAAATCATCCACCAGCCGAGAAAGGATTTGCGTTTCATCATATAACGACTTCAATCGTTCAACATCTGCAGAATAGACTCCGTCTATCATCCCTTCAAGGTTGCCTTGCATGATCGTAATCGGAGAACGCAACTCATGTGAAATATCTGCAAGCATGTTGCGCCGTTGTTTATCGTTCACTTCCAATTTTTCGGTCATCGAATTGAATGCTTCCGTCAATGAGCGCACCTCAGGCGGACCTTTCTCCTCCACTCGCGCCGAGTAATCTCCCTCAGCCACGCGGTTGGACGCGTTCAACAAGTCATCAAGGGGCACAGACATTCTTCTCAGGCTACGCGCGCCCCAAAATATTGCACCGAGCAAAATGATAAATCCAAAGAAACCAAACGGGAAGAGAAAATCGGATCGGTGCATGGGTGGAGGTCCGCCATGAAATTGTACGAACGGGTCAAGAACGAATCTCAACACCCCTAACAATCCAATGAACGCGAAAATAGCGAAGCCAAAGAAAAAGCATCCCATCCTGCGAAAGAAGGGATTGCCGCGCATGTATTGCCAACGCTTTGGGGGCCATTCTTCGTTCTCGGGCCACCACGGTGGGCGTTGATGGGAGGAGTTATGGTGATGTTTCATAATAAATACAATCTTCGTCCTGAGCGGAGCATAGCGCAGACGAAGGGCGGGTAACCTGCAAACCGCCCGCTTCGACTACACTCGCCTATCGGCTCGTTCCGCTCAGCGCGAGGCGTTACTACTTATCCGCAAACTTATAACCAACACCATAGACAGTCAACACATACTTCGGCTCACTGGCTTTGACTTCGATTTTGCGGCGGATGTTCTTGATGTGCGCATCAATCGCGCGTTCATACGATTCAAATGCCACGCCGTGGATCGCATCCAATAATTGCGCGCGGGTAAAGACGCGACCAGGTTGGCGGGCAAGAGTCGCCAGCAATTCAAATTCGGTGGGAGTCAACTCTTCGATTTCGCGCTTCTCTGCTGAGACTCGCAGACGCGGTACATCGAGAGTCAAGTCCGCTACGCGAATCATTTCCGAACTTGCACTGGTTGCATTTTCAATTCGACGAAACACCACGCGGACGCGCGCTACCAATTCCTTCGGGCTGAAGGGCTTGGTCATGTAATCGTCCGCGCCGAGTTCGAGACCAATCAGTTTATCGGTTTCTTCAGCGCGGGCAGTGAGCATAATGATCGGCGCATTGGAGGTCTTGCGAAACTCACGGGTAAAATCCAGCCCATCGAGCTGAGGCAAGCCCAGGTCCAGAATGACCGCTGACGGTTTATCCGTCTTCGCGAGAGATAAAGCTTTCTTCCCGTCATGCGCGACGAGAACGCCAAATCCCGCGCGCTCCAGATAATCGCGCACGAGTTGAGTGATCTTAGGTTCGTCGTCTATAACGAGGATGGTTTTCATAAACCGTATTCCGTCATTGCGAGCCCGAAGGGCGAAGCAATCTCCAACACGATGACGGAGATTGCTTCGGCGGACGATCACCACCTCGCAATGACGATATTATACGTTCTTATTCTTTCTTTTCTTCTGGCTGTTCGCCGTGCGCCTTCTTATGCCACTCATCAAACATCGGCGGGGCTCCACCTTCCCAATGCCTGCCCCAGCCACCGTGATGTCCCCAGCGCGGACCCCAGAAGAGGAAGCGGAGGGCTTTCAACGCGACGAAGAACAGGAAGAGCGTGAAGAGAAAGCCGAAGATGCCAAACCCGAAATGCGAACCGTGGAAACGCATTCCGTAGCCGCGTCCAAACCCATCATGCCCATATATCGGTGGGACGCCATCTTTGGGCAGGTCCTTGAATTGCGGCAGGTCGGCAACATTGGTCTCCAATCCCTGCGACATGCCTGCACGATATGCGAACATGCCAACACCCGCGATGACCGCGATCAACACCAAAGCCGAGACGATCCGTAAAACTATATTTCTGTTCATGTTTACTCCTTTTGTTTGAACTGATACTCGAAGTATAGATTTGGGTTGTGAATTCGGTGTGAAGTGAGGAGGGAGGAAATCTGTTGCAGTTTTCGGGTTATGGACATACAATCGGAAAATGAACATTCGATACGGAACTATTGACGACGCAAAGATGCTTGCCGAGTTTGGGGCAAAAGCCTTTTACGATTCCTTCGCCAAAGACAATACCGAAGAAAACATCCGCTTGTACTTGAAGCGAACGTATTCGACTGAAATTCAATTGAGCGAACTGACAAATCCAGGCGTCGTTTTTCTCATTGCCGAAATAGAAGGTGTGACCGCCGGCTATGCAAAAATCAATTTGAACAGCAGGGACGAATCCGCGCAAGGCGAAAAGACCCTCGAAATCGAGCGGATTTACGTGGCGAAGGAATATATCGGCAAGGGAATTGGAAAGGCATTAATGCAAGCCTCCATTGGAGAAGCCCAAAAACGAGGTCGCGATAGCATCTGGCTCAGCGTATGGGAGAAAAACCCGAGGGCAATCGAGTTTTACAAAAAGTGGGGATTCAAGGAGGTTGGCACACACATTTTCAATCTTGGGAATGATCCGCAGATGGATTTTATTATGCAACTTGAACTCTCATGAATATGAAAGGGGGCGGCCTTGTTAATCACGGAGTATAATAAATGTCGTGAAGACTTTTGAGCAAATCCGCCAGCAATTGGCGAACGGAGAATTTGATTTTAGCCGTCATGCTTTGAAACGGGCAGTCGAGAGGAACATCTCTGAGCAGGAAATTCGCGAAGCAGCGGAGAATGCTCAAATCATCGAAGAATATCCAGAAGACAAATATTCGCCAAGTTGCCTGATATTCGGGCAGACGAAAAACCAACGGCCGCTTCACCTGCAAATATCTTTTGCGGATACACAAAACGTTCGGATCATTACGCTCTACGAACCCGACCCTGCCGAATGGATTGATTTTAGAGAACGGAGATAAAAATGTTCAAGTGTCATGTCTGTGGCTCGACCAACGCTCACGAAGAATTGGTGAGCGAAGTCTTTCAAATCGACGGCAAAACCGTGCTGGTGGAAAAAATCCCTGCGCAAGTTTGCGCGCGCTGCGGCGAGGAGGTTTTCAGCAAAGAAACAGTAGAAAAAGTCCGTTTACTTGTACATGGAAGAGCAAAGCCGATCAAATCCGTGCAGATGGATGTCTTTGCTTACGCGTAAGTCAACATCTCTGGCTGAAAGGATACTCTCTTGCCTTCATTCTCGTGGCTTCGTATGAACATCATCAAGAGCATCTGGAAAAATTGACTGACTGGAGGAGCATGGGAATTGAATCGAAAAGAGGTTAACTGGTATATGTGAAAAAACAGCCTATGATGTAAGACTCTGATGTTGTATTTGTGAAATAATTTCAAATATTGCTTTTTCACAAATAAGGACTTACAATTTCTTCGACGATTATTTTGCGTAATTATTCTATATATATTCATTCAGGAATCTACACGATTTTTCAAACCACCATCAACAACAAAAAGAAAGGAACTGATTATGCCATCAACGCAAGGTGAAAAAAGAAACGTCGCGAACCAGCGTCTAAAAACAAAAGAAGTAAATTCCACAAAGGTGTCCTCATGGGCAATTGCCAGAATAGGCATGCTTGTTCTTTTGATCTTGATTCTCCGACCATTAGCATATGCATATATAGATAAGTATTCTCCTTTAGGTCTCGAACCAAGTCAGGTCTTTCCGTTAGCAGTTGGGGCTATAGGGATAATAACTTTCTTTGGCTTTGCATGGGTAACAAATGAAACCGGAGGGCAATATGCATTGCACAAAGAGGGAATGCGGCTTGCAATTGTAGCTTCGGTAATTGTAGTCGACTTAGTTTTGGTTACCACAGCGCCCTTTTTGCAAAATCAATCGGATCCTGGAGACATATTCGCTTCCCTGGTAAATCAATTCAACACTATTGTGGGCGTAGTAGTTGCTTTTTACTTTGGGGCATCCGCATACGTGCAAGTTGGCGAAAAACAAGATAAGAGCAATGAAGAAAAAGAGGCAAAAGATTAACTTGAACTGGTGGAGTTTTCATAAAAGCCCTTGTGTTCTTTTGACTATTGATGGCTTTTAAAGCTAAGTGTATGCCCAGAAACACAAAAGCAGGTTAAATTTAGATATGACCTGCTACGCACCTACCCAAACAACTTCCCCAATCCTTTTCCTCCGGTCTTCTGCATCATCTTCATCAACTTTTGTGCCTCACGGAATTGCTTGATCAGGCGGTTCACATCCTGCACTTCCATGCCAGAACCAGCCGCGATGCGACGCCTGCGTGAGGCGTTCAAGATCTCAGGGTCGCGGCGTTCCTTCAACGTCATCGAATTGATGATCGCCTCCGTGGATTTAAAATTCTTCTCGATATCCTTCGGGTCAACCTGACGCGCGGCTTGCCCCATCTGCCCAGGCAACATATCCATGATCTGCGCCAGCGGTCCCATCTTCTTCATCTGCTTCATTTGATCGAGCCAGTCTTCGAGCGAGAACCCTCCCTTCATCATGCGCTCGGCGTTCTTTTGCAAGGAGTCCGCGCTTTGCGCGTCGAACATCGCTTCGGCTTTTTCGATCAAGCCGATCATATCGCCCATGCCCAAAATCCGCGACGACATGCGCGCGGGGTCATACGTTTCGAGCGCGTCGAGTTTTTCGCCAGTCCCGATAAACTTGATTGGCACACCCGTCACCGAACGGATCGAGATCGCCGCGCCGCCGCGCGAATCGCCGTCCATCTTTGTCATCATCAAACCCGTGATCGAAACATTATCGCGGAATCCTTGCGCGATGTTCAACGCTTCCTGACCGATCATCGAGTCGACCACGAGCAAAATTTCCACAGGCGGGACTTTCGCCACGATGGCTTTTAACTCGTTCATCAGCTCCGCATCCAACTGCGACCGACCAGCTGTATCCACGATCATGACGCCGAATCCACCCTTTTCCGCTTTCTCGAACGCGCGCGCCACAAGTTCAGGCGGCTTGACGTTCAAATCAGACTCAACGGGGACATCAATCCGTTCGCCGAGCTGTTGCAACTGTTGCACCGCCGCGGGACGATAGGGATCGCCCGCGACTAACATTACCCGCTCCCCTTTCGAGCGAAGCATCTTTGCTAATTTGCCAGCGCCCGTCGTTTTGCCTGAGCCTTGCAAACCAACCATCATAATTACATGTGGTTTTGCGCCTTTGAGATTCAACGGGGCAGGTTCACCCAACGTTTGAATCAATTCTTCATTGACGATCTTAATGACTTGTTGACCGGGAGCCAACGCCCTTGAAACTTCCGCGCCGACGGCACGTTCGCGCACGCGGGCGATAAATGTTTTGACGACGCTGAAATGCACGTCCGCTTCGAGCAGGGCGAGCCGCACTTCGCGCATCGCCGCGTCCACATCCGCTTCGGAGAGTTTTCCGCGTCGGCGAAGCTGATCGAATACTAGATTAAGTCGTGAGGTGAGGGATTCAAACATATGATGAATTTATGTCGTTGCGAGGGCGCTCTTGCTCTTTGCCCGAAGCAATCTCCAACTCGACGAGGGGATTGCTTCGTCGGGAAGAGCGTCCTCCTCGCAACGACACGTTAGTGGATTCCTTTTCAGTGTAGATAAAGATTGTAGTGTGGAAGCAGGTTGAGGTCAAGTGAGAGGCGTTGAGACGTCACAGGTCTGACAGACCTGTGACGTCTATCAAGATACCTTGCTTGACAATCGCTTTATCACAAAGTAAAATCACGGACGCTTAACAATAAAATACATCTGGCCGAGATAGCTCAGTTGGTAGAGCACGCGACTGAAAATCGCGGTGTCCCCAGTTCGATCCTGGGTCTCGGCACTCTCGGTCAGAAAGATAGACCAAGAACGCGGGCGTAGTACAGTGGTAGTACGTCTCCTTGCCAAGGAGAAGGTCGTGGGTTCGAATCCCATCGCCCGCTCAGTACTTGAAATGGCGTCGTGGCCAAGTGGTAAGGCAAGGGTCTGCAAAACCCTCACCACGGGTTCAAATCCCGTCGACGCCTCTAACGATTGATGATCGAAGGTGACGCTGCGTGCGTCTTTTTTATTGCCAAGTGGTATCCCCTTACAGGGGACGTAGGCAAGGGTCTGCAAAACCCTCATCACGGGTTCAAATCCCGTCGACGCCTCTAATAGATTTCAGATATTCGATTGATTGACGCCTCGCGGCGTCTTTTTGTTTTAATCATTTCTTGATATGATTCTCGGCACGTGATTTATCACTTCGCCTTATAATGGTTTTATACGTTGTTCTTCTGGATATGACACCTTTTTGAAACGAGTTTGGGTTCATGAAAATTTTGTACGTTGAAGATGAAATTGCTCACGTGGTATTAACACAACGGACTCTTGAGGATAATTTCCTTCACGCGTTCGAACTGCTTCACGCCGAAACAATTTCTTCGGCGCTCAACATGCTCGATACGAATCCGGATATTGATTTGGTTCTGACAGATTTACGATTGCCGGACGGAACAGGGCTGGACTTGCTGGACAAGGTCACTTCACGTAACAATCCTCCAGCAGTTGTGCTTGTTACGGGTCAAGGAGATCAGGAAAATGCGGTAGCCGCACTCAAGGCTGGCGCGGCAGATTATCTCGTAAAGCAAAACGATTATTTACATCGCCTGCCGATTGTCATCAGCAATGCGATAGCGCACAACCGATTAGCGCGCGAGCAGGCGGCTTTGCACGAAGCCGAGGTCAGGTATCAATCGCTCGTGGAGCAAACGCCCGCGGTTGTCTTCCTTGATGCAACAGACGATGCAGAAACCACGCTTTACATCAGCCCGCGCGTGGAGGAACTAACGGGATTCACCGCAGAAGAGTGGCAGGCAGACCCCGACATTTGGGTGAAGCATCTGCATCCTGATGACCGGGAACGGATCACAGAAGCGGAGGAAGGAACTCATAAAAAGGGACAACGCTTTCAAGAGGAATATCGCTTCATCCGCCGCGATGGGCGCGTGATTTGGATCAAGGAGGATACCAATCTTGTACGCGACAGGGATGGCAATCCGCATTACTGGCAGGGCATCCTGGTTGACATTACCAAAGAAAAAGAAAGTGAAGTTGCACTGCAAAGACAGGTGAAGGAACTAACCATTCTTCACTCTGTAGCCACCGTTAGCGCGGAGAGCGTACCTGAAAATGTAATTCTCGAAAATACCACAAAAATTATCAGTCAGATATATCCGGAGGTTTGCGGTATCCTCTTGTTAAATGCGGCGGGAGACACACTCACGCCACACCCATCGTATCTCGGAGCGGACGTATCCACTTGGAGGGATGGTTACCCGATCACGGAAGGTATCACCGGCAAGGCAGTGTTGCTTGGAAAACCTTTGCGCTACGGTGACGTAACCCAGGAGCCTGATTACATTGAAATCGCGTCAGAGGTTCGCTCCGAGCTTTGCGTACCGATCCGAGTCAACGAGCGAATTATCGGGGTCTTGAATGTTGAAAGTAAAAAGATGGACGCATTTAGCGAGGGCGATGAAAGATTTTTGAACACCATCGCAGGCGGGCTTGGAAGCGCATTGGAAAGAATCCGGCTTTTTGAAGTAGAACAAAGACGTTCCAAAGAGCTCGAATCTCTCTATCAGGGCACAAAATCCCTGACACAAAGCCTGGATCGTGAAATGATTGCCGGGAGCCTGATCTCCATATTGGGAGAATTGTTGCAATTTGATATCGCGGGTGTACATTTACTGGAAGATAAGGGAAAATTCCTGATCCCTTTAGCCACTAGTAAAAGGGACTTGTCTCCTCTGGCTTACGAGAGGGACGCAAATCGGTTAATTACTGAAAACAGACCGCTGGGTGAGGGCATCATTGGCTGGGTCGCTCAACATGGCAAACCTTTTCGTTCCGGGGACGCCGGCAAAGATCCTCGTTATGTTTCGGTGATAAAGGATATTAATTCTGAACTTTGCGTTCCAATGTTCGCAAGAGATAAAGTTGTGGGCACGATCAACGTCGAAACAACCATCCCTAACGCTTACACAGAGCGCGATGAAAACCTCCTCGCCGCGCTTGCCAACTCAGCCGCTATTGCGCTTGAAAACGCCCGCCTGTATGATGAAACACAGCGCCGCTTAAGCGATCTGGAAACCATCAACCGTGTCTCCTCCTCCCTGCGAACGACCCAATCACAGGACGACATGCTCGACATCCTGCTCGACGAGACACTCACGTTGCTAAAAGCGGAGAATGGTTCAATTTGGCTCTACGACCCATACGATGACATGATCGTCCAACGCGCCGCACGCGGCGTCGCTGCGCGGGTCAAACATTCCAAACTTAAACCTGGTGAAGGAATCATTGGCCACGTGTTCTCCTCAGGGAAAGTTCATTCCACCACAGATTTAGCCAACGATCCCCTGCTCTTCGAGGGCAACCGCAACGTCGTTCTGCCCGGCTTTGGCGGCGCGTGCATCCCCATACAATCCACCGCAGGGACGCTGGGCGCGCTCATGATCCAGATGGAAGCGGGCCGCCAGATCGCAGACCACACCAGCCTGCTGACCACATTAGCGGAAATTACAGGAAATTCAATCCATCGCGCCGACTTATTCGAACAAAGCCAGGAACAGATCCACAGATTGACGACATTACGCGATATCGACTCTGCCATCGCTTCATCCACAGACCTGCGCGTGACTCTGAACATCCTGACAGACCACACGCTCCGGCATCTTAAAGTGGACGCGGTGAACATCATGGCATATTATCCCGAGTTGCAAAGCCTTTCCCATCTCTGTAGCGCGGGATTCAGCACACCTTCCCCGTCCCGCCCGTTGGTGCGAATCGGCGAGGGGTTGGCGGGGCAGGTCGTGATGAAAGGAAGAACCGATCACGTCATTGACCTGAAAAACTCGAGCGAAGCAAAGCGTAATCCCATGATATTGCGCGAGGGATTCGTCACATACATCGGCGTTCCGCTGATGGTGAAAGGGCAGATCAAAGGCGTGTTTGAAGTCTTCCATCGTTCAGCGCTTTCACCAAATGCAGAGTGGATGCAATTCCTGCAAACGCTGGCAGGACAAGCCGCAATCGCAATTGATAACTCGCAGCTTTTCGATAATTTACAAAGATCGAATCAGGAATTGACTCAAGCCTACGATACGACTTTGGAAGGCTGGGCGCGCGCGCTTGAGTTACGCGACCGCGAGACGGAGGGTCACACGAGACGCGTCACAGATTTGACGCTGCGCCTTGCTCATTACATGGGAATCAGTGAAGATGAACTGGTGAATATCTATCGCGGCGTGTTACTCCACGATATTGGGAAAATGGGCGTGCCTGATCACATCTTGAAAAAAACCGGTCCTCTCACTGACGCGGAATGGTCCGAGATGCGGCTTCACCCTCAATATGCCTTTGACCTGCTTTCCCCCATCACATATCTGCGTTCCGCGCTGGATATACCTTATTGCCATCATGAACACTGGGATGGAAGCGGGTATCCGCGCGGTTTGATAGGCAATCAGATTCCTTTGTCTGCAAGAATATTTTCGGTGGTGGATATTTGGGACGCCTTGTTGTCGGATCGTCCCTATCGCAAAGCCTGGTCCCGCGACAAAGTGATTGACTACATCAAGGAAGTTTCAGGCACAATCCTTGACCCAAAAATTGTGGATACTTTTTTGACCTTGATTGCAACGGGCGACTCAGAACATGATTAACAAAACGATGTCGTTGCGAGGGCGCTTGTTATTCGCCCGAAGCAATCCCCTCGAAACAGGAGATTGCTTCGCCCCCAAAAAACAAGAGCGGTGGCTCGCAACGACATAACGAGAAGTTATTGATTTTCAGACTCTAAAAGCAAAGTCAGCGTTTTCTGCGCGATTCGGGGTCAACGTGCAAAAACTTAACTCACTCGCGAAAGATTCATTCGGGGCGAGTCAGGTTTTATTTCCTACTTTACACGCAGAAATTTCCGCTTGCCCACTTGCAAAACGCCGGGGTGAGGGAAAGGCGTGTCCCCCCTTTCGATAGTCTCGCCATCGAGACGTACACCCTTTTGATCGAACAAACGACGCGCTTCCGTTTTGCTTGGCACGAGTTTCGCGGCAAGAATGACATCCATCACTGTCTGGCCGGATTCCAATTTGTACTCGGGCATTTCGTCTGGAACTTCCTTTTGCTGGAAGGTTTTGACAAACGCCTCTTCCGCGGATCTGGCGTCTGCCTCGCCATAAAAAATGGATACGATCTCGCGCGCCAGACTCATCTTCGCGTCGCGCGGATGCGTTTTCCCTAACGACACATCTTTTTCGAACGACTCAATCTCCTGCGGACTCCAACGCGTGGCAAGGCGCAGGTATTTTCCCATCGCCAAATCTGGAATGGACATCAACTTGCCGTACATATCATCTGCGCCGGTGTTGATCGGCACGATGTTACCGGTGGATTTCGACATGCGTTGCACGCCATCGGTGCCGGGCAGAATTCCCGTGATGATTCCAACCAGCGGCTTTTGCCCCAACGCTTCCTGCAATTTTCTTCCTGCGACGATGATATTGAACAATTGATCCGTGCCGCCTACTTGAATATCTGTTTGCATGGCGACCGCGTCGTAGCCCTGCATCAAGGCATAGAAAGTTTCGTGCAAGTAGATCGCTTCTCCTCTTTCGAGCCGGTTCGCAAAATTATCGCGCGCTAAAAATTGTTGCACGGTAAAGTTCTGCCCCAGGCGGATCAAATCCACTAAAGAAAGTTCACTCAGCCATTCGCCGTTGTAACGGACTTTTGTCTTCTCTTTATCGAGCACGCGAAAAGCCTGCTCGGCATACGTCTTTGAATTTTCACCAACCTGCGCCTCGGTGAGGATCGGGCGAGCCTTGTTTTTATCAGACGGGTCACCCACCAGCGCGGTATAACTGCCAATCAAAAAAGTCACTTCGTGCCCTAAATCCTGAAACTGACGAAGTTTACGCATGGTGATCGTATGCCCCAAATGCAAATCGGTTGAGGTTGGGTCATAGCCGCAATACACGCGCAAGGGTCTGCCCTCTTTTTGCGCGTCGGTCAAACGCTGGCGCAATTCAGCGGTCATGGCTTTTTTCAATTCTTCATCACCGTATTCGGTGCCTTGCATTAATAATTCAACTTGCTCTGCGATATTCATATTTTCTCCCGTAGAGCAAATTGGCAATTTGCCCTACTTTCAAAATAAAAACGCGCCCGCGATGATGGGCGCGTTCAAAACACACCACCGCAAAATCTATGGATGGGTGTAATAATAATATTTGTTGACGGAATTCATGTCAAACATGCACCGATTATACACGCGAAGCAGGCCTTTGCACAACATCACTGCCCAAGATTGAAGGTGAACGACCACGGACCCCTGACGGTGTAAAACTCGTCGCTATAGACGATTTGCTCCGCCTCTTCCTGCGACATGGTGTCTGGCCTGCTTAAGATTTGCATTACCTGCACCCCGCCCGAATCCACGCAACCAAGGGCAATGGCAACGCCGCGTTCGTTAAGCGTTTGTTGGATCTTGGGCATGTAAATATCGCAATAATCTTCTGCGCGCGGCGGAGCGGCGATTGCATCCACGGTAATTTTCACGCCGGAGAGGTCGGCATCAGGCGGCACATCGAAGAACGACAAAGTATCGCAGCGCAACCCGGATTGTCCCTCCACCGGCTCTTGCACACTTAATACAGTGGAAGCGAAGTCTAGGTTCACGCTACCGGCATATTGCAAACTCGCGCCCCAAATCGTCCAATCGGAACCGTCAATCAATGTGAAGCACAACTCCACATGCACTTCCTTGCCCTCACGCCAGGCGCGATTCGCGCTGACGTTGATCCCGCTCGAAGTTTGGAGGGGAGCAACAGGCGCCGATTCAACCAGTGGGTAGGATGGGTCAATAATTCCCGTTGGCACAGGCTGGTTGACTCCCTGCGGAAAACCGAGAGGCGCGCAAGCCGTTGCTAATAAACACAGAAAAATCAAAACATGTTTCATAAATACTCCTATTCACATTCAAGATTGTTTCCAAAAATAACGCCAACGGCGGGGCGCCGCCGAGGACGGCGGCTTGAGCAGGATGAAAACATGACAAAATCAATCCACGATTCATAGTTACTCCTAATTCTTCAAGCCAGTAAATTGTTCATTGCATCTTCAAGTGTACCAAATTGAAATTTGAAACCTGATTGGAGGAAGACGCGCGAGCGACGCGACACTTTCTCGAAAGCCGAAACAAGCCCAAGCCCCGGCGGGACGCGTGAGTCTAGTAATCTCCGCTTCAGACGTTTCGTTCACGGTCCATGTTCCGATACGTACCCTGTGACAAGTTCATAACACGACAGACCATGATTTTTACGAATTCAAAAAATCAGCAGTATAATCGTGCCTGTTATCGGAGACAGAATGCTTGAGCCTGTGCTGGTATTAAACGCCAACTTTGAACCGATCAACGTCTGTACGACCCGACGTGCGGTTGGTTTGCTCCTGGCAGGCAAAGCCGATATGGTCATGAACGGTCGCGGACACATCCGAACGGTGAGACAGTTGATCCCGCGCCCGTCCGTCATTCGGCTGGATGCCCAGGTTCATAAGCCGCGTCCACACGTCAAATTGACGAGGCGTGAAGTGTTCCGACGCGATCATTATACCTGCCAGTATTGCGGGAAGCGCGATGGGGGTTTAACCGTGGATCACGTGATTCCACGGCACATGGGCGGCGCGCATGTGTGGACGAATGTGGTTGCGGCATGCCCACATTGCAATCATAAAAAAGGCGGCAGAAAAGTGGATGAAGCGCACATGCGTTTGACGCACATCCCCAAGGAACCGCCCGCCAATGCGGCTTATATTTTCGGCAGGCATTTAACTGAATATCGCGAGTGGGAACCGTATATTGCGGGATGGTAGCCACTCCCTCGCCCCTTTCCAAGTGGAGAGGGGTGTTTTTTATCGCCCCCTTGTTTTACAATTTGACCGCCGACCATAGACCGCCGTCTACCGTCCGCGGTCTTCTCTGGATCTGGATCAACGACAGGAAATCAAATTTCGAACTCCATGAAATCTGTCGCGACGATTACTTCGCCCTTGAATGTTTTGCGGGCTTCAGCGGCAATATCACCTTTTGCGAATCGACCCGTTGGGTAGTGGATGAGATAGAGTTTTGCAACTTCGGCTTTGGTTGCGATCTCACCTGCCTGTTCAGCAGAGGAATGTCCAAACGTTGCGCCGCCGGCTTCATGGATGAGAATATCAGCGCCTTCCGCAAGACGGACAGTTTGTTCGCATGGTTCCGTGTCGCATGAGTAAGTTAGTACTTTGTTTTGTTCCTTGCACTCCACACGCAAACCAATCGTTGGAATCATATGATGCACCGGAGATGATTTCACCTTGAATTCAGAACATTCGAGGACATGAGCCATTTCCGCTTCAGGCAGGCGGTAAAAACCAACGGGGAAGAAATTGGGCCATTCATCCCAGCCATAAAATCCCATCAGGTCCTCGAGGCGATCCATGGTGTAATGCAAACCATAGATATTGATGGGCGTGGTACGCCCCATCAGCCACATATCCATGAGAAGAAGCGGGATTCCCGCCACATGGTCGGGATGAAAATGTGTGATAACAATGTCGGTAAGGGAATTGAAATCCACCCCCGCCTGCTCCAATCGAACAACCGGCGTGCTGACACAATCCACAAGAATCGTGCGTTCCTTCCCAACAATGACCAGGTGCGTGTTCTCATGATCTTTGGTGGGCACGGCGTTGGACGAGCCCAGGATAATCACTTTTGGCATGGGTGCCTCGTTGTCATAAATATTGGAATGCCAGCTTAATCAACACCGGAGTTAGATACACTTCAATCAATGCCGCAACCGCAAGGAATGGCAGGACAATTCCGATAAATACGCGAAACCAATCCGCCAGCGAAACGAGTAAAACTTCTCCCAAACTTTTATCCGGCTGAGGGGTGACGAGCTGTGCCCCCGCCTTCAACATCGCGGCAGTGGCAAGGAATAAGGCAGGCAATTCAAATATGCCGTGAGGTAAAATGCCCGCGGCAAACGTGAGCCACGGTGAAATGCTAATCAGGCTCGCCGCGCCTAATAACCCCCCCACAAGCCCAATATTGGCGAGGAACACGGCTAACCCAAGTGTACCGAAGGAAACCAGCCCCAGCAAAAGAATCGTAACGGTCGCGCGCGCATTGTGGAAAAATAATAGCGGCGCGGGGAGTTGTTCGCCTACCAAATCCAGGTTCGTTATATTCCCTGTAACGAAAGTTCTAATCCTATCAACTCTATCCGGCGTCAGGTCAACATACGCGGGGACATTGACAACCACCCACACGTAACTCACAATCCCTGTCAGTACGGCAAGAACAGTAACGATCAGCAGTGGTTGCCGTAACTGCCTCAACGTAATTGGCAATTCCCGGCGATACCACTCGGTGATTGATATCGCATTCCCAACAAAACGATTGCGGAATATACGTCCGATCATTTTGAAGTTCAATGTATCAATTTCTCTACCCAGCAAATACTCACGCCGAAAGTGTGAAATACCCAGGCGCACGATCATACCTGAAAGCAGGGTAACTCCTGCAATCGCATACCAGAGCACATCTTCATTTCCCCAAAAAATCAGCACGGTCTCGCCTTGCATAAGAAAAGCAACCGGCACAACTACAAAAGAGGCAAGCAGGTTCGCCGCGCGGATCGTCGTGGCTTGCACCGAGATCACAATCGCGGAACTCACCATCAACACCGCATGGGCGAAGGTGAGCAAGAAGATCAGGGCGAGCATGTACGCGCTGGGGAATTCGACGGAACGGCGCGAGACCAGGATCAGATAAATCACGATGGACGTATAACTAAAGACAAGCGGGGTTGTGATCCCTACCAGTAATTTACCCAAATACATGTGGCGGTCTTCAAGCGGCGAACTCAACAAAGGCTCGATGGTGCCGCGTTCTTTTTCACCGACAAAAGATTCGAGCGCGACCACCAGTGAAAACGACAGCGGAAAGAATCCGATCACCAAAACTACAAACGGGATCAGGTTATCCAAAATCAAGTTGCCGCCGTAACGATTCATGAAATTGACCGCCTGCCGCGTGGTGTCATCTGCGATAAATGGGAACAATGAAATCAGCAGGAGCATCGGAACAATAATGCGCCAGTCGCGGAACTGGTCCAGAAACTCGCGCCGCGCCACCATCCAGACCGCGTCAAAGTTACGCCGCATATGCCACCCCCTGCGCATCTGCCATCGTCTTCAAATATACCTGTTCTAATTTTCTTGGGACTTCATGGAACGAAACCAACGACGCGTGATGGGATGTGAGCGCGCGCACAAGTTTTGGATTCGCAACGTGCGGCGCTTCAATTCGAAACCGGAGGCTGGTCGCGCTTCGAGAAACCAATTCCACGCCTGGAGTTAAATCCAACTCACCCGCATCGAACGCCTCAGCAAAATTTGCTTCATACTCAACGGGTCCTAACACCTGGCTTTTCAATTCATCCAATGTGCCGTTCAACAAAATTTTCCCACGATAGATGATCGCGATCCTGTCTGCCAGCGCCTCCGCTTCGGCGAGATTGTGTGTGCAGATGATGATCGTCCGTTGCGACGACCGTAACCGCGCAATCTCATCGCGCACCAGCCGCGATGACTCGGGGTCCATCGCGGAGGTTGGCTCATCGAGCAACAACACAGCCGGGTCATGCATCAGCGAACGCGCCAGCGCCAGTTTCTGTTTCATTCCTTTTGAATATTCACCAGTACGCCGCCGCGCCGCTTCTGCAAGACCGAAATACTCCAACAGATAATCACTTCGTGACTTTCTCGTCGTTGCTTCGAGCCCATACACCCTGCCGAAGAATTCCAAATATTCGATCGCGGTCATCCGCATGTAGAGACCGTGCTGTTCGGTTAGCACTCCCACATTCGAGCGAATCTCCTGCGGATTCTTTATCACATCATAACCAGCCACGCGCGCCCATCCCCTTGTCGGACTCAATAACGCCGTCAACATGCGGACGGTGGTCGTTTTGCCTGCGCCATTCTGCCCAAGCAATGCAAGGATTTCTCCAGGCTGGACGTTCAAATTCACGCCATCTACAGCCCAGAACTCATTATTAAACTGTTTGCTTAAATCATTCGTTTCGATCATAAAGATTCCTGTTCATCGAATTGTCAGCCAGCATAGCCATTGCCAATTTTACAGTCAATCAGACAACAGTCCCCCTGCAATATTGATAACAGTGTCCCCTCTCCCTTTGGGAGAGGGTTAGGGTGAGGGCAGGTGCGACGCACTCGCGGTGGGTAAACCGCGATGCCGCAGATACAATGCGAACCCAGAGCAGACCGCGACTACAGCCATGATCGTCTGGTTGATGTTGATGCCGCCGACCATCGAAGCATCGAGCCGCAAAAAGTCCAGAAAGAAGCGGATGATTGGGTACGCGATCAGGTACAAGAGGAAGATGTCGCCCTTCTTAAGCCGGTCGTCGAATCGACGCGAAATCCATAAAAGGAAAAACATGTTCGCAAAGTTCAACAAGCACTCATACAAAAACAACGGATGATAATATTCAACGTCGAAGTAATCGGCTAATCGGTGCGCGGGCTCGATGAAAATTTTCCAGGGCAAATCCGTCGGCGCGCCGTACAATTCCTGGTTGAAATAATTTCCCCACCTGCCAATCGCCTGCCCCAGCGCGAGAGCGGGCGCGGCGATATCAGCCCACTCAGCAAAACTGATTTTGTATTTGCGCGCGTAAAAATATAAAACGATCGCGCCGCCGATAACCGCTCCCGGGATTCCCAAACCGCCCTTCCACACTGCCAGCGCATCGAGCGGGTGGGACAGATACCACGCGGCAGTCACCCCGGAGGATGGCGGCGGTGTGAGGATATGCCAAATGCGCGCTCCGATAATTCCACCGATCAATAGATAGATCAGCAAATCCCACACGATCTCAGATTCATGCCCGCGGCGTTTTGCCTCCCGCGTTGCCAGCCACGCGCCGGCAACTGCGCCAAGCATGAGAATGATCCCATAAAAACGCAAAGTGCGTTCTGCCCCAAATAGTATGAAATGAATCCCGTCAAATTGAAAATCCATTAGGAGTTGCCTTTCGTAGTAGTCCGCATCTTTTCATGCGCCTGCTTGCGCACGAACCAGATCCGTTGCAGGGCAGTGATATTTGCAAATACAGCAATGATCGCAAGCCCGATATGAAGCTGATTGAATAATAACGAAGGGGCAAGCACGATATATCTTTCCGCGCGTGTGAGCAAGCCAACCTTTGCCCCATAGCCCAAACCTTCTGCACGCGCCTTGACGTATGAAACCAACACCGACCCTGCCGCCGCGCCAAAAGTGAGCATTCCACCAAGCGGTTCGCCTAAATCGAGGAAATAATAGAGCAAGCCGCCATAAATAATTAATTCAGAGTACCGGTCGCTGACGGAATCAACGAATGCACCGAAATCGCCGGATTCGCCGCGCAGGCGCGCCATGGTTCCGTCCAACGCGTCAATCGGAGTCATCAGTAAAACAAAAATACCGCCTGTCACCATTTCGCCGCGCGCCAGGTAATACGCGCCGACGGAATTGCCGATCATCCCCAGCAGGGTCATCATATTCGGGGTTAAACCGAGGCGGTTGAAGAATCTGCCCAGCGGATCGAGCACCCACTTAAACCACAAACGCAAATAGTCGGTAAATGTTTTTCGTTCGCTGGCTGATTTTTCCATTACTATCCTTTTACGCGTTGATATGGGCTATCATATCAGGAAAATTATTCTTAACTCTCCTTACGCCATGTCATTCTGAGCGAAGAATCTCTGAGATTATAGTAGAGACCCTTCGCTACCGCTCAGGGTGACATGTCTATTGTTTATTCCCATTCAACTCATCTTCATCCATAGGACCGAGCAACACGTCACGTTCTTTCCCGCCTCCGAGTGAAGGACCGACTACGCCCATTTCCTCCAACTGATCGAGTAACCGCGCCGCGCGCGGATATCCGATTCGCAATCGTCGTTGCAACAAAGAAGCCGATGCGCGTTGACCGGATCGAACAATCGAAACTGCCTGCTCGATCAACCCTTCATCTTCATTTTCATCCGGCTCTATGAGCAGTTTTTCCCACGGCGCAGTTTGGTCTGTTTCTTCCACGGTTTTTTGCCAATGGGAAATCAATCGCTCTATTTCCATGTCTGTTATCATCACACCCTGCGCACGGATCGGGTTACCAATTTCCGGGTTCAACATTAACATATCGCCGCGCCCAAGCAGGTTCTCTGCGCCGCTTGTGTCAAGGATCACGCGGCTATCCACTCCTGATGCGACAGCGAACGCCAAACGCGCGGGGAAGTTGGCTTTGATCAAACCGGTCACTACATCTATCGAAGGACGTTGTGTTGCAACAATTAAATGGATCCCCGTCGCACGCGCCATCTGCGCGAGACGGACAAGATTATGTTCAGTCTGGTCAGGCGCAGACATCATCAAGTCTGCGAGTTCATCAATCAACACCACGATGCGCGGGAGCGGATTCCCTTCCTTCTTGCGAGAGAGGCGGCGGTTATATGTTTCCAGGTCACGCGCGTGCGCGGCTTCCAATAAGCGATAGCGATGCTCCATTTCAACGACCACCCAACGCAACACACCAAGGATGCGATCAATGTTCGTTTCGACTTTTCCATACAGATGCGGCAATCCGTTGAATCGCAACAACTCAACCATCTTCGAGTCGATCATCACCATGCGTAAATCCTCTGGCGGGTTGTTCATCGCCAGACACGCCGCGAGCGCGGTGATACAAACCGATTTACCTGAACCCGTCGCGCCCGCGATCAGCAAATGCGGCATACGCGAAAGATCCGCTACAAGAGGCTGACCCGACACATCGCGTCCCAATGCCAGCGCAAGCGGCGCGCCAATTTTGTGAAATGAATCCGTCTCGAGAATCGAACGCATACGCACAACCGATGAATGTGTGTTCGGCACTTCGATTCCAACATACGGCTTGCCCGGCACCGGCGCTTCGATCCGCAGCCGCTCCGCCGAAAGCGCAAGTGTCAAATCTTTTTGCAGTGACGCGATCTGCGCAACGCGCACCTTGATCTGTTGCGCTTCCTCTTCCGAAGTCGTGCCGGGTTTTTTCATGAAGCCGGGTTGCACTGCAAACTGAGTCACAGTGGGACCTACGCGAAAACCGATCACGGTTGAAACAATTCCAAATTCGGCAAGGGTTTTTTCGATCATGCCAGCCGTCTGATTAATCGTCCGTTCATCAGGACGCGTGTTTTGATCGGCGAGCAAAATGTTCAGCGAAGGCAATCGCTCATCACGGTTACGCGGCGCAGACGGTTTTTTATCCTGATTATCTGACGCGCGTAACGACTTGCGAAATTCGGGAGGCAATGCGGGCGACTGCTTTTTACGCGGTTGACGCGTGCGCTTCTCCACCTCCGCTTCTTTCTGGACCTCAGCCTGGGTGACCGTTTCAACAGGCGGAGCCTCACCTGCGAGCCGCAACAACAATCGTTCAAGCACAGTCCATAGACCAAAACCTGTCATCATCGCAAGAACCCACAAGACGAAGATCAACAAAGTACCCCATACTTCTCCAAGCGGAAGTATCTCCCAAAAAAATTTAACCAGCCCCCAGCCGACGCGGCCGCCATCCGCGCCGGCTTCTGCTCGGAGGAGGGAATTGCCTCCGGTAGCCGCGAGCAGACCCAAAGTTAAGAAGGAGGCGAGTTCAAGCGCAAAGAGTCTGCCCCAGCTGAGGGAAGTCGCATTGCGGCGAAGAATCGAGAATCCAGTATATCCAATTGCAACGACAACCAAATACGCGCCCCACCCAAACCACAGCGAGATTAAATCAGCCCACGGAGTTAAGACCAAGCCTTCGGTATACCCGGCGAGCGCGAGGAATGACATGAGCGCAACCGCGATCAACAACACGCCGAGCGCGTCGCGCACGAAACGACCGAAGTGCTCGTTGAAGCGCGCAAGCCGATCCAGCCAATCGTTACGCGGCTCGGGTTCGTTGGGATGTGCTGAGATTGGTTTTTTTTGCATTCGTTTTGATTCTTGTCCTAAAAGTGGACGTTAGAGAACGTCCACTACACACCTTCACTTTGTTCCATATCGAGGATCGCGCGGGCAACCGCTTCCACCGCCACGCGTTGCTTGCGATACAAATCCGCTTCAGACATGGCAAGCCTGCCTGCCACTTCGCGCACTTTTCTTCCTTCAATAAATTTCATTTCCAAAATGTTGTAGAGAATCCACTCGCTTGTAAAACGGCGGTCTCCATCCGGCTTGACCTGATCTACTGCCTTGCGGAGCAACGCGCGCAATGCATTTGGCGCATTTCCTTCATATTCATTCGCAAGAATTTGCACAATGCGCAATTTCATCAGCGGACTGCTCGTCAATTTCGGTCCGCCCCAATAATGTGTGAGCGCGTCTTTCACCCAATCTGCTAGATCAGATTCGTGAGGCAGAGGTTCCGTAAGCAGGCTGACACTTGAGTCGTAGCGGCCCGCTGCGCGCATTCGCTGGAGCATTTCGATTTGAGGTTGCAAATCTTCGAGTGAGTGAAAGACACGTTGTTGCAACAAGCGATCTTCGAGTGCAAGCGCGGCGCGATCTGCTAATAGCCAAAGCGCATCACGTTGATCTTTGTCCATTGGGTCATCTGCTTTGCGCGCTATCCCAAGCAAACCAAGCAATGGAGGGATTTCATCACGGTCGCCATTTCCTTTTCGCTGGCGGAGAGGCAAGATCCAGAAATCACCCCAGGTATATTCGTGCCGCTGACCCTGACCGTTCAGATGCAAGACCTTCAACGCTTCATCGAGGTTCTCGTTTTCAAGCAAGGCGCGATTCCCTGCAACGACACTCAACGACAGCTCCTCCCCATCCAACGCGGCGACGAAGGAACACGGAGACTGCAAATGGTCGCGCACAGCCGCAAGCACCGTTTCTAGGAATTGCTGCAAGTCGCTTCGCGTTAACAACCGTTCTTCGATATTTTGCAACAACTGAAGTTCTGCGCGATCCCGTCCATAGAAGAGGAATCGTTCCCACAACGGGGAAAATAGAGTTACGGCGTGTTCAAATAACAGGACAGTCACAACCACAACGAGCGGCACAAAGCCTGAATATGGTTCGCCGCCTAAAAATTCACCCCCGCGCCGGACGAGAGTCATCATCGTCAACGCAAGGGATGCGGTCACGGGTCCGCGCAGGAGCCATTTGAACAAGCGACTCTTCACCACGCGGTCGGGCCACGAAACGCCGAAGAACGCAACGGCATACGCCATGACGATGACGAGTCCCGCTACGAGCACATTGTTCACGAATGCCACGCTCCAAAACAACAGCGGGTATTGCGCCGCGATGTCGGAACCAAACAACAGGTACGGGTATGAACCGAGCGCAGGCGCGGTCGCGCCGGCAATCAGGTACAACATCCTGCGCCTGCCGGAACGCGTCAACATCCGTGAGTACGCGCGGATAAAGTTATATCCAGCCCAGGCGATGATCGCGAG
>Ga0247727_10004273_pt1 | contig 30455 bp, 21 predicted proteins | sample WisWelCaveWW1625_FD_202498 | JGI IMG/M metagenome (GOLD analysis project Ga0247727, IMG submission 202498) | Biofilm microbial communities from Wishing Well Cave, Virginia, United States - WW16-25 | ecosystem: Environmental > Aquatic > Deep subsurface > Groundwater > Cave microbial mat | place... | reverse complement strand
CGAAGATGAAAGCTATCGAGGAGGTGGATGCGCTGATACCGCGCCTGACGGCCTTGGGGCCGGAGGTGTTGGCCATTACCGGCGATCACTCGACGCCCTCGGCCCTGCGGTCGCATTCCTGGCATCCCGTGCCTTTGCTCGTGTGGTCAAAAAATGCCCGATACGACGGGGCGCGAGCGTTCAACGAAAAGAGCTGCCAAATCGGCGGGTTGGGGAGGCTTTATTCGAAAGAAATGATGCCCCTGCTTCTTGCGCATGCATTGCGCCTAAAGAAATTTGGCGCATAAGGGAGACTGTTCCAACCCGGCTTGGCCGAGATTTCGATGTTGATCATATTTGTGATTCTAACGCAGCTAATGCAACGGCCGGGCCGTTGCAGGAGCGTTTTCCGAAAATTTTGATTTTTCAAATACGCCATGTTCTCGATTCCTGTGAGCATTGGAATTCTTTCAAGGCTGCGCAAGTGCTCGAAAGTCATGTTTTTAGGCGGGAATTTTTGCTTGACAAGCGAAAGCAGAATCCTTATCTTCGTTTTGCAAAATTCCGTTAACTCAAGATTTTTATTACGCAAATGAACGACAACAAGTCTACTACAACGCACGAGCTCTCCGAGCGTGAGCGCATGGTGCTCAACTCCATCGTCGAGAATTTTGTCGACAGCGCTGTTCCGGTTGGCTCGAGGACGCTGGCGAAGAAATACAAAATGTCGATCAGCCCGGCGACCATCCGCAACACCATGATGGATCTCGAAGAGTTGGGGTATGTCACGCATCCTCATACCTCCGCCGGCCGGCAGCCGACGGATAAGGGGTACCGTTATTACGTCGACAGCCTAGCGGCGATCGGGCAACTTGACGATAAAGAAAAAAAGGCTATATTCGATCACATTCGCGAAGTCTCCCAGGAGGTGGAGGCGATCCTCGATGCGGCCTCGCACATGCTGGCGCGCGTCTCCTCCCAGCTCGGCGTCGTTCTCTCGCCGCAATTCTATCAAGGCGTTTTCGACAAGATGGAAATTGTTCAAGTGGCCGACACCAAGCTGCTGTTGGTCATTTCCATCAAGGGCGGTTTGGTCAAGACGATCATGATGGAAATTCACCGGCAGGTGAGCCGGGAGACCGTAGAAGATACGGCTCGGATCATCAACGAGCGGTTGCACGGCCTGACGCTGGAAGGCATCAAAACAAGCATCGACAAAAGGCTGCGAGACGTTGATGGCGCCGAATCGGCGCTGGTGAAGCTGATTGTCGAGTCTGCCGGCAAGCTTTTCGATTTCGATAGCCAGCGCAATTTTCATTTCGGCGGCGCTCGCAACATCATGAGCAAGCCGGAGTTTTCGAACCACGACGATCTCTCCAAAATTTTGAATATTCTGGAAAACAAAGAAATGATTATTCATATCTTTGGCCAGGAAGATCAGGGCGAGAGATTATCCATTACCATCGGGCATGAAAACAAGGATGACTTGCTCGCGCATTGCACGTTGATCACCTCATCCTATCATGTTGGAAATATTTCCGGCACGCTCGGGGTTCTGGGCCCGACGCGCATGCAATATCCCAAGACGATCGCGCTGGTCGATTATATCGCCAATGTGTTGACAACAGTGCTGCAAAAGCACGCGGTTTGACAGCTTTGAACCCTTTTAGGAAAAACGTTTTTCGAATGACGGACGATACGAAGATTACCTCACAGGATAACAATCATCATCCCTCGGGCGATGACGGCGCAGAGAAAGCGGTTGCGCCCGAAAAACCGCTCGCAGAAGAAAAGACCGAAAAACACGAAGGCAAAAGCAAGCGCGCCTTGCATAAAGAAATCGAGCGATTGAAAGAGCAGCAAGCGCGTTTGCAGGGCGAGATGGAGGCGCAGCGTAATCGCTATCTGCGGCTGGCGGCAGAGTTTGATAATTTTCGCAAGCGCAACGACCGCGATTTCAATGCGCGGGTGCAAATGTCGCTTGCCGATTTTTACGTGCAGGTATTGCCCATCGTGGATGATCTTGAACGATCGGTCACGAGTCTGCACGCCGGCGACCCGGAGAAAAAGAGCCTCGATGCCGAGTCGGTGCTGAGCGGCCTCGATCTCATTTTGCAGAATTTTCGAAGGCTCTTGGAATCGCGCGGCGTCAAAGCCATGGAAACCGTCGGCACGCCGTTCGACCCGGTCAAGCACGACGCCTTGACGCAAATTGACGGCGATGGCCAGGAGTCGCAAATCGTCGTGGAAGAGCATATGAAGGGATACATGCTCGATGAGCGTGTTTTACGCCCCGCGAAAGTCGTGATCAGCAAATAGAAAACGAAGCCGCGATTGGTAGCAAGGATTTGAACCGGATGTCAAAAAGAGATTATTACGAAGTCCTCGGCGTCGCTCGCGAGGCGAACGACGAGGACATTAAAAAAGCTTATCGCAAACTGGCGATGCAGTATCATCCTGATCGTAATCCGGGCAGCAAGGAGGCCGAGGAAAAATTCAAGGAAGCGGCCGAGGCTTACGAGATTCTGAAGGACGAAGCGAAACGCCAGCGTTACGACGCTTATGGGCATGCGGGCGTCAAAGGCGGATACGACGGCTTTGGCGGCGTCGATGTCGATCTTGCCGACGCGCTGCGCACGTTCATGTCGGAAGGCTTCGGGTTCGGAGATTTTTTCAACCTTGGCCGCACGCGCAATAGCGGCCCAACGCGCGGCAGCGATTTGCAGATTCGCATCAAGCTCACGTTCGAAGAAATCGCCGCCGGCGTCACCAAAAAAATCAAGCTGCGCCGCCTGATGAACTGCGAAACCTGCGGCGGCAGCGGCGCCGAGAGCGGCAGCAAACCGGTAAAATGCCCGGCCTGTAACGGCACGGGACAAATACGCCAGGTTTCGCGGTCGATTTTTGGCCAATTTGTGAATATCACGACATGCGGACGCTGCGGCGGAAACGGTAAAGTTGTTCAAAACCCTTGTCCGGCTTGCACCGGTGAAGGACGCGTCCAGGGAGAAAACACCATCAGCGTGGATGTGCCTGCGGGCGTGAACTCGGGAAATTATATCACCGCGCGTGGCGAAGGCAACGCCGGTCCGCGCGGCGGCCCGCCCGGCGATGCGTTGATATTTATCGAAGAAAAAGAGCACGAATATTTTGAGCGCCATGGCGACGATATTTTGTACGATATGGCGATCAGTATCACGCAGGCCGTGCTTGGCGACGAAGTCGAGATCCCGACTTTGAACGGCGCGGCCAAATTGGAAATCAATCCGGGAATCCAGTCTGGGAAAATACTGCGAATGCGAAACAAGGGCATCCCGCATTTGAATGGTTACGGCAGCGGCGACCAGCTCGTGCGGGTCGTTGTATGGATACCGACGAAAATCTCATCCGAAGAGCGGCGCCTGTTTGAACAACTTTCTCGACATGCAGACCTTCGCCCGCCAAAAGACGACCGCAGCTTTTTCAAGAAAATGAAAGACTCTTTATTCTAAAAGCCATGTGGGGGCTGACACGACAGGAGCAAAGAATTGCCCTGTTCCTGTTGATAACTTTTGCGGTAGGGTGCATGGTTCTGTGGTGGCGCCGCCAGCGCCCCGCGCCGCCGGTAGACGCGCGCGTGATCCGCGAGTTTGCAGAGCGCAGCGCAACGGCGGCGCCGGAAAGCGCGCAGGTAAGCCTAAGCAGTCCGTCGGCCCTACCCGTCGAGAAATCGGCGGCTGGCCCGATAAATCTCAATTCCGCCACCATAGCCGAATTGATGGAGCTGCCGGGCATTGGCGCGGTGATGGCCAAGCGCATTGTCGACCATCGCCGCGCTCATGGCAGGTTTGCAAAGCCGGAAGAGCTATTGAAAATAAAGGGCATTGGAAAGAAGACTTTTGAGAAACTTCGGCCTTTGATCGCTGTGAAGTGATGCCGAAATTTAGTATCAATGCAAAAATGTTTTTGAGAGTGGGCGCTGGAAATGGCAATCACGCCGCCTGAAAATATCGTGGGCATCAGCATTCGCGACACGACGTTGCGAATGAGCGAGGCGATCCGCAGCGGCGGCGAGTGGAAAATTACCAGCCTCTCGCAGGGAACCGTGTCGATGCCGTGGCGGGCGGCGGCGATGAAAGAAAAGAAGTGGGCCCGTCGTTTCGCCGATGACATCAATCGACACCATGAAAGAGCCGGCTTTAAGGCAAAGTTGGCGGTCTTCACGCTCGACGCCGGCATGGTGTTTATAAAGAAAATTCCCATCGATCCTAATCTCAACGGGAATCGTCTTCGAGAGCATGTGACGTGGGAGGTCGAGCAATTTGCCATCAGCCCGGCGGATGAGTATGTGATTGTTTATGAACAGCAACAGCCGGCAAAAGGGCTTGGCTTTGCAAACGCGATCGTCGTGTTCGTTCGCAAAAGCATAACCGAATTTTTGAAAAATGTATTTCTCGACACCCACTTGGAGCTCAAAGCGATCGACGTGGATATTTTCGCCGCGCATCGGGTATTGGCGTTCGGGCAAAATTTAGATCAGAACACCCGGACGGCAACGGTGGATGTCAGGAAGGAAAATATCCAGTTTTCAATTCTCGAAGGAGCTGACTTTTTTCTTTCCCAGGAAACAGATTACCCGGTTGAAGAAGAGGGTGAGCTTCTGCGCCGGGAAGAGGATCATCTGGCTCGCATCATTTCGAAGGAGCTGCGGCGGATCATTCTCGACAACAAGCTGGGCAAGGGGGTGGAGGATTTTTCCAGCGTGCAGGTTTACGGCGACGGCCTTTCACCGGCGGTCGTCGAAGCGCTGCGCGCCATGCACAATACGCGGATTGACTTGGCCAATCCTTTTCGGCGTCTGAAAATCAACGGACAGATCGCTGACCCGGAGATTCAATCGCACCCCGAGGCCTTCGTGGTTTCGGTGGGCGCCGCGATCAAGGGCATTTGACGTGCTACGCAACGTGGACATGACGGAGGCGCATCATGGTTGACATCAATCTCATTGGCGACGAAGAGCGGAGGGAGGAACGTCAGCGCGAAGAGAGCTTTGCCAAAACCGTAAGCCTCGATACGCGCGAATTACAGAGCGAAGACAGACCCTTTACGTTTGACAAACGAACGGTGAGAGAAGTGAACGATTCATCGCGCAAGCTGGTGTACGGGGTGCTTCTGGGCATCATCCTGCTCGGCATTGGCGCCATCCTGTACTTCATGCCCAGAAAAAATTCTGCGACCCAAGCGCAAAGAACGCAAACGCAGATCGGCGAGCCGCAAACGGCGACCCCGGCTGAAGAAAACGTCTCGCCGCCGGAAACCGCAACGACCACCGAGCCCGAAACCGTCAACCGCCCGACGACGACCATGACACCCTTCGAACAATCGCTCGTCGAATCCACCAATCTCGGGGCGTGGACGGTCGCGGCCGCGGCCCGGGCATTCAGCAACAGCGAAAGCAGATTTCTTCTGATTTCCTATTTCGCCGACCGGCAGTTTCTGGTTCAATTCGTTTCACCGCGAGAAGAGGCCTCCAGCCTCGTCACCCGGGCGGTGCAGCAAAACCTGCAACCAGCCGAGCTGAAGGTGCTTCCTCCCGACCGCATGCCGATGGACGGCCAATCGCTGAACAAGGTGCTGCTCAAGGGCAGGGTCAGCAGCGACCGGGCCGGCGCCGTGCAAGGCTCGATTCAGAACATGAGCTATGCGCAGTTCATCGCCTGGCTCAGGCAGCTTGCCCAAAATCGCAATGTCGACCAGCGCTCCGTCGATCCGCGCCCGGCCCGAAATGACGGCGGCGTCACGCGCACGCCGGTCATCGCGAAATTTTACGGCTCGCAGGCCGACGTCATCGGTTTTCTCGACGGCCTGGCCGCGGCCAATCCCAGCATCGACATCTCGAAAATCATCGTCGTGCCCGACGACCGCCGGAACTTTACCGATGATTTTCTGGAGCTGGCCCTCAACTTCGAATTCGTTCAACTGCAGTAACATCCGGTCAGATGCGCGTTATCGCCGGCTTATGCAAAGGGCAACGCTTAGTTGCGCCGCATCAGGCGCAGACCCGGCCAACCAGTGACCGCGTCAAAACCATCATGTTCGACATCATCGGCTCGCGTGTATTCGATGCGGCAACTCTGGATGTGTTCGCCGGCTCCGGCAGTCTGGGCATCGAAGCGTTGAGCCGCGGCGCGAGAGCAGCGGATTTTGTTGAAGCACATGCCGCAACCGGCTTCATCCTTCGCAAGAATTTGCAAGCGACGCATCTCGACAATCACGCGAGGGTGATTATCAATGATGCGTTTCTTTTTTTGGGAAGCGAGCGGGCGGATGAGAAATACGATCTCGCGCTCGTCGATCCGCCTTATGAACGCGGCTTCGGCGAGCGAACGCTACGCTCGCTCTGCGATAACAGACGGCTGGCTTCCGGCGCGTGGGTGGTGATTGAAGAATCGGCGCGAGTAAAAAATATGGCATTACCGGAAGAAGTCCGGCTCATCAAACAATGCGTCGTTGGCGATACGGTGCTTTACATTTTTGAAGCGAGGTAGCCATGCGAGCGGCAATTTATCCGGGCACCTTCGATCCGATCACCAATGGTCATCTTGACCTCATCCAGCGCGCCGCGACGATATTTGATCGGGTGACGGTTGCCGTGACCACCAACCCCAGCAAGAAGCCGTTGTTCGAAGTGAGCGAACGAGTGCAGATGATTCGCCAGCTTGTTGCGAGCTATTCTTCCGTCGAGGTCGACAGCTTTACCGGCTTGCTCGTGGACTATGTGACGCGCAAGGGCGCCACTGCCATCGTTCGCGGGTTGCGCGCGGTTTCGGATTTTGAATTCGAGTTTCAAATGGCGCTGGTGAATCGCAAGATCGCTGAAAACATCGAAACCGTGTTTTTGATGCCGAATGAAAAGTACACGTATTTGAATTCGACCATTGTCAAGGAGGTCGCGACGTTTGGCGGGGACGTGAGCAGATTCGTTCCACCGGAGGTTTTGGTTTTGTTGAATCAAAAGCTGTCGCGCAAATGAGCTTCATCGAATCGATTCGCGCCCGCGCGGCTCCATGCAGCAAGCGCCTGGTTTTTCCCGAAGGCCACGAGCCGCGCACGCTGCGCGCCGTTTCGATTCTCAAGAAATCGAATCTCGCAGAGCCGATCTTGCTGGGCGATCCCAAGTTGATTCGTGCGGCTGCCGAGAAAGAGCGCGCAGCGATTGATGGAATTGAAATCATTTTTCCGGCAACGCATTCGGCATTTGATCTTTTTGTTCGCAAGTATCTTGAGTTGCGCTCGGGCAAAGAAGTGAGTGATTCCCAAGCTCGGGACATCATGCAGCAGCAGCTTTACTTCGGCGCGATGATGGTTCGCGAAGGTCTCGCCGACGGATTGGTTGCCGGCGCAGTGAGCACGACCGGCGACGTGCTGCGCGCCGCAATTCAAATCATCGGTACGGCGCCCGGTATCTCGCTGGTATCGAGCTGCTTTCTCATGGTGCGGCCGGATGATGGCAAGGTTTTCACTTTTGCGGATTGCGCGGTTGTCCCGGATCCGAATTCCGAGCAGCTTGCCGACATCGCCATCGCCGCGGCGGGCACGCATGAAAAGCTGACGAGTGAAAAGCCGGTGGTTGCGTTGCTGTCTTTTTCAACGCATGGGAGTGCAAACCACCCGCTCGTTGATAAAGTGAAGACTGCGGCTGTCATTGCCAAAAAGAAGATGCCCTCGCTGCAAATTGATGGCGAGTTGCAAGTCGACGCCGCTCTGATTCAGGAAGTCGGCGCACGAAAAGCCCCCGGCAGTTTAGTGGCGGGAAAAGCGAATGTGTTGATCTTCCCGAACCTCGACGCAGGTAACATCGCTTATAAACTCGTGCAACGTTTGGCAGGCTACGAAGCCATCGGGCCGATTCTACAAGGCCTTGCAAAACCGGCGAATGATCTTTCGCGCGGCTGCAGCGTCGAGGATATTGTGAATGTGGCGTGTATTTGTGCGGTGATGGTGTAATATGAGAAGCTGTATGAGGTCTCCTATAAGCCCGAAATAGATTCGCGATTGGACATATCGGTTGGCCAACACGAGTAAATATGAGTACTCCTCCGATAGACCATTTAATTCAACATGAAGTTGGTGCAATTAAATGGTATCTAATTTGGTTTGTTTTAGCACTAGGAATTGGAGTAGCGCTTATCGTGTCGTACATGCTTTCACTTATAGAAGAGAAAATAGGTCTTGGAATAGGAAGTATTTTATTTCTCTTATTTTCGAAACCACCTTTGTCGGAAATGCTCAAGCGGAGAGATAGAATCGGTGCATTGAAAGCTTTAAGAACTCGTCTTATTTCTTTAACACCAGGAGATCCAGATGAAATGAAAATCAGTGAGGCATTAGAAAAACTTGTTCAAAAGATGCTCGAAGGCTAATGTAATGATACCAGACAGCAATGTTCCCGATAGTTTGCTTGCGAAGTTATCAAGAAAGGAAAAAGCAAGGCGGAGGAATTTTCTTATTTGGGGTGTATTTACAGGCCTTGTTTTAGTATTGATAACGGCGCTTACAGTTTTCAGAGAAAACCGTCTCACTGTAGAATTGCGCTATCGCGAAGAGAAACTAAAAGTACAAGATGCAGAGTTGGAGGTTTTAAAAGCAAAGGACGAAGCTTCAAATTATATCCTAGAGGGAGTCGGGTACGCGCAGAAAGTCAAGCTATCGCTCGCCATCGAAGCATATAACAAAGCAATTAATGTTGATACATCAAACGCAGAAGCCTACGGATTGAAGGGCTATGCTCTACTGAAGCGCGGCCAAATCAAGAACAGACGCGACGACGTTCATGAGGCTGTAAGGTGTCTTGAGCATTCTGTAGCTCTTGATTCTTCCAATATCTGGACACACTACAATCTTGCACTTGCATATTGGGAATACGGTGATCAAGAAAAGGCGATCCAGAGCGTAAGAAAAGTTCTTAGTATTAACTCGAAATTCAAAGACGTGATCGAAGGTGATGAACAGTTTAGCGAGCTTCAAAAAACTCCAGAATTCAGGACACTACTTCACCAATAGGGATTATTTAAGTATGAGCACTATCCAAGAAATTGAAACAGGGTGAGCAAGCTCTCACGTGAGCAGCTTTCCGTTTTTCGTGATTGGTTTCAAAAGTTCGACGCGAGGCATGGGATCGCCAGCTTGAAGAGGACGTAGCCGCTGGCCGTCTTGATCATCTTGCAGAAGAGGCTATTCACGATCTTCGTGAAGGGCGTTGCACGGATTTTTGAAATAATGTAGATAGTTAATGAAAAGGAAAAATGAAATCGATTGGCCATCCCCTGTAAAGATTTGGCTGGAGCGCGTTGACTACGATTTGGAAACCGCGCGGGCGATGTACAAGGCTGGTCGTTATCTCTACGTCGTCTTCATGTGCCAGCAAGCCGTCGAGAAAAATATTAAGGCACTGCTGGCATTGCAAGAAAAAGAAATCAAACCGATTCACCATCTTTCGAAGCTTGCAGAACTCGCTGGCATAATACAAGAATTTGATGAAGAAACCCTTACGCTAATTGAGAGTCTCAGCGCTTATTACTTGAATGCGCGTTACAAAGAAACCATCTCAACTCTTACAAAAGCTATTGGTAAAAACGAAGCGAAAGATTGTTTAGCCGAATCCCAACAGGTGATCACATGGCTTACACAAAAGATGAAGCAATCTCTGTAATTCGGTTGTTTCTCGAAAAGATACGACCAGAGCTTCCGGTTGAGCGGGCGTATTTATACGGCTCCTACGCCAGAGGACATAGCCGTGACTATTCGGATATCGATTTGGCCATCGTCACGCCGGTTCTGAATGACAAGAATTCGTTCTCGATCAATCAAAAAATTTTCAGCCGCGCTTCGCGGTTCAATGTAGATTTAGAGCCGATTTGCTTTTCTCCCGAAGAATTTGAGAAAGAAGACCTGCCAATCGTTCTTGATATCAAGCGTACCGGTGTTGAGATCACGTTATCAGCGAATTGAAGCAAATGTCTGACTTCAACGAATCACAGCTTGCATCACGCATCAAGCCCTCGCCGACGCTGGCGGTGACCAAGCTGGTCGCCGAGATGCGCAAAGCGGGAAAGCAGATCATCGATCTTGGCGCTGGCGAGCCGGATTTCGACACGCCGTATCATGTGAAAGAAGCCGGCATTGCGGCGATTCGTTCCGGGAAAACCAAATATACGGATAACGCCGGAATGTTGGAGCTGCGCGAGCACATTGCCCGCGCCTTGCGCGAAGATCATCAGGCGGATTTCACCCCGGCGCAGATCACCGTGAGCAATGGCGCCAAGCAGGCGATTTACAACGCGCTGCTGGCCCTCTGCAACCCCGGCGATGAAGTTATTCTGCCCGTGCCGTATTGGGTGAGCTATCCTGATCAAATCAGCATGGCGGGCGCGGTGGCCAAGCTGTTGCCCGCGAGCGAGAGGAATCACTTCAAGATTACACCAAGCGAGCTGCGCCATGTGATTGGGCCGAAAACGAAATTATTAATTTTTAACAGCCCTTCGAATCCTACCGGCACGGTGTACACCGCTGAAGAATTGCAGGAACTGGTGGAGGTGATCCGCGAAAGCGGCATTTATGTTTTGTCGGATGAAATTTACATCAAGCTAATTTATGACGGCGTGCAGACGCGCAGCTTGTCGTCGTTTCCGGAAATTCGCGAGCAGGTGATTTTGATCAACGGGTTTTCCAAGTCGTATGCGATGACCGGCTGGCGCTTGGGATACAGCGCTGCGCCGTCGCCTATCGCTGCGGCAATCAACAAAATCCAAAGCCATTTGACTTCCAACGCTTGTTCTATTTCTCAAGCCGCCGGACTCGAAGCGTTGCGCGGAGACAGTCATTTCCTGGATAAGATGCTGCATGCTTTCGACGAGCGACGGCGCTTTTTGCACGATTCGTTCACCGGGATACCCGGCATCTCGGCGAATGTGCCCAAGGGGGCTTTCTACTTGTTTGCCAATGTCGGTAAGCTTCTCGGCGCGCGGATGAATGGAAAATCGATTCATACGCCGGCCGATTTGTGCAATCATCTTGTGGAAAGCTGCGGCGTGGCTCTGGTGCCCGGCGAGGCGTTTGGCTCGAACGAGCACGCCCGTCTTTCCTACGCGACTTCGATGGAGAATTTGCGCGAGGCGACGAGCCGTATCAAGAAAGAATTGAAGGACGCGGTTGTTTAAACGCCGGATCGCTTTTCGAATTTTACGTCGCTGAAAAACTTAATACTACGATGATGTCATTCAACAGCGAATGTTTTATTGCCGATAAACTGATGAGGTAGTTTGCTTTTATTTTGAGGTACTGTAATGCCGACTTACGAATATGCCTGCACGCAATGCGGCCATAGATTCGAAGAATTCCAAAGCATCCGGGCGGAGCCGATCCGCGACTGTCCGGAGTGCGCCAGTCGCGTCGAGCGCCTGATCAACGGCGGCGTTGGTCTCATCTTCAGAGGGTCGGGATTTTACTTGACCGATTACAAAAAGTCGAGCGCCAAAAGCGACGAGAACGGAAGCTCGACGAAGAGCGATACGAAAAAAGAAACCACGACCGAAAAGTCCGCCGACAAGACGAGCAGCGCCGAAGCCAAAAGCTGAGCGCCGCACATGCGCTGGAGCGGGACATGCAATTACTTGGATTGAACAATGACGTTCTTGTAGGCGGCCGGCGTTTTCATGTTCAGACCGCCTTTTCCGAAGGAACCGGAACAATCGTTTCGCAGATATTCGACAACGGCCGCGTCGTCGATAAACTGGAAGCGACGTTGGAGAGCGGCGAGACAAACGAACTGGCGCTGCCGCGCAAGCTGAAGGCCGTGCACCAAGAGATGATTTCGGAGATGGAAATGCTTTTTTTCATCGCCGACAAAGTGCAGCAGGTCAAGCATCCGGTTTCGAGCAACAAGCTCGGCCTGGTATTCCTCAGCAAGAATCTGTTCGACGACGCGATAGAGCAGTTTCACAAGGCTATCGAGCTGGATAAAGACTATATCGAGGCACACAAAAATCTCGGCATGGCATTGGTTTTGAAGATGGACTACCCGGCCGCCGAAGAATCGTTGCGGCGCGCCGCGAAGCTCGCGCCGAAATACGCAGATCTTTATTATTTCCTCGGCGCCGCTCAGCTCGAACAAAAAAAATATGAAATCGCTTTGCAGTCCTTCGATACCGCTCTGGAGCATAATCCATCTTATTATGAAGCGCACTTCAATCTGGCAAGGCTCTTTCTTCGCACGTTGGTTGAGGGCATCGATCAAAGCTATCTGCCCTCGGCAACGGCTCGCGCCAAGCGGAGTGTGGAGCATTTGATACGCGCTGTCGAGGGCTTCGCCTCTTGTCGAACGCCGCGTCTTGAAAAAGCCATTCAATTGGTCGAGCAGGGCGCATTTGCGCAGGCGCAGGACGAGTTGGAGGCGCTGCGGCAGGAATCGCCAATCGAAATTGAGAACCTTTTCGAGCATGAATTCTATCTCAAATTCATGTACGGCGGCAAGGGGAAAGACGACGCTTTCATTCAAAAGTACGCGGAAAGCCTGCGCGCCGCCATTCAGGAATACCCGCACTATGCGGACTTGCACAACAATCTCGGCGTGGCCTATTTGATTCAGTGCCGCAATTTGTTCTTGCGCGCCCTCGAGGAGTTTCGCCAGGCGATCAAGATCAACCCCGGTTATAAACGCGCGGAAAAAAATCTCAAGCTTGCGGAAAATGACGGCAAGGGATTTCTCATCCTCCTGCGCGCCATATTGAAGTAAGTTTTTCGCCGCTTCCATTCATCGAATTGTACGCCGCCTCTTGCAGCTCGCGTGAAATCGATCTTCACATGCGCCGAGCTGTTCATCCACAAACCGAATGAACTTGTTTATCCCGTCATTAATCGATTCTCGGTGTCGATCGAATGATCAAGATGAATTTTTTTGCCCATGCGCGTGAAGAGAAATATTTTCACGGTATACCGCTCTCGTAATCAGCGATGAAAGGAATGAATTTGATTCTTCCATGCGAGCGGTTGTCGAGTGCGCGCCGGAAAACTTCATGTAATTTTATTGAGGTATTCTGCCTTACCGAAGGCAGGATTAATTATCGTTTTGGTGGTATAGGATTTGCTTTTTAAGCTGCCACTGCTTACAATTGCCTTATACATTTCGACCTTAGCTGTCTCTGTGTGATACATGCGGTCTAATTCTGTTACAGGAGCGGGACATTATGCGGAAGTTATTGTATTTGTGTTCACTTCTGGTCATCTGCGTCGCTTCGGCTTCCTCGGCGCAGGAGAAAATGACCATCAAGGCTTTGCGCGCTGCTCCACGACTTGCATCCCTCTATGAAATTTCTTTTGTCACCAGCGAGGCGCTTGCCGTCGATGCGGAAATACGAATCTCATTTCCTGTATCTTACGATCTTAGCACTCTCGAAATCGCCGGCAGTGCGACCATCAATGGTGGATTGACCTTGACGCGCGACGGTCAACGGGTGATCGTCAAGCGCACCGGCCTGGGGACCGTTGTGCCGCGCGGCCAAAAGGTCGGCTTGCAGCTCGGCGTCATCAAGAACCCCGCCACCTTTGCCATTGTCGAGCCGGTTCGTATCGAAATACTGCATTCCCAAAAAACAACCACAGCCAAAGCATTCGCATCCTCGGTTGAGTTTCAATCGCGTTAAAGCAAATCTTGGGTAATTTGGATGGTTAAGTGTGCGCGACAGTTTTGCGCAGTGATGTTTGCGCTGGCGATTATTTTTACAAAAACGCAACCGGCAATTGCCGGATCATTAACCGGGGTTTCGATTAGCGCCTCGAACAATGACGCTGGCGCGACCACTGTTTATACGATTTCCTTTACCACCAGCGGCCCCAGTCCGTTGGGAGACATTCCAGCTAATGGTCGAATCGTTCTCGGCTTTCCCGCTGGCTTCGACCTCTCCGGTGTTTCTCTTGCTTCCAATATTTCCGGTTTGACCGGCGGCTACTCCAGTGTGAATGTCGCAAGCCAGACCGTAACGCTCCAGCGCGACGGTACCGGAAATATTTTCAACGGCGCGGTCACCATTCGCATTGCCGCTGTCGTGAACCACACGGCGATCGGCAGTTATAATATCTCGGTCGAAACTCAGGATGGCTCGGGCATCAATATTGATGGGCCGAACAGCGCCTCGGTTTCCATTGATGCCGCGCCTTTGGATTACTTCACGATCAGTCCCATCAGTTCACCACAGACTGCAGGTACAACCTTTTCCTTCACTATCTCCGCCTTCGATGAATTCGACAACCCGCAGAGCTTCACCGGTAGCGACACGTTAGAGGACAACACGGGCACGTTGACGCCGACGAGCGTCGCGATGAGCGGAACGACGGTGACGGTGAACAATGCAAACATTACCTTGGCGCAAAGCGGGGTGCAAATTACCGCCTCCGCTGCGGGCAAGGGCGTTACTTCAAACAGCTTCACGGTGAATCCGGGAGGGGTCAATTATGTAAAGGTTGTTGAAGGTCTGAGTGGTGACGCTACGGAATTGGTCGCAAGGTCATTGACTACGGATGAGATGTTGACCGTTCACGCGGCTGGATACGACGCGAATAATAATTATGCCGGTGATGCCTCGGTATCATGGAGCAGCTCGGGTTTGACGCCGGCCGTTAGCGGGACGGGCACGAGCATTACTTTTAGTCCGACAACCTCTCCGGCGAGCGGGACGATCACCGCAGATCATGCGACGGCAACGGATGATGTGACCGGCACGATCAGCGTGACCGACGGCGCGGCGCAACGAGTTAAAGTTTTAAGCGGCGGCAGCGGCGAAACGGCAGAGGTGACGACTTCGGGCTTGACCACTGGCGGCACGTTGATAGTTCATGCTTCGAGTTTTGATGCAGATGGAAATTATATAAATGATGTGAGTGTGACCTGGAGTGTCAGCGGCGGCATCGGCACGATTCCCGCAGGGCCATCGACGAGCGCGACATTTACAGCGACGACGCCAGGCACCGGCCAGATCAACGCCGATCACGCGAGCTTGATTGATGACGCAACCGGCACGATCACAGTCAACGCGGGGACATTGAGTTATGTGAAAGTCGTCGAAGGGCCGAGTGGTGATGGAAGCGAGCTTGGAGCGACGAGCCTTACGACGGATGAACAACTGACGCTTCATGCTGCGGGCTATGATGCGAGCAACAATTATCTCGGCGATTTCTCGGTGACGTGGAGCAGCAGCGGCACGCTTGCGCCGGCAGCGAGCGGCAGCGGCACGAGCATTACTTTTAGTCCAACGACTTCTCCGGCTAGTGGGACGATCACAGCCAATCACGCGACTGCAACGGATGATGTGACCGGCACGATCAGTGTTAGTGATGGGACGGCGCAGCGTGTCAAAGTTTTAAGTGGCGGCAGCGGCGAGACGACAGAAGTAACAACTTCGGGTTTGACAGCCGGCGGCACGTTGATAGTTCATGCTTCAAGTTTTGATGCAGACGGAAATTATATAAATGATGTGAGCGTGACCTGGAGCGTGAGCGGCGGCATCGGCACGATTCCCGCAGGGCCATCGACGAGCGCGACGTTTACGGCGGTGACGGAGGGCACCGGACAGATTAACGCCGATCACGCCAGTTTGATTGACGATGCAACCGGCACGATTACCGTCAACGCGGGAACTTTGAGCTATGTGAAAGTTGTTGAGGGTCCGGGTGGTGATGGAAGTGAGCTTGGAGCAAAAAGCCTTACCGCAGATGAGCAACTGACGGTGCATGCCGCGGGTTATGATGCGAGCAACAATTATCTTGGCGATTTCTCGGTGACCTGGAGCAGCGGCGGTTCTCTGGCGCCGACGGTGAGCGGCAGCGGTACGAGCATTACGTTCAGCCCGACGACCTCTCCGGCGAGCGGGACGATCACCGCCAATCACTCGACGGCGACAGATGACGTCACAGGCACGATTAGCGTGACCGATGGTACGGCGCAGCGGGTGAAAATTTTAAGTGGAGGCAGCGGCGAAACTTCGGAGGTGACGACTTCGGGTTTGACCACCGGCGGCGCGTTGACGGTTCATGCTGCGAGCTTCGATGCAGATGGAAATTATGTTAATGATGTAAGCGTAACGTGGAGCGTGAGCGGCAGCATTGGCACGATTCCCGCAGGACCGTCGACGAGCGCGACGTTTACCGCAACAAACCCCGGCACGGGGCAGATCAACGCCGATCATGCTACTTTGGATGATGATGCCACCGGGATCATCACGGTAAATAGCGGCTCACTGAGCTATGTCAAAATCGTCGAAGGGCTCAGCGGCGACGGCGCTGAGTTAGCGAACAGAACACTGACTGCCGATGACGTGTTGACAATGCATGCCGCAGGCTACGATGCGAGCAATGTTTATCTCGGCGATTTTTCCGTAACCTGGGGAAGCACGGGGTCGCTTGCGCCTGCCGTCAGTGGCAGCGGCACGAGCATTACTTTTAGCCCGACGACTTCTCCCGCCAGCGGAACAATCACGGCGAATCATGCGACGGCGACCGATGATGCGACGGGTACGATCACCGTGAACGATGGCGTTGCGCAAAAGATTAAAATACTGGATACGGCCAGCGGTGAAGACGGCGAAACAAATACTCAAACGCTCACCACCAACGGCACATTGACGGTGCATGCCGCAAGCTTCGACGGCGATAACAACTACATTCAAGATGTAAGCGCGACATGGAGCGTGACCGGCGGTATCGGTTCGATTCCAGCCGGGCCATCCTCAAGTGCGACACTTACGGCAACGACGCCCGGCACCGGGCAGATCAATGCAACTCACGCGACGCTCGGTTCCGATGCCACCGGCACGATTACCGTAAATCCAGGATCGTTGAGTTATATAAAAGTCGTCGAAGGACCGGGCGGCGTTGGCGCTGAATTGGGGGCGAGGAGCATGACGGCTGACGAGCAATTGACTTTACATGCCGCAGGCTATGATGCAAGCGACAACTACCTCGGCGATTTCTCGGTGACTTGGGGAAGCACGGGCACACTTGCGCCTGCGGTGAGCGGTACTGGCGCAAGCATCAGCTTTGGGCCGACGACATCGCCGGCAACCGGAACCATCACCGCTAATCACGCAACCGCGACCGATGATGCAACCGGTACGATTACTGTGACCGATGGTTCGGCTCTACGGGTGAGAATTTTGGACGGGGCGAGTGGCGAGACCAGCGAGACAACGACCGCGAGTTTGACCACCGGCGGCACGTTGACGGTGCATGCGGCAAGCTTCGACGCAGATGGAAATTATTTAAACGACGTTAGCGTGAGCTGGAGCGTGAGCGGCGGTATCGGTACCATTCCAGTGGGGCCATCGGTCAGCGCCACGTTCACGGCAACGAATCCCGGCACCGGCCAGATCAATGCAAATCACGCCTCGCTGCAGGATGACGTTACCGGGACGATAACCGTCACCAGTGGAAACTTGAGTTATGTCAAGATTGTTGAGGGGCTAAGTGGAAACGGCTCCGAATTAACCACGAAGAGTTTGACCGCGGATGAGGTATTGACTGTTCATGCGGCAGGTTATGATGCGAGCGATGTTTATCTGGGTGATTTTTCGGTGACCTGGGGTAGCACCGGTGCTCTTGCACCAGCGGTCAGCGGCAACGGTACCAGTTTAACCTTCAGCCCGACGACCTCTCCGGCAAGCGGCACGATCACCGCGAACCATGCAACGGCGACGGACGATGCGACCGGCACGATCAGTGTGAGCGACGGCGTAGCAGCAAAGATAAAGATTTTGGATACAGCCAGCGGCGAAGACAATGAAGTAACAACCAATACGCTGACCACCAATGGCACCATGACGGTTCATGCCGCAAGCTTCGATGCGGACAACAACTACATCCAGGACGTGAGTGTAACGTGGGGCGTGACCGGCGGCATTGGCACGATACCGGTAGGCCCATCAACGAGTGCGATATTTACGGCGGCCACCCCTGGAACCGGACAAATCAATGCAAGCCATGCAACGCTTGGCACTGATGCAACGGGCACGATCACGGTCAATGCAGGAAGCATTAGTAGTATCACGTTGCGTACTGCGCCCAACAACGGCGGTTCGGCATTCACTGCTCACAACATGTCGAGCGATGACTCGGTGACAGTTTATGCGGCGGGATACGATGTCGGCAGTATTTACCTGGGCGACGTTTCTGTCACCTGGTCACGAACCGGAAACCTCGCGCCGATACCCAGCGGCTCAGGGAGTTCTTTTACATTTCGCCCGACCACCGCGCCAGCCAGCGGCACCATCGTCGGCACGCACGCCACCGCCGGCAGCGATGCAACCGGGACGATCACTGTTTCAACCGGCAAACCGGCGGGAGCTTTCACGTTAACCGCCGATCCCGTCGGAATTCCGGCGGATAACTCCACGCAATCCACGATTACGTCGAGCGCTTTGCGCGATGCCGATAATAATTTAGTAGGCTCGGGCAAGAAGTACACGATTAGTATCATCGGTTTGAATGATTTGATCATCACCACGGCTGATGTCGATGCGGCGCTCCAAGGCCATCAGATTGCTACGAACAGCAGCAGCATTTTGAGTTTTAATGTAAGAGCGGGAACGATAGGCGGCTCAGCGACGATTACCGCCACCAGTGTGGATAACGGCCTCAGTTTCAGCAGCACGGGTTTAGTGGTTGGTAGCATCAATGCTTTGGCGATTGACGCTTCGCCCACCGTTTCGCAGGGCCAGCAAGATGCCGTAGTGCAAATGTCTGTCAGGAACATCGGCACGACGACGATAACCAATCTGGCGGCAACCCTGTCTTTCACGGTCGGCGGCAACAATCGCAACAGCCAGTATAATGTGACGGCCAGCCCATTGAATCCGACTTCCGTCCTCGGCAATACGACGGCCACGCTTTCCTTTTTGGTGGATGTGAACAGCGCGCCGGCCGGCGAAACCGTGACCATCAACGGCTCGGTGAACGGGCAAGTGAGCGGCACGCCGGTAACCGACTCGGATGCCGACACGCCGGATTCGTGGATTGTCCAAACCGCCGCGACATTAACCGTGCAAGCCGTGACGACGACGCCGGCCACGGTTTCTCGCGGACAAAATGATGTCACGGTGAATGTGGCCGTGCGCAATAATTTTGGGTCGAGCACCTCGGCTGGGGCCACCATCGACAGCGTGCAACTGATTCTCCGAAGCGGCGCAACGCCGGTCACATCGCAATACATCATCACCCCGATCGCCGGAAACCCGATAACCCTTGCCGGCGGCGCCGAAGCAACTTTTTCTTTTGCCATCGATGTCAGCATTGCGGCCACGCTGGGCGTCATCACGCTCGATGCGCGCGCCTATGGAAAAGATGCGAACTCGCTTGCGCTGATTTCCGATACCAATGGCGCCACAACGACCGACTCGTGGACGGTTATCGATGCCGGCGCATTCAACATCCTCTCGTTGACGCCTTCGCAACCCACGGTCACGGCAGGCATGACGAAAACTTGGACCGTGATCATGCGACTGCAAAACAGCAGCTCGTCCAACATCAACATGGATCTCTCGGCGGGCAGCGGCAAGACCCGAATTCGCTTTGCCGTAGGCAGCGACACCACGGGATGGTTGATCACCAAGCCTTCGGCTTTCGACGGAGGCGGTACGGCATTGAACGCTGGACAAACCAGGAATTTGACTTATACAATCACCCAAACCAGCGCCAAAGTCGGCACCGCCGTAATCTCCGGTTTCGCGGGTGGAACCGATCTTAGCACGACCCTGCCGGTATCCGACAACACTCTTGATGGCGGCAGCGGAGAAGTGGTCGTGCAAAGCGCCGCCAGCCCAGTCATTAGCGCTGGAACCATTATCACGTCGCAACCTACGGTGACCGCGGCGCAAACACAAAATTGGACGGTGACCGCCCCGGTTTACAACAATGGGCAGAGCTCGATAAAATACTCAAAAGCGCAGTCAACGATCACAATTGCCAACGGCGTGGGCTATACGATCATCAAACCAAATTCCTTTGCTCTTGGCGATTCGGTGCTCAATGGCTTTGAAACGAAAAACCTGGTCTTCACCGTCGATGTCACCGGAACTCAGCTTGGCGCGAATCTGCCGATCGCGGTCGTCTTCAGAGGCGAAGAGGTGAATAGTTTGACGCAGCGCGCTTCGAACACCGGCAGCGGTTTTATCACCGTGCAGACGGCGGCGCAATTGAAAATAACCTCGACGACGGTGACGGCGCTCAATGGCCAATCGGTGAATATCGGCCAGAGCTTCAGCGTGAACGTTCAAATCAGCAATCTTGGCCAAGAAAGCGTTGACAGTGTGTACGTGCGCTTGGCGACGAACGGAAATTCGACTATACAAGCGCCGGTCATCAAGACGATTCAAAATCTGCTGAACACGACGCCGCAGGCGTTGCAATTTGCTGTAACAGCCGGCTCGGTGAATGCGGCAGAGAAGTTTACAGCGTCTATCAGCTCATCGATTGCGCGCAACACGCAGGACGATGCCTCCATCGTTTCGGCGTCTGATGATACGACAACGGTCAAGGTTCAGAATCCGGCGGCGTTGCAAGTGCAGGTGATTCCCTCCGTAACCAATGTGTCCGCCGGGCAAACCAATCCGACCTGGAAGATCAAAGTGCGGGTGAGTAATACCGGCGGCGCGTCTCTGCAATTGAATCTACCTGCGGTAAGCAATGTCAGCTTCAATATACTCGGCGCGCCGCAGACGGATTATGCGATCACGGCGCCGGCGGCGTTGCAAATTCTCGGCGGCTTGACGCTGCCGGGCGGCGCCGCGGATACGCTCGCTTATACGGTGACTCGCACCGGGGAAGTCGGTGGAACGGTGATCCTTGGCGCCACGATCGGCGGGATTGACAAGAATGACAATAGCGCGCGCAGCGCTTCAGGCTCGGGATCGATCATCGTTGCTTCGACGGCAGCAGTGCGCCTCATCGCCGTTGACCCGATTGTTTTCCGCACGAATTCAGCCGGCACCGGCTTCGTCAACAAAACGCAGAGCTATCAAATTCGCGCGACGGTTGAAAATTCGAACTTGGAGGCGGTGCGAGATGTGAAAGTATCGCTGGCCAAGCCGGTTGGCAGCCAATCGACGATTTCTCCGGCGCAGCAGACGATTGCTTCGATTGCGCCGGGAGCCACGGCGCCGGTTACTTTCAATGTGACTGCGGCGAATCTTGAAATACCGGGCGGCGAAATTTTCGAGACAAATATCGACGAGGCCATTGCTTCAGCGAGCGGCACGCCGGCAAGAATAAAACTGGCAACCGATAGCACGGCCATCGTCATTATTCAAAGCCGCGCGCAACTATTCGTAAACGGTTCGACCGACGACCCCGACAACATTTTAACCATCGGACAGACTTTTCAAATTCGCGTGAAGGTCGATAACCTCGGCCAGGCGCCGCACGCAGACAATGGGCAAATACAACTGACGGTTCCTTCCGGCTATCAACGCGTCAATCCAAGTACGGAACCGCTGACCCGCAACTTCGACGAAGGCGAAACCGTTACGTGGAGCATTCGCGCGCCTTCCAGCGACAGCGGCCCGGACAACTTTATTCTCACAATCGTCGATCGCCCCAAGGACCGCAACACCGACGCTAACGCTTTCGTGCAAAAAGACGTCGATACCGTTCGCGTTGAATCCAAGTTCTCAAACCTTTCGATCACGAGACTTTATATCAGCCTGCCGTCCGGCGGCAACGGCGGCGACGACGGTGTGCTTTCGACCGAACAGCGCTTTGATGTCAAGGCCGAGATTTTCAAAAGCACAAATTTGAACAGCGGCTCTGCAACATTGGACATTCCGCTAAGCTCGGGATATAGTTTTGTATCTGGTACCGGCGCGCAGTTCCCGATTAGCCCAACCATGACTTGGCAGTTGTTAGCGCCAAATAATGCACACACCGGATTTCTGGACATCGCATTGCACCTCGAAGCCAGCGATCAACAGGGTGCGGATTATACGGCGGATGCTGATATGCAGGTGCGCACCGTAGAAAAAGCGAACGTGGCGTTGAATGCAGCGATTTCACGGCCGGAAGGAGCGCGCGGCGGCCAACTTTCGAAGAGTCAAACCTTTTATATTCGCGCCGGGCTGGAGAACACCGGCGCCGCAACAACCGTGGGGACTGCGAAAGTCAGAATAAATCTTGGCAACACCGGCGTGACGACGCAGGAACTGCTGACCCGCGACATTGCCGTGGGCGACAGCATCGAGTGGGAGCTGAGAGCGCCGGATGAAGAAACCTCGAGACGCGAGATCATCGTGTCGCTGGAGCCGCCTTATCCAGACGATGAGAACACGAACGCCGATGCTTCACGCGCGCCGGCGAGCCGAAACATTTCAGTGAGCACCGGCGAGCCGGGAAGTGTGGCCGTCTCCGATTTTTATATTTCTTTTCCAGGCGGCGCCCAGGATGGAACGCTCAGCACCGAGCAAAATTTTCAGGTAACGGCGAAGTTGGACTGGATCAATGCGCAGGAGCTTACGGCGCGATTGAATCTTCCCCCGGATTTTCACACGGCGACGGTGACCCAAGTTCCGACTTTTCAGGGCGTGGAACTCACCTGGGAGGTGACGGCCCCAGCCGCGCCAGCCGTCGACCAGCAGTTATCTGCCACCTTGCGTGGCTACGATTCTCGCGACGATCAATTGGAAATTACGGATACTTCCGATATTATTAGTCTGCAGGTCGTTCGCCGCGCCGATTTGAGCTTGAACGCGAAGATCATTTCTCCGTCATCGGCGATCGATGGCTCGGTAAGTATCGGACAGTATTTTACCGTCGAGGCAACGCTGAGGAATTTCGGTGATGCAAAGCCGGCGGGTGAAGACGGCATTTACCTCTCTTTGCCGGTAGGATATACTACACTGGAGCCGGTTATCAAGCCTACGGCCAACGAGAAAGTCCAGTGGGTCGTTCAAGCGCGTGACTCGAAATCCCCTTTGCTCAATGAACGCATCACTTTCGAGTTGCGCGTGCGGCCGGTGGACGAGAATACCAATCGCCCAGCGCAGGTGTCCGACGGTCTCTACGAGCTTCCGATTTTTACCGAGCCCAAGCGGCTGGTGGTGAGGGCGCTCGATGGGCGCGCCGGCAATTCCGCGGCCCAAGGCGAGCGGGATATTTCGTTGATGGGGCTCGATTTCCAAAACCAAAGCGACGCGACGTCGAGCAATATTGTCGTCAGTAGCCTGCGCTTTACGGTTCGCAATCGTGACGGAGATGAGGTGGCGCCAAATGGCGTATTAGCCGCCATCCGCGCTCAGGGTTATAATAATCCGGCGCGGATTTTTGGCGAATTAGCGACCATTCCGGAGACCAACCCGCTCATTCTTATTTTCGACTCACAAACCGAAATCGTGAATGCCGGAGCGCGAGATTCCATCGAAATTGTTGTTGACCTGGCGGCAAATATTTCCAACAACGGTTTTTACCTGAGCCTCGATGATAGCGCCGCCATAGACGCCATCGATGAGGATTCCCGCCAGCCTGTCGAAATTATGGATAGCGAAGGTCGTACCGGCTTGGCCTTTGAAGTCCGCAGCGAGCTGGCGTCGATTATTGAAGCGGCGTTTGAAAAATCATTTCTAAACTTTCCCAATCCCTTCGGAGGCCCTGGGAAAGAAGAGACCAACTTCGTCTATTATTTGGATGAAGACTCGGATGTCGAGCTGCGAATCTATTCCCTACTCGGTGAATTGGTCTGGCAGGCCAGCTTCAAGCCCACCGATCGTCAGGGTCAGGGCACCGGTACTCATCATGCTGAAATCGCTTGGAACGGGGAGAACAACGATAAGAAGAAAGTGTTGAACGGTGTTTACGTCGCCGTGCTTAAAACGAGCAAGGGCACGGCCACAAGGAAAATTGCATATATCAAATAGTAATGCGTAATCCGTAATGCGTAACAAAGCTTTTTACGCATTACGTTTTACGAATTACTGAATACTGATCACTGAACACTGATTACGGGAGTACCCTTTCCCACAAGGCATCAAGGAATTCTCACAACGCATCACTCGGAGTGGGTCAAGCATATGTTCGAAAGAAGAAAACCTCTCGCGGCGATTTGTATGATGCTTATCGCCTTCTCGCTGCCCGCCAAGATGGCCGCCCAACAGAATGCCGGCTTGCAGGCTATTTTTCAGCTTGGCGTTGGCGCGCGCGCGCTGTCTTTAGGCAGCGCCGCCTTTGTCGCCATGCCCAGCGACGCCTCGACGATCTACTGGAATCCCGGCGGATTGGATCAGATTGATAAAAGCAGCGTGACGCTCTTTTACACCAATCTTCTTGGAGGCGCGGCCTATACTTATGCCGGGTTCGTTCAGCCGACGTTGAATAGCGGCACTTTTGGCGTCGGCGTGTTGCGAGTTGGCGTCGGCGATATTGACGCGAGAGATGAAAACAACATCAGCGAGGGGACATTTAGCGCCGACCATCTGCAGTTTTTGGTTTCTTATTCGAAGCAACTGCCGTATAGTTTATGTCTTGGATTCAATGCCAAGTTTGAGCGGCAAACGATTTATAATCAAACCGCCAACGGCATCGGCGCTGATTTTGGATTGATCTACGCCCCGGAATTCTCCGCGAGCTTTCTGCAAAACCTCAAGTTTGGGCTTACAATACAAAACGTTCTACAGCCCGGGTTACGTTTGGACGCCGATACTGATAAAATTCCTTACATAGTCCGTTTTGGCGCGGTCAAGCCCATAAAGATGGGTGGAGACGGAGATGGGGTAAACGTGTTTCTTGGCGCTGAGCAGGGCGGCAAGGCGGCGTTTCGTCTCACCAGCGGCTTGGAATACGCGTATCGCGGCATCGCCATGCTCCGCACCGGCATCAGCAAGGGCGATACCTCGGCGCAAATCTCCTTTGGCGCCGGCGTGGTTTACAAAAACTACCATATCGACTATGCCATGGGCAGCTTTGCGCCCAACGAGTTGAGCACAAGTCATCGCTTCAGCTTCACTATCGAGTTTGGCCACACCCGCGCCGAAATGGCCAAGGTAGCAGAGGAAAAGCGGCTGGCGTCGATTGAAAAGGAAGTCACCGAGCGCGAACGGTTCAAGCGCAAAGCGGAATTTCAGAGTAACATGGACGCCGGGCTTGCGCTTTTTCAACAAAATGATTTCTTTGCAGCCTACATAAAATTTGCCGCTTCTCACGATCTGGATCCGCAGGACATCGAAGCCTCCAACTGGATGCGCAAGGCCAAAGAAAAGGAAGACGAGCTGCAAAAGGCGCGCGAAACCGTGCGCGCCAAGCAAGCCCAGGCCGAAGTCGCACAACTGGAGAAACGCGAGTTTGTCGAGAACCAGCTCAAGAAAGGCGTGAGCTATTTTGAAGCGGGCAAATATAGCGAAGCCATTCAGCAATGGCAGCTCGGCCTCGATCGCGATCCGGAAAACAATATCATCAAGCAATGGATCGAGAAGACTCGCAACGAGACTGCGGGGCGGATCGCCGATATGCTCCGCCGCTCCGACGCCCTGGCCCGAGAAGGCAAGTATGTTGAAGCGATCGACCTTTTGCAACAAATGCGGCAGTTGAGCCTCGCCGATGCCCGCACGCAGAAAGACGTGCAAGACCGTATCGCGCGGCTGCAGCGCTCGCTCAATTATCTCGATCTTTACCGTCAAGGGTTGACCGAATACACCAACCGCAATTATGCCGCGGCGGTCGGCTTCTTTGCCCAGGCGCTGAAAGTCGATCCTAACAACGAAAAGGTGAAGAAGTACTACAATGACGCCGAAGCGCGCGCCAACGCCCGCGTGGAAGATTTTCTCAACGAGGGCATTCGCACCCGTTTTATCCAGGCCCAACAGCTTGTGCAGAGCGGACAATATGCGCAAGCTTTGGAGATTCTCGAAGCTGTTCAGCAGGAACAGCGATACAACAAGCGCATTCTCGACGCCATCGATCTCGCTCGCGAGCGCTTGAAAAAATAACGACGTGAAGTGAATATGTCGAAAAGAGGGTGAGCCCAGTTGTTTCAGGACGTCATCAAAGAGCAACTTAAGATTCCTGCCAACATCGATTATCTCGGTGAGTTGCGGGAATTCGTGACCAAAGTCGGCAAAAAGCACGGCTTTTCCGACAAAATGATCAACGCCTTCAAGCTGGCGATCGACGAGGCCGGCACGAATGTCATTCGCCATTCCTACCGCGGCAGTGAGAGCGAAGGGTTCATCACCATTCGCGCGCTGATAAAGAAAAACAGTCTCACCATTTGCCTGATCGATCAGGGAAAGTATTTCGATCCCAAGCACGTCAAGGATCCGGACCTTCAGCGTTATGTCGATATCGGCAAGAAGGGCGGCCTCGGCATTTTCATCATGCGCAAGTTGATGGACGACATCGACTATCGGCGCACCGAAGAAGGCAACGAGCTGCGCCTGACCAAGAATCGTGACACGCCAGCCAAGCGCGGGGTAAAGCTGCCGGGCAAGATGCAGGTTCATATGCCGGGCGCTTTTAAGTCCATCCCGGCCACGTTAAAAGCAAAGTATTGGATTCGCGCCTCGGCGTTGATCACCGTCGTCGTCGGCCTCGCCTATCTTTATTTTTTCATTCGCGCCGGCAAAGACATCAGGCGCGAAAACCTCGAAGTGCTTGCTCGCGCTGGAAACCTAATTAAGAACAGCTTGATCAGTGACGAGGAGATATTATCCTATAGCGACGGCTCCAAAATCCAGGGTGTTTTGGATGCTGCGTTCAAGGAAAGAAGGGATTTTCTTCACGACCTCATCATCGTTGATAGCCTGAATTACATCAGCGCCCATTCCGATCTCAACCTTGCCTTTCGTCAATTTGATGAAATGCCGGCGAAACGAGAAACCGTCGCGCCGGATATTTATCTTTATAGCATAACGGCCGCCGGCAGCGGCAAGCCGGCGGCACGCGAAGTTTATGATTATTTCACGCCGATTGTGACCAAGTCCAACCTGCGGTATGGCCACTTGCATGTCCGCATGTTCAAAGATTATACTGATAGCCGCATTGCCGGGCGACGCGCCGCCGATGGCACGCTGGCGCTGACCATCTTGTTGACAAGCTACGTCGGTACGATGCTCTTGGTTTACGTGATGACCAATCCATTTCGCAAGCTGGCGGACTGGGTGGGCACGATGGGCCATGGTGGCGACGTGAGCGACCAGATGGACATCGACACCAGCACGGAAGTCGGCGAAATCGCGCAAGCGTTTTCCGACATCACCGTCAGATTTCGAGAATCACAGAAGAACCTTGCTGATCAGGAACGCCTGCAAAAAGAAATGCAGGTGGCGCAGGAAATTCAGCAGGCCCTGTTGCCCAGCGAGTTCCCGGATCTGGAAGGCTATGAGCTGGCGTCGCATTATGAAGCGGCGAAGGAAGTCGGAGGCGATTATTATGATTTTGTCGAGGTCGATAAAGATACGCTTGGCGTCGTGGTCGCCGACGTGTCGGGCAAGGGCGTACCGGGTAGCTTGGTGATGACGATGATACGCACCGCCCTCCGCACCGAAGCGCGCAACTTGTATGATGCCGCCGAAGTGCTTTCGCGCGTCAATGATTTCGTGATGGGCGATATGAAGAAAGGCATGTTCGTCACGGTCTTTTATGTCATCATTGATTCGAAGCGGCGGCGGTTGAATTATGCGAGCGCCGGTCACAATCCGATGATTCTTTACCGCCCGAGCACGGAGAAGACTTATTACTTAAACCCGCGCGGGTTTCCGATCGGCATCCAGTTGCACGAAAAAGAGTTGTTTAGAAAATCTATAGAGAGCGATACCATTCAGCTTGCCGAGGATGACATCCTCTTGCTTTATACCGACGGCATCACCGAGGCGATGAATGAGCGCCGCGATCTGTTCGGCGAAGAGCGGTTGCTGAAATGCATCCGCGAATTTGGAGGCTTGCGCGTCGTGCCCTTCATCGATAAGCTGAAGGAAGAAATACTCTCTTTTACGGAGAGCAACGTTCAATATGACGACATCACCGCCGTCGCCGTGCGAGAAAAAACTTCGCCTGAGAAAGAAGAGCTTCGCCGCGCACGAGAGGCGCATCGCCTGATCATTGACGGCCAGAGCATTCGGGAGGCCTGCGAAAAAGTGGGCATTACGACTTATACCTACTACAATAAATACAAAAAAGAATTCGAAGAAAAGGGCATCGATAATTTCGCCATCGACGCCGAAGTATCGGTCGATGCCAAACACATTGCCATCGAAGACAAAACCAAAATCTTCGACATTATCAAAAATCATCCGGAATACGGCGCGAAGCGAATCAGCGAAGAACTCAATACCGAGAAATACGGATTTACGATTATCGCCGAGAACCAGATCTACGAGGAGCTGGTTCGCAGCCGCCTGAACACACGCCAGCTTCGCGAGGCATTTGTCGCGCGCGGCGGGCGGCATCGCCGGCCTATGAAGCCGCCGGGCACGCCGATGTTGACGCTCGATGGGAAAATCATTCTCGATCGTGGCAAAGGCTTCGAGCAGAAGCAGCCGCCGGAAGAAGCCTATGAGGCTCCACCGCCGCCACGTCCCGAGCCGGTGAAAATGCTTCCGCCCCGGGTCATGCCTCCGGCTCTGCCGGCGCGCACGCGCGGTGACCTGAGCGGCGCGGATATCGATGCCAACACCCTGCTTACGCCGATTGAAGACCTGCTCGATCGCGGCCAAACAGGCCGCGAGCAGGATGAAAAAATGTTTGGCAACAAACGCGATGGAGGCGCGGCAGAACGCACAAAGAATGATGGAGAGCCGGCAGGCCAACCGCCGGCGACCGGTGATCGTCCTGAGGAAGCCGGTGTTATCGCAGATGCCAATGAGGTCATTGGCGCCGATTTCTCCGATCTTTTTGCGGACGGCGGCGCCGTAGAAATAGTCGATAATGCTGATGAAAATCTCGCCTCAACGGCAAGCGAGGCGGCTTCCAAAGTTGAGGATGCTCCCGAAAAATTTACGCTGAATATCGGGCAGACAAGGCCGGCACCGAAAGTTGAGCGCGCTGCCGCCGATGATAGCAAAACGGAAAAGACCGATGACGATCTGGCTTTTTCCGCTGTAGATGACCTCCTGCAACAGGAATTAGAAAACTCTTTCATGACAGCTACCGACGAAGACGTAAGCGATCATCGCCCCTCGAAGCGCAATCCGGAGGAGCCGATGAGCACATCTTCTCGCGAGCCCGAAGCGAAAAGCGACGCGCCGAGCCCGTTTTCCGATGAGTTTGCCGACGCCGTTACTTCGAGCGAGCAAGAGCTCCCTCTGGAGTTTGCCGATGGAGGAGAAGATTGGCAGCAAGAAAACGGCTTTGCGGGTGTAACACGACGCGACGGCGTCATGAGTAATGGCATGAACAAGAACGGGGGCGATTCAAAGCTGTTATCATTTCAAGAAAGCGGCGCGGACGGTGCTTCGCATCAAGAGCAAATCCCGCATCGTCCACCTTCTTACGCAGCGAAAGACGACAAAAAACTGAGCGATCGCGAGGAACAAGATCATCGGGAGCGGCTGCTGGTCAACGGTCTGCGTCACTATAAGAGCCAGCGCTTCCAAGAAGCCATCGACGAATTTAACAAAGCCATCGCGCTGTATCCGGACTTCAAAGAGGCCTACAGCATTCTTGGCAACGCCTATTTCCGCAATCACATGTACGCAGAAGCCGCGCAATGTTATGATCGAGTGAAACAGATGGATGCGCGGGATACCACGGCCTATGAAAACATGGGCGTGATTTACGCAAACCGCGGCGATTTTCAAGAAGCCGTTCGAGAATGGGAGGAACTTTTGAAAATCGACCCGCGCCGAGACGACATCCGCAAAAAAATCGACAAAGCCACACGACTGATGCAGAGCGCGTCGGTCTCATAGGAATAGGGCGAATTTCGTGTTGACTTTAAAGGCGTGCTGCCTTATATTTTCAACCATTTCGCAGCAAACTTTGCATTCATGAGGAGTCAGCCATGGAAGGTATTCAAGTGTCCGTCGAAAAAGCCGGATCGAGAAACAACATTGCGGTCATCAAAGTCGGCGGCTATATCGACACGACCACTTCGGCTGAACTAGAGCATTCGTTAGACACTTTACTCAAGTCCGATACCCATAACATCATCATCGACCTCGGCAACGTTGATTACATCAGCAGCGCCGGGTGGGGCATCTTTATCAGCGAGATCAAAGGCATACGTCAAAGAGGCGGTGATCTCAAGCTGGTGAAAATGGTGCCGGATGTTTACGAAGTTTTCGAGCTTCTCGAATTCCATCACATTTTGCGCGCCTTCGATTCGATCGACGAAGCGATCAGCGATTTTGACCGCGGCGGCGCCGGGTCAGGCGCTGCACCGCGACCGGTTGCCGCCAAATCTGCCCCCGCTAACGGCGATCACTCCGCCACAACGGTGAGCACCGCCAAGCCGCGGGTTGAGCGAATTGCCGCGCCCG
>Ga0247727_10004272_pt1 | contig 30459 bp, 30 predicted proteins | sample WisWelCaveWW1625_FD_202498 | JGI IMG/M metagenome (GOLD analysis project Ga0247727, IMG submission 202498) | Biofilm microbial communities from Wishing Well Cave, Virginia, United States - WW16-25 | ecosystem: Environmental > Aquatic > Deep subsurface > Groundwater > Cave microbial mat | place... | reverse complement strand
GGCGGTGTCGACCAGCCCGTCGAGGTGCAGCATGCCGGTCAGCGCCAGGTCGAGGGCGACCACCAGGGCGGCCGCGACGATGGGCGGCCACAGCCGCTCGGCCCCCCACCACAGCGCGCCGGCGGCCGCTCCGATGAGCGCGCCGACGATGGGGAACCACGACAGGGTTCGTCGGTCGGGAGTTCGGGCGCCACCCAGGGGCGTCAGGAAGGCAAGGGCCGCTCTCACTGCGATCGCTCCAGTGGCAGCACCCGGCCGGCGACGACGAGCAGCACCTCGTCGGCCGCGTCGGCGACGGCATGGTTGAGCGTGCCGAGAGTGTCGCGGAAGCGCCGCCCGACCTCGGTGGCGGGGTGGACGCCGAGGCCGGCCTCCTCGGACACCACGATTGTGTCGCCCGAGCGGCGGGTGATCGCGTCGATGAGCGCGGCGGTGTCGACGTCGAAGGTGTCGTGGTGGGCCACCCAAGTCCCGAGCGAGTCGACGACGGCGGTGCCCTCGATCCCGCGAAGATGCTCGGTCAGCGCGGCGCCCGCCTCAACAGTCGTCCAGGTGGCCGGTCGACGGGATCGGTGGACGGCGATCCTTGCCGCGAAGTCGGTGTCGTCGTCGGCCGCCACCGCGGTGGCGACGTAGGTGACCGGTCCGGGCCTGTCGGCGGCGCGGCGTTCAGCAAGGTGGGACTTCCCCGACCGGGCGCCGCCGAGGATGAGGACGATCACCGTGGTGCTCCGGGGCGTGCAACGACTAGGCGGATCATCGCAGACCCCGCAAGGTGGTCTCGAGGTCGCCGGCGGTGAGCTCGGGCAGCGAGAGGAGGCGGGCGCCCATCGCCTCGGCGACGGCGCGGGCGAGCCCAAGCGCGCCGGGACCGGGGCGCTCGACGTCGACCAGCACCGCCGGGAGCCGGCGGCGGGCGACGCCAGCCGCCGCGGTGAGGGCGTCGCCGACCGCGTTGGTGCCGGCGGTGGCCCGGCCGTCGGTGACCAGCACGAGCAGGGGCCGCAGCGTGGGGGTGGCCGACTGGGTGGCGAGGTCGGCGGCGACGCGGATGCCCTCCGCGAGTGGTGTCTCCCCGCCGGTGGGGAGCGCTTCGAGGCGGGCGCGTGCGATCTCCACGCTCCCGGTCGGTCGCAGCGCGACGCTGGCGCTGTCGCCGGCGAAGGTGACGAGGGCGACGCGGTCGCGGCGCTGGTAGGCGTCCTCGAGGAGGCCGAGCAGCGCGCCCTTTACCGCGGCCATGCGGGCGTCCGCGCCCATCGACCCCGAGGCGTCGACGGCAAGGACGAGGAGGTTCCCGCTGCGCGCCTCCCGGACCGGCTCGCGCAGATCGGCGGCGATCACGCCTGCGGCCGATGTCGGGTCGGTCGCCCGGCGAACCGCGGAGGCACCGACGGTGGGGACTACCGCGATCGGTGACGCTGGGCCCGACGGCGCGCGGTGGCCGACGGTACGGCCGCGTGTGGTGGTAACGGTCGAGCGCCGGCCGGACGCCGACGGTTGGTCAGCCTTCGGGGCGCGGAGCGCGACGACTGCCTTTGGGGCGTCGGCACGATCGACGCGCCCGTCCCGGTCGGCCGGACTCGGTCTCGGTGGCTCGCCGTCGGACAGGTGCTGGGGCGCTTGGGTTGAGTCTTCGAGGGAGCCGAGCGCGTCGTTGAGGGCGTCGTCGAGACCTTCGGGCGACGCGCCGGGGGGGTCGAGCGGGTGGCGGCGGCCACGGTGGGCTAGCACGAGCGGGGCGACAGCGCGCAGGTCGTCGGGCGCGGTCTCGGACCGACCGCGCCAGGCGGCGTGAGCGGCGGCGGCGCGGCTCAGGACCAGGTCGGCGCGCATCCCCTCGGCTCCGGCGGCGGCGCAGATGTGGGATGCCGCGGTGAGCAACCGGTCGTCGAGGCGGGCGGGGCGGGTGAGGGCGAGCCGTTCGGTGAGGGCGGCTTGTTCGTCGCGCCACTGCTCAGCGAAGCCGGCGCGGTCGGCGTCGAAGGCGAGGCGGCGGCGCACCACCTCGGCCCGCTCGCGGGGTTCGTTGGGGGCCCGGACCTCGACGGCCAGGCCGAACCGGTCGAGGAGCTGGGGTCGCAGATCACCCTCTTCGGGGTTCATCGAGCCCACGAGTACGAAGCGGGCCGGGTGCTCGTGGGAGAGGTTGTCGCGCTCGACCCGGTTCACCCCGGTGACGGCGACGTCCAAGAGGACGTCGACAAGATGGTCGGCGAGCAGGTTGATCTCGTCGACGTAGAGCACGCCGCCGTCAGCCGCGGCGAGCAGTCCGGGCGCGAAGCGCACCGTGCCCTCGGTCAGGGCCGCGGCCAGGTCAAGTGAGCCGACGACCCGCTCCTCGGTGGCCCCGAGGGGCAGCTCAATGAACGGGGCAGCGCCCGGGAGCAGCGCGGCCAGACCGCGGGCGAGGGTTGTCTTGGCCGAGCCCTTCTCCCCCCGCAGGAGGACTCCGCCGATGTTGGGGTCGATGGCGGCCAGCACCAGCGCGGTCTTGGCGTCGTCGTTGCCGACCACGGCGCTGAACGGGAAGCGCGTCGCGCTCATGGGCGTCTTTCTCCTACGGCGGCGGGAGCCGAGCGCCGCTCTTCCATGCCTTCGGCCGCGAGGAGGCCGTCGCGCAGGGCGGCGAGCGCGTGGTCGCTCGCATTCCACATGTCGCGCTCGTTGGCTTCGAGGAGCCGTTCGCAGATGCTGCGCAGCGCCCACGGGTTGGACGCTTGGTAGAAGGCGCTCATGGCGGGGTCGGCGACGTAGGCGGCGGTGACCCGTTCGTACATCCAGTCCTCGACGACACCGGCGGTGGCGTCGTAGCCGAAGAGGTAGTCGACGGTGGCGGCGATCTCGAAGGCGCCCTTGTAGCCGTGGTTGCGCATGGCGCCGATCCACTTGGGGTTGAGGACGCGGGTGCGCACCACCCGGGCGGCTTCCTCGGCGAGCGAGCGGACCTGGGGTCGGGACGGGTCGGCGCTGTCGCCGAACCAGGCCCGGGTAGCACGGCCGGTCAGCTCCTCGACGGTGGCGACCATGCCGCCGTGGTCCTGGAAGTAGTCGTCGCTGTCGAAGATGTCGTGCTCGCGGTTGTCCTGGTTTTTCACCGCCACGTCGATGGCGGCGAAACGGCGGCGCACCTGGTCGGGGGCAGCGACGCCCGGCTCGCCCCGCCGGTAGGCGAACCCGGACCAGGCCAGGTACACCTCGGCGAGATCGGCCCGGGTTCGCCACGACCGTCCTTCGATGGCCTGGTAGATGCCCGAGCCGTAGGCGCCGGGCGCGGGACCGAAGACGCGGGCGTCGTCCGCGCCGACGGCGCGAACGGGGTTCTGCTCCGCCGGTTCGTCCAGCCCGGCCACCAGGCGCACGGCGTCGTCGATCAAGTCGACGACGTCAGGGAACGCGTCGCGGAAGAACCCCGAGATGCGCACGGTGACGTCGATCCGGGGTCGGCCGAGCTCGGCCAGTGGGATCGCCTCGATCCCTTCGACGCGGCCGGACTGCGCGTCCCAGCGAGGCCGTACGCCGAGCAAAGCGAATATCTCGGCGATGTCGTCGCCCTGTGTGCGCATGTTGGCCGTGCCCCACACGACCAGCCCGACGGTGCGGGGCCAGCCGCCGGTCTCGGCGACGTGGCGCTCCAGGAGCCGGTCCGCGAGGGCGCGGCCGACGTCCCATGCCAGCGGCGAGGGGATGGCCTTGGGGTCGACGGAATAGAAGTTGCGGCCGGTCGGCAGCACGTGGGCGCCGCCACGAGTCGGCGCGCCGCTCGGCCCGGCCGGGACGTGGCGGCCGGCCAGGCCGGCCAGCAGGTTGGCGACTTCGTCGCCGGTGCGGCCCAGGTTGGGCACCAGCGTGGCGGCCACCCATCGCAGCGTCTTGTCGTCGCCGGCGGCGTCCGTGCACCATTCGGCGTCGGCAAGGGCGACGATCCGCTCCCGGCAGACCTGCTCGACGCGGTCGACCGCCGCGGTGCCCGCGTCGTCGAGGTCGACCCCGAGCTCGCCCGCAACCGTTGCCCGCAGCGACGGGACGGCGCCCTGGGGTTGTCGACAGATGGCCAGCACCGTGTCCACCAAAGCGTCGCCGGCCGGGGCGGCGCCGAGCACGTGGAGGCCGCCGCGGATCTGTGCGTCCTTGAGCGAACAGAGGTAGCCGTCGATGTGGCCGACCATGCCAGCGAAGTCGCCGGGGTCGGGCATCTCGGCGACACCGAGGTCGCGGGCCAGCTCGGAGGTGACCAGCAGGTCCCACAGCTGGCCGCGGATGGCGGGCAGCTTGGCGGGGTCGAGCGCCTCGATCTTGGCGTACTCGTCGAGCAGGCGCTCCACCCGGGCCAGGTCGTCGTAGGTCTCGGCCCGGGTCATCGGCGGGGGGAGGTGGTCGACGACCACGGCGTGGGCGCGGCGCTTGGCCTGGGTGCCCTCCCCAGGGTCGTTCACCACGAACGGGTACAGCAGCGGCAGGTCGCCCAGCGCGGCGTCCGGCGCGCAGGCAGCCGACAGGCCCACCCCCTTGCCGGGCAGCCACTCGAGGGTGCCGTGCTTGCCGAGGTGAACCATCGCGTCGGCGCCCCACCCGGCGTCGAGCCACCGGTAGAAGGCCAGGTAGTGATGCGGCGGGGGCAGGTCGGGGGTGTGGTAAACGGCGATGGGATCCTCGCCGAACCCGCGGGGCGGCTGGATCGCCACCACCGCGCCGCCCAGGTCGAGACCGGCGAACACGAGGTGGTCGTCGTGCACGCACACCTTGCCCGGGGCCGAGCCCCAGGTGGCCTCGACCCGGTCCCGCAGCTCGACGGGCAGCGTGGCGAACCACGCCCCGTAGTCCGCGACGTGCAGACGGCCGACGGCCATTGCCGCTTGCGTGGGTGACAGCGACGCCACGTCGTAAGTCAGGCCGTCGGCCAGGCGAGCCATGACGGCGTCGCTGTCGGCGCCGACCTCGGCGATCTCGTAGCCGGCGGCCCGCAGCGCACCCAGCACGACGAGGAGGCTGGCCGGCGCGTCGAGGGCGACGGCGTTGCCGATGCGGCTGCGCTTGGTGGGATAGGCGGACAACACAACGGCCACCCGCTTGCGCTCGGGTGGCAGGTGACGGAGCCGGGCGAGGCGGACGGCCAGGCCGGCGACCCGCTCGAGCCGGTCGGGGATGGCCCGGTGGGCGGACAGGGCGAGGCCGAGCTGGTCGCCGTCGTCGACGATCTCCTTGAAGGAGAAGGCAGGGCCGATGATGCGCCCGTCGAACTCGGGGATGGCCACCCCGAGGACGACATCCAAGGGGGCGAGACCGCCGGACGCTTGGGCCCAGCGCTCGGCCGGGCCGGTGGAGGCGACCGCTTGGAGGACGGGCACGTCGAGGATGTCGAGGGGCGACGCCCACCCTTCCCCGGTCGTGGCGGCGACGGCGTCGCCCGCCTGCACCGCACCACCGGCAGCCCAGGTGGTGGTGATGATCACGTCAGCGCCGCCGAGCAACGCCAGCGCGGCGGGCGGCCCGCCGCCGGGTTCGGGGCGCAGCGAGTAGCAGAACACCAGGCGGGCGTTGGCGCCGCGCGCCTCGATGGCGTCGCACAGCTGCTCGACGGCCAGGGTGTTGCCGGCCAGGACGTTGGCCCGGTAGGTCACGACCGCCACCGTGGGCCGGTCCGGGTCCGACGCCCGCTCGCCGACCAGCCCGACCTGGGGGATGTCGGCGGGCGGGTCGAAGCCGAAGCCCTCGAGCATCACTGTGTCGACAACGAAGCGCAGGAGGTTGGCCAGGTTGGCGGGCCCGCCGCGGGCCAGGTACGCGAGGGCTTCGGTGACGATGCCGGCAGGCACGGTGGACAGGGCGGTGAGCTCGGCGTCGATGGCGGCCTCGCCGCCGAACGCGAGAAGGGCGATGCCGCCCTCCTCGCAACGGCGGCGTAGCTCGTCGAACGGGCCCTGCCAGGCGCTGCGTCCTTTGTGCAGACGGACGAGCACGATCCGCACACCGTCGATGTCCGGTGGCGCGCCGTGCTCGTCGAGGCTGACGCCGCCGTGGGCGCGCACGGGCGGGAACCCGGCGGGCAGCGTCTCGACCGCGGCCCGCAGCGCCAACAGCTCGAGGTCGTTGTTGGCGACGAAGAGGATCACGGCGCCGCGCCTTCCGGTTCGGGCCGCAGGGAACAGTCCTCGCACAGCGCGCCGTTCGAGGCGGTGGTCTTCCACCACAGACAGCACGTGCGGCGTCGGAACGCCCAACGGTCGGGGGCCCAGACGCCGAGCTCGCCGATGCGGTGGGGCAGCGCGGCGATCACCTCGTCGACCCGGTCGCGCAGCGGCGGCGCGCCTTCGGCGGTGCCGACCGCACCGAGGGCCGACGCGATGCCAGCGGCGGTGTCGCCCCAGATGAGCTGGGTGCCCAGGGCGTGGCGGGCCCGCAACGCGTCGGCCACCCCGTCGAGGTGACCGGCGAAGAGCTGGCCCACGAGGGTGTCGAGGTCGACGATGACCGCGGCCGTCGGGTCCACGAGCAACGACGATGGCCGGCTGCGGGCCAGCCCGACACCAGCGCCGGGTGCGGCCGGGTCCGGCGCGGAGCCGGTCAGCGCCCACGCCGCGAGGGTCATGCCCGCCAGGCGGTAGGAGTAGGCCTGCCACCACAGCGAGCCCAGCACCTGGGGGTCGTCGCTGCCCCGCCCCTCTGCCGAAGCAGCGACCACCGCGGCGCATCGGTCTGGGTCAGCGGCGAGGTCGACGGCGAGCAGGTCGTCCTCCCCGGGCGGGCCTGCCCGCCATCGCAGGTGGCCGACCAGGGCAGTCAGCGGACCGAGAGACTCGTCGAGGGACGTCACGAGACCGTGCTCGCCGCCACGGGCGCTCCCTGCTCGATGAGCGCGAAGACCCGGTCGAGGTCGAGGTGCGCGTCGATGGTGTCGGCGATGCGGTCGAGGCGTGCCTCGCGCGCCGCCGCGAAAGAGATCGTCGGCACGTCCGGCGCGGACACACCCGCGTGTTCGGCGGCCCAGCGCAACACGGCGGCGCGCATGCCGTCGTTCTCGAACAGCGCGTGCAAGGTGGTGCCGAGCACTCGGTCCGTTGCCCAGCCCAGCGCCGTTCCGTCTTCTGCGACCAGCCACGGCTCGGCACCCTCGCCCGGACGCACCCGTCCGTAGTGGATGCGATAGCCGGTGACCCTTTCGCCCGCGCCCGGCTCCGCGACGGCCGAGCCACTCGGGCGGTCCAGAACCTTCGAGTCCTCGAAGCTCGTCGCCACCGGAAGCCACCCGAGCCCCTTCGTCGACCCCGGTGGGCCTTCGACGCCGAGGGGGTCTTCGATGCGTTGTCCGGCCATCTGGACTCCGGCGCAGATGGCCACCACGGGCGCGCCCGACGCCGCCACTGCATCCGCCAGCCCGGTGGCGCGGAACCACGCAAGGTCGGCGCGCGTCGCCTTCGACCCGGGGAGCACGACCAGGTGGGGCCGGCCCAGCTCGGCGACGGCGCGTACCCAGCGAACTGCGACGGAGGGCTCGAGGCGGAGGGGGTCGAGATCACCGAAGTTGGCGACCAGCGGGAACCGCACCACGGCGACGTCCAGCCCCTCGCCGACCGCGGCGTCGGTCCCCCATCGCTCCAGGGCCAGGGAGTCCTCGGCGTCAAGGTCGGTTCCTTCGACCATCGGTATGACTCCGAGCATGGGGACTCCGCAGCGCCGTTCGAGCTCGGCGCACGCGTCGAACAGCAACGCTGGGTCTCCCCGCAGGCGGTTGATCACCAAGCCCCGCACGCAGCGGCGAAGGTCCTCTGGCAGAAGCTCGACGGTCCCGTAGAGCGAAGCGAACACCCCGCCGCGGTCGATGTCGCCGATGACTATCGCGGGGAGCCCCGCGGCGGCGGCCAAGGGCAGGTTGGACAGATCGCGGTCGAGCAGGTTGATCTCGGCCGCACCGCCGGCGCCTTCGCAGATCACGACGTCGAACCGGCGCCGCAGATCGGCGAGCGCATCGAGCACGACCGGCTTCAGCTCGAGCTTCAGGTCGTGGTAGTCGGCCGCCGAGAAGACGCCCCGTGGCTCGCCCATGACGATGACCTGGCTCGTGCGCTCGCCCGTGGGCTTGAGCAACACCGGGTTCATAGCCGCTTCCGGCTCAGCGCCCGCGGCGACGGCCTGCACCCACTGGGCGTGGCCGATCTCGGCGCCGTCGACGGTGACCGCGGCGTTGAGCGCCATGTTCTGGGCCTTGAACGGCGCCACCCGGACGCCGCGCCGGGCGAGCACGCGGCACAGACCGGCGACCATCCACGACTTACCGGCGTCGCTGGTCGCGCCGCACACGACCAGCCCGCCCCTCATGGGCCTCAAGCGAGCGAGGGAACGAGTTGGTTCTCGGCCTCGTCCTGACCGGCCCGACGGGCCGCTTCGGCGACCACCCAACCGACCCCGAGGGTGAGCACGGCCCAGAGCGTGAGGTTGGCGCCCAGTGACGCCACCCGGAACCTCCACACCAGGGTGGCTGGCACCAGCACCGGATCGGGCGCCGGCGGCATGGCCGCGAAGACCACGAGCATCAGCACGGCCACGGCCGCCGCGACCGCGGCGATGCGCCGGTGGTCGGCCCAGCCAGCCGCTCGGACGCGACGGCTGAGCATGGTGGCACCCAATCCGACCGCCACGGCGATGACGATCAGCCACACGTACAGGGACTGACGCTCGCCCAGCGTCGCCGGGTCGCCGACCGCCGGCGGGTTGGGCGGGTACTTGAACCACGGGGCGACGGTGAAGGCCCCGGCCAGGATCAGCCCAGCCAACAGTACCCGGCGGGCGACATCCGGCCGGCCGCGGCGCAGTCCGTGGGCAGTGAGGGCCAGAAGGACACCGAACGCCGCGCCGGTCAGGGCGTAGGCGCCGAACAGCCCGATGCCCCGCTGATCTCTACGCGACACCGACGCCTCCTCCTCATGGACCGCTCCCGTGTCGGGCTCGGGATGGGCGGTGGCGTTGGCCTCCTCGATGGCGATGGCATCGTCGATCGAAGGCTCGCCAGCGACCGACGCGAACGTCGCCGCCACGATCCCGGCGAACAGGCCGACCACAACGGCGGTCGCCGCTAAGGAAAGTAGGCGCGACGGCTCGACGCGCTTCAACAGGCTCGTGGTCATCGTCGGCGCTCAGTGACAGGGAACGCCGATGAGGTGCCGGCCGTCGTGGAACGACTCGTGCAGGAACGACCCGGCCTGGCCGATCGCCTCCGACGCGGGGCCAGCCTCGAAGGTGACCAGCCACAGCAAAGCGACCGCTGCAGCCAGTAGTAGGAACCCCCACCGGGGGATCGGCACCGAAACAGACTCGGGAACCGTCGTGATTGCTGCCATATGACCTCCATCCACGTGGAGTGGGCGCGATGCCCACATTTGTCCCCACGGTCGGTCTTCTGGCTCCCGGATCAACGCTCCCCTCAGCCTTCCCAGGCCCGGAGGCCCAGTGGCAATCGTCGAGGTTCGCTCCCCGGTTACAGCGGCGGGACCGCGCCGGAATCGCACCGGCTTCCCGAACCATGGGGTATGCGCCTTGCACCGTAGCCCGCTCGCGAACTGCGCGCTACGGGAGCCTTGCGTGCAGCCTCAGATGTCGGGAATGGCGGCAACCCTGTTCGCAGCACGTCCCGCGCCGAGCGAGTTCGGGCGAACAACCCGGAGCGGGGATCGGAATAGCCGGGCTCGCCAGCCTGCAGCGCGGCGCCATGGGCTTCGAGGATCGCTCGCCGCCGAGGGTCGCCGGGGGCGAGCCGGTCGGTATGCGGTTGAGCGCGCAGCTTCGCACGACCACCAGACTCGCAGTTGTCGCATTCATCGTCGGGACGATCAATACCGCGTCGGGGGCGCTGTTCTCAGGCGTGTAGTCCTACGTCTTCGGGGATCAGCGCGGAATCAGTGAACCGACCGAGGGCGGGAGACTCGGGCGTCGGCCCGTCTGGGAGACGCTCGACCCAGCGGGGATCACTGAGCGCCCAGGCGTTGAGATCGAGCCCATCGGCGGGCGGCTCGATGATGGTGAGTTCGTGGTCGTGTCCGGCGAGGAGGTCACCGAGCCGTTGCCCCCACGCTCGGCCGGCGGGGTCGTTGTCGATGACGGCGACGATGGTGAGATGGTGGCGTTCGGCGTGGGTGGCGAGGCGTGCGGCGACGCTCTGATCGGGAGCCTGGGAGCCGAGCACCGCGGCGGCGGTGAAGCCAGCTTGGGCGGCGGTGAGGGCGTCGGGGATTCCCTCGCACACGACGAGGACGCCGGGTCGGGTCGGGTCGTCGGTGCGGGTCCAGGCGAGGCGTGGGTTGGAGCCGAGCGCGGCGGCGGGGTTGTCGTACTTGGGTCCGTCACCGGGCTCGAGGTAGCGGGTCTGGAGGTAACGGACGTTGCCGGTCGGGTCGAGTGCCGGGAACACCGCGGCGATGCTGTTCCCGTAGGGGAGGCCCCGTTGGCGGCGCATCATGCGCCGCCCGGGATCGGCCCCGACGTGGTTGCCACGCAGGACCTCGTCGTCGAGGCCGCGGTGGTGGAGCCAGTCGTGTACGGGTCGACCGGATGGTCCCCAGAGGATCCGTTCGCACGCGTCCGCATATCGGGTGACGGCCGGGTCGAGCGGCACCACGGTCGGTGCGCTGCGGCGTGGTTTGCGGGCGGCGGCGGGGAGGGGATGATCGGGGATCATCCCGGCTCGTTGCGCGAGCCAGTCGATCGCCTCGGCCCGGGGGAGGTGTTGGGTGGCGGCGGCGAGGTCGATGGCGTCACCGCGGTGGGTGTCGTCACCGGACCAGCAGCGCCAGCGTTCGTGACCGCGGTGGTCGGTGTGCATCGTGACCGAGGCGTGGTGGTCGTCGTGTTCGGGGAGCGGGCAGTGCCATCGACGGCCCCGCACACTGTGGGTCGCCGGTTCGGCGAGGTGGTCGAGGAGGGTGGTGAGGTCGGTGCGGTCGAGGACGTCCTCGATCCGCCACCGGCCGCCGGGTTGCCCGCTGGTCACGTCCCCATCGCTGCGTCCGTGTCGCACAGCTCGGCCTCGGTTGTGGTGAGGACGGTTTGTACGACCGCGCCGCGCTGCTGCAGTCGCCACAGCGCCCGACCCCGGACGAACTGTCCGATCCAGGAGCGTTCGCGTTCGGAGAGGGCGAACATCTCGGCGGCGACGCCGACCTGGTCGGGTGGCTGGCGCAGGATGATTCGGGTCTGGATGTCGGACAGCAACCCGGCCGAGATCTTCGCGATGGCCGTCCCGTCGTCGGATTGCGCGGTGAGGTCTGCGGGCCGGTGGCAGATCAGCCAGGTCGACACCCCGTAGGTCCTCGACAGCTTCAGGCTGCCCTGGAAGTGGCGGGCGCCATGGCGAACCGCAGCCCACGCTTCGTCGATGACTTGCAGGACCCGTCGGTCCGAATCGCGTTGGAGGACGGCGGCCAGCCACGAGGTGGCGGCGAGCATGACCAGGGGAAGGGCGTCGTCGTCGCCGTATACAGCGGATAGGTCGATGACGAACCCGGGCCCGTTCGTCCAGTCGACGTGCACGGTCGTCGGACCGTCGAACATCCCCGCCAAGGTCCGGGTGAGCAGCTTGTCGAGCGCGAACACCACCGGCGTGGCGGCCTGGGCCAGCTCGAGCGGTGTCCGCCGCGACAGCGCGACCAGTTCGTCGGCCGGGTCGGCGACGGTGGCGGCGACATCGGCGAGCGTGAAGGTCGCGCCGGTGCGGGCGAGGGTGGCGACCGACCAGCCCAACAGGGCGTCCTCGGTCGCGTCCAAGGCGCGTCCGAGGACACCGGCGACGAGTGCGGTGGCCAGACCTTGACGGCGGACGGTCTCGGTGGGGTCGCCACGGTGATCCATCGGGTTGAGCCGGTCGGTGCCGCCGGGGTGGAGGCGGATGACGGGGAGACCGTGTGCCTGGGCGAAGGGGGTGTATTCACCCTTGGGGTCGAGGATGGTGACCATCCTCCGGTGGCCGTAGACGGCGAGCTCTCGGCCGAGGAACGCTTTGACCAGAGCGGACTTCCCGGAGCCGATGTCGCCGGTGACGATGCAGTTCGGGTTGGTTAGGACGCCGGTCCCGTAGAGCTCGAACGGGTCGAAGTACCAGCCCGACCCGCCGCCGGTGACGTTCACCCCGATGTAGGGGCCGCGCTCGCCGATGCTGGTGTCGGTGTGGCAGGGATAGACGCTGGCGAGATGCGCCATCGTCGCCCGGTGTCGTTCGATCCGCAGCCCCTTCGCCGGCCGCCACAACGGCGGGCGCTCATCGACCACCCCAGTGTCGGCCCGCTGGACGTTCATGTCGCGCGCCGGGCGAGTGCCCGGCCGACGGGTAGCGACGCGACCCATCCGAGCTCGTGGCGGGCATCGAGGGGACGCAGGTCGAGCAGGCATTGGGCGGCCACCTGCTCGACATCGGCGCAGGTATCGTCGAGGGCGTCGAGATCGGCGGCGGTGACGTCGACAATGCCGACGAAGTGGAACTCGGCGTGGCCCTCGGACAACTCCCGTTCGCGCGCTTCGACATCGGCGAGGCGTTTACGTTCTCGGGCGTTGACCCGGAATCCCTTCTGGGTCTTCATGTCGGCGTCGGCTTCGCGGGCCATGACCTCACGATCCGCGGCGCGCGCCGCTCGGCCCATCGGGACGGGCTCCATCACCACGGTCACGGTCCGCACAGCGCGGGTGTCGGTCAGCAGCTCGCCGAGCCAGTCTGATCCGACCGGGAGTTGCGGCCAGCCGGCAACCCGGTATGAACGGTGGTAGGTGCCATCGACGCGGACGTGCCCCCGCTCTGTCTCGAGGACCATCGGCCCCCACTCCAATGCCCCCCGTCTGGACGCGGCGGCCAGCGAGCGGGTCAGGGTCGCGATTTGCGCGGCCCGGCCCGGGTCGGACCGAACGCGCAGCGCAGCCGACAGCTCGACGGGCGTGAGGGGTTGGTCGACGGTGAGGCCGGCGGCGTCGAGCCGATCGGAGAACAACCGGAGTTCAGCCGCGAGCGCGTCCAGCGCGGCCGCGAACCGTGACGTAGCGCTCCTGCGGGCGCGGACGCGGCGTTGGTCGATGGTGACGGTGACGAGGATGTCGTGCGCGACGGTGACCGGTGCCTGCTGTTCGACCAGCGCGAGGTAGTCGGCGGTCGGCGGGTCATCGGCGCGGCAGTGGATGCCGATCGAGGCGAGGAACTCGCGGTGGGTGTCGGAACCGACCGGGTGCGCCCACTCCTGCCACGTCGCGTTCGACACCGGCGAGCGTTCCCGGGCGAACGGGCTCAGCGCTCCGCTCCACGCAGCGAGCATCGCGTCCTGTTCGGTCGCGCTGGCCAGGGGGAACCCGTGGCCGTGGACCCGCAGTACCGCGGTGACTGTCCCGGCCTGGCGGTCACGCACAACCGCCATCCCCGCGGCTCGGCTGGTGCGGTCGCCGGGAATCTCGAAGAGCTCGAGACCCCGCAGCGGGCCGGGGAGCGCGTGGTCGGTGTTGTCGCCGAGCAACGGTGGGCGCAGCCACCGCCGTCGTCCGAACCGCCGGGCCACCCACAGCCGGCTGCCGGGCACCAGCGTTTCGGAGAGCGCGGCGCCACGCCACCGACCGAACGCCACTACGCACCCGACGACCGGGCCGGCGACGCCGAGGACCGGATGGATCGGGGTCTGGAGGACCGCGGCGAGGAACAGCACCCCGGCGATGACCGCGATCGCCTGGCGGGCGCCGAGCCCGAGCAACAGCCCCGGACGTTGCGAATCGCTGAACCGGTAGGAGCGGGCCTCGCCGGTCACGGCTCGGCACCTTCGCGGTCGTCGCCGTCGACTGTGTCGCTGCGGCGGTGCCGGTTGGGTGCTGCGCCCGCCACGGTCGACGCCGGTGAACCGCCAGGCGTCCGCGACTGGGCCGGACCCCCGCTCGGCGCACCACCCGAAGAAGTGTCAGCGGCGCCGGTGGCAGAGGTCGCGGGCTGGTGGCCGCTGAACCCGGCCACAGCACCGGCCCCGCCGCTGCCCGCGCCGCCGACGCCGGGTGCGCCGGGTACACCGTTCTGGCCGGCGACGCCACGGGTCGCCGCGGACGCTCCGGCAGACGCGCCGAGGCTCTTGACCATCAGGGCGGAGTGCGCGGCGGTCGTGACGCCACGAGCCCAGCCCCCGGCGATCCCCGCTCCGACCATCGCGCCCTCGACGGTGGGCATCAGCTTGTAGAGCACCATCGGGGTGACCGCGGCGATCAGAAAGCACACGAACCCGGTCATCAACGTCCCGACCGCCGCGGCGCCGTCGTTGATGACCGCCGTGGAGCCGGGGTCGCCCGCAGGGTTGGCGATCAACTTCACCGCCACCACCAGCGTGATGACGATCGCCAGCTTCGAGATCACGAGGGCCACCGTGAGGTGCACGAGCTTGCGGGCCGATCCCCGGAACAGAGGCAGAACGTTCGCGGACCACACGATCGGGGCCAGCGCAGCAGCGACGTAGATGAGCGCGGACCGCATCATCAACGAGACCACCAGGCCGATCAGACCGATGAACCCGAACAGCAGACACAACGGCCCGACGAAGGTGGAACCGAGCGGCCCGGTCGTGGTGGCAACTACGACGATCCCCTCGAGCATCCGGACCAGGTCCGCACGCCCGACCTGCCACACCATCGCCGCCGTCTCGTCGGTCACCCCGATCAAGACGTCCAACACCGTCAACGTGAGCGCCGAAGCGACGATCGCGCGGACGCCTTCCTTGACGGCGTCGCCGATCTGTTCGGGTCGCCCGGCGAGCGCGGCTTGCATGGCGGAGGCGAGCATCATCGCCACGGTGACCGCCAAGGCGATCAGGCCGATCTTTGCGGCGAGCTCGTTTCGGAACCAGCCCGTCGTGACCCGAGGAGTGGTGCCCGAATCGAGCACCGACCACACCCATTCGATCAACAAGGCGAGTCCGTTGGCGAGCCAGGTGTAGATGCCCTGGATCACCTTGTCCCACGCCCAGCCGACCGCCCCGCCCACCGCGTCGCCTACGAACCCGAACAGCGACCCCAGCCCACCGATCGCCCAGTTGAACATCACACACCTCCACCGGCCGTGGGCCACGCGAGGACCTTGGCGATCTCCTCGACGCTGGACACCACCGAGTTGGCCGCCAGCGCTGGGGTTGGGCCCGGCCGGGTATCCCACCCGTCGATCCGCCAGTCACCGCGTTCCCACGCAACCTCAACCTTCACGGTTCGCCACGCCTGCCGGGGCGCACCCACGCCGGGGACGCCGACCACGAGCACCGCCCACACCTCGATGACCGCGCGGCGATCGTCGACCGACACGTTCCGGCCGGTGAGGGGGATCTCGGACCACACCAACTCGGAAGGGGATTTCCCGACGCCGCCCAGCTCGACGGACAGCTCGGCGAGCTGACCCGACGACAGCGATGCCAACGCCGGCCCGTAGCCCGTCGTGGCGATCGAGCTGATGATGTCCGAGCGGGTGATGAACCCCGCAGTGGCGATCTTGCCGGTCAACGACACCGCCGCCAGCGCGGCAGCGCGGGCGCCCTCGGCGTCGTGGCGCCACCCGTGCGGGACCCCGTCGACCACCTCGGTCGGCCCCACCGGCAACACTGCCGGCGGGGCGTCAACCGTGACCGGGACCGCAGGATCCGGGGCGGTGGGCGAGGAGTTGCAGGCCCGCAACCCGAGCGACCCCGCCGCGACCACGGCGATCGCTGCAACCGTGAACATCGTCGAGGGCCGCATGGTCACGTCGCGTTGTAGACGGTCATGGCGATCGAGTGCGCGAGCCCGGCGATCATCGCGGCGCCGATCCCACCGAGGACCCACTTCTTCCCGGCCGAGGACGCCGAATAGCTCGAACCGAAATGCCCGACACCGGTCGCGACACCGCCGAGCAGCAGCCCGGCGACCGCAGCCGCGATCGCCGCGAACTTCAACCAGCCCAACACCTGGGTGATGAGCGCACCGCCCGGCAACGTCGCGTCCGGCGCCGGGTCCGGCACCACCTGCGCCAACGCCGGGCTGGCGACGGCAAGCACCGCCACCGCCACCAGCCCGAGTCCGACCGTCACACGCAGCTTGTGTTTTGACACCGGCACACCTCCTCGTTCGCTCGGCACCCCTGCGGGTGCGCTCCACGAACCAGGACCCACTCGCCGGCAGCGTTCGCGCAACAACGAACCGGCCCGAAGGTGGGAGCAGGGTTGTGAAACTCATCGCCGCCCCGATAGCCGCGCTCGTCGTCTCGCTCCTGGCGTTGCCCGTGCTGCTCGCGACCGGCGACGCCGAACTCGTCGGATGCAACGGCACAGCGCAGCTCGACGCCGTGCTCGTCACCGTCCGCACCCTCGAATCCGGCGGCGACTACACCGCCCGAGCGTCAGGATCCTCAGCGTCGGGCGCCTACCAGTTCATCGACACCACCTGGGCCGGCTACGGCGGCTACCCCCAAGCCTGGCAAGCACCCCCAGCGGTCCAAGACGCCAAGGCCGTCGAACACCTCAGCGGCATTGTCGATGCGAACGACGGCGACGTCACCGTCGTACCGGTCATCTGGTACATCGGGTACCTCCCCGCCCCCGGATCAGGTGAGTGGGACACCATTCCGGCTCCGCGAGCGGGGAACCAGCTCACCCCCCGCGAGTACCAGGCCCGCTGGCTCGCCGAGTACGACAGGCAACTCGCCTTCGCGAACCCCGACAGCGAACGCCGCGGTGGCTGTCTGCCCGGCGGGTCGATCGGCGCGCTCAGCGACGGCTACGCCTACCCCGGCCCACCCGAGGTGTTCGCCGCCGCTCCCGTCGACAGCCCGCACCACGACTACCCGGCATGGGACTGGCCGATCCCGAGCGGCACGCCGGTCTATGCAATGCGCGGAGGCCTTGTCGTCACCGTCCAGTACTGGCCGCACAACTGGTGGGACTACGGATGCGGTACCAACGCGGCCGGCTGCTCCACCTGCGGGATCGGCGTCACCATCGACGACGGAAGCGGCGTCCGGTGGACCTACTGCCACGGCAATGCCGTGTACGTCCAAGTCGGGGACACCGTCGCCGCCGGCGCGCAGATCCTCACGTCCGGCGACACCGGCCGATCCAGCGGCCCGCACCTCCACCTCCAAATCCGCACTCCCGACGGCACCCTGCGCTGCCCCCAAGCGCTGCTGCGCTCCCTGCGCGACGCCGGCACCGGGCTCGACCCGACCAGCCTCTCCACGACCGGCTGCTTCTACTGATCAACCGGCAGCATTGAGCACGGCCACGCCGCGTGGCATGTCAGTCGCCTACGCCCGCAACGACACCTCGGGGCGATGCCCCACGTTGTTATGCATGCACGTTCGGGGACACCCTGTCGCCCGTCGGGCACGCCAGATAACCGTCGATCCGTCGCGCTCGCGGCAGGCAGCAGCGCTGGAGCGTGGGCTGCCGAGGCGCGTCGCTCTGGCACGAATATCCTCCGCTCCGCTCGGCCGAGAGGGCGTGTGTGATGATCTTCCGATGGGACGTCTCGCGCGGGTGATCGCGGCGTTGGTCTTCGTCATCGTTGCGGCGTCGACACCGGTTATGGGGTACGCAGCTGCTGAGGAGTACCAGGGCCGCAGGTTCTACACGGTGTTCGAGGGCGACTGGCTGTTCGTGTTCGCGCTGCTCGCCGGAGGTGCCTCGGTGTGGGCGGCGATTCGCCTTGCGTCCGGCGCGCTTCGCCGGTCGTAGCTGCCGATCCGAGCCTGAACGTGAGCGCGCTCCCGTGTCACCGAACGATGCCGGATATGGAACGCCCATGGATAGCTGTCGCCGCGCCTCACATTGGCCGGCTGCGGGAGGTTGCGCGAGCCGCCTCGGCGGCTGTCAGGGTGCGGCCGGCGGTCAGACAACTGTAGAAAGACCGCCGTCTACTGTTGCTGTTGAGCGCTCCACCGTGGTCTGCCGGTCGTCGTGTCGTGGAGCCACGACAGCCTGGAGGCTCTCGTGCGTATCGACGATTCCACTACCTACAACCCGTTCGGCTGGCGTGTCGCCGAGATCGCCGACGCCGCGACCGACGACACTCGCCGCCGGGAGCTGGCCGAGAGTCTGGTGATCTGCGAGGCCGAGGAACTGGTGCTCGGGCGACGTCACGTGACCATCGTCCACGGCGACCCCGACGACTTGGCCGACAGCCTCCATCTCACCGAGTTCTACGACACCGTCGCTGGGCTCGCTTCGGCGGCGGATTGGACGAGGGTGCGCGGCACTTCCGACTACGTGACCGTCACCTTCGCCGGCTCGAACGCGGACCAGATGATCTCGCTCGTGGCCACCGCGGCTGAGCGTGCGAATCCCGGTTGGTGGAAGGTCACCGAGAGCCCGTACCCCGAGGTCACCTGACCGCGCGCCCGGCGCCACCGAACGAGGGATGGCGGTCAGCGACGGACCGGGCGGACGAGGTCCTGGTACAGCGCGGTGGTCGAGGTGGAGGGTTCGGTCTCGAGGTCGGCGAGGTAGGTGACGAGCTCCTCGTACGCGGCGCTCACGCCGGGGAGGTTGCCGCCGTGATGCTCGACACGCATCCGGCACCGGTAGAGCTCCTCGTTGCCGGGCAGGCCGCGCAGCCCGCGCACGATCGCGTCGCGGGCGACGTCGACGAGGCCGGTGTCGAGCGCTAGTTCGACGAGTCGCTCGGTGGCGTGCTCGATCAGCGTGCAGGCTTCGGCCACGTCCTGGTCGCGGTGTGCCCAGTCGTAGCCGGCGGCGTCGAACGGCGGGCCGACGACCAGTTCCAACCCTTCGCGCAGTCGCTGGATCGCTTCGGACGACGGCGCCTGCCGGGCCTGCTCGACCAGGCGTTGCATTACGGCGAGGTCGGTGATGATGCCCGGTGCGACGCGCAGCGTGCCTCGGGCGCGGTCCGCTGAGGGCAGCACCGGTGTTCCGTCAGGGAGGTCGCCAAGCGCCTTGCGGGTGGCGCCGATGACGTTCCACACCGTCTTGGCCTCGACCGGTTTGCCGCCCCACAACGCATCCTGCGCGGCGCTCGCCGCGACCGGGCGGCTGCGACAGGCAAGCAGCACGGTCAGGATCAACTCCCGTCGGCCGAGGTCCGGGCGGTCCGGCACGCCCGGTGTGCCGAGGACCCGGACGAGCAGGGCCGGCTCGATGCCCTCGCCGTCGGAGTCGGCCGGGAACAGTTCAGCGGCGACGGTCTCGCCGGTGTCGGTTGCTGGGTGGCCGTCGCGCTGCACGGCGGTCTTGTCGCCGTTTCCGCCGTGCGGTGGGTGACCGTTCGTCGAGACCTTCCCGACGACCGCGCTGTCGTCCCGCTGGTCATCGGCGACGTGCGAGTGCCCGTCGTCGGGTGCGGGTGGGGGAGCGTCGAGTGCGTCGAGCAGCCCGTCGAGTTCGGTGGCGCTGTCCGCTGGGAGGGCGACCGGGGTGAACACGATGCCGAGGGGCTCGATGCGGGCGGTGCCATCGTCGCGCAGGTCGATGTGGGCAGGGGCTGTGCCTTCGTCACCGGCGACGATCACGGCGATACCTCGGTGGGCCGGAGCCGCCTGCAGCAGCCGCTCCCTGTCGTCTCCGTTGGCCGGGTGTGCGATGACGACGGTGGCTTCGATCGGTGTCGCGGAGCCGGTACGGGCGGCGAAGGTCCCGTCGAGCTGGGCGACGCCGAGCGCGTCGGTCACCGACCGGCGCGCACCATCGAGGTGGCGCAGCGCCCCGTCGACATCGCTGGTGGCGAGTCGGTCCAGATGCCCGACGCCGGGGTCGAAGCCGACGGCATGCACGTAGGCGTCGGCGAGGTCCTGGTCGGCGGCCAGCTCGAGCGCCACAGATCGCAGGAACGCGTCGACCCGGTCGTCGGTGCCCGATACCGTGATGGTGCCGTATGCCTCGAGGTCGATCATCAGCTGTCGGTGCTCACGGTGACCGATGGTGACCAACGCGGGGATCGCTGCGGGAAGCGCATCGGCGGGTACTGGGGCGTCGGGGTCATACGCGAGTCGCCATGCCCACCCCCCGTCAGCCACCGTCCAGGGCTCGGGCGCGTCGGGCTGCGGGGTGTCCCAGAGCAGCTCAACCCCGGCCGTGTCGCTCAACTCGACCGCGACCGGCGCCCCGGTCACTGTCCGCCGGTTCAGGTGCCCCACGAGTTGCGCGAGGTGTTGGCCCGCCCACCGCACCAGGGGCACGTCAGCTGCGGCCACGACCGCGTCTTCGGTCTGGCCGCTCCCGGTCGAGACCGCGCTGAGGGCGCTCGCGCCGCGGATCGCTCGGCGTCGCCGAAGGAACTGGATGCGGAGCGCGAGCCCGGTCGCCAGGACGACCGCGCCAGCGACGCCAGCGAGCGTCGGAGCAGTGGAGATCCAGTCGCCTTCGGACTGGTCTGCTCCGTTGTCGAGCACCGAGGGAGCGTCGATTGTCGGCGTCGCTGGCGGTGATGTCGTGGTCGAGGGGGGTGCTGGCACGGGGATCGCCGGGACCGTCGTCGGCGGCGTCGTGTCCGGTGTTGGCGCCTCGGTGGTCGCAGCCGGGACAGGATCGGCACCTTCGAGACCCCTCCGCGGTGACTCCGGCACGGGCGGGGCCGGTGTCGCAGCACCGGGAAGTCGGAGGTCCCAGCCGGGGAGGATCAGGTCCGGGTCGGTCAGCCGCCGGCCATCGGGCTGGTCGACGTCTCGGTTCGCCTCGAAGATCTCGGTGTAGCGGGCCGGGTCACCGAGGTGGGTGTCGGCGATCTCCGACAGGGTGTCGCCTCGCACGACGGTGTGGTCCACCGCTGCCCGTTCAGCGGTCGTGGCTGACCCAGCGGCTGGGGTCGTCCGGGCGATCGCGGTGGGGATGCGGAGTTGCCAGCCGACGCGGATGATCTGCGGGTCGGTCCATGACCGGCCGTCGGGTTGGGTGACCCCGCGGTTGGTCTCCCACAAGTGACGCCATCGCATCCCGTCACCGAGGTGGGTCTCCGCGATCGACCAGGCGCTGTCACCGGGTCGCACGGTCACGACCTCGTCGGCCGGTTCCGCCTCCGAGGCGGGCGTGACGGCAGCCGGCCCGGGCGCGGGAGCGGTCAGCCCGGCGGTAGGGGCGCCAATGTCGAGGGCGACAGCTGGCGGCTGGACGAACGACGCGGCGGGTGCGGTGCCCGCGGCGGCCGGACGTGGGCTGTGTTGGATCATGACGGCCAGCACGACGGCTGCGACGAGGCCACGCGCCGAGCGTTGCAGCGGTCCGGCGAGGACGAGCCTCGGTGCCTGGACACCGCGCGCGGCTGCGGCGCCCTCCACGAGCACCGACACCATGAACACCGCCCAAACGAGCCAGGCGGCGACGGTGAGAACAGCGAACACGGCTGTGTCGGACACGACGGTGTCGCCAAGGTCGCGGAGCTGCTCGCCGCTCGGGAGGCCACTGATCGGCCAGTCCCCGAACCGGAGCAACGCCCACGGCACAACGCCGATCACCAAGCCGAGACCGACGAGCGCGACGAGACCACGGAGTCGGGTCATGGCGTCGCCACCTTGACCGCTTCGGCGGTCGCGGTCGCGTCGAAGGTGACGGTGTCGCCGCCGACGGCACGAAGCATCTGCAAGTGGGCCGACGTGGTGACCGTGACGGTCACGGTGTCTCCGCTGACCGTCACTGTCCCGGTCACGCCTTGGGCGGCCAGGTAGCCCAGCACGGCCTGTTCGGCAGCGATCGGGTCGAGCACGGTGAGCCCTTCGACTGCCGCGTCGGGGTCGAGCTGCTGGGCGCCGACGCGCGCCGCGGATGCCGCGATGGCGAACGCGTCGCTGCGGGAGCGCAGCATGATCCCTCCATCGAGGACGAGGCCAACCATGAGGAACGAGGCGACGGTGACGCCGATCATCCACACGGTCGCCGACCCGCGGTCGTCACCAGCGCAGCGCGGGAGCGCGGCGCTCGCCCGGGTCAAGATCCGACCTCGCGGTAGACGTCAACAATTTCGGTCGCAGAAGCGGTGAGGGTCATCGTCCCCGGCACTGGCAGGACCGCTGCGGCTTGGAGGTCGACGTCGCACGCGATCGTCACGGACACTTCGGTCGCCCGGATGACCGGCGTGAACGACAACGACCGACACGACGGCGACCCGACCCGCAGGGTCACCTCCAGGCCATCCTGGACGTCGCCGAGCGCGGCATAGGGGTCGCGTGCAATCGAGAGGTCCCGCGCCGCGGAACGGGCTGCTCCTTCGAGGTCGGCCCGTGAGATCTGCACCCGGCCGACGAGCACGACGCAGGCGAGCAGGATGCCCACGAGCGGCGCCAGGATGGCCAACTCGACGCTGACGGACCCTCGGTCGTCTCGAAGTCGACGGCTCACGGGGTGACTCGTTCGGTCGGTGCGTCGACGGTGACCTCGACGCGAAGATTGAGTCCCGGGATGATCGACACGACCATCCCCGACACGCTCATCGACGATGCGACGGCGCTGCGTTCGGCGGTGACGTCGCGGTCGGTGAGGCTGCGGCCGCCTTGGTCGAGGAACTCGTTCGAGGCCGTGATGCCGGCATCGGTCGAGCCGTCGACGACGCGGACATGGTCGAGTCCGTGCCGGGCGGCGGTCTGGGCGACCGCGCGCAGGTGGAAGTAGAGCGCGAACTGGACGATTACCAGCAGCAGCATCACCATCAGCGCCGCGCTGATGACGAACTCGACCGTCGATGAGCCGCGATCGTCACCACAGCCGCGCAGGCGCGGCGAAGCCCGCCCGCGTCGGCTCGCCGTGCCTCGATGCCGGCGGAGCGGTGGCGGCTTAGGGCTCAGAGTTCGATGCCACCGATCTTGATGTCGACCGCCAGCGCGATGGCAGCCATTGCCGCGATGGCGATCGCCGCCGCGGCGGCGACGATGATCACCTTCTCGACGATCTCGCCGCGGTCAGCTTCTTCGCTGGCTCGTGACCGTGCTTCGGCCAGACGAATCGAAAGCCATGCGCTGAGGCGTGTGAAGGTGAGGTTCATGGGCTGGGGGTTCCTTTCGGGATGCTTGGGTTGGGGACGATCGACGCTTCAGAATTCATGAACTCCTAGCCTTTGGGTCCTACTCGAACAGGACAGCGATCGCCGGGAAGCCGAGGAAGACGATGAAGCCGAGGAGCAGGAACGTGGCGGGGATGCCCATGCGCTCGGTGACACTGGCCGCCGAACGCTCCGCGTCGGAGGTGAGCCGTTCACGGATCGACTTCGCTTTGGATCCCACTGTCTCGCGGACCGCGGCACCCTGGTCGCCGGCGAGGGACAGCGCGGCTGCAAGTTCTGTGAGATCGTCGAGGTCGGCGTCTTGGCCGAGACGGGCCAGCGCGTCCCACGGTGTGTCACCGCGTACGTACCCGGCACGCAGCGCGGTCCGGAGCTCGTTGAACGCCCACCCGTTGCCGGTATGGGCGGCGGTCTCCAGGGAGGACTCGACGCCACGTCCGGCGGCGAGGCACATCCCGGTGATGTCGCAGAACGATGACAGGGCGTGGGAGAACGCCTGACGACGTTGCACGGCCGCGGTCTTCACGGAACGCACGGCGCTGATGACCGCGGTCCCGGCGCCTCCCAAGGCGAGCCACAGTGGGATCGCCCATGGCAGGCGGAACCCGACCAGCCATCCTCCGGCGGCGACGACCGGCGCCCAACCGAACCCGAGCAGGGCGTAGGTGACGATCAACGCGGCCTGCTCGTCGGGGCTTCGGCGCAGGACGCGAAGGTCGCTGCGCATCCCGCTCACGGTGTGCTCGACCAGCCCGATCTTGCGGGCCCAGACCCCGACGCGGACATCGAGGTTCTCCCGCGACACCGGCTCGACCTCGACCTGCGGCTGGCCGAGGCGACCCAGGACGGCGTGGAGCGGTGGCCGGGCAGGCAACCAACCGGTCCACACCATCCAGATGCCGACACCGACGAGCCCGCCGGCCAGCACGACTGCGGTCACGGGGCTCATCGCACCCCCTCGACGTCGGGGGATGTTGCCAGGAACCGTTCGACCTCATTGACGCGGCCCATGCGCTGCATCCACCAGAACCCTGCCGCCCAGTAGAAGCCGACGAACACCAACACGACCTGGCCGAGCGCCGAGTCATACGGCTCCAGGTACCTTCGGGAGAACACGACGAGCAGCGCGACGAAGCCGCCGATGATGATCGCCGTGTAGCGCATCGCCGAGCGGGGCCGTTCCCGTGCGACCTCGATCCGGCGGTGGCTCTCCGCTTCTGCGTACGCGGCGGCCGCCAAGTTGCCGAGGACGTCACGGACCTGGCGGCCACCGGCGGTGGAGGTGAGCCGCAATGCGGTGACGACAAGGTCACCGATCGGATGATCGAGGTCGGCGGCGAGGTCATCGAGCACCACCTCGAGCGACTGGCGCTGTAGCCGGCGCGCCATCGTCTGGACCTCGGCCCGGATCGGGAGGGGAGCGGTCGCCGCGGTCGCGACGAGGACACCCTCGACCCCGCGGGCCGTACCGATCGCGTCGCGCAACATCTCCGCCCACAACGCGATCGCCTCGGTCCGTTTGTCGAGCTCGCGACGCTTGTTGCGGCCAGCCATGCCGGAGACGACCCAGCCGATCCCGCCGCCGGCGACCGCGGCGATCGGCCAACGCGTGATCAACAGGACGAGCAGAGCGCCTGCGGCCACGACGACGAGCCGGCGGCGGCCCACTCGATCGAACCGTCTCGCGACCCTCGGCGTACGTTCGGTTGCGGGCACCGGTCGCCACGAGGTGACCGCGAACCAGACCCCGCCAACGGTGACCAGCCCGCAGAGCGCAGCGAGAACCGTCACCGCTGTCCCTCCAAGTGCAGGGTCGGGTCGTAACCGTGGTCGACCAGCTCGTCCAGCAGCCGCACCGGGATTGGTGCGGCAGGGTTCCGCACGGCATGGCCGTCCGGGTCGGAATGGAACCACTCCTCGGTGACCACCTGTCCCGAGTCCGAGTCGAAGCGCTGCACGTAGCGGACCTCGGCGATCACGCGCCGACCGGCGCGGTCGCGGGCAAGGAACACGATCACATCCAAGGCCAGCGCGGCGAGCTGCAACACGTCGCCGGTCGACCAGTCACGGCCACCAGCGCGGGCGTAGACAGGAAGGCGAGGGAACACCGACCACGACGAGTCCGCATGGATCGTGCACATCGACCCGGCGATCCCCTGGGTCATCGCCTCGAGCATGTCGATCACCTCGGGCCCTCGGACCTCACCGACCACGATCCGCCGCGGCGTGAACCGCTTGATCGCCCGTCCCAGATCGGCCAGCGAGACTGCGCCGACACCTTCAGTGTTGGCGCCACGCTCCATGAACACGAGGACATGGTCGTGGCGGCCCGGCATGGCGTCGAGGTGCAGCTCGGGCTCCTGCTCGAGTACGACGATCCGCTCGTCCGGCTCGCACTCGTGCAGCAGAGCCCGCAGGAGCGTCGTCTTGCCGACACCCTGCCCGCCGGCGATCAACACGTTCCGTCGTGCCCGGACCAACGCACCCAGCAGCGACGCCAACCCCGTGTCGTACATACCGCGACCGACCAGATCCTTCTGGTCGGCGTCGACGAGGAGGTGTCGCCGGACCGTGAGGTAGGGACGCTTTGTCACCCACGCGGCCGCCGCCAACCTCGACCCGTCCGGCAGCTGCAAGTCCAACAACGGACGCGACGGCGTGAACTCGCGTTCCATGTGCCCGCCCCGACGGGCCAACGTCTGGATCATCTCGATCAGCTCGGCATCCGTACGGGCGATCGGCTCGGCGAACTCGGTTTCACCGTCAATCGTGACGAGCCGGACGTCGTCGCAGCCGTTCACGAACACGTCGGTCACGTCGCTTCGACGCAGCAACGCGTCCAGGCCGGGCGCGGCGGAGAACGCGGTGGCCAGGACCCGCTCCAAGAGCACGTCCTCGTCGTCGGCCGACAGTGGAGATTCACCGAGACGCAGCGCAGCCTTCGAGCGATTGTCGAGCTCTCGACGCAGGATCGCGCGGGCCATCTGCCGTTGGTCCATGTCATCGGGGACACGCCGGCCCTCGTCGGTGGCGCGGGTGAGGTAGTCGCCGATCTCGTCAGCGACGACACGGCGCAGGCCGAGCTCGAGCTCGTCAAGCACGACCGACCCCCGAGGATTCGCCCGACATCGACGGCAGGGCATCGAGCATGGACCGGGCCGAGCGGGACAGCGCGCTACGCGACCATCCCCGGCCCGCGCCCGTCGTGAGCAGAGCGTTGACCCCACGAGAATCCCAGGCCAGCACCCCGACGAGCGGCACACCGACGACTGCCGCGACTTCCGGCGGCGAGTACGGGCGATCCCCGACGAGTACCAGCACCACAGGCCCGGCCACGGTGGAGCGAAGCGGGTCGATCAACCACCGCGCCGCCTCCACGCCCTCCACCGTGGGAGCGCACACGACGCCGACTACGTCGCAGCCCGCGATGCGTCGAGCCGTCGGCTGCGAACGCGACCAACGCCCGCCGTCCACCACCACCGTCGCCTCGAGCGCGGCCAAGGCCGGGACCAGACGATCACCAGTCATGGCGATTGTCGACTCCGCCAGCCCGCCCGCCGTTGGCGCCAAGACGGACCGCACCCCCCTCGGTGCAGCCACCGCGTGCGCCAGCAGCATTTTGGGTTCGATCGCTCGGCGCAAGCCGCTCGCTACGCGGATCAAACCTGGCTCACCCGTCGCACCGGTCCAGCACTCGACGCTCCCACCCGAGGGGTCCAACTCCACCAACAAGCCGCGATCACCGGCTACCGCGGTCAGGGCCAGCGCAGCAGTGCTGACTCCCGGTGACCCCTTCGCCGACACCAACGCGAGCAGCATGAGATCACTCCGCCAGCGCGACGAGCGTCACGCGCTGGTCCGCCGCCGCGGCCGAGATCAGACCGGCCTGGGCCCGCGGTACGGCCAACTCGATCGGCCGCTCACGCGTGTTCAGCGGCTCGCTTGACGCGTCGAACACCCACCCCTCGATCTCCTGCGGGTCGCCCTGCGAACCCGCCGTCGGGCGCACCACGACCAATACCGGCGTGCCCCGGCGAAGACTCCGCACCGGACTGTCTCCAGGGCCGAGCAACACACCGACGACCGCCTCACCAGCGCCGAGCAGCTTCCGTTCCGCCGGAAGGACCTGGCCTTCGGCCAGCAGCGACCCGGCGACGAGATCGACGCCCGCGACACGACCGACGAACTCGTCCACGCGTCCGGCGTCGATGGACTCGACATCCGAATCGTTCGACATCCGGATCACCCGCAGATCGGACCGGTCGATGACCTCCAGACGACCGACGTCGCGGGAGACGACCAACACGTCGGTGCGGTCCCCGGCTGACAGATACAGCGCAGCGAACACCCAGGCACCCAACACGGCCGCGGCCGCACCCGCACCGATCCGACCCCATCGGCGTCGAGCCGGGCCACGCGGCGGCTTCGACGGCGCGACGGCAGCCTCGCGGGAACGCCGACCGTCGGCATCGGTCGGCCTCAGCGCCGAGGTCACGGCGTCTCACCTCCGACCACCACTGTCTGGACCTCATTCACGGCACGCGGCAACAGCGTGGCTCGAGTTACCGCCGGCAACGACCCCGACGCACCAGTCGACGCCGTCCACGAGATCGTCCAGGTCACCGATACCGAACCCGGCCACGCGGAGGGTCGGCCTTGAACACCTGTCCGCAGCCGATATTCGTAGGCGCAGGCCCCATCCTCCGACGCTTGGGCCTCGGCCGAGCTGCCCTCCGGGTCGTACCGTGACCCCGAGCCGGCGCACCTGACCGACGACGATCCGGTTTCGCCGGGGATGAAGTTCAGCGTCGGTGTCGCCGTGACCGTTACGCACATTCCGCCGGCGCACTCCGACTCGGTGACGACACCGGTCCAGTTGGTCACGTCTACGAACACCGGCACGCCCACGATCGCCGCAGTGCCGACCGGCGGCGACGAGTCCAGTGAGGGCTGTGGCATTTCGGCCAGCAGTCGACCCCGTACGGACGCCGCGAGGTTTGCCGGCGTGGCGGGAATGATCCAACGGAAGGCGAACGTTGCCGAGCCGTCCGAGCACTCCCACGACTGCCACACCACGGTGACGCCCTCGGGTGGCCGAGTGAGATTGAAGTCGAACCAGATCGTCGGATCCTCTGCCAGGTCGCCCGGGATCGTCACCCAGTAGCAGACGACCTCATCCGTTGGGGGACCGCCTCCGCCCCCACCCCCGCCAGGGTTGCCCGGCGTCGGAACGTCCCACTCCACGCAGTAGCCGAGTGGGGAGTATTCGACGCATTGACCAGGCTCCGTCGCCCCCACCGGACTCGCCGCGCCGACCACCGAGGCCGCAATGAGCGCGGCGGCCAGTGCCGAGCGGGCGGCGTTCACTCGCCTGGTCCCGGTCGTGGACAGCCGGTCGTCGATGCCTGGGTCAGGTCGCGGAGCAGCCAAGTCCCGTCGACGCGCACGGCAACGACCGAAGCGGCCGTCTGGCCTCCCTGCGCCTCGATCACCGTGCCGGCTGCGTCGACGATCTCGATGCTGTTCAGCGCGCAGATCGTGAAGGTCACCTCGTTCGCGGACGACGAGGTCACCGCCATCACGGTCGACTGCGTCAGCTGACCGCGGGGGCCGGCCCGGTAGAAGCGACCGCGCTCGCCCTCGCGCGTCCAGGACCGCAGCGCTCCCTCCGCGAACGCGCTCCCGGGCGTGAACAGTCGGAGGTAGGACACGACAGTTTCGTGGTCGCTGTCGGCGGCCACCCGAGGGTCGGCAAGGATCGCCGCGACTGCCTTGTCGTAACGGTCGACGAGCGACTGGAGGATCGGTGTCACCGCGGCTCGGTCGGTACCGGGTGGCTCGGTCGCGGGGGTCGTGGAGGTCGAGTCCGACGGGGCCGTGCTCGATGTCGTCGTCGAGTTCGGCGTTGATGATGTCTTGCCCCCGCCCCGGTCGTCGCCAGAGCACGCGGCAAGCACCACGACGATCGAACCGACGGCGCCGAGGAGGAGGTTTCGGCGGTTCATCCGACCATCACGCCGACCGCCCATCCGGCCAGGAGCGCCGGGCCGAGAGCGACGGTCGCCGGGGATCGACCTACCGGTCGCCCGTGTCGTTGGATCACCGCGACGGCGCCGCCGACGACCAGCGTGACGAGGATGGTGACTCCGGCGGCCCATGGTGACAACCACGCCGGGACCAGCACGGCGAACGTGAGCAGCAGTACATCACCCAGCGCGATGCCAACTGTGCTGAGCCACAACGCGAGAACCGCGAGCGCCACGAGGCCCGCCACCGCCACGGTGGCGACCAGCCGATCCCAGGCCGAGGAGCGCATCGTGTCGACGACGAGACCGGTAGCGACGAGCGCCGTGGCCAGGCGAAGCGTCTTGAGCGAGAAGCCGTGCGTCGTGAGATCCGATGCCGCCAATGCCGTGAGCCCCGTCGCCGCCGGAACTGCGGCGATCAACCCCGAATGCCAGAAACCGAGCGCTGCCACACACCCGCCTACACAGCCGGCCAGTCCGGCAGCCTTCAGCGTGTGCGTCCCAGCGAGCGAGTTCATCGACCCGGGCCACCCCGGGACGGTGCGCGCATGCGCGGGGCTGGTTCCCCTACTGGGCCCAACCCGCCGGGCGGCCGATGCCACCGCCCCTGTTGTTTCGCCGAGGTCCACAACACGATGACCCACCTCCCGATCGCTCGTGCGTTACCAAGCGGCCGAACGTTACAGACGGCACGTACCGGTTGTCTTGTCGCCGGGCGCGTCTCGGCCGATCAGAGATGTTGCCCCCGTCGCTTCGCAGGCATTGGTGGGTGACCGGAGTCTTGCAGCCATTCGATCCGCGTCGCGCTTGCTGCGCGCGGGGCGTGGGTTCGCGACGGTCTCTCCGAAGTTGCCGTCGCGTCGACCCCGAGCACCAGGGTGAGGCCGACTCGATGAGTTGGGCCGCGGCCAGTGCGACCCTCTCGCGCCGGACCGCGACGCGATGACGACGTCGAGCCGCCGTGCACGCGGAGTCGACTCGAACCCTTGTCGTCTGTTGGCACCGCGTGCCTCTGGGCGTTGCGCCAGGGTCGCCGCTACCGGCGGTGCGCTGCGACTGCGTCGTCGAGTAGTCGCGCCAGCTCGGCGCCGACGTCTCGAATGGGTCGGGAGCTCCGGTGTGCGCGGCAGAGGATGAGTGCTCCTTCGAGGCCGGCGAAGACGGTCTCGCCGAGCGCGCGGGCGCGGGCGCTGGGCACGCCCTCGCCGCGGAGTGCCCTGCTCAACTCGTCGCGCCAGGCATCGAAAGCGGTGGCGGACGCTCCGGCGATGGCGTCCGACTCGAGGGCCGCCTCCAGGACCGGGGGCGCGATCGGGCAGCCGAACGCCATGTCGGTGCGCTCGAGCTGCTCCGCGAACCAAGCGGAGAACCGGCGGATGGCGTCGCCGGGGGTGTGCTTTTCCAGGAGGCGCTCGACGAAGTGGAGCAGGTCGCGGCCGCTCGTCGCGACGACCTCGGCCGCGAGTTCGTCTTTGCC
>Ga0247727_10004271_pt1 | contig 30460 bp, 26 predicted proteins | sample WisWelCaveWW1625_FD_202498 | JGI IMG/M metagenome (GOLD analysis project Ga0247727, IMG submission 202498) | Biofilm microbial communities from Wishing Well Cave, Virginia, United States - WW16-25 | ecosystem: Environmental > Aquatic > Deep subsurface > Groundwater > Cave microbial mat | place... | reverse complement strand
GCCGACGACGGGCGCAGGAGGGACGTGGGCACGCGTAGCTCGTATCCGATCGCGGCGACGACGAAGAGACACCAATAGAGCACCAAGACGGCGAGCGGAAGCGGAAGGTCGTCTCGGTCGAATGTCCAGAATGCGAGCTGCGGGGCGCTGATCACGAAGGCGCCGAGCGCGAGCCAGCTCCAGCGCTGCCATATGAGTACGGCCACCGTCGCGCAAAGAGCGATGACCATGAACGTCAGGGCCAGACTCGTGGTGTCGCTGTCGACGAGAACCGGGGCGGCGAGTGCGCCCAGAATGCCGAGCACGGCGACGAATTGCGAGTGCCCCCAGCGGACCGCGATCGTCGCGCCGACGACGCCGATGAGCGCCGCGACGAGCAGGCCGGCCTCCTTGCCGATAACGTCTTCGACCGCTGTCGCGTACGTGAGCGAGGCGTAGAGCGCGGCGAGCGCGCTGGCCACACTGGCGACGGCCGCGTCCGTTTGGTCGCGCCGTTCGTACAGGAAGATGCCCACCGCGAGCAGGGCGGTCGAGCCGAGGAATGCCAGTGCGACGCGTGCCTCGATGCCGATCCAGCCTCGGTCGACGGCGATGGCGAGGAAGAAGACGACGCCCACGAAGATCGCGAGACCGCCGACCCAAGCCAGGACGCGGCCACCGAGCAGGTCTTCGAGCGTCTCGTCCGGTCGCATCACCTTTCCCGCTGCGGTGGGGGCTGGCGGCGCCGCCGCCGGCCACGCGACCTGCGGCTCGGCCGGCGCGGCCGCCCTCGGTTGTGGAGGGGGAGGTTCAGGTTGCGGGGCCAGCTTCGTCGAAGTGGTCTGGAGCTCGAGCTCGGTCACCCGTACGACGAGCGTTCTCAGGAGCGCTTCCACCTCGCCGAGACGCTGCTCGAGTGACCGCTCTGGATCCATCACTGGGATCGTATGTCGGACCCGCTCAAGAAATCCTAGAGCCGATCGGGTCCGAGCCGGCCGATGGGCGGCTTCGTGAGTCGGATGACGACGGTGTTGACCATCTTGTCGTACAGCGTCTGGTTGCGCTTGTCCCAGAGAGGCCAGAGGTAGGCGAGCAGCAACGGCAACACGAAGAGGCCGAGCACCCACGCCGAGGCGACGCGCCCGCAGGCGCGGGCATACCCGATGCGTTCGGCGTCTTCTCCTCGAACGACTCGCACGCCGAGCGCCATCTTCCCGAGGGTCTGCCCCCACCTTCCGACCATGAGCCACTGATACGTCGAGGGAAGGAAGAGAACTGCGAGAAAGAACACGACCGCCTGGACGTCGCCCGGCTCGTCGGTGACGGGATCTGTGGTCGTGAGTGCCCACACCGCGATCGTCACGATGACCGTGATCAGGAGCAGCCAATCGAGCAGGAACGCCGACGCGCGCCTGCCCCAGCCCGCAAGGCGAAGCCCAGGCAGAGGATCGCCAGCTCCCTGTCCAGGCAGGCTGCCGTGCTCCGGGACGCTCTCCTCCCCCGAGGCGCTCTCGTGCAGCTGGCGTCTCAGACGGGTGTACTCCTCTGCCGAGATCGATCCCGCGAGGTAGTCGCGCTCGAGCCGGTCGCGCCGAGCCGCAACATCGCCCCCGGACGAGGCTCCGTCGATCACGCCGGCGCCTCCTGGTCGTCGGTTCGAGCAGGCAACCGTGTCGTGTAACCGAGCATCCGGGTCATATGTTCGCAACGTCCCTCAAGGAACGCTCAAGACACGAGGTCAGGCCAGCAAATGGCGGCTTCCCGCCAGCGCCTCGAGGATGCGGTCGACGTCCTCCTCGACGTTGTAGAGGTGGAGCGAGACCCGGAGGTTCGCGTCGCGGGAGGACGTCACGATCCGCTCCTCGGCGAGCGCCCGGACCAGAGCGTTGGGATCCGTCGAGCCGACGCAGATCAGCGGGCCGTGCTCACCCTCCCCGCGTGGCGTGGCGACGGTCGCCCCGAGCTCGTCGAGCCCGGCGAGCAGGCGATCGACGAGCCCGCGAACGTGCACCTCGATCGCGGCGACGCCTGCTTCTTCCACAACGCTCATTCCGGCGATTCCGGCGTAGATGTTCGGGACGGGCGGCGTTCCCGCATCGAAGCGTCGCGCGTCGCTCGCAGGCGAGTAGTCCGAGATGTCCATCCGAAAGATGTCCTCGTCGGCGAACCAGCCGGTCTGCGTGGGCAGGAGCCGGTGCAGGTCGCGGCGCACGAACATGAAGGCCAGCCCCGCCGACGCGAGCAGGTACTTGACCGTCCCGGCGGTGAGCAGGTCGACTCCGAGCTCACGCACGTCGAGCGGGGTCACCCCCGCCGCCTGGTAGCTGTCCTCGAGGCAGAGCGCGTCCTGCTCGTGCGCGAGGCGTGCGACCTCGGCCACGTCGAGCCGGTACCCGGTGCGGTACGAGATCGCGGTGCAGCAGACGAGTGCCGTCCGCTCGTCGATGACCTCCGCGAAGCGCTCGGGCGGGATCCGACCGTCCGGTTCGGGACGCACATGAACGACCTCGGCGCCTCGCAGCTCCTGCGCGTGCGCGATCTGGCCGACGGTCGGGAACTCGAACTCCGAGATCACGATCCGGTTCCGGCCGCGCTCGAGCGGCAGGGCGCTGACTAGCGCGCTGACGGCCTGCGAGACGGACGTCGTTACTGCGATCTCGGTCGGATCGGCGCCCACCAAACGCGCGAACGCGCCGCGCGCTGCCTCCGCCCGCTCGACCCAGTGCTCCCATTCGGCGCCGTGCTCGTCCCAGCCGGCGAGGTACTCCTCGTAGGCGCGACGCACATCCACCGAGAGCGCGCCCTGCGAGCACGAGTTCGCGTAGGTCGTGTGCTCGAAGATCGGAAAGCGCGAGCGAAATGGGGTCAGGTCTTTCATGTTGCAGGAGCTTGTGCAACAGGAAAGACCTGAGCCCTAGCGTCCAAGGTACGCCTTTCGTAGCTCTTCGTGCTGGAGGAGGTCGGAGGCCTTGCCTTCAAGCACGATTCGCCCCGTGGAGAGGACGTAGCCGCGATCGGCGATCGAGAGCGACACGTTCGCGTTTTGCTCCACGACGAGGAGCGCGACACCCGCCTGATGCACCTGCTGGATGATTTCGAAGCTGCGCTCGACGAGTATCGGGGCCAGCCCCATGGACGGCTCGTCCATCAGGAGCAGCTTCGGGCGGGCCATCAGCGCCCGCCCCATGGCCACCATCTGCTGTTCGCCGCCCGAGAGCGTCCCGGCGAGCTGCTTCTTCCGCTCCGCGAGCAGTGGGAAGGTCGAGAAGACGCGGTCGAGGTCCGCTCTGAGGTCCGCGCGCGGGCGGAGGTACGCGCCCATCTCGAGGTTCTCGAGCACGGTCATGGGCCCGAACAGCCGGCGGTTCTCGGGCACGATGGCGAGCCCGCGCACGATCCTGTGCGCCGTCGGAAGCCGTGTGACGTCCTCTGCGCCGAGGACGACCGCGCCCGTCCGGGGCGGGACGATGCCGAGGATCGTCTTCAGCGTCGTCGACTTCCCGGACGCGTTTCCGCCGAGGAGGCAGACGAGCTCGCCCTCCCCCACCTCCAGGTTCACGTCCTGGAGGATGTGCATCTGCCCGTAGTACGTGTTGATGCCGTCCAGCCGCAACAGCGGTTCCGGCTTTCCGTTGCTGCTCACCTCCGCTCAGCCCCTGAGGTCCCGAGATACGCCTCCACCACTCGCGGGTCGGTGGCGACCTCGTCGAAGCTTCCCTCGGCGATCTTGACCCCGTGGTCGAGGGCGACGACCCGGTCGGAGATTCCTTCGACCACGTGCATGTCGTGCTCGATCACGAGGATCGTGTACTGGCCTTCCTCACGCAAGCGGCCGATGAGCTCCGTCATCTCCTGCGTCTCGACCGGGTTCATGCCGGCCGCGGGCTCGTCGAGGAGGAGGAGTCGCGGCTTCGCGGCCGTCGCCCGCGCGATCTCCAGCCGGCGCCGGTTCGCGTAGGAGAGGCTGTACGCGGGTTGCCTCCAGCGGTAGCCGACGAGGCGCTCGCCGAAAAACCCAAGCCGCTCCTCGGCGAGCCGTTCGATCTCGCGCTCCTCGCGCCGCATGCCCCGCGTCCGGAGGACGGAGCGCACGACGCCGGCCCGCGTGTGGCCGTAGGCGGCGGCCATGACGTTCTCCTTCACCGTCATGTTCAGGAACAGCCGGAGCGTCTGGAACGTGCGCGCGATTCCGCGCCGCGCGATCTGGTGCGGGTCGAGCCCGACAACCGAGCGACCCTCGAAGAGGATCTCACCGTCGCCGGGCGGATAGACGCCGGTGACGACGTTGAACAGCGTCGTCTTCCCGGCCCCGTTCGGACCGATGACGCTGACGATCTCCCTCTCCCCGACCACGAGGTCGAGATCGTCGAGCACGCGCAGGCCGCCGAACGAAAGCGAGACTCCCTTCACCTCGAGGAGGGCAGTGCGCTCCATGCTCATGCGATCTCCACCCGTTGCTTGCCGAACAGTCCTTGCGGCCGAGCCGCCATCAGCGCGACGAGCATCGCCCCGATCAGGACGAAGCGAGCGACGGCCGGCTGCGCGAGCAGCAGGTTCTCCCATACGAAGGCCGCGAGATAGAGAACCGGAACCAGCCCGATCATCCGCCAGAGCCGGCTGCGGACGAGGGTCAAGCCAAGAATCGCCGCGATCAAGCCGATGTACGCGAGCCTCCCCATCGCTCCAGTCGGCAACCCGTCGGGCGTGACGAGGTTCTCCGGAAGGAGGACCCACGAGTCCACGAGCTCGTCGATCCGAGCCTCACCGAAGGACGTGCCTCCGAGGAGCGACGGCCGCCACCGCTCGGCGAGCTCGTGCGCCGCGAGGCCGAAGACGACGGTCCCGCCAAGAACGACCGGCGAGAGCCACCGGGGACGCAGCATCACGACCAGCGTCACGATCATGACCCCGTAGAAGAGCCAGCTGGCGTCGCTTGGATCGCGCAGCGCTTCGAGCGATGCGTTGATCAGGACGGCGCCGACCGTCACGCCGACGAGGCTGCCGGCCCCGCCCAGGACGACCATGGCGTAGACCGTGATGAGGAGGACGAGGTCGAAGTTGGCCGGGAAGACGGCGCCCTGTACCGGCGCGAAGATCGCACCGGTAACGCCGGCGACTCCGGCCCCGACCGCGAACGCCATCAGCTTGAGCCGGTTCACGGGCATCGTCATCAGCTCGGCAGCGAGCTCGTCCTCGCGTAGCGCCCGCCACGCCCGCCCGGTTCGCGACTGGTTGATCAAGTAGAGAACGCCGAAGATCGCGACGAAGGCGATGAGCGCGACGTAGAAGTAGCCGTCGAGCGACGTCACAGACCGCCCGAAAAATTCGAGCGGGAGGATTTCCGAGATCCCGTTCGGCCCGCGGGTGAATGACGCGTTGATGACAACAACGAGCCACATCTGAAGGAAGAAGAGGGTGACGATCGCCAGGTAGTCGCCCACGAGCCGGCGGGACGGCAAGCCGACAAGGAAGCCGGTGACGGCGACTGCGACGGCGATCGCGGGAATCGCGAATTGCGCTTCCCAGTCCCTCCCCGCGTACTCGGACGCGAGCGCCGCATAGAGGTAGGCGCCGAGTCCGAAGAAGGCGACGAAGCCGAGGTCGAGCAGGCCGACCCAGCCGACGGCGACGTTCAACCCGAGCGCGAGCAGAACGAAGATGAGCGTGTCGATCCCGACCTGCATGAGGTAGTCGGACTCGACCAGCAGCGGGAATACGGCGAAGGGCAGCGCGAAGGCGACGAGCTTGACCGCCGCCGGCGTCTGCTCGACGACGTCTGCCACGCGGCCCGCAACGGTCCGCGCGCGCCGCTCGGCTGCGCTCGCGACCCACTCGTCGACGCCGATCCGCGGCTGCTTCGGGGGCTCGGGCATCAGACTTTCTTCACCTCCGGCTTGCCGAAGATGCCCTGCGGGCGGAGGAGCATGAACAGAACGAGAATCGCGAAGACGACGAGGTCGCTGAACGCGCTCCCGAGCCGCCCGCGCGTGAAGTCCTCGATGTACCCCACGGAGAACGCGTCGGCGATACCAATGAAAAGCCCGCCGAACATCGCGCCCGGAATCGACCCGATCCCGCCGACGACGGCAGCCGTGAAGCCCTTGAGCCCGTAGTTGAAGCCCATGAAGTGGTTGATCTGCCCGAAGACGAGTCCGACCAAGACGCCTGCCGCCCCAGCGAGCGCCGAGCCGATGAAGAACGTCTTCACGATGACGCGGTCGACGTCGATTCCCATCATCGCCGCAGCCTCCCGATCGAAGGCTGTCGCCCGCATCGCCTTTCCGAGCTTCGTCCGCGTGACGAGGAGCCAGAGCGCGACCATCATCACGAGAGCCGCCGCGATGACCACGAGCCGGATGACCCAGATGTTGAGGGGGCCACGGTGGATACCGACCTCGACGTCGACGAGATCGAACGTGTCGTAGCTGCGGAAGTTCGCCCCGTACAGGAGTAGCACGGTGTTCTGGATGAAGAAGGAGACGCCGAGCGCGCTGATGAGCGGGGCGATGCGCGGGGCGCGCCGGAGGGGTCGGTAGGCAAAGCGCTCGATCGCGACTCCGAGAACCCCGCACCCGGCCATCGCGGCGAGCACCATCAGCACGAGCAGGAGCCAGACGGCGACGCTCGGATCCTGCGCGCCGCCGAGCCAGCCCAGGATGCCCCAACCGATGAAGGCGCCGACCATGAGCACGTCCCCATGGGCGAGGTTGAGCAGCTTCAGGATCCCGTAGACCATCGAGAACCCGAGCGCGACGAGCGCGTACACGCTTCCCAGCGTCACGCCGTTGACGAGGAGCTGGACGATCTTGTCCCAGTCCACGCGCGGGTTATCTCATAGACGGTCGCGGAAGACGAGCGGCCCACCTCGCGGCGGGCCGCTCGCGTCCGATGGAAGTGGTCCTAGCCGACCGGGCTGTACTTCCCGTTCGTGACCTTGTAGATGATGAAGTCGCCGCCCCGGACGTCGCCCTTGGCGTCGAACTGGATGTTGCCTCCGAGGATCGACGGGATGTTCGTGCCTCGGACAGCCTTCGTGATCTCGACTCGGGTTGCCTCCCCGTCTGCGCACGCCTTCGTGACCGCGGTCATAGCGACCTGCCCGGCCATGTACGTCGCGGGGCCGAACGAGCCGAACGGCCTCTTCTTCGAGTACGTGTTGTACTCGCGGACGATCTTGCGTGCCGCCGGGTCGAAGTGGAGATCGGGTGCGAACACGGACACGTACCCGCTCTTCGGCTTGAACTCCGCCGGCGAGTAAGCACCGTCCGTCCCGAACACGATCGCCTTCTTCCCCTGCTCGCGGAGCTGGTTCGAGAGGGTGTTCGCGGCCGATGCCACCTGCGTCGCGAAGACGACGACGGTGACGTTGCTCGCGACGTTCGCCACGATCGACGAGAAGTCGGTGTCGTCTGCCGAGACGGACTCGCGGGAGACCTTGGCACCCCGGGCCCGCAGGCCTCTCGTGACTCCTTGTGCGAGCGGCACGGAGTAGTCGTCCTGCGAGTCGATGACGACGACGTTCTTCGCCTTGAGAATGCGCGAGACGTACTTGACGACCGTCGGGCCCTGAATCGAGTCGTTCGGAACGACCCGGAAGAACGTCAGATACGGGTGGCCCGGCGTAGTCAGACTAGTGCGCGTCGCCGAGCCCGAGATCATGGCGAGATCGTTCTTCTCGAAGAGGTTGCCGGTAACAACGTTGCCTTGGCTCTCCGAGACGCCGATGATCGCCCAGATGTCGTCGTCAGCAGCGAACTTCCTCCCGACGGTCAGCGCGACCGGTGCCTTCAGCTGGGTGTCGCCGGGAGCGACCTTGAACTTCGTCCCGTTCGCGGTGTTCCACTTCTGCACCCCGAACCGAAGCCACGAAAGCTGCTCCTGGCCGAGGAACCCGGCGGGCCCGGTCAACGGCCCCATGAAGCCGAGCGTCGAGCTCGTGCAGTCGGCCTCCGCGAGTCCTACCGGCTCGGATGTCTTTGCGACTGCCGCGGTTACCACCATGGCCGAAGCGATCAGCCCGATCGCGGCTGCGATCAGTCCTCTCCTCATCTGCCCTCCTCTACGGTCGTTTCTACGGTCGCTTTGCCCTGTCGAAAAGCCAGGTTGAGGGTGCATCACACCGCGTTCCGGCCGTGATGTCAATCTCGGCTGGACATCCAGGGCACGGCGCGGCAGGCTCCATCCGTGACGCGGGTCGTCGACGCCGAGGGTGCGCACCTAGACGCGGTCCTGCGCGCGGCCGACTTCAGGGGCCGACGCGTGCTCGAGGTCGGGAGCGGCGAGGGGCGGCTGACCTGGGGAATCGCGCCGCTCGCAGCCTCCGTGCTCGCGTTCGACCCCGACGCGGAGTACGTCGCTCAGGCGCGCGCTGACTGCCCTGACGAGCTTCGCCAGAAGGTCCGCTTCGAGGTCGCGAGCGCGGACGAGATCGAAGTCCAGCGACAGAGCGTCGACCTTGTCTTCTTCTCGTGGTCGCTCTGATGAATGGAGCCGGAGGGCGTCGTGGACGTCCTGCGCAAGCTCCTGCAGGCGCTCATTCCCGGCGGAGTCGTGGTGGACTTGACGGCCGTCCCGCCGAACGCGCAAGTCGAAGTGGACGGCGCGGTGCTCGGCGAGCTAGACGGCAGTGCGTTCTTCCCGCGCGCGGAGGAAGCCACGGCTGGCCTCCACTCATTTGCGCACGGGGGGCTCCTGCTCCTCGAAGGCGAAGAGCGCCTATCGATCCTCGTCGGTTACCCGAGCGGGAGGGACGCCGTCGACGACGTCGCCGAGAGGACGTACACGCGCATGCCCGCCGAGCTCGCGCGCCGCGTCGAGACGATCGCCGGGCCCGTCGCGATCCGCGAGCACAGCCTGGTGCGGCGGTTCAGGAAAGTGGCTTAGAAGAAGTACTGGCGCCAGGCGTCCCACCACGTCTCTGCGCGGGACACGATCGTGCGGTCGTCAACTCGCTCGACGCCCGAGCGGAAGCGCAGCCTGTCGGGTGCCTCCGTGTTCTTGAACTCGGCCCTGATCTCGCACGGACGGCCTGGATCCCAGGGCGCCACCGCCGAGAGGTCGGAGAGCGCACGCCTCGCCCCTTCCTCGATCAGCTCGCGCGCTCGCACGGGCGGCACCATCCGGGCTGAGTGCGCGCCGAGACCGCGCTTCACGACCACCGTCGTGAGCCCGTCACCGAGAAGCTCACGCCCTTCCGCGCATGTCGCCTCGTCCCCCGTGACCATGAGCACCGGGCAACCCCAGGTACCGCAGAGCGCAGCATTGACCCCGGTCTCGCCAACGAGGGTGCCGTTGAACCAGAGGTTCTGGTAGTCGCGGCCCGAGATCGTGTGAGTCATGACGCCCTTCGCGGTGCCGGCCCGTGCGTGCATGCCGACGAAGAGCGCGGCGTCGCAACCCTGCTCGAGGAACTCGGTGTACTCGGTCCATTCGTCCTGGACGACGTACTCGCAGTCCGGGTCGAGCGCATCGGGAACGAGCGAGTTGAACGTCCAGCCCTTGCCGGCGCCGTGGCAATCCATGACGACGATTTCGGTCGCACCCGCCCCCTTCGCGCCGCGCACGGCGGCGTTGATCTCCTCCGTGTAGAGCTTGCGCCCCTCCTCGAAGAGCGGCTCACCGCCGTCCACCTGCTCCCACTTGACGATGCCGGCGACGCCCTCCATGTCGCTGATGATGTGGACGCGCACGCGAAGTAGCCTACGCCGCATCGAGACAGGGCTTCAGGGCAAGGGCGTGGTCGTCACCGGATCGTCGGGCGGGATCGGCTCGGCGTGCGCGCGTGCGTTCATGGCCGAGGGTGCGCGGGTCCTCGTCCACTACAACCGCGGAGAGGAACGTGCCCGCCAGCTGGCCGAGGAGCTGGGCGGGGCGCCCATCGCGCAAGCCGATCTGACCATGGAGGCCGACGTCGAGCGGCTCTTCGCCGAGGCGCGCGAAGCGCTCGGCCGCGTCGACGTCTGCGCGGCGGTCGCCGGGGCCTGGCCGAGCGAGGACGTCCCCGTCTGGGAGCTCCCGCTCGAGCGGTGGGAAGAGACCTTGCGCGCGAATCTGACCGCGACCTTCCTCACCGTCCGCGGGTTCCTGCGCGAGGTGGAGCGCTCGGGGCACGGATCGCTCGTCCTCGTTGGCTCGACGGCCGGGATCTTCGGCGAGGCGGGGCACGCGGACTACGCATCTGCGAAGTCCGCTGTCCTGGGCGGGCTCCTCCTCTCGCTGAAGAACGAGATCGTGCGGATCGCACCGCTCGCGCGCGTCAACGCCGTTGCCCCCGGCTGGACGGAGTCGCCGATGACCCGCGACTTGGTCGACCCCGACCGCGTGCGTGCACTCTCCCGGACGATGGCGCTGCGGAAGGTCGCACAGCCCGAGGACATCGCGACTCAAGTCGTCGTCCTCGCCTCGGACACACTTTCGGGCCACGTCAGCGGCCAGGTCGTCGTCGTCGCGGGTGGAATGGAAGGCCGGATCGTCCACGAGGATGAAGGAGCCTGAGATGACCGAGCCCGCCGAGGGTCGCTACGTCGTCAACGCCCACACCACTCCCTTCTTGGAGTACGACCTCGAGGGTCCCGTCCAGCCCGAGATGAGCTGGCTTCCCGTGAGCTTCGACCGCGAGACGGGGCAGGGCTGCTACCTCATGCGGATGGAGCCCGGAGCGGTGACGATCGCCCACGATCACCCGGGCATGGAGGAGTTCCTCGTCCTCGAGGGCGATCTCGTCGACTCGGACGGCGCCGTCTTCGGCCCCGGCGACTTCGTCAGCTACGAGGCCGGGACGCGCCACAACTCGTGGACGGAGAACGGCTGCCTGCTCGCCGTCTTCGAGTGGCGGCGCCCTTGAGCAGGAGGACGCGTTCCCTCGCTTCGGGGCGACGCTGGCCAGGGAGGCGAGCGCGAGGAGCGGGGACAGTACATGAGGTACCGATCCGCGACGAGCGCGATGCATCCTGCAGCCAGCGTCGTCAGGCGAGCGCGCGGAGGCCGGCTCCGCTGGCCGGGAGCGCCTCGCCGCCCGAAACGCAGGGAATGAGAAAGGGCGGCGTCGTCCGCCGCCCCTTTCTCTCGGCTCCAGACCTGGTCTGATTGCCGTCAGTCCCCAGTCGGAGTCGCTCTCGCTATCGGCCGGCCGCCGCGTGACCTTGAGGCCTCGGGGGAGGGACAGGGGCGGGGTTGCCGCCAAGCCCCCGCGCCCCAGTCCCGGCAGGCTCCTCGAGGAGGAACCGCTCTTCGCCCCTCACTTGCAAACTCACTCGCGCAACCGCCGCATCGCTGCGCGCTGTGAGTGACCCGTAGCCTGCGACATTCCCCCGCTCTGGGCGTCACCCAGGGGCGCTTGACATGTCCCCCGGACGGCGTTGACAAGCCTGCTTCACCGCTTGAGAGACTGTGTTGGGGTCAGACTTAAGTCTGACCCAACTCCTTTTTCATAGGGTGCGGCGGTGACTCGATTCCTCGAACGCCTGAGCTCCGGCCCCCCGATCGTGGCCGACGGAGGCATGGGCGCCCTCATCAGTGCCGCGCTGCCCCGCCTGCGCTGCGCCGAGGAGGCCAACCTGCGCGCCCCGGAAGCGGTCGTCTCGCTCCACGTCGGCTTCATCAACGCGGGCGCGGAGTTGATCGAGACGAACTCCTACGGCGCCAACCGGCGCAAGCTCGGTCTCCACTACCTCGAGGACGAGCTCGAGCTGATCAACTCCACCGCGGTCAAGCTCGCCCGCGACGCGCGCGAGATCACGGGCCGAGATGTCTTCGTCGCGGGCTCGATCGGCCCGCTCGGGGAGAGCGCGACCTCACGTCTACGCCGTGAGCTCTTCGCCGAGCAGGCGAGCGTGCTCGAGGGGCGCGGGGCAGACCTGTTCGTCGTCGAGACCTTCTACGACCTCGACGAGATCGAGGACGCGGTCCAAGCCGTCCGGAGCGTCTCGAGCCTCCCGATCGTCGCGCTGATGTCGTTCGACGAGGCCGCCGTGACCCTCGCTGGCGTCACCGCGCGAGAGGCCGCCGAGCGGCTCAACAAGCTGGACGTGGCGGCGATTGGCGCGAACCACGGCGCCGGGCTGCTCGCCGCGCTGGCGGCACTCGAGCAGATGGGGGCGGAGAGAACGCCTCTCGCGGCGCTGCCGAACATCGGGCTCGCGAGCCTCGCCGGCGGCCGAGTCATATACCCGCACGCGACCCCCGAGTACTTCGCGGAGTTCGCCGCACACGCACGCGACCTCGGCGCGCGGGTGATCGGCGGCTGCTGTGGGACGACACCCGCTGAGATCGGCGCCATCCGGTCGGCGGTGGACGAGCAGCGCGAGCCGCGAGCGCGCCTCGAATTCACCGAGCGGGAGCTCATCGTCTCGCTTGGAGAAGAGCTGCGGGAAACGGGTCTCGCCCGCGCCCTGCGTGAAGGCGAGTGGGTGGTCTCGATCCAGCTCGACCCGCCGCTCGGCGGATCGAGCCGCGGCCTGATCGAGGTCTCGAAAGCGCTCCAGGAGTCCGGTCAGGTGGGGTTCGTCGACATCAACGACAACGCGACGGCACGCGCTGGGATGAGCTCGCTCATGATCTCAGCGGCGATCGAGCGCGAGTGCGGGATCGAGTCGATCCCCCACCTGACGACGCGCGACTGGACCGTGATGGGGCTCGAGTCGATGCTCCTCGGCGTGCATGCGGAGGGCGTGCGCAACGTGCTGGCGATCACGGGCGACCCGCCCGAGGTCGGAGACCATCCGGGCTCGCGCGGCGTCTACGAGATCGACGCCATCGGCCTGACGAGACTTATGTCTCAGATGAACCGGGGCGAGGACTTCGACGGCCGGCCAATCGACGCGCCGACCTCGTTTTTCATCGGGGTCGCCGTGAACCCCACCGCGGACGACCTCGACCTCGAGCTCAAGCGGTTCCGGCAGAAGCTCGAAGCCGGCGCCCAGTTCGCGATGAGCCAAATCGTGTTCGACTTGGAGTCGCTCGACCATTTCGCAGAGAAGCTCGGCGACGGTTGGCCGATTCCGGTGCTCGTGGGCGTGTTCCCGGTGACGAGCCACCGGCTCGCGCTGCGGCTGCACAACGAGGTGCCGGGCATCGTCGTTCCCGACGCGCTTCAGGAGATCCTTCAGAACGCGGGGTCGAACGCGGCTGAGATCGGGATGACCCACGCACGGGAGCTCATCGCCGCCGCCCGTGGGCGCTTCGAGGGCGTCTACGTCGTCGCACCGTTCCGCCGGCCGCTCACCGTCCTCGACCTGCTCCGCTGACAATGCGCAGACCGGAATCCGCTCGCGCTGATTCCGGTCGCGCGAAGATCCCTCAAGGCGGCCGCTTCGCGGCCGCGGCGTTCGTCTTTGATAGCACGCCGAGTCAGCGCGAGCAGTCGGTCGCCGGTACCGGCCTCGTCCCGGCTTTGCGGAGCGCGGCGCGGACGACGTCGGCGGGGATCCCGTAACCGCCGGTCTCGCGTGGCCTCCGCGCGAAGACAGTCGTTCGCACGCGGCCCTCCGCGTCGACGCCCGGTCCGCCTGAGCTCCCCGGGCGCACCGCTCCGCGGATCGCGGTCACCGGTCTCGTCACGGCCCCGCCCCCGTACGCGTCGCGGGTGATGAGCTCCTGAGTCGGGCCGAGGCGGCCAGGCGTCCGCGTCAGTGGCCCGTTCTCCGGGTACCCGACGAGGGCAATCGGGACTCCGCGCTCGGGCGCCGCGAGCGGAAGGGGGCGTCCCCGGAGCTCCGGGGCGCGGAGAAGCGCCAGGTCGGTCGCCACATCGAAGACGACGACCGTCGCCGTGTACTCGGACCCGTCGTGCCGATCGACTCGAGGGAGCTCGATCCCCGCGACGACGTGAGCGTTCGTGACGACGAGCCCCGGCTGGGCGATCCAGCCGGAGCCCTCGATCCCCAGGCCGCATGCGATCCCGGTCACGCGGACCACGCTCTTCGAGGCGGCGATCACGTCGGGATCCTTTGCGAGCGCGGAGTCGGGTGGGGGCACGAGCGCTTCCGGCCCCTTGAGCACGTCGAGGGGATCGACTCGATCGAGCGTCTCCAGCAAGCGCTCCGGAGGGAACTCTTCGTTGATCCGGGAGAGGATCTCCGACTCCTGGACGGCCCGGCGGAGCTCAGGCTGGCCCGGAAGATAGAGGAGCACCGCGCCCACGGCCCACACGAGGAAGACTCCGGCTACTGCCCCGAGTGCCGCCCCGGCAAGCGAGTCGAGCGCCTTCAGGCCGGGAATCGCGCCCAGCGTCGCCCGCAGTGTCCCGCCCAGGAGCCCGGCGATCCCCGAGAGGACAGTGCCGAGCAGCAGAGCCCCGGCCAGAGCAACAACCGGCGCGTAGGGTGACCCTTCGCTCAGCAGCTCGGGCGCCACCAGCGCGCCGAGGTAGGCGCCGGCCGCGAAGCCGGCGAGCGAGAGGGCGCCGCGCACCAGCCCTCTCGTGAGCCCGTAGAGGCCGGACAGGACGACGACGCCGATGACGACCCAGTCGGCGGTGGACACGGGAGAGGACATACGCTGCGGGGAGTCCGATCCCTGCCACCCGGCTACACTTACCCCGCCCGGGGGGCGTAGTTCAGTTGGTTAGAACGCCGGCCTGTCACGCCGGAGGTCGCGGGTTCGAGTCCCGTCGCTCCCGTCTTCGACACCGTCCTTCGCGCGCCGCGACGCCTGGCGTCGCGGTCTGGAAACAGCAGAAGGAAGATGCCTGCGCGCGAAAAGCCCGGTCAACCCGACGAGCCCGGACCATGGGCGGCAGGTACGCGGCCGGCGGTGGCCGCTGCCCGTAGCGAGGCGTCGAGGATCTCCACGGCGAGGTCGATCTCGCGCTCCTCGATCGTGAGCGGCGGCGCCATGCGGAAGCAGTTCGCGTTCGTCCCCGCTCGCACGATGTTCATCGACAGCCCTCGCTCGAGACACTCGGCCGTCACGACGCGACCGAGCGCATCGGCAGGGCGCCGGCCCTCGCGGTCCTCCACGAGCTCGAGGCCGACGAGCAGGCCGCGGCCGCGCACGTCGCCGATCTGCTCGTGCGCGGCTTGGAGCTCTCGCAGGCGCGCGAGGAGGTACTCACCGTGGACGCGGGCCCGCTCGACCAGCCCCTCCTCCTCGATCACCTCGAGGACGGCCAGACCCGCGGCGCCGGGGAGCGGGTCGGACACGTGCGAGGTGACGTGCAGGAACCCCTTGCGGACGCAGTCCTCCTCGATCGCCGCGCTCGTCACGGTCGCGGCGAGCGGGACCCCGCCTCCGAGCGTCTTCGACACGGCCACGAGATCGGGGACGATGCCGTCGCGCTCGAAGCCGAACATCGTGCCGAGCCGGCCGAAGCCCGTCTGCGCCTCGTCGACCACCAGCAGCATGTCGCGCTCGTCGCAGAGCTCGCGCAGCCGGCGAAAGTAGCCGTCGGGCGGAACGACGATCCCGCCGGCGGAGAGGACCGGCTCGGCGATCACTGCGCAGAGCGACCCGACCGATTGCTGGTCGACGAGCTCGAAGCCCGCCTCGAGACAGGTGCAGTCGCAGGCGCCGTCGCAGTGGCGGACCGGGCAGCGGTACGCGTACGGCGCCGGCAGCGCAAAGGCGCCCGGTAGCAGGGGCCCGTAGCCCGCGTGCGCCATCGAGAAGTTCACCGACCCAATACCGCCGAGCAGTCCGTGGAAGCTGCGCGTCAGCCCGACCACCTCGAAGCGGCCGGTGTGCATCTTCGCCAGCTTGAGCGCGACCTCGTTCGCCTCGGAGCCGGTGTTGAGCAGGACGACCTTGGCGAGCGGCGCGGGGAAGAGGCCTGCGAGCCGCTCCGCGAGCGCGAGCACCGGCTCGGAGAGCATCCACGAGTTGACGTGGACGACCTCGTCGAGCGAGCGGCGGATCGCGTCGGCGATCCGGGGGTGGTTGTGCCCGATCGTCGAGCAGATCTGGCCCGACGTGAAGTCGAGGATCCGCCGTCCGTCGGTCGTCTCCACCCACGCTCCCTCCGCGCGCGCGATCGTGAACGGCGCGAAGTCCCCCGCGTAGCGGACGAGGTGCCGCACGCGCGGATCGGTCACCGTGCCTCCGCCACGAGCTCGCCCGCGGCGCGCGTGGGCAGCGGGCGCTCGGCGTGGACGGCGAGGACGGCGCGCCGGATCGCCGCCAGCGCCCGCTCCACCTCGCTCTCGCCCATCAGAGTCGACAGGCAGAGCATCCCGCGCCGCGCCGCGAAGACGCCCTCGTTCAGGAGCGCCAGGTGGAGCAGGCGCACGCCCTCCGGGTCGGCACGGCGCGCCTCCCGGTAGTTCCCGGGCGGCTCGTCGAGCAAATGGATCGTGAGCAGCGAGCCGAGTCCGGAAGCGGTGACCGGAAGGCCGAGCTCGGCGCCGAGCGCACAGATCGCCTCGCGGAAACGGTCGCCGAGCCCGTTCAGCCGCTCGCACTCGGCAGCGGTCAGCAGCTCGAGCGCAGCGACCCCGGCCGCGGTGGTCGCGGCATTTCCGTTGAACGTCCCCGAGTGCGGCAGGAAGCCCGGCCGCCCGGGATCGGTGAGCGCCATCACCTCCTCCCGCCCGCCGACAGCGCCGACGGGAAGGCCGCCACCGATGATCTTGCCCATCGTCGTCAGGTCGGGCGAGACGCCGTAGAGCGCCTGCGCGCCGCCGGGAGCCAGCCGCAGCGTGATCACCTCGTCGAGGACGAGAAGAGCGCCGAGCCGCTGCGTGAGCGCACGCAGCCCCTGCAGGTACTCCGGATCGGCCGGGATCGTTCCCGCCACGCCCGCCACAGGCTCGATGATCACCGCGGCGAGCCGATCGGCGAGCGGCTCGAGGATCGCCTCGGCCGCAGCGAGGTCGTTGAACGGGATCACGACAAGCGACTCCGCGGCGCCGGGGAGCAGACCCTCGGACTCCGGCACGGTCGCCGGACGCTCGCGGGAGCCCGCGGTCGCGGGCTCGGGCTCGACGCTCGCTTCGACGCCGTCCCAGCTGCCGTGGTAGCCGCCCTCGGCCTTCGCCACCAGCGGCCGTCCGGTGAACGCGCGCGCGAGGCGCAGCGCGAGCATGACCGCCTCGGTGCCGGAGTTGCAGAAGCGCACGCGCTCGACCGAGCCGACGCGCTCGCACAGCAGCCGCGCGAGCTGCACCTGGCCGTCGTGCGCGGCCGCGAAGGCCGTCCCGCGCGCGGCCTGCCGCGCCACCGCGGCGGTTATCGCCGGGTGCGCGTGGCCGTGGACGAGCGACGTGTAGTTCGAGAGGAGATCGAGGTAGACGTTCCCGTCGACGTCGACGAGCTCACAGCCTCGCCCCTCCTCGACGAACAGCGGGTGCGGCAGGAACCACGTGATGGCGCGTGTGTCGCCGCCCGGCATGACCCGCGACGCCTCCGCGGCCCGGCTCGCCGATGCGACCGTCCGCGCCGCGTACAACGCTTCGATCCCGCCTTTCACGCGGAGAGACCTTACCCGCGGGAAGAATCCAACCCCAGACGGGCACGAAACGAGCGGCGCCGCCTTTCGAACCCGAGCGACGTGCCGTTAGCGTGCTGACGCGCTGCTGCTCGGAGACCTCGCGGCTGGCGCCGAGGTGTTGGATTCGATTCGTGGGCATCTCGCTCATCCCCTTTCCGCATCCCGTTCTGCTCATGTGTCGAATCCGATGATCGACCCGGTCCGTTTCAGGTCCGTTTCAGGCGAGCAACAGCTGTCAGCGCTCTCGGCCCGGAGGCAAGATGTAGTTCCGGATCCTGGGACCGCTCGAGGTGTGGGACGGGGGCTGCGAGGTTTCCCTGGGCAGGGCCCAAGCCGCGTGCGCTTCTCGCCGTGAGACGGGGCGGCACGCGAGCGCGAGCCGCCCGTCTCGTGCAGCGCGTTACGGAAGGGTCACGAAGCCCTCGTAGCGCGCGTTCCACTTGCGACCGAGCCCAGCATGGCCACTTCGCCCGCCTCCGGCGATCCGGGCGTACTCGCCGGTCCCGCGCAGGACCTTCCAGGTGCCGAAGGCGACGCCGTCGTCGACCCCGTCGCCGTTCCCGTCGTTCCCGACCTCGACCCACTCGCTCCGCTCTCGAATCGTGAGAGTCCCCAGCTTTCCCTTGAGTGTCCAGACGGTGGGGTAATAGATGGCGACCTGCTGCCCCTCGCGCATCACCTCGCGCGGGTTCATGGCCAGGACACGTTCTACTGTGGTGATCGCGCCCGAGTCGTCCTTGAGCGCTCCGGCCCGCAGCGTGGTGAGCACGAACGTTTCGTTCGGCAGGATCTTCATCTCGATCGCCACCCGCTGTTTCGCTGCGTTAGGGCCCGCCGCCGCAACAGCCGTCAGCGTGACCGCTGCGGCGAGCGCGACGAGCACAACGTGTCGAGCTTTCATCCGTTCCTCCTTTCGGTACCTCGTCTGTCGAAGCCGATGATCGACCCGGTCCGTTTCAGGTCCGTTTCAGCCGCGCAACAGCTGTTAGCGTCCTCGGCAAGGAGGCGAGGTGGAGTTCCGGATCCTGGGACCGCTCGAGGTGTGGGACGAAGGCGGCGAAGTTTCCCTGGGTGGGCCCAAGCCGCGCGCGCTTCTCGCCGTGCTCCTCCTCCACCCCAACGAGGTCGTTCCCGCCGACCGGCTGATCGACGAGCTCTGGGGCGAGGACTCGCCCGAGCGCGCCGCCGCCGCACTGCGGGTCAACGTCTCGCGACTGCGCAAGGCGCTTCCGCAGGACGTGCTGACGACCCGATCGCCCGGGTACGTCGTCCGGGTCGAGCCGGACGCGCTCGATCTCCACCGGTTCGAGCGCCTGGTGGACGAGGGGAGGAGCTTGCTTGCCCGTGGCCTGGCGGCCGAGGCATCGGAGCGGCTGCGCGACGCGCTGTCGCTGTGGAGAGGCCCGGCGCTCGCGGACTTTGCCTACGAGAGCTTCGCCCAGGCGGCCATCGCTCGGTTCGAGGAGATCAGGCTGGCGGCAGTGGAGCTCCGGATCGACGCCGACCTCGCACTCGGGCGCCACGACGAGCTGGTCGCAGAGCTCGAGACACTGGTCGCCGAGCACCCGCTCCGCGAACGCCTGCGGAGGTACCTGATGACGGCGCTGTACCGGTCGGGTCGGCAGGCGGAGGCCCTGGACGCCTACCAGGATGCGCGCAGGGCCCTCGTCGACGAGCTCGGGATCGATCCGAGCCCGGCGCTCCACGAGCTGGAGCGGGCGATCCTTCGGCAGGACCCGTCGCTGGACGTCGAAGCGCCGGCACCCACTCGTGTCCGGGAGGTCGCGGAGCGGTCGATTCTCGTCGCGATCACGAACGAAACGCGCGTCGACGCGCTGCTCGCGGTGGCCGAGCCGCTCGTGCGGCACCCGCCTCGCGTCATCATCCTGGCCAGGCTCGTGTCGGACGCAGCCGAGCTTCGGTCCGCGTCAGCCTGGCTCGAAGAGCGCCGGTCTGCACTCGAAGCGCGCGGTGTCGTGGCCCGTGCGGCCTCGTTCACGTCGACGGCGCCGGGTGAGGAGCTGACTCGGCTCGCCACCGAGCTCGACGTCGATCTCCTGCTCGCCGACGCCCCCGACGAGCTCCTGGCCGAGGGAGCTCCCGACGAGCAGCTCACTGCGGTCCTTGCCGAGACGCCGTGCGACGTGGCGCTGCTCGTTCCTCGGGACGCGACGCCCGAGGGCCCCGTCCTCGTCCCGTTCGGCGGGGCAGAGCACGACTGGGCGGCGGTCGAGCTCGGCGCGTGGTTTGCGCGCGCCGACCAGGCGCCGCTCCGGCTCGCAGGTGCCGCCGCCGTGCCGGAGCAGGGCAGGCGCGACGCGAGCCGCCTGCTTTCGCACGGCGCGCTCGCGGTCCAACGAGTGCTCGGCATCTCGGCCGAGCCGCTGCTGACTCCGCCGGGCGAGGAGGGCATGCTGGAGGCGAGCCGCGACGCCGGTCTGCTCGTCGTCGGGCTGTCGACGCGGTGGCACCGCGAGGGCCTCGGCCCGGCTCGCCTCAGACTCGCCAGGGAGGCCACCCCGCCGACGCTGCTCGTGCGGCGGGGTCTACGCCCCGGCGGCCTCGCGCCGCCGGCCGCGCTCACGCGCTTCACCTGGTCGATCCGCCCCTGAGTCGGACTCAGGCCGCGCAGGCCGGCTCGTATGGCCGCCCTGGAAGAAACGCCTCCCACTCCTCGCGCGTCAGCATGCGGTTCGCAAGCGCGCACGCACGCTGCGCCCACGAGTCCGGGTCGACGTCCCAGACCGCCCCCTGGCCGTCGCCATTCGTCATCAGTAGACGGCGTCCGTCGGAGGACAGGTCCATCATCGCCGTGCGGCTTCCGGCAGTGAGGCTCGGGCCGATTTGGGTTCCCGTCGCCACGTCCCAGAGGGAGGCGACGCGCTCGCCGGAGACGGCGAGGATCCGGCCGTCTCGACTGAACTCGAGCGCCACTGCGCCGGTGCCGCGATTGTCGAGCTCGTGGACGAGCTTCCGAGTGCGGACGTCCCAGAGGCGTACGACTCTGCCGTAGCCACCGACCGCGAGCAGTCGGCCGTCGGGGCTGAGGGCGACGGATAGAGCATCCCCCTCTGCACCACCACCCTCCATGGTGGCGACCAGCGAGCGCTTGGCCACGTCCCAGACCTGGGCACGCTGGACGCCTGGCACAGGTTCGGCGAATGCGACGAGCACCCCGTCCGCGCTGAAGGCGACATCGCCGGTGGAGGTGCCTGCGATCCTGTCGAGACTGGCTCCGGTTGCGACGTCCCAGAGCTCCACACCGACGTAAGAGCCGGTCGTCGCGAGCGTCGTCCCGTCCGGGCTGAAGCCAACGCCCGCGTATGAGCCCCCCGCGTAGAACGGCTCACGGCTCAGCGATCGCGACGCGAGGTCCCAGATCGTCGCCACGCCCTCGCCGCTGACGGCTGCCAGCGTCCGTCCGTCGGGAGAGAAGGCGAGCGACTTGACCTCGCCGCCGGTCTCCAGGAGGGGCGCGCCGTCCGGGGTCAGCTCGCTCGCGTCCCAGAGCTGAATGCCCTGCTCCTTGAGGCCGACCGCGATCAGCCGGCCGTCGGGGCTCAACCTCCCCGGATGGCGGTCGTCCGCTTCGTTGAAGTCACGGTCGTGGGTGAACGTGAACGGCCGCTTGACGCTGCGGTTGCCCGTGAGGTCCCAGGCGATCGCCGTGCCGTCGCCGCTCGCCGTGTAGAGCGTCTTCCCGTCGTGGCTGAAGACGGACTGGGAGGCCGAGTGCCCGCGCAGCGTCTCGCGGGGAGTCGCCGACCCGACGTCCCAGAGGGTCACCGTCCCGTCGCCGCTCGCCGACACGACCGTCTTGCCGTCCGGGCTGAACAGCAACCAGTCCGGGCTCCCGGTGAGACTGGCGCGTGCGGTCCCCAGCTCTCCGGTGCGAATGTCGACCAGCTGGATGCCTCCGTCGATGCCGACGGCCGCGGTGAGACCGTCCGGGCTGAGCGCGAGCGCGTGATAGCCCGTTGCGATCTCGAGCGTGCGTGTCTTACGCCGGCTTCGCAGATCCCACCACGCAAGCTCGCCCTTGTCCGACGCCGTGATGAGCGACCGGCCGTCGGGCGTGAGCGCGAAGTGGGGAGGCCGATAGTACGAGCTGATAAAGGAGGCCCTGAAACCTTCCGGCGCGATGGGGAGGCCGACCGGCTCCAGAGTGGCGGCGTCTCGGATACTGATCGAGGGTCCGCCCCCGTCGGGGACGGCGAGGACGACGAGCTCCGACCCGTCTCTCGTGAAGGCCATGCGCGCGGCTTGTCCAGTGACGGGGGTTTCTGCTAACTGCTCGCGTGTACGCGCGTCGATGAGGCGAACGTAGCCGTCGCCGCCGAACGCGAGCGTCTCCCCGTCCGGGCTGTACGCAACGCTCTCGACCCAGGCGGTCACGGGCAGCGGCTCCCCGATCTGCTCGTACGTCCGGGCGTCGAAGAAGAGGAGCTTGTAGAAGAAGTCGCTGACCGCGAGCGTCCTCCCGTCTGGGCTGAGAGCGATCCCGTCGAGAGCAGCGTCGTCGGAGCCGTGCATGATCCCGATCGCCGCGGGGGCGCGCAGGAGGGCTTTGAGCAGGTAGCCGCGGGTCTGCGCCGTGTCGGCGATCGCGACCGCCTGGCGCGCGAGCAGGAGCGAGAGGTCGAGGTCCTCCTCGACGAGCGCCTGGGCGCCGAGGCGCTGGGCGAGCTGGGCCGTCTCCGCGTCGCGCGCCTCGCCGCGCTGGATGACCGCAAGTAGCCCGCCCGCAACGGCCGCCGCCAGCAAGACCGCGACCCCGACGAGCAGCCCGCGCAGGCGGCGGTTCGTGCGCCTGACGCGTTTCGTTTCCTTCTCGGACGCTTCACGGCTCTCGGTGACGAACTCGCGCTCGAGCTCGTTGAGCTCGAAGGCATGCTCGGTGCTCCAGTCGAGGGCGGCAGCGAGGCGAGCGCCGCGGTAGAGCTCTCCCTGATCGCGCCCTGCCGCGCCCCACTCGGTCGCCGCCTGGGTGACGTGACGTCGAAGACGGCGCCCTTCGGTGTCCTCCTCGATCCACTCGCGCAGGCGTGGCCATTCGCGCAGCAGCGCCTCATGGGCGACCTCGACGTTTCCTTCCGACACCGTGACGAGACGGCTGTCGGCCAGCGTGGCGACCACGTCGGCGACGTCCTCGTTGCGCTCCAGATCGAGCTCGGTGAGCGGAGCGCGGCGGCGCACCGGCGCGTCACGCTCGCCCTCGCCGACCAGGCGCAGCATGAGGGCGCGCACGAGCTGCTTGCGCCCGTCGGGGACGCGAGCGTAGGTGCCCTCGGCCAGCCGCGCGACAGCGCCGTGAACGCCGCCGGACTCGCGGTAGGCAGCCAAGGTGAGCGCGTTGTCCTGCCGCTTCTGCCAGAGCTCGAGTAGAGCAGTGGACAGCAAAGGCAGCGCGCCCGGCTCGCCCTCCACGTCGTCGACGAGCGCGTCGGCGAGCTCCGGCTCCACTCGCAACCCCACGCGGCCCGCAGGGAGCTCGACTGCGCGCCGCAGCTCCGAGGCCTGCATGGGCCCGACCAGCACCTGGTTCGGACCCAGCACCTCGGCGAGCCCCGGGTAGGCGGCGAAGCGCCCGTAGAAGTCGGCGCGCAGCGCGACCACGACGACTGCGCGACCGTCCGGATCCGCGGCCGCGCGGGCCAGGGTGTCCGCGAAGGCGGCGCGCTCGGCGTCGGAGCGGCAGGCGGTGAACAGCTCCTCGAGCTGGTCGACGGCGAGGAGGAGGCGTGCGCCCGAGGGCAGCGTGTCGAGGGCCTCGGCAAGAGGGTCCTTCGCTCCCGAAACGAGCACGCGCCGAAGCTCTTCCAGCGGCCGCTCGCCGGGACGCAGCAGCAGACGCCGCCAGCCCCCGCTGCCCGGCAGCACCCCTCCGGCGAGGGCCGGAAGGAGACCCGCGCGGAGGACCGACGACTTGCCGCTGCCTGACGGGCCGACGATGCCGAGGAAGCCGCCGCCGACGAGGCGGGCGACGAGCTCGGCCACGAGCCGCTCGCGGCCGAAGAAGTAGTCGGCATCGACGGGCTCGAAGCTCGCCAAACCTTTGAACGGACATATTCCCTCGGCCACCACGCGGGCCGGGGTGTGCGGGCCCGAGAGAGCCCGCGCCTGCTCGTGCGCGAGCTGGAGGTCGATCACCTTGCCGGTCAGCTCGGCCTCGACCTCGCTCAGGTCGCTCCTGCCGGCGGCGGCGCGGGAGGCGACGTCGACGAGCCGGCGGCTCGCCTCGTCGACCGCGACCGCGAGCGCCGCTCGGGCCAGCTCTCGGCAGCTCGGGTAGCGCTGCTCGGGTTCCTTGGCCAACGCCTGGGCGATCACGGCGTCGAGCGCGGCCGGCAACTCCGGCCGCCCGGCGCTTGGCGCCGGCGACTCCGTTTCGAGGTGCGCGAACACCACCGCGAGGTCCGAGTCGCGCCGGAACGGCGGCTGCCCGACGAGACATTCGTAGAGCACGCAGCCGAGCGAGTAGACGTCCGCCCGCCCGTCGATCTCCTCCCCGGCGATCTGCTCGGGGGCCACGTAGTCGATGGTGCCCATGAGGTGGCCGTCGTCGCCGATTCCGGCCTCCTCGGAGACCCGCCTCGTAATGCCGAAGTCCGCCAGATAGACGTGGTCGGAGCCGTCTGGGCGGGCGCCCGTGTCAAGCAGCACGTTGGAGGGCTTCACGTCGCTATGCACGAGGCCGCGCGCATGGGCCGCATCCAGGGCGCTCGCCACCTGTGCGAGGATGCCGATCGCGTCCGCCGGGTCCAGACGGCCGCGTTGGAGGCGCTCCTTCAGGTCATGCCCCTCGACGTAGCGCATGGCGATGAAGAGGAGGTCCTCGGTCGTCCCAGCCTCGTAGATCGGAATGATGTTCGGATGGTCGATCGACGCGGCCAGCTCCGACTCACGCAGGAAGCGGTCACGGAACGACTCGTCCTCGGCGAGGCTGGCAGCCAGCAGCTTGAGCGCAACTCTCCGCTTGAGCCGCAGATCCTCGGCCAGGTAGACGACGCTCATGCCGCCCCAGCCCAGCAGCGACTCGATCCGATAGCCGGCGAGCTCGGTGCCGACCCGCGGGTCGTCGCTCACTTGCACGTGCGCATCCTCGCTTTCGGGGTCCTGCAGGAACGATAAGCCGACTCGCGAGGATGTGTAACGAACCGGCGTTTCAGTGCTGTTTCAGGCGCGTAACCGCGCTTACCTGCTCGAGGGGTGGATCGGGCGATCCGTGCGTGGCCGTTGCGCACGAAGCAGCGGACGCTTCAAGCGACCTGGCTGCTGCGTGCGCAGTAGCGGGATGCGATCGCCCATCGATAGCTCTGTTGCCTCATTCGTGACCAGAGGGACCACACGCGTACCACATAGGAGCGGCCGGGCGGCAGCGGGTCGTAGCCGGTCAGTGCCGGTTCGCTCGGCGAGGAAATGCCTGCTTCAGCCGGCAATTCTCGGTCGCAGCCGGCTGTACCGGACGAGCCCGTACCGGCCTGTCACGCCGGAGGTCGCGGGTTCGAGTCCGTCGCTCCCGCCAATGACACCTCGCTTCTCGTCGCACCGTCGCGTCAGTTCGGCGGCGCGAGAATCGATGTTGCGAGCGTTGGCAGAACGGCTGGGGAAGTGAGTCTCGCCGGCGCGAGAGCGTCAGCTCGGTTCCGGCGAGCCGTCTGCCGGTCTTGTTGGCCCAGGGCGGGAAGCGCCCGTGATCGAGTTATCTTTCTGCTTGCCAGGTGAAGAAGCACGTCGTGATCCTTGGGGCTGGCTTCGCGGGCCTGGAGTTGGCGGCGCGACTCTCCGACTCCCTCGCGGACGAGGTCCGCATCACGCTCCTCGATCAGAACGACTCGTTTAGCTTCGGGTTCTCGAAGCTGGACATCATGTTCGGCCGAAAGGCCACAGCGGACGTCCTGCTGCACTACCGCGACATCTCCAAAGAGGGAGTCGAATTCCGCCAGGAACGTGTGACTTCGTTCGACCCGGAGAAGCGACGCGTGACGACGGACGAGGGCTCGTACGACGCCGACGTCCTCGCCGTCGCGTTGGGGGCGGACTACGACATCGCGGCCACCCCAGGATTCGAGGAGGGCGGGTTTGAGTATTACTCGGTCGCCGGGGCCGAGCGAACGCGCGACATCCTCCCTGACTTCGATTCGGGGACGATCCTCGTCGGGATCCTGGGTCAACCCTTCAAGTGCCCGCCCGCTCCGTTCGAGGGTGCGCTCCTGCTGCACGATCATTTCGTGGAGCGGGGAGTCAGGGCAGCCGTGGAGATCCGAGTGATCGGTCCGATGGCGGCGCCGGTCCCGATCACGAAGGAAGTTTCGCGGAGCATCCTCAAAGCTCTGGAGGAGCGAGGGATCGAGTACGTGCCCAAGCAGCTTGTATCCGAACTCGACACTCGCAGCAGACAGGCCCGACTCGCAAGCGGCGGAAGCGTGCCATACGACCTGTTCATCGGGATCCCCGTCCACCGCGTGCCTGAAGTGGTTGAGAGTTCCGGGCTCGCGGTTGACGGGTGGGTGCCCGTAGACCACACCAACCTTACGACCCGATTCCCAGATGTCTACGCGCTGGGCGATGTCGCAGGTGCGCCGGTCGCAAAGGCCGGTGTATTTGCCGAGGCCGCCGCTGGGGTTGTGGCCGACGACATCGCCGCGCGCCTCCGCGGCGGCGTGCTTCAGCAGCCCTACGAAGGCGCGGGCAACTGCTACATCGAGTTCGGCGGCGGGGTGGTCGGAAAGGTCGAGGCCAACTTCCTCGGCGGGCCGACGCCAACGGCGCGGCTAGTGGGGCCCTCCCGAGAGCTCGCCGCGGAGAAAGATGCGTTCGCCTCGACCCGACGAGAGCGCTGGTTCGGGTCTTGATCAAGCCGAGCCGCGACATCTAGCCGCTCTTGCCGAGATCGACGCCGATCCCGCCTACATCTTCTCGGGCTGATGGGCAACCGAACTCGCCAAGTTCGCGAGCGCGTCGAGCAGGCGATCGGGCGATACGGCAGCGGCGAGATGAACGTCCACGACGGGACGAAGTCATTCAGATCATCGACGGAATCGGGATGAGGGCCAGACCCGTGAGCATCAGCAGTGCGCCGACAACGCGTCCCCAAGCGTCCTCCGGAACGACGTCCCCGTAACCGACGGTCGTCACCGTCTCGATCGCCCACCAATAGGCAAGCCCGAGGCTCGTGAAGGTTTCCGGCTCGACGAGGCGGGCCAGCGCGCCGCCGATGAGAACGAGAAGGACTGCGACCGCGACAATTGTACGAATGGCGCGGAGCAGGGTCAGGCGCTCGTACCACCGCGCTAGCCGCTCGTTGACGTCGGGCCTCATCGGCTCAGAAGTTCTCGTCGGCGGGACTCGCCCCTCTTCGAGACAAAGCACGCTGACATGCAGGCCGCGAAGTCCGTCCGGTCGAACGGCGCTCCTATACGACGGTTTCCTCGCCGGGGCGGAGTACCCGGACTTCGACGTCGGGTGCGATCTTTCGCATGTGGGCCTCGAACTCCTCCGCGGGGCTCTCGAGGAACGCCGGCTTACCACGCACCGCCGCCTGGAGCGGAAAGTACGTTCCCCAGTGGATCGGGATAGCGGTAGAGGCCCCTACCATTCGGACTGTTTCGGCGGCGGCGCGGGGGCTCAGGTGGCCGGGGCCGAGCGAAGGCCCCCAGCCCCAGATGGGAACGAGGGCGATGTCGATCAGCCCGAGCGACGCCATGCCGTCGAAGACGTCCGTATCGCCCGCGAAGTACACGGAGCACGAGCCTTCGATCACGTAGCCCATGGGCTTCGCACGTCCTCCGAAGGGCGTCCTCGCCGCATCGTGGAGCGCTGGGGTAGCTCGTATCGCGAGCGCGCCGACTTGAAGCTTTTCGCCGATCTCGAGCTCGGTCACTGAGCTGAAACCCCTTCTCTTGACTAGGCCACCCGCCCCTCGCGGCACCACGATCGGAACGTCACGACCGAGCCGCTGCAGGGACGGGATGTCAAGGTGGTCGAAGTGGAGGTGCGAGATGAGTACGGCATCGAGGCCTCGAAGCACTTGCGCACGGACCTTGCCGACGCGGCGGAGGTGCAGGAGACGGGGACGAAGAAGCGGATCAGTCATGAGCCGCACGCCGTTCATGTCGACGAGAACGGTTGCATGCCCGACGTAGACGATTCGGGCGGCTCCGACTGCCATGGGCCCGCCATCGTACGCACCCCGGTTCTTCTCATGATCGAGGCTCTCGCGGCACCCGCGCTGCGTCGGCGCTCCGCCCTCGAGCGACTCCTGCTCGCGGCACTCGTGATCCGGGGGGATTGCGCCGTTACGAGCGAGCGTCGTACACTCGTCGCACATGAGTTACGCACTCAAGCTCGCCGGCGCCGCGATCGCCCTCCTCATCGCCAGCGTCGCCGCGATCTGGATATTCGGTGCGATCTGGTTCAGGATCGGATTCGGCGCCGCACTCGTAATCGTCTGTGGCGGTCTGCTGCTCTTCGCCTGGCTCGTGGACAAGAAGGGGCGCGAGGCACGCGCGGGTCTGGAAGACCTCGGGAACGTCTAGACACGGTCCGCTGCGGCACTCGCAATGCGACGCCTTGGGCGACGCCAAACCGCAACGAGCTATGCCCTAAGCACGCGTGACTTTGCCTCCGCAAGCTCCTCGTCGCTGAGCACGCCCTGCTCGTGGAGACGTGCGAGCCGCTCGAGCTGGTCGACCTGCGTCTCTCCCGCTGACGAGGGGCGCGCGCCCAGACGTGACAGTGGATGCAGCATCTCGCTCGGCGGGGTGGCGGCCGCATCGGGGAACTCGCGCACCGCAATCGCACGCAACGCTTCGATTCCTGCGACGAGTAGCACCGCTGCAAGGAGCAGGAATATCGGACGGCGTGTCTGCGCGGTCGGTCCCCACCAAACGACCAGCAGAAAGAGCACTGCGACGACGCCGTAGGCAAGCTCGCGGCGCGCGAGCGCGGGGGCGAGCCACCGTCGAGAAGCGGCTCCGCTCCTGGTGGCACCCGCGAGCCAGACACCAACGAGCGCGATCATCCCGATTCCAATCGCGGTCCAGGCGCCATCACCCATCGAGGTCCCAGACCCAGAAGCTGCCGTCGCCCGTGATCACTTCCGCGGGGTACTTGATCTCACTCGACGGCATGTGCGCGACGAGCCGGCCGTTCTCTACGTCGACGATCGCGACGCCGGGAGGGACCGAGGCGAGCGCCGCGCCGCCTCCGCCGGTAAGGGCGATGACCAGACCCACAAAGGCCGCGGTCAGCAGCACAGTCGCGCCTGCGAGTACGAGCTTCCAGCCTCGACGTCGCGCCTCGCGGCGAGCCGTCGACGTAGGTGGTGGATCGAGCGCCGGATCCTGTCGCAAGATGCGCTGACTCGAGCTCCTGGAGCGAGCGACCCGGCTCGAGCCCGAGCTCGCCGCGCAGCCGTGCAGCGCCTCGCCGGTGGGCATCGAGGGCGTCGGCCTGGCGCCCTGACCGGTAGAGCGCGAGCATCTGGTTCATCAACCCCGACGGAACCGGCCTCAAGAAGCTCACCCCGCGATGCTGATGCCGGGTCCTTCAGACCCTATTGGTCTCCTGCAGGCGACAGGATCGTTCACCCACATCGACTTCGGTCCGAAGGGTGGCCCCTTCGACCTCTACCCGATGAATGCCGACGGCAGCGACGTGACCCCGCTGACGCAGACCCCGGACTTCGAGAACCAGGCCGACTGGGGGACGCACACCTAGAGACCTCGCAGCCAGACGGCACAGGCGCGACGTAACGACAGACGTAGAGAGGGCGGCCTCGGTCCGCCCTCTCTGCCGTTGATGGTTGTCAAGCTGCGGCCTGCGGCTTGCGTGCCTCTGACTCGGAGTTCCGTGACGGGCTGCTCGGGCAGCAAACGGGGTTCGAGTCTCGTCGCTCCCGGCCTTGAACCGCCTGGAAACGGGCAATTCGTCACTTTCGATGCTGGCCGTCTCAATCGTCAACCAGCACGAGCGTCGCCTTCACGCCTCGGTAGCCGAACGCCTCGCCGAAGCGGTCGAGCGGGACACGTAGGCCGACGAACGCCTCGAGGACATCCGGCCACCGCTCGCGGGCGCGGTCGAGGGCCTCGACGGCCGCGAGCCAGTCTTGCCGGTGGGCGTTCACGCTGCCGAAGAGGACGCGGTTCTCGAGGATCGCGTCGACACCGATGGCGCGTCCGTCGAGCTCGACGGTCTGCCGCCGAGAGTCGATCCCGAGCAGGCACGCGACGCCGTTGCGGCGGAGCAGGCCGATGCAGTCGGCCATGACCTGAGCGTCGCCGGTCGCCTCGATGACGACGTCGAAGCCGCCGGCCTCCTCGCGGAGCGCGGGAAGGGGGGTCTCGCGTGTGGAGACATAGCGCGCGCCGGAGGTGGCGACAAGCGCGGCGCGGGTGTCGGTGTTCGGGCCGCGGGCAGCCGTCCAGACCTTGAGGCCGGCCAGCCGGAGCAGGTAGGTCGAGAGCATTCCGATCGCCCCGGCCCCGAGCACCAGAGCCCGCTGGAGCTCCCACGGCTGCCGGCCGCCGATCGCTCGCGCGTGGCGGATACCCCGTGCGCAGATCGACGCGGGCTCGGCGAGCACGCCGAGGCGGCCGAGCGAGCGCGGTATCGCGATGAGCTGCGTGGGGTCTTCCGCCACGATCTCTCGTGCGAATCCGTGCAGACGGGTGATCCCCCGCTCGCGGTAGTCGCCGGTGAGGCAGGAGTCGGGCGACCCCTCCTCGCAGGCGCGGCAGTGGGCGCACGAGCGGCGGACCATGGCGGTGACGAGGTCGCCGCGCGCAAATCCGTGGCCGTCACGCTCGACGAGGCCGAGCAGCTCGTGGCCGAGCACGAGGGACGTGTCGTCCTCGGGCGGGACGCCGAACAGCCCCTCGGAGATCTCCCGGTCGGTCCCGCAGACACCGACCTCGAGCACTCGGACCGGCACCTCGCCATCAAGCGCACGCAGTTCCGGCACTTCGTCGACCCGCGTAGTGCCCGACCTCCCCGGCTGCGTTACGAGCGCCAGCATGGTCAGGCGGCCGTGAGGCCCCCGTCGATCACGAAGACGGT
>Ga0247727_10004270_pt1 | contig 30474 bp, 35 predicted proteins | sample WisWelCaveWW1625_FD_202498 | JGI IMG/M metagenome (GOLD analysis project Ga0247727, IMG submission 202498) | Biofilm microbial communities from Wishing Well Cave, Virginia, United States - WW16-25 | ecosystem: Environmental > Aquatic > Deep subsurface > Groundwater > Cave microbial mat | place... | reverse complement strand
CCGATTCGCCATACGAAGCCTCCGTCAACAAGGAACTTGTTGACGAAACTCCACGGCGAATTCCTCTCCACTCAAAATGGCTGCTTTTCATTTTCGCCCCCTGGCTGGTTTTGAGTGCCCGCTGACAGGGCAGCGCATCGCTCTGCACATCATGCTAGAAGCGAACAAACCGTAGTCCATTGAGGTGGGACACGATGGCCGTGAACTTCCAAACTGCTCAAGTACCCGCTGGGGCCACGGTGGATATCAATGTCCATCTGACCGCGCCGATAAACGTCACGGCGTTCGTAGCCCGCCAGAAGGTGACGCAATTCGTCATGAGTGAGATCAGCAACCAACTGTGTGGTGACACCCCGGACTTGCACGTCGGTGAGCGGCTGTGCTGGTCGGTGCCAGTCGTCATCACATCGCCTCAGCATGGTACGCTGGGGCGCGTGGGAGAGATTCTCGTGGACGCGAACACGGGCGAGTTGCTGGCCGACGCCGACACGATCCAAAGGATTGCCGCCGATGCCCAGCGCCTTGTTGAACATTCCCCACTTTAGGCAGGAGATTTAGCTAAACTACTCCTGCGTCGCCGCCTGCGTCCGAATGGTGCTCGGGTATCACGGTCGCACGGTCTCGGAAGCGGAAGTGCGGCAACTACTCGGCACGACTTCGTTCGGCACGCGTGCGGCCGCCGTGTTGCACGTCAGCTCCTGGGGCTTCGACGTGCAGTTCGGAGCGTCCAATCTTCCGCAATTGCAAGCGGCACTCGCCGCCTCGGCACCACCGATCGTCTTTGTGCTTGCGGGCACCCTGGATTACTGGAACATCAACACCGCACACACGGCCGTGCTCGTGGGACTCGATGGGTCCGCGGCATTTCTTAACGACCCGTTCTTCGACTCTTATCCCCAACAGACTTCGCTCCCCGGTTTCCAGCAAGCCTGGGCCGCGACCGGCCACCTGGCGGCCGTCATTCGTCCACGACCGTGAGGGTCCGCCGTAGAATGACTCTCGATTGCTCACGATCCTTGGAGGTCGAAAAACGATGATCGAATCACCTTTGATTCAGGAACTGATTGCCGAGCGGATGCACGCGGCGATTCTGGACGTGCTGGAAGTTCGCTTCGGGCCTGTGCCACCGGATGTGGCGGCGACCGTGCAAGCAATTCAAGAGGACGAGCGTCTCAAAGAGCTGCACAAATTCGCCGTCGGATGCGGAGACCTTGGTTTGTTCCGAGCCCGTCTGCAATCTTGAGGCTCTCAGCAATGAGGGATTCGCACCGATCCCGGCGCGCCGGGACTGACGGAATTCACCAACCCGCCGACAGCGACGCATCGGTCGGCCGATCCAGCTTCTTGAGGAAAGCCGTTTTCAGCATTGGAACCTTTGGATTTGTTTCGTGCTTCGGATTTCGAGATTCGGATTTCCGCTGCCCCCTGCTCTCGACACGCCCGCGATTCGTACCTCATCGACGTTGGCGGCTCAAGCGGGGGGCTCGCGGCCTTTCCGGCCTTTCCGAGCGTCTCGGCGTGCGAGAGCGGCGTCCGCAATCGGAGCGTCAACGCAGTTCCCCGCGAGCGGCGTCCCGCACTCCTCCCCGGCCACGCCGGGGCACAGCCGCGGAGCGGCACCGCGCCTCGGCAAACTAGCAAACTAGCCGGGGACATTGAAACGAGGTCATTCCTTCGGTAGATTCATTCAGAAAGAATCGCCACTTTGTCCAACGAGTCGGCAACAGCACTTTCGACGAAAGCGAGCGCAGCATGAACAGCCAGGGAAATCCCGGGGCGGACGGCGAGAATTCGGACATGCGATCTAGTGATGCAACCGGCCCTGCCAAAAATGACGCCGCTGGCCCACTTCTGGAATCGATCAGCGGCGACGGTGTCGAAATCCTCGGTTCGGTGGGCAGTCTGACTGCGGCCTACCACCGCCTTGAACAAGGAGATCGGGACGCCTGTGCGAGAATCGTAGAGTACTTCTGGCATCAGCTCGTGCCGCGCATAGGCTGGGTCATACCGCAAGGACTTCGACAGGCCTACGGGTCTGAGGACGTTGTACAAGATGTGTTCGTTTCGTTCTGGAAAAGGGCAGAGAAAAAGGAGTTCGAGATCGAGCACCGCGAAGACGTTTTTCGTATTCTCGCGGCTATGGTCTTCAACAAGTCCGTCAAGCGTCTCAAGATGGAACAAGCTCAGAAAAGAGGTGGCGGCGAGGTGAAAGGTGACGTCGACCTTGATGGAGTTGTAAGCGGCAAAGGGCGAGGGCCAAGGCCGGGATTGCCGCCGAAACTCGGACCGGCAGAGGAGGCCGATTTTCGTGATCTTTGTGATCGAATTGTTAAGATTCTCCCGGAAGACGGCCTATTGCGCGATGTCGGCAACGCATGGCTGTGTGATGAGCGTACCGCGCCAGCGGTAAAGCATGCACTCAAACTTGACGACTTGCATGAGAAGAGCATTGAAAGGAAGCTCAAAAAAGTCCGAGGAATGTGGAAAAGGGAGTTGCAGCGTATCATGGAAAACGAGAACCGCGAAGCGAGCTAGCACCCGCAGGAACTTCCTCACATCATGGACGATCGCAACCGCCGCGTTTTGGAGGCTTCGTCCATTTGTGAGCAACTCTGGCGACGAATCTGATCTCGACCCTGAACAACAGGCCCAAATCGAAACAGTCGCGGACCTGTTTGAAAAAGAATGGAAGGAGACGATCCAGATTGCTGACTACCTCCGGATGGTGCCCGAGGAATTGCGTCCGACACTCGAATGCACCCTCAAGGAAATTGATGACCGAAAACGATCCACCGCGCCGACTATTCCTCCCGTACCCGGTTCCCAGCCGCTCGCATCCAGCGGTTTGCCGCCCGTCTCCGCGACTTTTGGCAAGTTCAGTCTTGAAAAAGTCTTGGGCGAGGGAGGCTTTGGCCGAGTCTACCGGGCGTTCGACACTGAACGAGGCGAGCAAATCGCGCTCAAAATTCTGTTGCCCAAATGGTTCAGTAATCCCACCGAACGCGCCCGCTTCATTCGCGAAGCTGAGATACTCAAGAATCTGAAGCGTCCGAACATCGTTCATGTTCACGAAGCAGGGGAGTGCCAAGGACTACTGTACATTGCGTCCGAACTGGTTGATGGTCCGAACCTAGCCGATTGGTTGAAGCTGAACCGTCCAAGCCCCCTTGCGGTGGTCAAGCTACTCCTGCCTGTCGTGGATGCGATTTTGGAGGTGCATCGCGCCGGTTGGTTTCATCGAGACCTCAAGCCCGAGAACATTCTCATAGATAAGGCGGGCAATCCATTCGTGACTGATTTCGGCTTGGCTGCTACCGACCTGGCCATGATTACGGGCCAAGAGGCTGGATTCGCTGGTACTGTCGCATACATGGCCCCTGAGCAACTATTGAACAAGGGCTACGGCATCGGAGAACGAACAGACGTGTTCGCTCTGGGTGTGATTCTTTACGAAATGCTCACCGGTGAGCATCCGTGGATTCCAAAATGGCGCACCGAGGAGTGCCCACGGCTAAGCTTGGCCGAGTACGCGAGGCGGGTTACCGCAACCCCGGCCAAAGCGCCGGACACGTACAACCCGTCAGTGTCCGCCGAACTCTCGGGGGTTGTCGAGCGGGCACTGAAGCCCAATCCCCACGACCGCTCCAGAAACTGCGCCGTGCTTGGAAAGGAACTTCGCACCGTTTCCGAGCCAAATGACCTTGACCGTTTTGGGCGAATTCGGCATTTTACCCGCCTTTGCTGGAACCCAATTGTCGGCTTCCTGACCCCGCAGTCAGATACCGCGGCAGCCAAGACGCGACGAACTGTTTGCTGTGCAGTGATCGCTCTCGCCGGGCTCCTGGTTGCCTTTGTGGCGTTCGCGTTGGGATTCACGCTTGCAGCGCAAGCTTTGGGCTGGATCCTCGTCCTTTTGCTGTTGGCAGCCGCCATGGAGGGCGCAATGCTTCACCTCACCAAACCTCGAACGGACTCGAAGACTTGGGCTTGGCCGCGCATCGCGATCGTTGCTGCATTCTTCTGTTCGGTCTCTGTAGCTGGTGTCCAGCTTCGTAGGTCGCTGTACGTCATTCCGACGCCCCCAGAATTCCGCTGGTGCGTTGCCATGGACATCGATCAAAAAGGTTACGGTGGTCCTGTCCCTCCGAAGCTCGCCATCACGATAAGTTTGACAGATGAAGGAGCAGAGCAATTCAGTTTGGCCGATCCAATGCTACACGATTTGGACAAAGACCCGGTTCAAAACATGAGATGCCCGAGTGATCCGAAGAGTGATTCAAAGTGGGAGATGTCTTGTCCCCACCCCCGGGACCACGCCCTTCACGAAAACGGTAAATACCGCATGACCGTTAAACTCAAACCGCGAAACCCGGCAGCGTCTGTAGACAAAAACGCGCACGCCCCTGATCCTAATAGGCTGGTGAGAGTTGAACTGGTTCCACCACCAGAAAAGCCACTAGTACTGGCAGTCACAGATGAACAACAATGCCGTGAGTAGAACTTGGCGCGTCACTCCTTCGCTACTTATTTTGGCCATTGCAATTCTGCCCTCTCCAGCCGCTGTGCTAGCCCAGAACGCACCGGCGACCTGCATCGGAGCTGTCCGTGACGAGGACGGAGGGCCACTCAAGAAAAAAGCGAAAGTGTGGGTCGTCCGTCTCCGCAGTGACGGTGTTCAGACCAATGATTCTGTGAGTAGCGAAACTGATGCGCAGGGCAATTTCAGCATTCCAATCCCAAATAATTGGCCGCCACAAACCAAGATCGAGATCACGGCCTACGCCGAGGGAAGAGTTGATCGGAAGGCACCTCCGTTCACTGTTCTTGACTGTCAGGTCGGGCAGGTACAGGTCGGCGTGATTGTGCTCAAGCCCGAGGATTTGAAGGAGGAACAACAGCGGCAACAACGTGTGAGTGCTTATTCGGACGCTCGACGTTGGGACGCAACTCAGAGCTTTCGCCGCTCGGTCTTCGACGCCACACTTCGAGCGTATTGGAAATACAAAGGATCGGCACGGCCGAGCCAAACCACATCAGCCTGCACAGTGTCGCCGCCAGCGTATCAAGACGTTTGCACAACATCTCGTAGCTACTTCGCACCAATCCAGCCTTGCAGCGTTCCCATTCTTGATGCGTGTGGCAGGCCGATCCAATTGCAAGCAACAACGTACGTGACACGAGCGTATTGTTCGCCTTGTCAACCTGTCATGTGCTCCTACGAATCGCCCGTGATTGGAAAATGTCGGCCAACGGCTGTCGGCGATGACGAGCCGTTGCAAAAGACCATACAGGAATTGGAAAACATGCTCCAGTGGATGGCGGAAGAACTCAACGTGCCGTCGCATTCGTCCGAGGAATCAGCCGGGACACCGACAATTCGCGAGTCTTGGCGGGTGACTCGGCCTTCCTCTGCAGCCGCACAAAAAACGCCCGCGCGTCGCGAATGGTCGCCGCTCATACTACGCGATGACCCGACGTTCGTCAGACGTTAACCACGTCCTACTGAGCCAGTTCCAAAACCTTGCCGACCTCTCGAACGGCACACCGTCTCGCGGCCAGATCGTCTTCCAGTTGCTCCAGTTTGCGTAGCGTTTGGCGGTCGTAATACCGCTCACCGCACGATTGACAAACCGGGACTTCGATCGGAACTAGCACGATGTCGGCGCCGATCGGCAGTTCCTCTTGGACCTTCGACCGGATGACTTGATCGCTGTGGCACACAGTGCATTTCATGATTTGCGCTGCCTGTAGTTGATCCATGATTTCGGGTCCGGCTCGTAGACGGTGACCACGATGGCCAAGCCGCCTTCCTCGTCAAACGAGATTACCATGTGCAGCGGCCGACCACGAGCCGTCCGTCCCAGAAACAGACTGCTCGGATACGGTTCATCGTCCGGGTAGTCCTCAATCTGCTCGACATTCTGCACCGCGTCAGTCACATCCTGTTCGCGGATTCTTCCCAGCGGTTCGATCCGCATCTCCTGTCGAGCGTGCTGGCTAAACAACACGCGATCCAACTCGAAAGCAGTGCGAATCTCTTCCGCCGTGGGCATCCTAGCGTCTCCAGCGTGAACGAGTTGCATGATCTCAGAACGGCCGGCGGATGGCCACTGGAGTTTTTTTTGATCAAATTGTCGAGTGCGACCGCTGTTTGCGGATTAGTCAAATGAGAGCGGGTTCTTGACTAGACGATTCCACAAACGGAGGAAACCCCCATGAAGCGATTCATCTGCCTGGCCTCATTTCTGGCCGCGGCCGTGATTGCGCCGCGTGGAGCGGATGCACAGTGGACCACGACGGTTCCGGCCCAACTGGAATTCAGCGTTCGCAACACGACCACCTACAAATATCAAATCAAGCTCGACGGCGTGTCGCTGGGAAAACTTGAACCCGGCGAACACATCCACGTGCGGCGTCCTCATGGGCTGATTCTGCTTGAAGCTGTGCCGCTTGCCGGGGGACCAAGGTACTCGCAGCGGCTGGAGATGCACCGCGATTTCGTCTGGCTGCTGAAAAACCCGGTCACGATCCGCGCACAAGAACCCGAAGAGCCGGCGACTCCGCCGCCGATGTTTCCCTCCAAGCAAGCGAGCCCCCCGGCTCCGGGGCCGGTCCCCAGCGACCGCCACTCGCGTGAGCGTTACTACACCCAGTTCGAGAACGCAGGCGGCATCAAGATCAAAGCACCCGCGTGTGTCGATCGGCGTGCGCTGAGTCGAGCGAAGTCCATCATGGAGCGGATGTTCGCTGGAGCGCCGAATCTGCATAAGCGTTTGGCGGACCAAGGAATCGAGATCGTCATCTTCGGCAGAAACCAGCAGCTCACTGATTTGCCGGAAACCACCCACCTGAAGGGAAAGTTGGACTCTACGGGTGATCGGTACGACGAGATCGAAGGCATGTCATCACTGAACAGGGCGTTTGTTTCAGAGAACAATCTGCTTGGTCTCCCTGCCGATAAGTTCCCCAGAGAGTCCGTGTTGACTCATGAAGTGGGCCATTTGGTGATGCGGGCAGGACTCGAAGTGACCGATCAGCACCGGATCTTCGGGGCGTTCTTGCAAGCCATGCTGAACGATTCGTGGGAGGGCAAGTACGCGGCCACCGACCCCGGTGAATACTTCGCGGAACTGACGCAGAGCTTTTTCGGCGTCAACGATCCCGTGGATCACAATGGCGGCTCCGTGCTCCAACAACATGACTCAGACGGGTTCAGCTTGGTGGCCGCGGCCTACTCCGATCGCCCGCTTCCCGAATCCAAGGCTTCCGTCCACATGCCCGGGAGCGAGGGAAAACCTGAATCTGCTACCGAAAGTTTCGGTGCGAACTTGGAGCGATTGAAGGAGATCACTGAGGTCTTGGACAAGATGCTCGGCGTCCTGCGAGAACTCGACCGGCTTGTGACTGAAAAACAGTAATCGCTTCGTGGCTACAGCAAGACCGTCCGAAAGCCCGGCTGGGAGGCCAGCCGGGCGTAATTTTGCGCAGACGCACCGCCAAACGCCCCGCCTTTCCAAGAAATCCGCGTCGCTGCTTCAACGGATTTGCGGATTAGGTTGATGAGAGCACACGAGGACCGACCGCGATGTCGATTGTTCCCGGTCATTCAGTGCGATAGCCCCGCCAAAAAACCCGTTGTTCGACCACACGCCTTTCACTGCGAGGAGTACACCAATGATCCGTCGAAGTTCTCTGGTTTGCGCGATCCTGCTCATCAATCCATTCGTGTGCCTGGCATTTCAGCCACAGGATGTTCCGGAACTGGTCAAATGCCCCGCCTGCAAGAAAGAATTTGAGGTTTTCCGAGGTTCATTCCTCTTGGTGGCGTGCGACAACCGCTCCGCCCGAACACACCACCACGCCCAGCAGTACCAGCCTTCCGAAGGTGACCTGATCTTCTTCAACTCCGGCACTCTCGCCAAGCAACTTGCTTTCTGTCTGACGTGCTCAGGTGGATTCAGCCAGCCAACGCACGTCGGCGTTGTTGTCAAAGACCGCGACGGCGAACTGAAGCTGCTTCAAGCTCTTGACCCGATCTTCAAGGGACCGGTTCACCGCCGTGAAGGCTACGAGCCGGGGCGCGTTTGCATGACTCCCAACATCCTCGACCATTTGAAACAATATCCCGGCAGCGTCTGGATACGTGCATACCATGACACGATGACACCGGCGCAGTCAGCTAGCCTGACCGCATGGGCACGCCGCCAAGCCGGCAAGCCTTACGCCGTCCAAAAGCTACCGCTCCCGACATTGGGGTTGCCGGTCCAAACACTTCACTTGCTCGGGCCTGCGCGAACTGAGGCAGACTCGTGGCATTGTTCTGGGCTTGCCACCGCATCGCTAATCATAATGGGCCATTTCGACCACTGGGACCTGCGACCCGGCTTCACCGATCCAGAGGATTTGTTCAGTGACATGCTCGTTGATCTCTCGCCCGTTTGGAAATCGCCGGTGCGTTGGACCCCGCGAGTTTACCGACTTAGAAACATCGAAACACACCGCGAACAACGACCAGTAACGAAGCGTGTGCAGGCGAGATAATGCAGCCGCTGTAGAGTCCGGGCTAGCCAATACTCCGAGCCGACCCAGACTCTACTCCTTTTGTGAGATACGCTGTGATCTCGGCCAACTCATCACTGTTGAGGGACTCCGGCTGGCGGCCTTTGAACTTGCCGCCGTACATGGTGCTGGTCCAAGCGAGACGGACGGGGAGGAGTTGGGCAAGATAGCCGAGGGCCTGCTTCATGCCGGCTTCGCCTTCGGGGTCGCAGTCGAGGAAGATGGTCACGATGCCGCCGCAGGCGCGGCGGGCGAGCGCCTCTCGACGCTACTTGACGGGAGTCAATTTGTAAAAAGCGATGGCCAAAGGCGGCTAAAGGCGCGAAACCACCGTTGAGAAAGTCGGCAGATTCCCGAGGTTGTCCTCCTCCGTGTCATCGGCGTCCGTCCTCAAATAGCCCCTTGGCGTTTGACGCACTTCTGCTCCCTCTCTCCACAGGTTGTGGGTCTCGTCACGGTAGGCCGTGATCACTCGCTTGTTCTCTTTTCCCACGTACTGCTGCATCGAATCGCGGCGAATGTCTATCTGGGCAGCCCCGGGCATTCCGAGCATCGGCTGGAGACACCGGAAATGCTCGATTCGTTGCCCGTCATTACTTCGCTTGACGGCAATCACCGCAAGGAACGCGCTCCAAAGCGGCACTTTCCCTTGCTCGTCAATGACGCCGCTTGCGATCAGCCGTTCGAGAAGCAGTTTGGTGGGCAGTTCATTGTTTCTCTGCAGGATCTCCTGCGACTTCTTGACCAGTGTGTTGTCCATGTCGAACCCTCGCCTTAAATGTTCGGTCGAAACACACCCAAAATGCAACTTGGGTCGCGCACCGCTATCTGAATGTGCGTTTGAGTCTTCAGCATCGAACCGGGATACACTTCATCGCCTTCTTCGAAGGGGCATCGAATCGTCTGGTATCGGAAAACATCCTGGCCGCCGCCTGCCGCTTCGTTGTCCATTGCAACCATGAAACTGTTGATCACAAGACAGTCAAGTTTGCGAAGTTTCAGGTCGCGGCCCTCATTCTTCGGCAACTCTAATCCCCGTGCCTTGTACACTCTGGCGACGTACTCGTAAGAGGCACGAAGCAGTTGCGTGTACGCCGAATTCGTGAGGTCGAAGCAACGGCCGAGCTGGATAACGCAACCAACTACCGCTCCGTTTGGTCCAGCCCATTCTCTGGCGCGATCCGGTGCATACTCCCAAAAGTATACTCCCTGTCCGAGCCAATCGTAGTCGTTCGTACTCGGTTGCCATTGCGCGATTTGCACGCTTCCGTCCAGCAAGCGCCGCGCAAAGTCGACACTCTCCAGCGTGTTGCAGCCGTGGTAACCGAGTACGGTGCGAGCAAAGCGGTCCAATGAGCATTCCCCCCGCCGATTTCAACGAGCACGAAGCATTCTACAGGAATCCAATGATTCTGAACATCCGCAGGTTGGAAGCCAGTGCCCGAGAGGTCAGGCGTTCTGTCCGCAGAGAGAATGGCTGATTTCCTGCCACTCCTCCACCGTGAGCGACTCCGGTTGGCGGCCCTTGAATTTGCCGCCGTACATGATGCTGGTCCAGGCGAGGCGGACGGGTACGAGTTGGGCGAGGTAACCGAGAGCCTGCTTCATGCCGGCTTCGCCTTCGGGATCGCAGTCGAGAAGAATCGTGACGATACCGCCGCAGGCCCGGCGTGCGACTTGGGCGGCTTTGGCCGCCTGCTCCCGCGTGATCGCGTTCGAGCAGAGGGCCACGGTGGGGACGCCGAGAGTGTCGATCCGGATAACGTCGTTGGGACCTTCGACGATGATCAGGCCGAGGCCCGCGGCTTTGGCCGCCGTTTCCGGAGACTGGAATACCTGCTGGCCGAAGAGTTCGATGCCGCGGTGGAAGCCCTTCACGACGACGGGGAATTGAAAATTGAGAATTGAGAATTGCAAGTTGAAAATTGGAAGAGGCTGCGTTACGACTTGGTTCCATCAATTTGCATTTTCCAAATTTTCAATGGCCAACTTTCAATTCCTGAACGGCGGCCGCCGCTGCGATCCTGGCCGCCGACATCGCGCGGGAGGTAGCCCATGCGCCACGACGGGGAATTGAGAATTGCGAATTGAGAATTGCCAATTGAAAATTTCCGGAGATCGCGTTGCTACTTGCCTCGATTGCGGTTTTCTTTCGCAGTGACGACAGATTGGCCGATGATGTTGCAGAGTTGGGTGCATTCGTCGAGCAAGTTGGCCATCTTGGCGTCGGGAAGCAGCTCGGATTTGATGATGAGTCGAATCCAGAAGCGACTCTCACGCAGCTCCTTGAGACTGATGCCGAGCTTGTGGATGAAATCCGCGCGGCTTTCTGCGGCGCAGCCTTCCTCGTAGTTCGGGCCCGGCGACGTTCCCGATCCGACTAATTGACCGGCAATGTCTCGCCCCAATCGAGTGTCCGGCAAGGCGTTTCTGGCAGTACGTCAGCACGCTCATCAAACCTTGAGGCAATCGACCCGCGCGAGTATCCTGGAGGCATGAAGAACATCACTCTCACCCTCGATGACAGTACCTTCTCGAAGGCCGAGCAGAAGGTAGTCGCACTCCACACCTCTGTGAGCGAGGTCGCGGCGGATTATGTTCGGCAGTGGGCCTCAGAAGGCGCCACAGTGGAACAAGCCCGACAGCACATGGCGACCATGTTCGCTCGACCAAACTGGCGGTTTGCCGTGGGCACGCCCGATGACAGGACGCAGAGGAATGCCCGTCTCTGATTCATTCATCGACACCAACATTCTGAATCATGGGCAAACGTACGACGGCGTGCGAGTGATCAACCCGTTCGTTGGACCGACCCCCTGAGACACGGCGGGGCTAGCCGGGCCGTCCAATCACTTGACGGATTTGCGAAACTCGCGTTCGAGCTGCACAATCTGGTCGAAGTTCGGGTCGGCTTTGAACGTGCCCGCGATTCGCTCGACCTACGACTTCTACCTGTACGTGGACGAGTTCCAGAACTTCATTTGAAGCGTGCCGGCACGCAAGCCCGTCGCCGCGGCTGGCGCGTTGGGCCAGTGTAACGCGGGCTGAAGCGGCCGAGCCATTACTCGTTGGCGCGTCGAGCTTTAGTTGTTTCCAAGTTTTTCGGAGGACGGTTGGTGTACCCGGTTCGTCTCGTTTGTGATTTGATCTTGCAAATGACCGCACAACACTCTATACAGTATCCAGTTTCATATATTTGCGTGGCATCCCTACCTGGACATGCCTTGGCTCAAGCCGCTGCGCATCCGGAGGCGACTGTTTGGCTAGCACGATCATTCGGCGGATGACTTCCGGCGGCCGTTGAGCCTCGCTGAACCTCGACGCACTCATCGTCTTACGAATACGGATGAGGATTTGTCCTGCGTACAGGATCAGGCAGTTCCATCATGTTTCGACAGTGGACAAACTGGCGCGCGAGCTTGCTGGGCGTAATTGCGCTCAGTTTGCCTGGCCTTGTCTTCTGGATGAATCGAACGCTTACGAAAAACTCGTCCGCGCCGGATGGGCTGTTTTCGAGGTTCGACCGAGATGGAAACGGCGTGGCACGTCTGAGTGAGGTGCCCGAAGACTACGCCAAGCAGTTTGAATTCCTGCTGGACCGAGCCGGCCTGACGCAATATGGGGCCATGACTCACGCCCAGTTCGATCGGGCCATCCGTGGAGGCAGCAGTTTTCAAGACGCGGGAAACGAGACTGCCCCGATCCCTGAAACGCCGACTCAGACTAGGGTCGAAAGTACAACCAAGGCTGATTCGAATTCAAATGAACAAACCGATGGTCAGACACACAAACGGGCCGCATCGGCCAGTGCTGTGACTCCAGCCCCGCCAACGCTTGGACTCGCCGACCAAGAGCGCGGCCAGTCCGTTTCGACCGATGCGAACAACGCGGCGGCGGAATCCTCCACACCACCCACGATGAAGTTAGAAGAGGGCGACGACGTTCCGCAGGTAGTCAGTTTTTCGCGCCGCCGGCTTTTCGAGTGGCTCGACACCAATCACGACGCACGACTGTCGGAGACTGAGATTCCTGGGAGTCTTTCTCGTGTGCTGTTGCGCTCAGACTGGGACCGCGATGGTCATTTGAGACTCGACGAGTTCTCGCAAGGCATCGAGTTGGCCTCTCGGATCGTCGAGCCGCAGTTACTTGAGTCGAATGATCGCGCCACACGCTCCGGTGGACTCGTGAGTCGGCCCGCACCGGGTGAACAAACACCGCTGTACGTCCGACAGACTCCGGAGCATTCGGCCGCTGCGGAACTCCCCGGCTGGTTCCGTGAGCGCGACCGAAACCGAGACAACCAAGTTGCCCAACATGAATGGCCGGCGGGTGAGCTGGACACGTTTCACCGATTCGATGCAAACCACGACGGGTTTATTTCTCGCCCGGAGGCCATAGCTGAAAACACTACCTCCCCACGAAGTGTTATTTCCTCCACGCACACCAGCAAGCTGCCAGCGCACCCGTAGCACACCATTCCGAGGTCCTGAGCGATTGGAACAGAACGGCCTCATTTGACGCATCCAGTTGTCCCGTGCAGGAAGCGACGGAAAACAGAACGAAGGAGGTGAACCATGTGGGAGTCCATTTGCTCGCTGTTGGTGCGCAAAGGCACGTTGAGCGAGTCACAGGCTCGGTACGCGCTGGAGGTCCATCGCAGTCAACCGAGCAAGCGATTCGACCACTTGCTTGCGGAGTTGAACTTGGTTTCGGAGCCGGCGGTGCTCGAGACGATGGCCGAGGTCCTCGGCCTTCGCTATGTGGATCTTGCCTCCAGCGAAATCGACCCCGAGGCCATTCGCGTGGTGCCGGCCAAGCTGGTGTACCGCTACAACTTGTTTCCGGTTGCGCGCTACAACGGGACGATCACGATTGCCACAGATGATCCCTGGAACACAGCCGCGCTCGATGAGGTGCGCGTGCGGACCGGGTTGAAAGTGGAACCGGTGCTCGCGGAGAGTTCCGGGATCGAGCAGCAGATCAAACGCCACTTCGGCGTGGGCGGCGAGACGGTGGGCCAGCTCGTGACCGAACAGTTGGGCGGGCCGAGCGCCGCGGGCGATGCGCTGGACGACGATGCCGCCGATGACTTGGTCGAAGAGGCGTCGGTCGTGCGGCTGGTCAATGAGATTCTGACCGAGGCGATTCGCGAACGGGCCATACGCCAGATGATCATGGACCCGGCGCACAGCGCAGAAATTCAGACCGCGGCGGTCCGCGCGGACATGATGACGCTCCGCGTCTCCGGAACACGCAAGGTTCTCGAAGGGATCACGACGCTGGAGGAAGTCGCGCGTGTGACCAAGGCGGACGAGGCCCCCGCGCGCACGCGGCCAATCACGACGCCGGGGTTGGGCCATGAGGTCAAGTCGCACGCAAGCCAGATGTTTCGGCTGGTGGACCAGTGAGATTAAGCGGGGACCGCAGCCATGCCTCACTATCGTTACGTTGCCCTTGGACCTGCCGGAGAGCGAGTGACCGGCGTGCTCGAAGCGGACCACACGGGTACGCTCACGGTCAAGCTGCGGCAGTCCAATCTGCTCGTGATCGACGCATCTGAGCGGCGCGAGCCGCTCCGGTTGCTGCGGCGCCGGGCCAGACGAGTCGGAAGGAAGCAGATCGCTCGATTTTATTCGCAGCTCGCTGACTTGCTCCGAAGCGGTGTGCCGATCGTGCGCAGCCTAGACACGCTCGATCGACAATACCGCGAATCCACCTTGGGCCCGGTGATCAAGGACGTTCGCGGTCAGGTGGCCGACGGCAGGAGCTTGGCCGAAGCCATGGGCAAGCACCCGCGCGAGTTCTCTGAACTGGCCGTGAGCATGATTCGGGCCGGGCAGGAAGGCGGATTTCTGGAGGACGTGCTGAAGCGCATCGCACAGTTCACGGAGCGGCAAGAAGAGCTGCGTGGCAAGGTGATCGGGGCGTTGGCCTATCCGATGTTCCTGCTCGTCGTGGGCCTGGTGGTGGTCTGCGGCCTGATGGTCTTTTTCGTGCCGCGCTTCGAACCGATGTTCCAGCGGCTGACGGACGAAGGTGAATTGCCGGCGATCACCGTCGTTGTGCTGGGGGCAAGCCATGTGTTGGCCCACTACGGGATCGTGCTGGTCGTTTGCCTGGCGGGCCTCGGTTTTCTGATCGGCCAGTGGCTGCGTACGAGTTCGGGTCGGCTGTGGTTCGATACGGTTCGACTGCGTCTACCCGGCTTGGGCCACGTGCATCGCAATCTGGCCATCGTTCGGTTCTGCCGCATTCTTGGCACACTGTTGACGAACGGCATCCCAATCTTGAGGGCCCTGCGCACGGCCCGCGAGTCCACCGGCAACGTGGTGCTCAGTCAGGCCATTGCCAAGGCGGCCGAAAACGTTTCGTCCGGCGACACGCTCACCGAGCCGCTCCGCACCAGCGGACTGTTCCCGCCCGATGTGATCGAGATGATCGCCGTGGCCGAGGAGAGCAACAGCCTGGAGCGTGTGCTGCTCGAAATCGCGGACACGACGGAGGCGTACACCACTCGGCAAATGGACCTGGCTGTTCGATTGCTCGAGCCGGTGCTGCTCTTGTTCATGGCCGGTATCACGCTCTGCGTGGCGGCCGGCCTACTACTACCGATTTTTCGCATGAGTTCCGCTTTGTGATGGAGGAAACAAAAATGCGTTCGATTTCAACTGCACAGACACGGCGTGCGGCGTTCACGTTGTTGGAGGTACTGTTGGTCGTTGCCATCCTGGCCCTGTTGGCTGCGGTGGTGGCACCGCGGCTGATCGGCACGCAGAAGCAAGCGCAGCTCGACACGACGCGCTCGCAGATTTCCATGCTCGACGACGTGCTCGATTTGTACTGCCAGCAAAACGGTGCGTACCCATCGACCGATCAGGGGCTGAACGCCTTGATGGAAGAGCCCACCGAAGACCCGATCCCCAAGGCCTGGGCCGGCCCGTATCTCAAGGACCGCGAACTGGTCGATCCCTGGGGCAATCCCTACCAGTATGCCTTTCCCGGCGACCGCAACAGCGACAAGCCGGACATCTGGTCGTTCGGCCCCGATAGCGAGGACGGCTCGGACGACGACCTCGGCAACTGGCGGAATGAAACCGAGGAGGACAGTTCGGATCGCACGTCGAGTAGCGATCGCGGCGAGCGTGCGAGCGACCGCAGTAGCCGACGCGAACGCAGCCGTGACCGCGACGAGATGTGATCATGGCCAATCGGCTCCGATATGACTGTGCGCGATCGTGCGACACTAACCCGAAGCGTGAGCGAGGGCTGTTTGAAACCTCCGCTACGTGTCTGCCCTCGCTGACGCTTCGGGTTGGTGTGCCCGAACTCACGCGATCGCGCTGCCGCCGAGCCGGCTTTACGTTGCTCGAACTGCTTTTGGTGCTGGGGCTGATCGTTCTGCTGGCGGCGTGGATTGCACCGCAGTGGCAGGGACAACTTGCCCGACAGCGATTGGAAGCCGCGGCAAACGAGATTCGGTTGGTCTGGCAAGAGGCCCGGCTGCACGCCATCGAAGACGGCATTAGTTACCAGTTTGAATTCGTGCCTGGCACGGGCCACTACCGGGTGCTGCCGGCAGATTCCGCGGACCGGGAGCCACCCGAAGGCCGGCAAGTGGAGTCGGTTGACTTGGAAGAACCTGAAGATGCGCCCGCTTGGCGATTGGATGCAACGCTACCGACGGACGTGCGGTTCGCTGCCAGATCGGACGAAGTCGATTGGGTAACGCGCCCCACTGCTGAGGCGAACGAAGAGAGTCCCGGCAACGAGTCGCTCTCGGAATCGGACTGGCGGGTTTGTATCGCGTTTCATCCCCAGGGGACCGCCAATGATGCGTCCCTGGTTATCGCTTCGCCCCATGTTCCGACCCGGCGGCAGGTGACGCTGCGGGGGCTGACTGGCCATGTGAGAGTTGAGGACGTGCCACAGGATCATGAACCAAGTGAGTAATTTGCCATGCGGTCGCTTACACGAAACGGTTTCTCGCTGCTGGAAGTGGTGCTGGCACTGGCGATCTTCTTCGCCTCGGCGGCGGCACTCAGTCAGTTGCTCCTGGTGGGCGTGAAGACGGCGAGATGGACGGAGCACGCGAGCGAGGCGGCGCTGCGATGCGAAAGCAAATTGGCCGAGATCGTCGCCGGGCTGGAGCCGGCGCGCTTGGAACCTGCCACGCCTTTCGATGACGATGAGCACTGGGAGTTTGAAGTCGAGGTCGTGCCCACGGGCGTTCCGGCCTCGTCCGTCTGCAACTCGATGACCTGTCGGAGTTGGGAGAGAGTAGCCTGCCGCTTCGCGACGGGAAGGCCGCGACGGAGTCGCGGGCCACAATCGCCGAAACCCAGCCGTTCCATGTAATCGCTCCGGAGGTCCGGTACCTGCGGTTTCAATACTTGGGTGAGTACGGCTGGAGTTCGAGTTGGGATGGAACAGCGGGCCTGCCGCGAGGGGTCGAGATCGAGTTGGGACTGGAGGCCGTGGGTGCGCCAGCCCGACAAACGTCACCTCTTTCATCACAGGACGAACGCGACGAGAGCGACACCGAAGCAGGCATCGCCGATGAAATGAGCCGGTCCTCGGTTGATTGGGACCTTCATTTCTACAGATTGTTTGTACGCGTCCCGGCAGGGCCGGCGCCAATTCCCCAAGCAGTCGTGTCAGAACCGTTGGATTACAGGCTTCAGCCTGCAGACGGTGCGCATCTGCCTGCAGCCGACAAGCTGAAGCTTGAATTCCAACCCGCGCGCCGCAAGGGGGTGAGGCCATGATGCGGCTGGCTCGTTTTCCCGCACGAGGCGGCTTTGTGTTGATCGCGGTGCTCGCCGTGATCGTCATCCTGAGCCTATCGGCCTACGCATTCACGCAGTCGATGCGACTGGAAGCGAAGGCTGTGGACATGCAACTTCGTACCACCCAGGCGCGGCTGGTCGCCGAATCCGGCGTCGAACTGACGCGGGCATTGCTCATCCTCGAGCGCCACGGAATACCTCTTCCTGACCTCGACGACAATCCGGATCTGTTTCAAGGGATCAGCCTGTTTGACTCCGACGAGAGCGTTCATAACCGGTTGCGTGCTCAGTTCAGCGTCATGGCACCGCTACGATCGTCGGTCGTGCCATCTCAGGAATCTTTGATTCGTTTTGGGCTGACGGATGAAAACGCCAAACTAGACCTGATCGCGTGGGCTCAGCGCGACCCGATCCGGCTGCGGCAGATCTTGGAGTCGTCGCTCGGATTGCCCACGGAACTGGCCGCTGGAGTCATTACCCGGTCGCTTGGCGGTCAGAGTGGCGAGGCCACAAGTCGAGCGGCGTGGCCGGCGCGGAGGTTCGACATTTTTCACGCGGTTCATCTAAACACGGGTCCCCTGGAGAGCCTCGACGATTAGCTCCATGTTAGCGGCATGAGCCGCGAGCTGCTGTACGGCAACGGACTCGTTTCCTCGCGGCCGGGCCAAGCCGGCGCAGCGTTGCCGGCAGGCGCCAATGTCGCTTTGACTGACCTCCTGACGATCCACGCGCGGGCCTTGGAGACGGACCATCTCGGGCGACCACGCTTCTGGCTCAACGACCCGGATCTCGCGTCGCTCTACCGGCGAATCCAAAGCGACTTTGGGGACGCACTTGCCCGGTTTGTCATTGCCTTTCGCGTGTTTGGTCCCGCGGGTGGTGCGGCTGGCCGGCTCCGGCCGATACCAAATTCGGCCGGGCGGCATCGTGCCGGCCAATCGAAACGGCAACTATCCGTGGCGGTTTGAGGCGGAACTCGCACTGCTGCCGCGCCATGACCGCCACACACCCGGCCGAACCGGAAACGAGGCCAAAACCCAAGGCGTGGCGATGAGGAGGTAACCATGATCAATCGACAACAGATCCTGATCGGTGTTTTCGTAACCGGCCTGGTGAGTTACCTGGGCTACTTGGGCTACGACTCGTTGATCGCCCAGCGCCTGGAATCCAAGACCAAGTCAGTCGAGCGAGCGCGCAAGACAGCGACCAGCCGGAAAAAGGAACTGATCGCGTCGCGCGCGGCGAAGCTGGAGTTGGAGAAGTGGCGGAGGCTCTCGCTGCCGGCCGATCCGAACGCGGCCACGCCACAATACCAGGTGTTCCTGCTCGATCTCCTCGATCAGTCCGGGTTCGAGCGGCCCACGATCAATCCCGGTTCGCCGAGCCTGCGCGAAAAGACCTACTGGCGAATCCCGTTCGAGGTACACACGCGCGGCTCGATGGAATCGCTGGTTACGTTTCTCGACGCCTTCTATCGCACGCAACTGCTGCACAAGCTCGCGCAGCTCAGCCTGACGCCGATCGAGCTGAACCAGCGTGAGGCTTTGGAACTACGGTTCACCGTTGAAGCGTTGGCCCTCGTGAGCGACGCTGGCAGTCAGGCTGCCCGGAATTATGTGGCGGGCATCGCCGATGCTTCGGCCGCCGGTGAGGCGGGATCGGTCGCCCATGTGCTCGACCGCAGCTTGCTTATGCGTCAAGGGCCGGGGCCGGCCGGACGCCCCACGTTCCAGGCCACCCAGGTTTACCTGACCGGGACGATCTTGGCCGCCAAGCAGCCGATGGCGCTTCTGTACAATCGGGCCACGGGCGAAAGTCTAGCCTGGCACCTCGGCGATCAAGTGGCGGTCGGCGACGTGCGTGGTGAAGTTATGGACATCACAACGACCGAAATCGCACTGGACCTCGATGGCCAGTGGTACACGGTCGGCCTGGGCGACCACCTTGCCGGCCGCCGCCCCCTTAGCCCCGAGGCGGCCACAAGCCGTGAGGTTCGCCGCGCGCGAAGGAGTTCGGCCGTTCAGGCGAACTGAGAGGCTGATGAAAGCTGCGATTCGAGATGTGCGAAAACGACGCATTGAAGGATTATGACCAATGTTCCGATATTAAGAAGATACACAAGCAGGCGGTCGATCTGGACGATGCCTCCAAGCCAGCGCCGCAGCAGCCGACCCCGCCACCACCGCCGCCCAAGGTCGAAAAAAGTCTGACGCTCGAGCATCTCGAATCCGCCACCGTCGCCCCGGCGCTGACCAAGGTCTTCTCCGGAACTGCTGTGATCGAGGCGCTCGGCAACAAAGTTCTCGTCATCCAGGCAACGGCCGACACACACGAGAAACTGGCCCAGCTTGTCGCCGCCGTCGATGTGCCGCCCACGTCCGGCGAGTCGCTGGAAGAGGCGATCTATCCGCTGAAGCACCTGAGTGCCAGCACGCTCTACTCCAGCCTGCAGACGCTGTTTCCGTCGAGCACGCGCAAGTCGAGCTTCAGCTACGATTCGGGCAACAACGCCGTGATCGCGTCGGCCCCACGCTCGGTGCAGCAAGCGGTCGAGCGGCTCATCCAACAGCTCGACTTGCCGCCTGCAGCCCGAGTAGTTGAAAAGACCTACGTGCCCAAGCACGTCTCGCTCGATCCACTCTTGTCCACGTTGCAGACGCTGTACGCCGGTGGCCCGACGCGGATCACGACCGATGCCCGCCGCCGCGCGATCATCGTCGTGGCACCGCCAGAAACTAATGCCAAGATCGCGGCGATGATCCAACAGCTCGACCAGCCACTCGATCCGCAGTCGGCACCGAGCGAACGGATCTACAAGCTGAAGCACGCCACGGCCTCAGCCGTCTCGACCACCGTCCAGACGCTTTTTCCAGCCGGCGTCGCCGACGTTCGTGCGAGCTACGACGCTGCGAACAACCTGCTCATCGTGGCCGCGACCGAGGCCGTGCACTCGCGGATGGAAAAGCTGCTGGCGGAGATCGACCGGCCGGCGGGGCCAGCGATCGAGGAGCGCGTTTACGTGCCGAAGCACGTTCCCACGGCCACGCTCGTCGGGACACTGCAGAGCCTGTACGGCACCGCCACCTCGACCCGCATGACGGCCGATCCGTCCGGCCAGCACGATTCGCAGCATGTTCAGCGCCCTGCCCACGGGTCAGACGCCGTTTGTCGAAACACAGCTTGAGCCGAACCGTTTGGTGGTGCGGGCGCTGCCGGAACAGATCGTGGAAATCCGGCAGCTTTTGGTGGAGTTGGGCGAGGACCCATCGATTGCCGAACCGGGCGGCGGCCGCGGCCGCACGGTGCGCGCGATTCGTGTGACACGCGGCAGCCCCGGCGCGCTGGCCACGGCCATTGAACGGCTCTGGCCGCGCCTGCGGAGAAATCCGTTACGGGTTGTCGAACCCTCCGCGCTGGCCCCCTCCCTGTCGCCACCGGGCAAGATGTCGGAGCCGCCCGATCGGCCGCAGCCAAAGAAGGAGAATGGCGCGGGCAAGGCCAAGGACCAGCCGCCGCAACCGAGTGCCGAGTTGCCCGGCGATCCCAAGAAGCCCGTGGTGCTGACCGCCACTTCGACCAAACTGATCGCTGCGTCCGACGACCCGGACGCCCTCACCGTGGTCGAGCAACTGGCCCGGTCCTTGCTCGAAATACCGAGCGACGAGCAGGGCGACTTCACCGTCTTCCGTCTCGTGAATGCCGACGCTACCACGCTGGCTCAGACCATCAACAACGCCTTCAACGGCCCGGAGCCGCCGGCCGGAACAACGCCGGCGACACGACGGCTACGGCCTGAGCGTGTGCGAGTCGTCGCCAACGCCCAGACCAACACGCTGCTGGTGCGGGCCAGTCCGAGTGATCTCGTCGCCGTCCAGCAGATGATCGAGACTCTCGACTCGCCCGAGGTCGGACTTGTCGCGGGCAAGGACGCGCACATCGTGCCGCTGCGAAACGCCAACGCCTCTGAGGTGGCCGAAATCTTGCGCGAGGTTTATCGCGACTACATCGCGCCCGGCTCGGCCGGACCGGGCGGCACGCAGGGATTCACCGCGCGGCGGCCACGCGGCGCCGGCGGCCCGGCGGTCGAGGTCTCCATCGGCGTCGATCGCCGTTCCAACAGCCTGATTATTTCTGCGCCCGAAAATCTCTTCACGCAGATGCGGACGTTAATCGAGGGGTTGGAAGAGGCCGCGGCGGAATCGACTCGTCGCTTTCGCGTGATGCCGCTCGATCGAGCGAACTCCAGCGACGTGCGCGATGTGATCGATGTTCTGCTCCGCCGCGATCGCGCTCCGGCGTCCAAGCCCGGCAGCGCCCCCGGCGAACGGAAATCGCCCACGCCCAAGCGGCCGGCACGCCCCAGTCAGTCCTCTGCGCTGCCGCCGGCATCCCGCCCGCCAGCGACCTCGGTTACCGATCGCAGCAAATCATCGACGCCAGTCGCAACGATCCGTGTCTCGATGGGCAAGTTGGAGGTTGCGGAGCAGGGTGAAATGCCCGGCGCGCCCCGCCATCGGCCTCAGAGCGTTGCGGCGAATCGGCCCGCACGAAACACGAACCGAGAACCCGTCCTGCTTGCCAGCCTCATCGAGGAACCGCAACAAGATGAACTGCCGATCGACCAACTCAGTGATCGTGCCCAGATCGATTCGCTGCCCGATCTGAATGTGCTGCTGCTGCGCGGCACCGAGCAGGACCTGGAGATTCTGGGCGAGATCATCGAGCAGATCGAAAAGCTCGCCGCCGACCGGCAGCTCACGTTTCGCGTCGTACCACTTGAGCACGTGAAGGCCTCGCGACTGGCGGAACTCGTCGATGACCTCTACAGCGGCATGGTCAATGCGCGCGGGGCAGTCTCACGGGCCACGCAGCAGACCCGCGTCATCCCACTGGCCAAGCCGAATGCGATCCTGCTGGCCGCCCCGCGAAACTACATGGATCAACTGGTGGGACTGATCGCGGATCTGGACCAGCCCGTTTCGCCGGCAACGCAGTCTCGCACCTTTCGGCTGGTCCACGCGGCGGCCAACGATATGTCGCGGGTGGTCCGCCAGTTCTTTGGCGGCCGGGCAGCGGACGGCGAGTTGTCCGTGGAGATCGTCGTCACGGCCGATCCCCGCTCCAACTCCCTCGTAGTGCTCGCCGGCCCGCGCGACATGTCCGAGGTCGAGCGGCTCATCACGGATCTCGACACGCCCACCACTGCCTCGGTGAACCAGATGCGAGTTTTTGTCCTGCAGAACACGCCAGCCAGTGAACTGTCCTCCGTGCTCAACCAAGCGATCAGCGGTACGGGCACTGCCGCGGCGGCCGCCGCCGGCGGGGGAGCACAGCTTCGGCTGCTGCGCCCGGACGGCGAACGTGGCCGGTTCGTCGAGTCGGGCATTCTGGAAAATGTGCGAGTCACCGCCAACACCCGGTCGAACACCCTCATCGTGTCGGCGCCGCCCAAGACCTTGGGCCTAATCGAGGAGTTGATTCGGCAGCTTGACGTGGCCCCGTCGGCCGTTGCGGAGATCAAAGTATTCACGCTGCAGCACAGCGACGCCCAGCGCATGGTGCAGACGTTGCAGACGTTGTTCTCGCAGGTCCAGGGGGTCGGCGGCGAGGTGACGCTGGCCGGCATCCCCGCGGCACAGACCGGCGTGCAGCTTCCTCAGCCGACTTTTTCGGTGGATGAACGCACCAACAGCCTGCTCATCTCCGGTTCGCGCATGCAGCTTCAGGTCATCGAGGCGATCATCATTCGCCTCGACGGCAGCGAGATTCAAGAGCGTACGACGACCGTGTACCGGCTCAAGAATGCGACGGCCGCAGCGGTGGCCGATGCCATCGGTCAGTTCCTGCAGCGTCAGCTCCTGCGGCAACTCCAACAGGTGGGCCTGGAGGCCCCGACGCAACTGCTGGAACGCGATGTGGTCGTCGTTCCCGAGCCAATCACCAACTCACTTTTGATCAGCGCCGTACCGCGCTACTTCCCGGAAGTGCAAAAACTGATCGAGCAATTGGACGAAGCGCCGCCCCAGGTCGTGATCCAGGTACTGGTCGCCGAGGTGACGCTGACCGACGGAGATCTCGTCCCTGTCACAGAGCAAAGTCGAGATTTCTACCGGCACGTTTGCTCCGGTGATCGACACGATCCGGGCGGAAACGACGGTGAGTGCTCAGACCGGCCAGACTGTGATCATCGGCGGGCTCATCACGAGTAGCCGCTTCAAGGAACACCGCAAGGTGCCATTCCTGGGCGACATTCCGATTCTCGAATGGGCATTCCGTTTTGATCACAAAAGTGACCGCAAGCGCGAACTGCTCATCCTGCTCACACCGCACGTAGTGCGGTCGTCAGAGGAGGCAGAGCGGATCAAGCAGCTTGAGGCCACACGTATGGACTGGTGCCTGCCGGAAGTCGAGGAGGTTCACGGCCCGATCGCCGAACTGCCGGCAACTACGCTGATCGAGTCTCCGCCGGCAGAGGAACCCGGCACATCGCCGAATGCTGAAAGAATGCGACCGATCAAGATGCCAAGCACTCCTGACACTACCCAGGAGGGCGAAACGTACCGAAGAAAGCGGCTGTGGCCATTCGAGCGATCCAGACACTAACGCTGTTCGGGTTGGGACTGGCCGCTTGTGGGTTTGCCGCCGGCTGTGCGGGAGTCCGTGCGACGGGTGCCCAACGCGAGGCCGTGCATCACGTCGCAACGCCGCGCGAACTAGTGCTCACCTGCCGGCCGAATGTGCTTCAAATGTCCGACGGCTCGCGCGTGCCTGGTGTGATGGCCCAGGCGTTCTTGATGAGCACGAACTCCAAAGGACCGATCTCGGCCCCGTCCGGTGTTTTTCGCTTCCATGCCACCGAGACAGCTCACAACGATTCAAAGCATCCGCCGGCCGAATCGTGGGCATTCCCCGCGATTGAAACTCCTCGGCACATGGTCGAGCACAGCCTCGGCCCATGCTACGCCTTTTGGTTGCCGTGTCAGCCGTCCAGCAGCCCGATCCGCCAACTGGTGATTCATGGAAGCTTCGAGTACGCCGGAGAGCAGACTAAATCGGTCCCGGTCAAAATCGTCGTCCCAGGAAGTTAACGCGGTCGGAATTGAGTAGCCGGTCATTTCGGTGGTTCGACGCGGAGCCGATTCTCCACCTCGTACACGCCCGGCTCCAGCCGGATGAGTTGCTCGACTACGCCTCGCCTCGCCTCAGATTCGACGACTCCTTCCAAGACAATTGCACGACCGTCCTGTCGGACAGTCAATTCGTCCGGAAGTTGTCCGACATTCTGCAGACTTGTGAAAACGTGTTGCTGAATCGTTGCGAGGTTTGTGGGAGTCGGAGCAGGTAGATTTGCGGTCACTACGCGAGTCAGCACCGGCACGCTCCTTCGCTGCCTTGATCCCTGAGTTGCGATTTGCTTGCCGCGAACGTCATGCAAGCTGCGCAGCGTTTGCAACGCCTGAGTCAGTTCGGGGTCCGCATTCGGCGCAACCGTACCCGCATCAAACCCAGGATAGAGGGGGCTTGACCGCGCCGCCTGCATGGCATCCTGCAATCCTCCGGCACGAAGCAGCCCCGGTCGACCAGCCGACGTAGCCGGACGGAAACCCTGACCGACCGGCCGATCCCCAAACATCGGTCGCAGCGGCGGCACCAGCCCGCCCGGCGCTTGCCTAGGTCCGGAACCAGCCGACGCTGACACTTGCCCAGGCGCGAGACCCGTGTGCGTCGGCGTCTGAACTAACGCCGAGTCCACTGTCCCCAGGCTCAACCAAAGCACCACGAAACTCGGAATAAGGAACCGTAGCATGCTTTCTCCCCATTTCCAGCGTGGGTCCTGGCACGCCGTCTGGTACAACGACTTTCGCAAAACACGCAGGAACTGAATCGGAAATCACCGACGCTCGCGGTTCAAGTGCCTAAAGTATACCCCAAAGTGCGCTGCCTGTTCGGCGCAAAACAACCTGATCCCACGGGCGCAATGGTCGCTGGCCAAGGGGGTGAGCAATCACCATCGCCAGAAGGGAACGACCATGAAAACGCTGGTTACCTACAACCCCATCTCACGGCGGCCGGCGTCGCTGAGCCGGGCGATACTCCAGGGCGGATTCCATGTGAAATCGACGACAACGTCCCGCACGCCGGGGAGACGCATGAGCCGCTCGCGGATGCCTGCCTCGACGCGGCCGCCGCCTTGAGTGACGAGAAAGTTGTACATGGGTCGGCCACGGTGCGGCATGGTGACCAGCACGTGAACCACGCCGTCGCGCACTTGCACATCGTACACGTAGCCCATGTCTACGACGTTCGCGTCTGCGTGGTAGAGTTGCTCGTCGCGGACCGCGCGAAGCGTCTTCCAGATCTCCGGCTTGAGCGGGGCCGTGTCGGCGGTCTCGCCGAAGCGAGCCAGCGAACCAGTGGCTCGTGCGGCGGTGACGGCGGGGAGCCGGTCCGAACGGACGCCGAGCGGATGGAGCAGTTGGTGTCACAGCCGTCCGATTGTGCCGGCCGCATCTTCGTTCGGGTACGGGGCGACGAGGTACGCGTTCCGCTGGCGGATGGACGCACCGGCTTGGAATTCGGTCCGATGAGCCGGGTAGCGACTCCACACGTGGCCGTGGCCGCTATAGTACAGGGTCGGTGCGCCGCCATGCGCGAGGCGGTCAAACTTCTCGGCCGCGTGTTCCAGCCATAGCGCGATGAACGCGTCGCGGCTCTGGCGATGGAAGTAGCCGACTCCCCACAAGTCATTGGCGTGCTCGCCAGGCACGGCGCCCTCGTGCAACCGGCCCTGGCTGTCGATCCACACGGTGTCAGTGAACGAGTAACCGGAGAGCACCCATTCGTCGTCGCGCATCGCCTCGATGGCGAAGTCCTTCACCATTTCCATGCGGCCCTCTTTGAAAAAGTAGGGCAGGCCGGCATAGAAGACGTACGTGATATCCATGTGCATGCGGCTGGGCGTGAAGAGCGGGTGGACCGGGCTGTACGGGAAGCCCCAGCGCCGGACTCGCACGCACAGCGGCCCGGTGACCACTTCGTAGTTCGGGCAGCTCGGCCAATTCCGCATGCGGAGCTTTTGGAAGTGACCGGGATCCACGTAGTCGTGCGCCCAATCAATGCCGGGCGGCTCGCCGTGCCCCTTGCCACCGGCGAATAATTCCAGCCCGTGCTCGTGATTGTACGTCAGCCGCTCCAACTGTCCCATCTGCCGCGACAGGCGCGCGATGAAGTGGTGATTCTCGATGTCCAGTCCGTAGCCCTCGCCGCTCGAGCGCAGGTCCGTGTTGTAGCGTGGTAGCTCCGCGAACGAGTTGCCATAGAACACCAGATACGTGGCGTCGCCGTGCGCCGGGACATCGGCGAAGAACAGCAGCCGGCAACGACGCTCTACGCCGCGTCGCCGCTCGTCGTAAATCTGGCATGACACCTCGCGCATCGTTCCTTGCTTGGTATCCCAGGCTGCTACCCTCACCTCGCGCTGCAGATCCGTCGTTTGGTCCGCACGGAAGGTGACCGTCAGGTCCACAGGCTCCTGCACCCGTTCGATTCCGACCGTTTCGAAAAGCGTGACCGGCTTGTAAAACGACCATCCGCGCGACCACGCGGCCCACGCCTGCGGCAGATCACCAGCGGCGCCGAACTGATCCGCGCCGATCTGCCCCGGCTCCAACGCTGCCTGCTCCTGGCGTTCGAATGCGAGCGTGTCCTTGATCGAATCGGCCAGAGACATGGCCAAGTCATGGTTCCCCGATCCATAGGCCGACGCAAGCAACTGAAGTTTCTCCGCAATGCTGTCCGTTCGGTTTTCGTGCGGTGTTTGGGACATAGTCTGAGGGCTACAGTGTCCACCCCTTGCGGTATTCTTTATGAATGAGCTGCTGTGCTTCCCGTGAGTTTCTCACCGTCAGATGTTCGGCGTCCCATTCGATCGTCTGGCCGCTTCGATACGCCACGTTGCCCAGCAGGACCGCCTCGACCAGCGCGCCGGAGTAGTCGAAGTTGCAGGTCGTCGTCGCGCAATTCTTGATCGCCTCGATCCACTCCCGATGGTGGCCGACCGATTTCGGGATGAACGACTCGGGACGCTTGTAGTCGGCAAACTTGTCGGCGGGCAAGAGCATGTGCCGTCCGTAGTCGGAGATGATCATACCTTCTTCGCCGACAAAAAGTTGGCCGCTTTTCCAATCCAGCGGCTTGCCGTGGCGGTCGCGGAGTTCGCCGAGCAACTCAGGCCGGCGGCCCCCGTCGTACCAGGTGAGTTTCACCGGCGGCAGTTCGGCACGGGCCGGGTACTCGTAGCGAACGATGAGCCACGGTGGAGTGCCGACGGGATCGACTGGCGGCCCCTCGGCGGCAATCGTCGTCGGGTGCCGCAGGTCGAGCGCCCAGTGGACCAGGTCCATGTAGTGGCAGCCGAAATCACCGAGGACGCCGGTGCCGTAGTTCCAGAAGTAACGCCAGTAGTTGGGATGCACCCCCTCGGAATACGGCCGTTCGGGCGCCGGGCCGAGCCACAAATCCCAATCGAGCTGCTTCGGCACGGGCGAGCCGGTCGTGAAGCGCGCCCCGCCATAGCTCACGCTCACCCAAACGTGGGCCTCGCGCACCTTGCCGATGGCCCCGGTCTGCACCAATTCGACGACCCGTCGATAGTTGTCCCCTGCGTGAATCTGAGTACCCATCTGGGTGACCAGCCTGTTCTTCTTCGCCAGCTCGGCGAGCGTGCGAGCCTCGAACACGGTGTGAGTCAGCGGCTTTTCGCAGTACACGTGCTTGCCCAGCCGCAGTGCCATGGCCGCATCCGGCGCGTGCGAGTGATCCGGCGTGCCGATCACCACCGCGTCAATCTTCTCGGCCTCCCGCTCCAGCATGACACGAAAGTCGCGGTACGTGCGGGCGCTGGAATAATTCTCAGCGGCCCGTCCCAAGATGTTCGCATCGACATCACACAGGGCGACAATGTTCTCGCTCGCCACCCCGTCAATGTCGGCCCGCGCCCGGTTGCCGGTCCCGACCGCCACGATGTTCAGCTTTTCGTTCGGCGACTTCAAATCCGCAGCCGCGGCCGAGTTCACATGGTAGCCGATTGCTACCACCGTACCGCTGCAGACACCGCTCCGAAGAAACTCGCGACGATTCATTGAGCTTTTCATTGGTCTCTCGCTCCGCTGGGCCTGAGGGACGTAGCCTGTCGACTCAAGCGACTCGCTCACCGCGCAATCTTGACAAGTTGTGTCTGGTTTGAATCCTGGGGCTGAAAAAAGCAACACGCCAACCACTGCAAGTGAGTGGCTGCTGTTCTTGTACGACGAGACAAGCCCGGCGACCAACCAGGACGCGTCATCCCGGCGCGACGGGAACGGCTAACCTCCCTGGTCCGCCGCTTGGCACTGGAGTCCCGGCGCGCCGGGATCTGCCGCCCACTCTGTCCCGGCGCGCCGGGACCATCCACCGCTGCACCCGGCCTTGCAATCTCGATCAAACCACGTCATCCTGCGCGCCTGTAAACATGTACGGAGGAACTGCAGACCGCACTGGACGAAGGCGTTCCTCTCTTCCTGACGGGAGTGTGCGTGGTAGAATCGGTTATCGCTAAGTGGCCGCGGCGCATCTGGTTTCCTTTGGAGTTCAGCGATGCACAATTCGAACACAGACCGGGAACCCGTCTGCGTAGAGGCGCTGACACCCGACGAGTGCCGGCAGTTCGAGGACATGGAGTGGGCGCTGCAGAGCCCTGATGTTCTGGTCCAATACCGCGACCAGTTCGTCGTGCCCTACATGAAACAGATCGTCGCTCACGGCGATGACATCGACGCTCTGCTCGCCGAGGCCGCTCGGATCACGGGTCGCAGGCCCGAGGAGCTGCCGGTTGTCGGTATCGTTGATCCCCTCGTGGACGTGTCGTCGGGCTGAGGTAACTCACGGAATCGGAACCGACAAGTAGCCCGTCAGGGTGCCGCCTACACTCTGCTGCACCAGGCCAATGCCGTTGTCCGCGAGGAAGTTCTCGCCGAGGAGTACGATCCGTTCGAACCTCTTGCGTGCCCCGCTGAAGGGCTGCAACACGAACTTGGCCACCACGAGGTGTGGTCCCGTTCTGGCAGCCGAGTCCGGGTCGAGCAGGAAGATGGTCGTCTCGGCCAACTCACAGCCTTCCCCCATCCACAGCAGGGGCCTCGGGGGCCGCAATGCCGGTTTGAGACAGAGTGAGCTGCGTGCCCAAGGTGGTGTACTGGAGATTCCGGCCACGCCAGAGCGAGTACGGCAGGACGCTCAAGGGTGCTCCGGAGTCTACGATGCACTCGCACGGCACAAGCATCCCGTTCTGGGCAATGAACTCGACACGCGCATAGGGCTGCCAGGCTCGCACCGGAGCACCTTGGTCGCTCACGTAGTCGATGGCACGAACGAACAGACGAACGTCAGGCACCGCGCTCTCCTGCAGGGTCGGCTTTGGTTCAGTAGGAACCACCATTGTTGCGTAGCGGTTGCGGCGTGCAAGAGAGCACGATTCTTGCTGCTACCCAAACCTTCGCGTCACGCCCGCAGAACGTGATGCGATACGCGCGCTTTCCAAGGATCTGCCCACGCTCTGGGACGCTCCGACGATCACTCCATGCGATCGGCAGCGGATAGTCTGATTGTTGCTGGATCGTATCGTGATCCACGTACAGAGTTCAACGGACCACGTCGATGCAATGGGCAGACGGGTTCACCAGTCAACACGAGTCACCGTGCTGTCTCGTGGGCGAGGAAAACGGGATCGCGCCAAGCGAAGCTTGGGAAAGGAGGACGAGATGTAGGAAGCAAATCGGAAACCTTTCGATGGAACCCTGCGGGTGGAAAGCCCGCCCAGGAGTGTCTGACAGTGGGTAAGGGGGTGGCTTTCGCCACCCCCTCCCCGTTGTCGCGATGAGGTCGATTCCTCATATTTACCGGCGTGCCTGTTTCAGGCACCGGGCGACCCCGCAGAAATTGCCCCCAAGGGGAACCTTACGCTCCCGCTACGCGGGAGGGGATCAATGCAGACAGCGACAGCAGGCCCAAGCGATTCAGGTGCTTCAAACGCAGTCGGAAGTTATCCTCTTTCGATTTGCGTTTGAATTTCATGCACCGCAGGCGCATGCGG